>Ga0213823_1000345_pt1 | contig 43876 bp, 38 predicted proteins | sample MC6MC0907MG_FD_179887 | JGI IMG/M metagenome (GOLD analysis project Ga0213823, IMG submission 179887) | Enriched soil aggregate microbial communities from Iowa State University, Ames, United States - MC6-MC0907-MG | ecosystem: Environmental > Terrestrial > Soil > Unclassified | place: USA: Iowa...
CCTCTGCGCCCCGGGCAAGTTCGGCGGCGACGTGTCGCACCTGAACCTGCACAAGACCTTCTGCATCCCCCACGGCGGTGGCGGCCCGGGCGTCGGCCCGATCGGCGTCAAGTCGCACCTGGCGCCGTTCCTGCCTGGCCACGCGGCCATGGAACGCAAGGAAGGCGCGGTCTGCGCCGCGCCGTTCGGCAGCGCGAGCATCCTGCCGATCACCTGGATGTACATCCGCATGATGGGCGGCGAAGGCCTCAAGCGTGCCTCGCAGCTGGCGATCCTCAATGCCAACTACATCTCCCGTCGCCTGGAAGAACACTATCCAGTGCTCTACACCGGCAGCAACGGCCTGGTGGCCCACGAGTGCATCCTCGACCTGCGCCCGCTCAAGGACAGCAGCGGCATCAGCGTCGACGACGTCGCCAAGCGCCTGATCGACTTTGGCTTCCACGCCCCGACCATGTCGTTCCCGGTGGCTGGCACCCTGATGATCGAGCCGACCGAAAGCGAATCCAAGGAAGAACTGGACCGCTTCTGCGACGCCATGATCCGCATCCGCGAAGAAATCCGCGCGGTGGAAAACGGCAGCCTGGACAAGGACGACAATCCGCTGAAAAACGCCCCGCACACCGCAGCGGAAATCGTTGGCGAGTGGTCGCACCCCTACAGCCGTGAACAGGCGGTGTACCCGGTGGCCTCGCTGATCGAAGGCAAGTACTGGCCTCCGGTCGGCCGCGTCGACAACGTGTTCGGCGACCGCAACCTGGTGTGTGCCTGCCCGTCGATCGAAAGTTATCAGGACGCCTAAGACGGCATCGCCGTCCATCGCGGGCAAGCCTCGCTCCTACAGATACTGCGTATACCTGTAGGAGCGAGCTTGCTCGCGATGCTCGTGAACGATAACGCGGAGCACCGGAACAACCCGGTGCCCTCAGGTTCATCGCGAGCAAGCTCGCTCCTACAAAAAATGCGTGCCGATCAACACAATAAGAAACCGGAGAACCAACATGTCCTTGAGCGTGTTCGACCTGTTCAAGATTGGCATCGGCCCCTCCAGCTCCCACACCGTTGGCCCGATGCGCGCGGCCGCGCGCTTCGTCGAAGGCCTGCGGCGCGACGGACTGCTGGGCGCCACCACCTGCGTCAAGGTCGAGCTGTACGGCTCGCTCGGCGCCACCGGCAAGGGCCACGGCAGCGACAAGGCCGTACTCCTGGGCCTGGAAGGTGAACACCCGGATACCGTGAATACCGAGAACATCGCCGCTCGCCTGCAGGAAATACGCAGCAGCGGACGCTTGAACCTGCTCGGCGAACACCTCATCGCGTTCAACGAGAAAGAACACCTGGCCATGATCCGCAAGCCCCTGGCCTACCACCCCAACGGCATGATCTTCCGCGCCTTCGATGCCGCCGGATTGCAGATCCGCAGCCGCGAGTACTACTCGGTGGGCGGCGGCTTCGTGGTCGACGAGGACGCCGCCGGTGCCGACCGCATCGTCGAAGACACCACCAAGCTGACCTTCCCCTTCAAAAGCGCCAAGGACTTGCTCGGTCACTGCAGCACCTATGGGCTGTCGATCAGCCAGGTGATGCTGACCAACGAAAGTGCCTGGCGACCGGAAGCGGAAACCCGTGCCGGCCTGCTGAAGATCTGGCAAGTGATGCAGGACTGCGTGGATGCCGGCTGCCGCAACGAAGGGATCCTGCCGGGTGGCCTGAAGGTCAAGCGCCGCGCCGCCGCCCTCCACCGCCAGCTGTGCAAGCACCCCGAGGCGGCCCTGCGCGACGCCTTGTCGGTACTGGACTGGGTCAACCTGTACGCCCTGGCGGTCAACGAAGAAAACGCCAACGGCGGGCGCGTCGTCACCGCGCCCACCAATGGCGCCGCCGGCATTATCCCGGCGGTGCTGCACTACTACATGCGCTTCATCCCCGGCGCCAACGAAGACGGGGTGGTGCGTTTCCTGCTGACCGCCGCCGCCATCGGCATTCTCTACAAGGAAAACGCCTCCATCTCCGGCGCCGAAGTCGGCTGCCAGGGCGAGGTCGGCGTGGCCTGCTCGATGGCGGCCGGGGCCTTGTGCGAAGTGCTCGGCGGTACGGTGCAACAAGTGGAAAACGCCGCCGAGATCGGCATGGAACATAACCTCGGCCTGACCTGCGACCCGATCGGCGGCCTGGTGCAGGTGCCCTGCATCGAGCGCAACGCCATGGGCTCGGTCAAGGCGATCAACGCCGTGCGCATGGCCTTGCGTGGCGACGGGCAACACTTCGTCTCCCTCGACAAGGTGATCCGCACCATGCGCCAGACCGGCGCCGACATGAAAAGCAAATACAAGGAAACCGCCCGCGGCGGTTTGGCCGTCAACATCATCGAGTGCTGATGCAGGCACATACGTCTCACGTTTACCCAGGAGCTGAACATGTCCACCGAAACACTGTTGAAGACCCCGCTGCATTCGCTGCACCTCGAACTCGGCGCGCGCATGGTGCCGTTCGCCGGTTACGACATGCCCGTGCAATACCCGCTGGGCGTGATGAAAGAACACCAGCACACCCGCGAGCAGGCCGGCCTGTTCGACGTCTCGCACATGGGCCAGATCCGCCTGACCGGCGCCAATGCCGCCCAGGCCCTGGAAACCCTGGTGCCGGTGGACATCATCGACCTGCCCGTGGGCATGCAGCGCTACGCCATGTTCACCAATGAAAACGGCGGCATCCTCGACGACCTGATGGTCGCCAACCTGGGCAACGACGAACTATTCCTGGTGGTCAACGCCGCCTGCAAGGACCAGGACCTGGCCCATCTGCGCCAGCACATCGGCCATTTGTGCAGCATCGAGCCGCTGTTCGAGGAGCGCGCCCTGCTCGCCCTGCAAGGCCCGGCGGCCGTCACCGTGCTGGCGCGCCTGGCGCCGGAAGTGGCGAAGATGACCTTCATGCAGTTCACCCGCGTGAAGCTGCTGGGCGTGGACTGCTTTGTCAGCCGTTCGGGCTACACCGGCGAAGACGGTTTCGAAATCTCGGTACCGGCGGCCGACGCCGAAACCCTGGCCCGCGCCCTGCTGGCCGAACCGGAAGTGGCCGCCATCGGCCTCGGCGCCCGGGATTCGCTGCGCCTGGAAGCCGGCCTGTGCCTGTATGGCCATGACATGAACAGCCAGACCACGCCGATCGAAGCCAGCCTGCTGTGGGCCATCTCCAAGCCACGGCGCGCCGATGGCGCGCGGGCTGGCGGCTTCCCTGGCGCGGAACAGGTATTCGCCCAACAGCTCAATGGCGTGAGCCGCAAACGCGTCGGCCTGCTGCCCCAGGAACGCACACCGGTGCGCGAAGGTGCGGAGATCGTCAACGAAGCGGGCGAAGTGATCGGTAGTGTCTGCAGCGGCGGTTTTGGCCCGACCCTGGGTGGTCCGTTGGCCATGGGTTACATCGATAGCGCTTATGTCGCACTCGATACGCCAGTTTGGGCAATTGTTCGTGGGAAAAAGGTGCCAATGCTTGTAAGCAAAATGCCATTCGTTGCACAACGCTACTATCGCGGTTGATCAACTGTTTCTATAAGTAACGCGGTTGCGTTAAAAGTGCACTAATCTGTAACGCAACCGCCATAAAATAGTGCATATTTTCGATATTGAACTTGCCTTATAACAGTTGAAAACAATTGAACGACCCTATCGAATAAGCCCAGATGCCTAGTTCCGGCAAACAGCCACCAAGCTGAGGAAAACCGGGGTTTCGCAGGGCTTGTTTTTTCTCCCGTAGTTGGCGTAGAGTTTCCCCACTGTGTTTGCATGGGTCGCTTGGAATCGTGACCTGGGCAGTAGCTAACAAGTTTGCTACAACCCGTTCGACGTCTCTTACTTTCCTGCAACCCAGCCCAGTACTCCTTCATGAGAAAGAGACTGTCATTAATTTTTTAGCGTCAAAGGAAATAAGAAATGTCCCAACGTCAGAGCGGTACCGTCAAGTGGTTTAACGACGAGAAAGGTTTTGGTTTTATCACTCCAGAAAGCGGTCCGGATCTGTTCGTGCATTTCCGCGCTATTCAGGGCAACGGCTTCAAGAGCCTGAAAGAAGGCCAGAAAGTGACCTTCATCGCTGTGCAGGGCCAAAAAGGCATGCAGGCTGACGAAGTTCAAGCCGAAGGCTGATCGTCTGTAACGAAAAAGCCCCTGATGCTGACATCAGGGGCTTTTTTGTGCGCGCAAATCCGTAAAATGGCTTCTTTCTTTCGATCGAGAGGCCTGTGATGCCAAAGCACCTGCTAACCCCCCAGGGCGATTTTCCCGCTGCTGGCCTGGGCCGTCGTCTGGCAGCGATGTTCTACGATTTCCTGCTGTGCACCGCACTGCTGATCGTCACGGGCGGTATCTACAAGTTCATCCAGCTGCAGATCCTCGGTGAAACCCGGATGCGCACCCTGACCGAATCCGGCGCCCTGGACGGCGATCCCCTCTACTCCACCGTCCTGCTGTTCGTGCTGTTCGCCTTCTTCGCAAAGTTCTGGACCCATTCCGGCCAGACCCTGGGCATGCAGGTCTGGGGCATTCGCGTGCAGAACGCCGACGGCAGCCGCATCAGCCTGTGGCAGGCCCTCCTGCGCTTCATGGTCTCGATCGCTTCCTGGCTGTGCGCCGGGCTGGGTTTCATCTGGATCCTGGTAGACAAGCAGAAGCGCAGTTGGCACGACATCTACTCTTCCAGCCAGATCGTGCGCATTCCCAAGCAGAAAAAATAATCCGCCGCACAGAAAAACGCCCCGAATCTCGGGGCGTTTTTCTGTGCGCTTGTCGAAGGCGATCAGGCATTGCCCGCCAGCTTCATCCGCGCCGCCTGAGTGAAATCCAGCATGCGCTTGAGCGGACGAATGGCCTGGGGAATCAACGCCGGGTCGACGAATATCTCGTTGCTGCCCTCACGCAGGCTCTGCAAGGTGCGCTCCAGAGTGTTCATGGCCATCCACGGGCAGTGGGCGCAGCTGCGACAAGCCGCGCCGTTACCGGCCGTTGGCGCCTCGATGAACACCTTGTCCGGGCACAGCTGCTGCATCTTGTAGAAGATGCCGCGGTCGGTCGCCACGATCAGCGTCTTGTTCGGCAAGCGTTGCGCGGCGGCAATCAGCTGGCTGGTGGAACCCACTGCATCGGCCAGCTCGATCACCGACGTTGGCGACTCAGGGTGGACCAGAATGGCCGCATCGGGATACAGCGCCTTCATGTCCTCCAGCTGCTTGGACTTGAACTCTTCGTGGACGATGCAGGCACCGTCCCACAGCAGCATATCGGCACCGGTCTGGCGCTGGATGTAGGTGCCCAGGTGCTTGTCCGGCCCCCAGATGATGGTTTCGCCGTTATCCATCAGGCTTTCGACGATTTCCAGGGCGCAACTGGAGGTCACCACCCAGTCGGCACGGGCTTTGACCGCCGCCGACGTGTTGGCATAGACCACCACGGTGCGTTCCGGATGCTGGTCGCAGAACGCCGAGAACTCTTCCACCGGGCACCCCAGGTCGAGGGAGCAGGTGGCTTCCAGGGTGGGCATCAGCACGCGTTTCTCGGGGTTGAGGATCTTCGCCGTCTCGCCCATGAACCTGACACCGGCAACCACCACGGTCTTGGCCGGATGAGCGTTGCCGAAACGGGCCATTTCCAGGGAGTCGGACACACAGCCGCCGGTCTCTTCGGCCAGGGCCTGAATCACCGGGTCACAGTAGAAGTGAGCCACCAGCACGGCGTCCTGAGCCTTGAGCTCGGCAGCAATCGCGGCACGGTAATGGGCTTCCTCAGCGGCCGTCAGCGGCTTGGGCTGTTTGGCGTCAAGGTGGGCCTGAACCAGAAGGCGTTCGGAAATGTGCGTCATGATCGCAAGACCTGCGGGCGCTTATGCGCGAAAGTCGAGTATACACCCGGCTCCGGACCCATTGAGGGTACCGCCGGGAGAGTGAGTATTCATCAGGTAGGTGCAGCGTTGAAACTGCGCAAGGCTACAGAATATCCCCTTGATGTAAAAGATGATTCTGACCTGTGTCACACGGCTCGCCCCGGCATGGAGCAGGCATCGGTCAAGGTCATGAAAGCCTGCCAATTGCAGCCTCAACAGCGCAAACGGTTCAGTGACGCGCAACGCGCACTTGCACCATTTATGCGCATTGCATGCAGGCGAGTCTCGGCCTGGCGGTGAATCCCCTCGATCGACCAAGCGTTTTTTTACACTTCATAGCAATTTTACCTTTCTGCGCTAACGTCAGTTACAGAAACAGCTAACTGCTGGTTGGTTGCAGCAACACTTGGTGGGCTCTGGTTCAGATGACGGAGAAATGATCCCTGCTGACCGGCCCTGGCGGTTTCCCCCAGCCCAAACAAGGATGCAGTGCATGAACAGTGATTGTGTACAGGTGCTCAGGAGAGTGGCGTGGACATTGATTGTCGCTGGTCTTCCCACAGGAATGGCCATGGCGGCGTCAAATAACTGCGCTGGATTGCAGCCACTGCCGTCGACGGTGGAAGTGGGAGAGGGTCAGCAGACGATAATGCACTCCCCCGTCGCCATTACCCGACTGGCCGTGGGCGACCCGAAAATTGCCGATGTGTATCTCAATGGGCGAGATTCATACCTGCTGACCGGCATCGCGCCCGGTGCAACCAGCCTGATGGTCTGGACGGCATGCGACAAGGAACCTCGCCAGAGCATGGTGTTCGTCCAGGGCAAAGGCCCGCATTCAATGGTGAGTTCGCTATTGCCCCCCTCCGAAGATCCGTCTCTGCCCAGCCAGGTGCAAACCGATATCCGCTTTGTCGAAGTCAGCCGCACCAAGCTGAAAGAGGCCGGCACCTCGATCTTCGGCAAGAGCGGTAACTTCCTGTTCAGCTCCCCGGGCACCGCCCCGTTGGGGACGACGGTGACACCCGGTAATATCGGTGGCCTCAGACCGAACATACCGCTCAACAACGGCATGTTTAATATCGGCATTGGCGGCGGTAACGTCCTTGGGCTGATCAACGCCCTGGAAGGCAGTGGGTTTGCCTATACCCTGGCGCGTCCGAGCCTGGTGGCACTGAGCGGACAGAGCGCCAGCTTCCTGGCCGGTGGTGAAGTGCCGATCCCGGTCCCCAGCAGCGGCAGCGACAGTATTACCATCCAGTACAAGGAATTCGGTATTCGCCTGACCCTGACCCCCACGATCGTCGGAAATAACCGCATCGCCTTGAAGGTCGCCCCGGAAGTCAGCGAGTTGGACTTCACCAACGGGATTACCGTCAACGATATCTCGGTGCCAGCCCTGGTTGTGCGTCGCACCGACACCAGCATCTCCCTGGCCGACGGTGAGAGCTTCGTGATCAGCGGCCTGATCAGCACCACCAATAGCACGGCCGTGAGCAAGTTCCCTGGCCTGGGAGAAATTCCAATTCTGGGGGCATTTTTCCGTGATTCTTCGATCAGGCGCGAAGAGAAAGAACTGCTGATGATCGTCACTCCGCATCTGGTGCAACCGCTGGCGGTCAATGCCAAGCTGCCAGTACTGCCTGGCGAGCCACTGCGCAACTACGACCCGAACTGGTTCCGTCTGTACTTCCTGGAAAACGGCAATTTTGACCAGGCCGCCAGCGGGCTTTCGCAATGAACCAGGGACCTGGTTCGTTGCTCGCCACACTCAGGCTCAATGACACCGGACTCGGCAAGTCCGGTGTTAGCCATTCCTCGACAATCGGATTGTTCCAGGAGGGAAAAATGAAAGTAGTCATTGCGGCGTTAGGGCTGCTCATGCTCAGCGGCTGCGCCACGAATGGCGGCGGTAGCTGGTCGAAGCAGGCCTGCAGCAAGCTGGATTCGGATCAGGAACTGTCGCTGAGCCTGGCCGACGACATGATCGGCGAAGGCAAGCTGCATGCCGGTCTGGCCAATCTGCAACGCCTGCCGGATGACCTGGCACAGGTTCGCATGCGCAAGGCCAAGATCTATCGCCAGCTCGGTCAAAGCGAGGCCGAGCCGCTGTACCGCAGCCTGCTCAGCACCTGCTTGGCCGCCGAAGGCGAGCATGGCCTGGGCCAACTGGCAGCGTCACGCAACGATAACAAGCTGGCCCTGGAACATCTGACGCGAGCGGCACGCCTGTCTCCGACCGACGAGAAAATCCGCAACGATCTGGGGGTGGTCTACCTCAACCAGGGGAATACCAACCAGGCCCGCTTTGAGTTCCTCACGGCCATGGAGCTGAAACAGGACAACCAGCTGGCAACCCTCAACCTGGTGACCTTGCTGATTTATCAAGGCAACTGGAAACAGGCCTCGGACCTGGTCAATCGTGCCGGCCTGAAACCCGAACAAGTCACCAGTGCCAAGGAGCGGGCCGAAAAACTCAGGAACGCGACGAAGAAGTCAGCTAAGGATCAGGCAGTCACTGCTACGGATTCGTCGCCATCGAGTGTCAATCAACCAATAACGCAGAGGTAGTGATGAAATACCAAACGCTTAGCTGCCTGGGACTCTTGCTTCTTCCGCTGGTGACCCAGGCTATCGAACCCGGCCCGGCCTCCCTGTCACAGCAGTCGACCGAAACCTGGCTGCTGCTGCAGAGTCGTAACCAGGTCAAGTCGCCCATCCCACAGAACGCCTCGCCCAGCGAACGGGAACTGGCCCTGCAGCGTTGGCTGGACAACTACAAACACCCGATCCCCGAGTACTACAAGGAGTACGTGGGTTCGGGTGGGTCAGGTGGTTCGAAGTGACAGCAAGTCGCGATGGCGTTCAGTTCAGAGGGGGCAATGCCATCCATGCCGATGGCCCTTGCCCCTCCCCTCTTTCATAACTTCCCGAATACTTTGAAGACGCCGATGATCGCCGGCCCTATGGCTACCAGAAAGAAGCTTGGCCACAGGCAGAAGATCAGCGGAAACACCAGCTTGGTGCCGATTTTCGCGGCTTTCTCTTCGGCCTGCTGGGTGCGCCGGTCACGAAACTCCTCGGCATAGACACGCAGGGTCGTCCCCACACTGGTCCCGAAGCGAATGCTCTGCGCCAGCAGACTCACCAACCCGCGAATGTCCTCCAGCCCGGTACGCTCGGCCAGATGCTTGAGCGCTTCGGTACTGGGAATCCCGGCCCGGACCTCGGAGTTGACCAGTGCCAGCTCCATGGCCAGCTCAGGTTGGCTGACCGCTATCTCCTCCGATACCCGCTCGATCGCCTGGGGCAAGGCAAGGCCTGACTCCACACAGACCACCATCAAGTCCAGCGCATCCGGAAAGGCGACGAGCAAACGGGTCATCCGCGCGTTCCTGCGGCTGTCGACATAGATGGCCGGTACCAGCCAGCCTACCCCCAACGCCAGAATCACCAGCCCCATCCCCAGAAGCAGCGATACCTTCGGTATCAGCGGCAGCGCCAGGACTGCCAGCGCCACCAATGCCAACGGTGTCAGCAGGCGCACCGCCCAGTACATCTGGACAGCGGCCGGGGAGCGAAAGCCCGCGTGGATCAGCAAGGTCCGGGTCGCCGAGGCCTGCTCCTGTTCACCGGAGGCAAAACGCTGGCCGACCTGCTCCAGCATCAATTGCAGGTTGCTCGGCGCGCCCTGCTGCCGGTGACCATCGCCGCCATGACCGCGCTTGATCAGCAGAAGACGGCGGTGCACCGGGTCCTGCAACCCCTGCACCAGCAATACCAGGGTCGCCACGGCCAGCACCACGCTCAGGCCGATGGCTCCGGCGAACAGCAGGCGCGCCAGTTGCTCGCTACCGACCACACTTTTGATCAGACTCAGCAGATACTCCATGACCTCACCCCCTACGAGTGATTGTGCTCACACCTGGATCCGGATGATCTTGCGTATCCAGAAGATTCCCACCAGCATCGCCACAAACGCGCCAAGCACCATCTTCTGTCCCAGCGGCTCATTGATGAGCAGAGGCAGATAGGTCGGGCTCGAAAGCACAATCCCCGCCGCCAGTACAAAAGGCATCGCCACCAGGATCCAGCCCGACATCCGCCCTTCGGCCGAGAGCGTCTTGACCTTGCGCTGAAAGCGGAAGCGGCCGCGAATCAGGCTGCTCAAACGATCCAGTACCTCGGTCAGGTTGCCGCCCGTCTCGCGATGGATCAGCACAGTGGTCACCAGCATCATCACGGTCATGCTCGGCATGCGTTCCAGCAGGCCAAGCATGGCCCGACGCACATCGTTGCCGTAGTTGATGTCGGCAAAGGTCAGGCCGAATTCGTGGGCAACCGGCCCTTTGTGCTCCTCGGCCACCAACTGCAGGGTTTCGTTGAACGGATGTCCGGCACGCAGCGCCCGGCACATCGCATCCAGCGCATCCGGCAACTGCTCCTCGAACAGGGCAAAGCGTTTGTTGCGGTCCCGGGAGATTTTCAACACCGGTAGCCAGAAGGCCATAGCAGCAGCCGGGAGCGCCGCCCACCACAACTGCGTGAACAGCCACGTCCCCATGCCAGCCACCATCATCAAGACCAGGCTGAGCATCAGCACCCGATAGGCGCGGTACTCATGCCCGGCCTGCTCGATCATCTGCGCCAGGGCCTCCATCGACGGCAACTGCTCCAGGCGCGCCTCCAGCGGGGACAGGCGACGCAGGTATTTCTGGCGCAGTACCGACTGCATGTTCTCCAGGTTACTGGCCCGTTCCAGCAGGTCGAGGCGACTGCGGATACGCTTGCGCACCTTGCCGGCCTCGCCGAACACCGGCACCGCCACGCTCTGGCTGAGCAGGAATATGGCGGTGAACACCATGCCGAGAAACGCCAGGATGAACTCGCTGGGGATCTGATGCATGACTAACCCTCCATCCAGTCTGGCCGGAACAGGCTGAGCGGCAGCTCGATGCCCCGTTTGGCCAGCACATCGCGAAACGCCGGAACCATGCCGGTGGGGCGGAATTCGCCCAGGACCTCGCCTTTCTCGCCCAGACCACTGCGCACGAAAGAGAAGATCTCGGTCATGGTGATGATTTCCCCTTCCATGCCGTTGATTTCCTGCACGCTGACCAGCCGCCGCGTGCCGTCCTCCTGCCGCTCCAGCTGGATGACCACACCGATGGCCGAAGCGATCTGCTGACGCAAGGCCTTGATCGGAAAGGTCGCCCCCGTCATCGACACCATGTTCTCGATCCGCCCCAGGGCATCGCGGGCGGTGTTGGCGTGGATGGTGGTCAGCGAGCCGTCGTGGCCGGTATTCATCGCCGTCAACATGTCCAGCGCCTCGGCGCCACGCACCTCACCGATGACGATGCGGTCCGGGCGCATACGCAGGCTGTTGCGCACCAGCTCCCGCTGGCCCACCTCGCCACGGCCCTCGATGTTCGACGGACGGGTTTCCAGGCGTACCACATGGGGCTGCTGCAGTTGCAGCTCGGCCGAGTCTTCGATGGTCACGATCCGCTCGTTGTGCGGAATGAAACTGGACAACACGTTGAGCATGGTGGTCTTGCCGCTGCCGGTGCCCCCGGAGATCAGGACATTCAGCCGGCCGCGGACGATGGCCTTGAGCATCAGGGCGATGCCCGGGGTCAGGGTACCCATCTGCACCAGGCTCTCGGTGTTGAGCAAATCCACGGCGAAGCGGCGGATCGACATGCTCGGCCCGTCGATGGCCAGCGGTGGAATGATGGCGTTGACCCGCGAACCGTCCTTCAGGCGAGCGTCCACCAGCGGCGAGGACTCATCGATGCGCCGCCCCAGGCTGGAAACGATGCGATCGATGATATTCAGCAGGTGCTGGTCGTCGCGAAAACGCACATCCGTTCTTTGCAGCTTGCCGAAGCGCTCGACGTACACCGAGGCATGACCGTTGACCAGGATGTCGGACACACTCGCATCGTTCAGCAGCGGCTCCAAAGGTCCGAGGCCGAGCACCTCGTCGGCGATCTGCTTGAGGATCAACTGACGGCTGCTGGAATTGACCGGCGCCGAATGCTCGTCGAGCAGGCGCTGGCAGATGTCGCGGATCTGCCGCCCGGCCTCGGCCGGCTCCAGGGAATCGAGGAGCGACAGGTCCATGACCTTGAGCAACTGCTGGTAGATCTTTTCCCGCCATTCGATCTCTATCGGGCCGAGCTTGGTCCTGGTTTCATAGATCAGGTCCGGCACACTGGCCTCCCAGGCCATGAGTACGCTGGCGCACTCTTTGCCGTCGAGGGACGCGTCCTGGGTTTCTGCCGGTGCCTGTCTACCGGGTTGCTGACGCAGGCGATTACGAAAGTCGCTGAGCATGGCCTAGCCTCCGAACAGACGATTGAAGGTACGTTTGAACAAACTCTTCTCGGCGACCTCGATTCCGATCAGGTTCTGGGTCACCTCACGCAGGGCCAGGGTCACCCCGGAACGTGGCGCATGCAGCTCGAGCGGCACACCGGTGTTCTGACTCTCGCTGACCACCGCATAGTCGTTGGGCACGGCTTGCAGGGTCGTACAGCGCAGGGCATCGGCAATATCCTTGAGGCTCACCGGCGAGGCCTTGTTGTAGCGGTTGACCACCACCTGTATCCGGTTGCTCTGCACATTCAGGTCGTCGCGCAGGATGCGGGTCAGGCGGGTGCCGTCCTTCAGGTGGCTCAGGCTCTGCTGCAGCACGACGTAGATGCGATCGGCCTGTTCGAGCGTGACGCCGGTGAGGTGATCGATCTGTCGTGGCAGATCCACCACGACCCAGTCGTAGGTCCCACGGGCCAGGCGCAACAGTTTTTCCAGCTGGTCCAGGTGCACGTCCTGCGTCAGGCACAGCTCCCCGGTACGCCCGCCCAGCACATGCAGGGTCGGGCTGAAGTGGTTGCAATAGCCACGCAAGGCGATGCTGTCCAGGGACTCGACCTGCTTCAGCACATCCACATGGCTGTGGGTAGGCACCACATCCAGGCAATGCGCCACGCTGCCGAACTGCAGGTCCAGGTCCAGCAGCAGGGTCCTGCCACCGCGGGTGGAGAGCTGGTGCGCCAGGTTGCAAGCCAGCATCGAGGCTCCCGAACCTCCTTTGGCGTTCATCACCGCAATCAGCTTGCCACCGGTCCCCTGCTCCGCATTGGCCTCCATGAGCATACGGCCGATGGCCGCCTGCAACTCTTCTGCCGCTACCGGCTCGGGAAGAAAGTCCCGGGCGCCGGCCTGCATCGCCAGGCGCATGCCCTCGCGCTCATCCAGCGGGCCGCAGACCAATAGCGGTGGGCGCTCCTTGAGCGGATGCTGCAACAAGGCCGCCAGCTCTTCGCGCCACAGGTGGCTGACGCGCAACAGCAGGAAGTCGGGCATCTGCTCCAGCCCATACAGCGGATCGGTATGACCGTTGCTCACCAGGCGAGTGGTTACCTGCAGGTTCGGCAGCCCTTGGCTCAACGCTTTCAGATGATTCAAGGTGGTCGCGTCGCGCCCACTGATCAGCAGGCGCTTGCCTTGCTTTTCAGTAGCAGCGACAACGGGCGCTTCTCGGGTACTCAACATGGTGTGATCTCCGGTGTGACTGCTGCCTGGGGCTGCCGACCGAGGCTTTCACGTGGCACGGTCGACCTGAATACCGGTAAGACAAACACCCCGTTGAACCCAGGAATCAGCAGATTGAAACTGAAATTGGATACCTGTAGCTGGACATAACGAATGGCGACAAAGCCGCCGGTACCGCTCAGATCGTTGGGGCTGGTGACGACCGCGCCGTTGGTGTCCAGATAAACCAGGTTCAGGTTGGCGGCCGTCAGGTTATTGAGCAGGCTGCTCGGGCCGCCGTCGGTGGAAGCGTTGAACATCGCCCGACGCAGAATCACCGGATCGTTGATGTCGCATACCGCCGCCAGACGGGCGCCGCGGCGCACGGTTTCATTCAGGGCATTGACCGTGAAATACAGCCGGCCCATTTCCAGCACACCGAACAGCACGGTGAACAGCACCAGGCTGGTGATCGCGAACTCGACGGTGTACAGCCCACGCATACCTTTGACGTTCATCACAAAGCCCTCATGACGACAGTGGAAGTCAAGGCCAGGCCCAGCGGCACGTTGCTGCCATACAAGACGGGCAAGGCACTGCCGATCACCGGCACATAGGTGTAGGTAATGCTGACCTGGACATGCTCGGCCCCCACCGCGCTGACCGTGACATTCGCCGGCGTCAGCCCCGACACCACCGCCGGGTAGCCATTGGGGTTGGCGGGCACGCCATAGACAGCGACGTTCTTGGCCTGGGTCTGCAGCGTGCCGCTCAGGTCGAGCTTGCCGAGGGTGGAGTTCCACGCCTTGTCAGCGACATAACGCCCGGCATCGCGACTGGCCTGCATCAGGCTGTTGTACTGGAACAACATGCGGCCGAACTCGGCGAAGGTCAGCATCAGCAACAGCAGCAGCGGCAGCGTCAACACCAGCTCCACCATCGCCAAGCCGCCCTGGTTGCGCGGCGACCTGAATCCTCTGCGTCCCATAAAGCCTCCTAAGAATCGGTACTTGGCGTCTGGCTGTTGTCGATATAGGTCTTGTACAGCTGGATGATCTGCGGCCCGGTGGTATTGGCCGGGTTGGGACCCGGCACGTTGTCGCCTTCGCACACACTCTCGAACTGACCGAATATCTGCGACTCATTGCCCTTTTGCGACGCCGGTTGCAGGACGAAGTAGCAGCCGAAACCCAACACCGGTATCGAGGACGACCCATCGTTCTTGCCCGAACAGTCACCGATCACGATCTTGATGATCCGCCGTTCGAACGCCCCGCTGCTCTGGCAGCCACCACCGCTACCGGCAACGCAGTTGGCGGAGTCCTGCACCCAGTCGTTGTAGTCGTACAAGGCGCTGCCAGCCGCGGACAAATTGCCGCTGCTGGAGGTAACCGCCTGATTGTTGTACTGAATCTGTGCGAGCGCATCGTCGTAAGTGAACGACTTGGGGTTGGTGGTGATCACCAGGTCCGGTGGATAGTCCGCCGCCTTGAGACCGCCGGAATACTCGTTGAAGCGTGTATTGAGGCCCTGCGAGGCTGGCCCCACGGTATTCCCCGGCTTGGTCTGGACATTCGAACCGACGCTGTTGCACTGGCTGATACCGCCAGCCAAGCCCTGCCTGACCGTGCTGCCGCCGGAGCCGAAATCGAGCAATTGGAAGTTGCCGGGGCCAATCGGCGAGCTGTTGCCTGCGGCGGTTTTCAATACCTGCGGATCGCCGAACTGGAACCCCCAGAACATCCCGGTGGACGGGTTGTTTTTCGTCGGGTCGCCGCACACCATCAGCGGCGTGAGGTCGCAAGGGCTGGCGGGGCTGGGTCCGGCGGTAGCGACCGCGCTCACAAACTTGTTACCGACGCCATTGCCCAGGGTCTGAAAGACGCCCCAGAAGAATCCGGCCAGGGAATAGTTGGTGACCGTCACCCGCACGTAACTCGCATTGGCCGGCCCCGGGAAAGAGAAAGGCCCATAGACAGTGGACGCCAACTCCACCGTGGCAAAGCCGCCGACATTGTTGGCGATGGCGGTGGCCAGCTCCTGATTGCCGCTGGCATTGGCATTCAGGGTCAGGGTATTGAGCGCAGCGCTCTGCGCCAGGCTGGCGGCTCCCATAGTACCCATTACCGTACTGAGGGTCTTGGCACCGCTCAGCGCCGCGGCATCCACTGCATTTTGCAGGCGGGACTTGTTCACCAGCATATGGCCGCCATCCAACGCCAGGGCCCCCATTAGCAGCATCGCGGCCAGGGCAATCACCACCAGTACAAGCATTGCGCCGCGCTGCTGCCGTGGAAATGCACTCAATGGCTGTTGGATACGCGCACTCATCATCAAGCCCTCATTGTTCGTCTATGTCGTACCCGATCATTTACAGCTGGGACTTCACAACGTTGACCTCGATCCCGCGGATCACCGTGATCCCGCTATCGCCGCTGGGACGACGCCGGACAATCGGCCGAACCACTGGCGGGGCAGGCACTTCCTGGATCATGGCGACCGGCTCGACCATCGCCGGTTGCTTCTGGTTGTCCAGCGGATTGCGCAGGGCCAGTTGCAGCTTGCCGGCCGCCATCCCCTTGACCAGTTCCTCGGCCTGCTGGGGGGTCATTTCCAGGGTCACGGCGCGCACGACCACCGGTTGGGTCTTGTCGGTACTGGCCGTCTGGTCCACCGCCAGCACCCGCAGGTCTTCCAGGATGGTCTTGGATTCGGCATCGCCGGTATTGCCGGTCTGCCGGGTAGCCAGCACATCGACCCGGTTACCCGGCAACAGGAAGCCACCCACGCCGACCACGTCGTCCACCCGGACCGAGATCGCGCGCTTGGTGGGCTCGATCAGCGACGCCAGGGTGCTGCCGCCCAGGTGTTCGGCCAGACGCGCACCGCGCAGGATGTCGCCGCGCAGCATGGAGAAGGTGGCGATCTTGCCCACCACCTTCTCGGTCGCGTCGAAAGCATCCTCGGGCACCGTTTCCTTGGGCATACGGACCAGCGCGACCTGCTGTGGCTCGACCATTTGCCCGAAAGCGATTTCCACGGTCGCCACCACCACGTTCTGCTGGTTATCGTCGGGGGTGGCGTTGAGCCGTGCATTGAGCCAGGTGTTGGCCATCCATGCCGCGCCCAGGCCCAGAACCACGGACAGGGTCACCAGAGTGAAAGTACGAGAACTCATGTCGAAATCTCCTTACTCAAAGAAAGTCGAGCTGGACGAAGTAGCTGTGCCATGCCCACTCCAGTTCCAGGGTTGACAGGGGTCCGCTGGCGCCCACATAACGCTGGCGATCGAGCGCCATGCTCAAGAGATCCCGTGGGTGACAAGGCACCAGCGGCATGTTTTCAGCGCCATAGAGTTCATCCAGGACGTAGCGCAACAGCAGCGGGTCGTATTGGATGTTCAGGCGCTCTGTCTCTTGAATCCAGATACGTTCGTACTCCTCGGGCTTGAGGTAGCCGAACTGCAGCTTGTATCCAATCCGCCGCAGGAACGCCTCGTCGGCCAGTTCCAACGGGTTCAGGTTGGTGGAAAACACCAGGATCAGGTCGAACGGCAGCTCGCAGTGCCGCCCGCCGCCGAGGTTGAGGAAGTCGCGTTTCTCCTCCATCGGTACGATCCAGCGATTGAGCAATTCCGCGGGCGCCATGCGCTGGCGCCCCATGTCGTCGATGACGAACAGGCCATTGCTGGCCTTGAGCTGCAACGGTGCCTGGTACTGGCGAGTGAAGGGGTCGTAGCGGATATCCAGCTGTTCCATGGTCAGCTCGCCGCCGGTGATGACGATCGGCCGTTCACAGCACAGGAGCCGGCGGTCGATCCCCTCATTGAGCATCAGGCTGTTCTGCGGATCGCCGACATCCAGGCGCCGGTGTACCTGGGGGTCGTAGATCTCGATCACCGCATCGTTGATCGCAATCGCATGGGGCACCCAGACGGACTCGGAAAACAGCCGGATCAAGCGACTGCTGACATAGGTCTTGCCCGTCCCCGCCGGCCCGTAAATCATGATGGCGCGCCCGGAATTCAGGGCCACGCCCAACTGATCGAGCATGTTCTGCGCCAGCACCATGGAGCCGAAGGAAGCCTGCATGTCCCGGGCGCTGATACGGCCATGGTGAATGGTCTGTACCTTGAGCAGCGAGCGATAGGCGCTCACCGGAAAGGGCGCCGCGCCGATATAACCACTGCGCGACAAGGCATCGCGGGCAGCATTGCGGCCGCGCTCGGTCAGCCCGTAGCGCAAGCCCTGGCCACCGGCTTGGCCAAGGATCTCGACCCGGTGATCCTGGCGCAGGAAGGTCAGGACTTCTTCAACCACCGCCCCCGTCAGCGCCAGGCGCTCTACCAGTCGAGGCATGTCCAGTACACCCGCATCGTGCAAATGCTTGCAGACCAGGTCTCCGAGGAAATTGTCGGCCAGCCCGGTCTCGAGGATCGTGCGTGGCTGTGGAGCCAGTCGCTGCACTGCTTCCCGGTCATTGCCGGTCGGACGGCTGTTACTGATGGCGTACATAACGTTCTCCTGAGCTACTGGCCAAGGGGCAACCAGAGGTAAAAGCTGGCCAATGTGCCGAGCAGGATCGCAACCGAATAGGGAAAGGGTTTGCCGGCCACTTCATCGTCCGCCGGCGAAAAATAGGCCCTGGCTCTCATCATCTGCCAGTAGCGCCCCATGGTCTGTTGAACTTGACCACGTACCAACACAATCAATACCCCGCACGCGCCGCCGGCGATCAGGCTGAAAAACGCAGCCCAGAGGGCGTGCTGCGGAGTGAGAAAAGTGCCAACCATGGCCATGAGCTTGACGTCGCCGGCTGCCATCCCGCCAAAGGCGTACAGGGGAAGAAAAACGGCAAAACCGATCAACATGCCCAGCAGTCCATAACCAAACCCGATGACGCCTGAGGAATAGACCTGGCCGGCAATCCCCAGCCCCAGCCCCACCAGCACCAAGAGGTTGGGAATACGGTGGCGACGAAGGTCGCTCACCACCGCAATCCCCAGCAGTCCCAGCATCAATGCAACAACGAATAATTGCTCTTTGCCCATGACTGCAGCCCTCGGTGGAAGTTGGCGTATTAGCAGACGACACCCTGAACAGCACATCCCAGGCTGGTGATGGCCGTGGCCACGTTGCCACCCAGGGTGATAAATGCAGCAACAGCGCCCAAAGTGATCAGGCCGCCGGCCACTGCATATTCCACAATGGTCAGGCCGTCTTCGTCTTTGGCGAACTTGATGATCGAAGTCTTGATCGATTGCAGATTCATTTTCCCACCTCACTCAAGTGTTTTTGTTTAAGAGCAGCACTGTCGTACTGCCTGGTTGAACATTAGTCAGGGAAGCATTGGAAGGGTTAGGAGTTTTTTGCTGATCGTTAGGACTTTATTGCTGTTGTTGAAAGATGCAAAAAAGCACCAGGAACAACACAAGAAACAGATGGTTTATCTAAGGAAGGAATAATTGAAGAGTCGCCTTGAAACAGTCTCGCCCTCGATGCAAGACCGGCCTGAGCACTGGCCGACAAAGACAAAAGCCCCGGCCATATTCGCTGCACCCCAACCATAGTGCGAAACGAAGTAAACCGAGGCTTCCATATCAGGATTTGATCTTCACGCGAGCAATACAGCGACGATACTCCTGAAGCTGGAAAGAGAATTAGCAGGCTGCGGCAGAGCGATGGAGCCGTGCTCGGCCAAAGGTCACTTTGACAATTTGAACTCGCTCGAGACCAGGACTGGAGCCATCCGTCATCTACTGTGCACTGACTGCACATACCGATTGAGAAGGCTCCATCCTGTCCAGACGAGCGCAGACAGAACAACGGCGGAAACACACATGCACCACAGGTACGGCCTCAGCCCGAGGGAAACCGCTCTTCGCAGCCAGACCCAAAAAGTCTGGCCGCGTACGAGCAACAAGCAGCTCCCGCCCAGGACTAAAGACTCGGCACAACGGCTGTCGTTAGCACACCACGCCCTGAACAGCGCAACCCAGACTGGTGATGGCGGTGGCCACGTTGCCGCCCAGGGTCACGAACGCGGCAACGGCGCCCAGCGTAATCAGACCACCGGCCACGGCGTATTCCACGATGGTCAGACCCTCTTCGTCCTTGATGAATGCCAGCACCGAGGTTTTGATTGTTTGCAGATTCATTTTGTTCACCTCATATATAAGAAAAGTTGCTTTAAGGCGATCAGTATTTGTGCCGCCTGACTGAATCCTAGTCAGGGGCTAACAGAAAGAGTTAGGAGTTTATTGTCGGTTTCTAGGACTTTTTTGCAATGCTTGGCAAGACAGCAAAGAACACCAATGAAACTAAACCTGGCAGAGGGAGTTTTTTTCAGAAAAGGAACTGTTCTCATATAAAACTAAATTGATTCAGCCATGGCCGGTGGTGCAAGAAAAGGCGATCGCAACAGCAAGGAGCTGCCTGTGACTCTTATCTCGCTGTCAGACATAGAAGGTAATCAAGAAAATTTATGAAGCGTTATCAGAACTTGATCCTTTGCCCGCAAAGCCCAGTGGCGATACTGACAGCCCAGGAAGTGACAGTGAGACACCAGGAAGGAATAAGGAAATGAGACCTGAGTCGGCCCAAAAACCCTCTCTTTTATGGTTCGACCTCACCCGCGACCGATCCTCTGAAGAACTGATCGCGCTGTTTCGTCCAGCCTGCGATTGCCAGGTGTCGAAAGATGCGTCCCTGCCCGAAAAGGACACCCATCCTCTACCGGACATGATCTGCATGCACTATGACCGCCCGGACATGCCAGGGCTCAATCTGTTACTGGAGATCAAACACAAGATTCCCTCCATTCCCATCGCCATGTTCACGGTGCAGCACTCCGAAGAACTCGCCGTCTGGGCCATGCGCTCGCGTGTCTGGGAATACATGGTGCTCCCTCTCTCGAGTGCCGAGATCCGGCGCTTCCTGCATGCGCTGAAGCAGCTCTACGAACTGCGCCACAGCAGCGGCCCCGACAACAAGACGCTGCAGATCGAACATGGCCCGTCCCTGCCGGACAGCATCCGACTGACCGTAGAGCACCAGAAACATCAGGCACTCAGCGATGTGCTGCTGTACATCGAGCAGAATTTTCGTGAAAGCATCGACCAGAAAGAGCTGGCCAAGCGTTGCGGCATGACCACGTTTCGCTTCAGCCGGCTGTTCAAGGAGGTCCATGGCCTGGGATTCATGGACTACATCCTGAGCAAACGCATGGATTGCGCCAAGAATCTGCTCGACAACAGCCAGATGCCCATCACCAGCATCGGCTATGAAGTCGGCTTCAAGGACCCGTCCTACTTTGCCCGCGCCTTCAAGCAATTCGCGGGCGCCAGCCCCAGCGAATACCGACAACGCCGAAGAATCCCGGAACGGGTAAAAAAAGAAGAGGCGGAACTGGAGCAAACGCTGTCTCAGGTGATCGACAGCCTGCCGCTGCGTATCGAAGGTCGATGAACAGGCCAGGCATGCCGCTCAGCCCAGCCGGCATGGCGCCTTGGGCCCCGGCAGCCGTGGGCGGTTGCCTGTCTATCTATCTGCGCTGCGCCTTAGGCACTGTCCAGCCGCCTTCCGCTTGAGCATCCGCTCGCCGACACCCCGCCCCGCCATCCTGGCGGGGTCACGGCGTCGTTCGCCGGGCGCTATACCCAGCCGCCATCGACGATGAAGTTTTGCGCCGAGCACATGGCGGACGCATCGGACGCCAGGAACAGCGCCATCTGGGCAATATGCCCGGGCTCCACGCTGCCCGGCAGGCATTGGCTGCGGCTGATCAGCTCGCGGGCGGCATCGTCGACCCACATCGCCAGTTGCTTTTCGGTCATCACCCAGCCGGGCACCAGGGTGTTGACCCGGATCCGCCAGGGCCCCAACTCCCGCGCCAGGGCCCGGGTCATGCCGTGGGTGGCCGCCTTGCTGGCGGCGTACACGGGGTAGCCGCTGGAGGCCATCATCCAGCCGATGGAACCCAGGTTGATCACACTGCCGGCGCCGGCGGCCTTCATCATCGGCACCACCGCCTGGCTGGCGAAAAAAGCGTGCTTGAGATTGACCGAAATGAGCTTGTCGAATGCCTGCGCGTCGACTTCTTCCAGACTGTGCCGCACGTCATTGGCGGCATTGTTCACCAGCACCGTGATGGGTCCCAGCGTCTGTGCAAAGCGCCCGATCGCGGCCTGGTAAGCAGCCTCGTCGGTGATGTCGCAGTGCGCGAACTCCACGCGATGGCCCTGCGCCGATAGCCGGGCCGCCAACGCCTCGCCCTGGCTTTGCGCCATGTCCACGAACGCGACCCTGGCGCCCTGCTGTGCGAAGGCGCAAACCAGGGCTTCGCCAATTCCGGAGGCTCCGCCGGAAATCAATACGGTCTTGCCCTCGAGATCCGCGTACACAGCCTGCATGCCAGCCCCTTTTTCAGTGTTCATCATGACAGTTCCCGAGCAGTGTTCATTTCGATTCGACCCTTAAATAGTCTTATTTTATATTGTAAGAATGCCGAATTAAGCGATAAATTTGCCGCTACACCGACAAAATAATGCAAATTAGTAGAACTATTCCACTCAAAACAACAAAAGGAAGTTCAACCATGCCGCACTCTCCCCACCGGCTTTCCAGCCTCGGCCTGTCGCTGCTGCTCGCCAGTTTCGGCGCCCAGGCCGCGGGCCTGTCCAGCGAACACAAGGCCTTTGGCAAGACCCTCGACGGCACCGCCGTCGAGCAATACGTGTTGCGCAACAGCCATGGCCTGCAAGCCACGGTCATCACCTACGGCGCTGTCCTGCAATCGTTGAAGGTGCCGGATAAAAACGGCACCTTCGACGACGTGGTCCTGGGCTTCGACGACGTCCAGGGCTATCAGCGCGGTACCGCGTTCTTCGGCGCCACCATCGGCCGCTACGGCAATCGCCTGGCTGGCGGTGCGTTCGAGCTGGACGGCCAGCGTTACCAGGTGCCGCTCAACGACGGCCCGAACTCGCTGCATGGCGGCGCCCAGGGCTTCGACAAGCGCGTCTGGAAAGCCCGGTCGATCAAGCGCAAGGACGCCGTCGGGGTGACCTTGAGCTACCTGTCCAAAGACGGCGAAATGGGCTTCCCCGGCAACCTGCAAGTCGAGGTCACCTACAGCCTCAACGACAACAACGAGCTGCGCATCGAATACAGCGCCTCCACCGACAAACCCACGGTGCTGAACCTCACCAACCACAGCTACTTCAACCTCGCCGGCGCCGGCAACGGCGATGTGCTCGCCCAGCTCGCCACCCTGCACGCCAGCCACTACACGCCGGTCAACGCCAAGCTGATCCCGACCGGCGAACTGGCCCCGGTCGCCGGCACGCCGATGGACTTCCGGCAACCGACCGCCATCGGCCAGCGCATCAAGGACGATCATCCGCAGCTCAAGTTCGCCGAGCCGAAACAGGGCGGCTTCGACTTCAACTGGGTGCTCGACGCCAAGGGCGACGTCGGCCAGCTCGCCGCCGAAGTGCGCGACCCGCAATCCGGTCGCCGCTTGCAGCTCTACACCAGCGAACCCGGGGTGCAGTTCTATACCAGCAATTTTCTCGACGGCACGCTCAAGGGCAAGGCGGACAAGACCTACAACCACTGGGGCGCGTTCACCCTGGAAACCCAGCACTTCCCCGACTCGCCCAACCAGCCGGACTTCCCCAGCACCCGGCTCAACCCCGGCCAGGTCTACAGCCAGGACACCGTGCTGAAGTTCTCCGCCGACTGAAGCGCGGTAGCCACCACTGCCCTGCCGACCCGGCGAGGCAGTGGTCCGGCGACACCGGCATGCCCCTGATAAAGCCCCCCTGGATCAGCGTTGTTTCATACGGTCGATGACCACCGCCAGCAGCAGGATCGAACCGCGGATCACGTACTGGTAGAAGGTGTCGATGTTTTTCAGGTTCATCGCGTTTTCGATGATCGCCAGGATCAGCACCCCGGCAATCACGTGGCGGATCATGCCGATCCCACCGCTCAACGACACCCCGCCGAGCACGCAGGCGGAAATCACCGTCAGCTCGAAGCCCTGGCCGATCATCGGCTGGCCGGAGGTCATGCGCGACGCCAGGATCACCCCAGCCAGCGCGCCGATCACCCCGTGCACGGCGAAGATCACGATCTTGGTCCGGTCGACATTGACCCCGGCCAGCAGCGCGGCTTCCTGGTTGCCGCCGATGGCCATGGTGTTGCGCCCGTAGGTGGTGTAGTTGAGCAGCCAGCCGAAAAACAGGAAGCAGCCGATGGTGATCAGGATCGGCACTGGCACCCCGAACAACTGGCCATTGCCGAAAACGAAGAATTGCTCCTGGGATACACCGACCGCCTTGCCGTTGGCGAAGATATAGGCCAGGCCCCGGACGATTTGCATGGTCGCCAAAGTGGTGATCAGTGCGTTGACCCGCAGCTTGGCGATCACGATGCCGTTGATCAGCCCGACCAGCAGCCCCATCAGCAGCGCGGCGCCCACGCCAAGGAGCATGCTGTCGGTGTCGCGCATCACCACCGCCGCGACGACCCCGGCACACGCGATCACCGACCCCACCGACAGGTCGAAATGCCCGGACGCCAGGCAATAGAGCATGGTGCAGGCGGCGATGCCGGTGGTGGAAATGGCCAGGCCCAGGCCGCGCATGTTCAGCGGCGACAGGAAGTTGTCGATGAGCAAGGTGCAGAGCACGAAGATCCCCACCGCCGCCAACAACATCGCCCAGTTATCGAGCAGGCCACGCAGGTCCAGGGGTTTGCGCGCCGTCGGCAGCGCGTTGTCTTGAGTTGTCATGTTCACCTCTTCAGTTCTCCAGGCCGTCGGCGCGTTGGCGCGGCAAAGCCAGTTGCAGCAGGTTGGATTCATTGGCCTGTTCACGGCTCTTCTCGCCGCGCAACGCGCCTTCGCAGAGCACCAGGATGCGGTCGGAGATACCCATCACTTCCATCAGGTCGCTGGACACCACGATCACCGCGATGCCCCTGGCCGCCAGGTCATGGATGATCTGATAGATCTCGGCCTTGGCGCCGATATCGATGCCGCGCGTGGGTTCGTCGAGCAGCAGGACTTTCATCGGCATCGACAGCCAGCGGCCGAGGATGGCCTTCTGCTGATTGCCGCCGGACAGGTAGACGATTTTCTGCGCCGCGTTGGGCGTCTTGACCTTCAACGCCTTGATCTGTTTGTCGGCGTTGCCCTTCTCCCAGCCGCCGCGCAACAGCCAGCCAAAGGTCGAATGGGCGCCGCGCGCGCTGATGTTGATGTTCTCGGCCACGCTGGAAAGCGGAATGATGCCTTCCTTCTTGCGGTCCTCGGGACACAGCAGCACCCCGGCGGCGATGGCATCGCGCGGCGAGCGCAGGCGCAATGCCTCGCCACACAGCGCCAGGCTTCCGGCGCTGGCCCGCTCGAGGCCGCCGAGCAGGCGCAACAGTTCAGTACGCCCCGCACCGACCAGGCCGAACAGGCCGAGCACCTCGCCCTGGTGCGCCTGGAAACTCACCGGCGCACGCAGGCCCGGCCCCAGCAGGCCATCAACCTTGAGCGCCACCGCGCCGCGGGGCCGCGGGCGGTAATCGTAGATGTCCTGGATATCGCGACCGACCATGCAGGTAACCAGCTGGTCGTGGGTCAGTGCGCTCATGTCCTCGAAGGTGCGCACGTAGCGGCCGTCCTTGAACACCGTCACCGCATCGCAGATACGGAACACCTCCTCCATGCGATGGGATACGTACAGCACCACTTTGCCTTCGTCCCGCAGGCGCCCGATGATCGCCATCAAGCGCTCGATTTCCCGGGCCGACAGGCTGCTGGTGGGTTCGTCGAAGGCAATCACGTGGGCACCACGGGACAACGCCTTGGCGATTTCCACCAGTTGGCGCTGGCCCAGGGACAGGCGGCCGACTTTCTGGTCGGGATCGATTTCATCGGCCAGCCCCTTGAGGCATTCCAGTGCATGCTGGCGCAGCGCACGGCGGTCGATCACCCCGAGGCTGGCCGGCAGATGGCCGAGGAACAGGTTCTCGGCCACGCTCATGGCGGGCACCAGATGCAGCTCCTGGTGGATCACCGCCACCCCGCAGGCAATGCTGTCGGCCGCGCATTTGAACGTCATGGTCCGCTCGCCGATCTGCACACTGCCGCTGCTGGGCGTGTAGGCGCCGCCAAGGATCTTCAGCAAGGTCGACTTGCCTGCGCCGTTCTCGCCCATCAGGGCGTGCACCTGCCCCGGCTGGGCGGTGAAACTGATGCCGTCCAGCGCCTTGACCCCGGGGAAGGTCTTGCCGATACCGTTGAAACACAAACTGGCGCCGGCACTGTGTTGTCGTTTATTCAGTTGCGCGTGCATAACCACCTCATCAAGTCAGGCGGCCCGTGCGAACGGGCCGCCGGGGAAAGTCGACGACCTTCAGTTCCACAGGCCGATCTTTTCCAGTTCTTGCTTGAAGTTGTCCCGGGTGATCAGTGTCACGTCGTCCATCGCGGTGTACTTGGGCGGTTCCTTGCCGGTGGTGACCCACTCGAACATCATGCTCGCGGTGTTGTAGCCCTCCATGTGCGGGCTGGGCAGCATCGAGCCGAAGAAGCCGCTGTCGGGTTTCTTCAATTCGCCGATGGCGTCGGTGCCATTGATGCCGATGCCGATCACATTGGCCGCGGCGAACCCGGCGCTTTCGGTGGCGCGCACGCCGCCCAGCACGCTGTTGTCGTTCATCCCGCCGATGATCAGGTTCTTCGCCCCGCTGGGCAGCTTGACCAGCGCCGAGTTGGTGGCGTCCATGCTGCCCGGCACGTCGAGGGTCTTGAGTGGCGCGAAGAGGATGTGGTCCTTGGGCAGGCCGGCTTCCTCCAGCGACTTGACCGAGCCGTCGGTGCGTTTTTTACCGGTGTCGAGTTCGTTGTAGGTGGTGATCACCGCATAGGTGTCCTTCCAGTCCCAGCCACGCTTCTTCGCTTCGCCGGCCATGGCGGCGCCCTGCTTCTGCCCTACCTCGAACGCGGCCATGCCCAGGTAGGGCACGTCTTCCATGAACTGGCCCTTGGCATCGACAAAACGGTCGTCGACGGCAATCACTTTCAAGTCGTTGAGCCTGGCCTTAGCCATGATCGCCGGGCCAAGGGACACGTCCGGCGGGCAGATCACGAAGCCCTTGGCGCCGTTGGCGGCGAGGCTGTCGATCGCCGACAGGGTTTTCTCGCCGTCCGGCACGGCGATCTTGATCACGGTGAAACCCTTGTCCTTGCCGGCCTTTTCGGCAAAGGCCCATTCGGTCTGGAACCAGGGTTCCTCCGCCTGCTTGACCAGGAAACCGATCTTCACCGGCTCGGCGGCAAGCGACAGGCAGCTCAGGCTGGCGGCCGACATGGCCAGGGCGGCACAACACAGGTAACGGATCCCACGACGACGCTTCATAAGGTGACTCCTTGTTGTTGTTTTTCAGAGTTCGTTGCACACAGGTAAAGCCTGAACGTTATCCGGCAAAGCGATGACAGAGATTCCCAGGGGTATCGACCCGCACGGCCAGCACCGCGCCGTCCAGGGGATGGTCGAGCGGGCTGGCCGCGCTGGTGATGTACAGGGTCTTGAGGTCCGCGCCGCCGAACACGCAACTGGTGGGGCGGCTGACCGGCAGTTCGAGCACCCGGTCGACCTCGCCGTCGGGCGCCAGCCTGAGCAGGCAGCCGCCGTCCCAGCGGGCATTCCAGACATAACCTTCGGCGTCCATCGCCGAACCGTCCGGGACGCCGCGCGGGTGTGGCCCGAACCACGCCTGTGCGGGGCCCAGCCGGCCATCGCTGGCGATCGGGTACTGATACAGCGTGCCGTCCAGGCTGTCGGCGAAATACAGGCGGCTGGCGTCCTCGCTCCACAGCAAGGTGTTGGGAATCCCCAGGCCCTTTAGCAGAGGCGTGACCCGCGCCTGGGCATCGATGCGGAACAGGCCACCGAAACGCCGCCGCACCGGCAGGTCTTCGCCCCGCTCGCCGATATTGTTCTGCATGGTGCCCAGCCAGAGCCTGCCCTGGGCATCGCAGCGCGCCTCGTTGGCCCGGTTGCCCGGTTGCGGATCGGCCACGCAGAGCAGGCTCAGGCGCGGCGCGGCGGGCGCGGAGTCCAGGTCGAGGCGGTATACGCCACTGCTCAAGGTCACCAGCGCATCGCCGCGGTCACAGGGGATGAAGGCCGACACCGGTTCCGGCAGATGCCAGGCCCGCAGCTGCCCGCCCCGCAGGCACAAGGCCTGCCGGCCGGCGATATCGACCCAATACAGGGCCTGGCCGGGCGCGTCCCAGAACGGGCCTTCGCCCAGTTGCGCACGGTGTGTGGTCACTGCGGTCCACGACATGAAACCTCCTGCATTGTGTTTGTTTTCAGGTAGGCATTAACGGGTTCGTGTTACAGGCTGTCGCGTGAGGGCCGTCCATCCACCAGGCGCTGGATGCGCAATGGGTTGGCATTTTTCAACGCATCCGGCAGCAGGTTGTCGGGGTAGTTCTGGAAACACACCGGACGCAGGAAACGCTCGATGGCCAGGGTCCCCACCGACGTGCCACGGGCATCGGAGGTGGCCGGATAAGGCCCACCGTGCACCATCGCGTCACAGACCTCGACGCCGGTCGGGTAACCGTTGAGCAGGATGCGGCCAACCTTCTGTTCCAGCAACGCCGTCAACTCGCCAAACTGCACAAAATCCGCCGGCTCGCCAATGAGGGTCGCCGTCAGTTGCCCGCGCAGGCCGTGCAAGGCGGCATTGAGCTGTGCCTGATCAGCCACTTCGACGAACACGGTGGTCGGACCGAACACTTCTTCTTGCAGCACTTCATCGCCCTCGACCAGCAGGCGGGCATCCGCCTTGAACAACTGTGGCCGCGCCTGGTTGCCGGCTTGCGGAGCGCCGGCCAGGTGCTCGATGCCCGGGTGCGCCAGCAGCTTTTGCAAACCTTTGTCGTAGCTGCCCAGGGTGCCGGCGTTGAGCATGGTCTGTGCCGGTTGATCGCCGATCAGCCGGGCCACCTGCTCGGTGAAGGCCGCGAACTGCGGCGAGCGGATGCCGATCACCAGGCCAGGGTTGGTACAGAACTGGCCGCAGCCCTGCACCACCGAGGCGGTCAGGTCGCGGGCGATCGTTTGCGCCCGAGCTTGCAGCGCCTGGGGCAACACGATCACCGGGTTGATGCTCGACATCTCGGCGAACACCGGGATCGGCTGCGGGCGCGCCGCCGCCATGTCGCACAGCGCCCGGCCGCCCTTGAGCGAGCCGGTGAAACCGACCGCCTGGATCGCCGGATGCTTGACCAGCGCTTCGCCGACCCCGCCGCCAAAGATCATGTTGAACACGCCGGCGGGCATCCCGCTGGCCTGGGCCGCCCGGACGATCGCATCGGCGACTCGCTCGGCGGTCGCCATGTGCCCGCTGTGGGCCTTGAACACCACGGGGCAACCGGCTGCCAGCGCCGCGGCGGTGTCGCCGCCGGCGGTGGAAAACGCCAGGGGAAAGTTGCTCGCGCCAAACACCGCCACCGGCCCCAGGCCGATGCGGTACTGGCGCAGGTCCGGACGCGGCAGCGGCTGGCGCTCGGGCAGCGCCCGATCAATACGCGCGCCGTAGAAATCGCCGCGCCGCAGCACCTCGGCGAACAGCCGCATCTGGCCACTGGTGCGCTTGCGCTCGCCCTGGATCCGCGCGGTGGGCAACGCGGTTTCCCGGCAGACCAGGGCGATGAACTCATCGTCCAGCGCGTCCAGCTCATCCGCCACCGCCTCCAGGAATTGCGCGCGCCGCTGCGCACTCAGGGCGCGGTAGGCCGGGTAGGCCGCCGCGGCAGCGTTGGCGGCGGCGTCGACTTCCTCCGCCGTGGCCTGGTAGAACCCGTGGGGCAAGGCTTCGCCGGTGCTGGCATCGATGCTGTGAAGAATGACGGTGCCGGCGGCGCTGCGCTGGCCGCCGATGTAGTTGTGACCAAGAACCTGGGGCATGCCTGTCTCCTGTTGTTCGTTCAAAGGGCGTCCACTCAACGAGCGGCGGCTTAAAGAGCGCCGACGCAACCGGGTGCCAGTACCGCGTCGACGCCGGCGATACCGTTGATCAAGGGGGCGCCGAACTCCGCCTGGCTGATTTCGAATACGTCCCCCGGCTGCGTGCGGATTCCGTCGGCGAACGACAGGGTCGCGGTGCCGAAGAAGTGGATGTGCACATCCCCCGGCCGCAGGAACTGGCTGTATTTGAAATGGTGGTACTCAAGGTTCTCCAGGCTGTGGCACATATTGGCTTCGCCACTGAGAAACTCGTTCTGCCACAGCACCTGCCCATTGCGCAGGATGCGACTGGTGCCCGCCAGGTGCCGGGGCAGCTCGCCGACCCGCAGTTCAGGACCATAGCTGCAACTGCGCAATTTTGAATGGGCCAGGTAGAGATAGTTCTTGCGTTCCATCACGTGATCGGAGAACTCGTTGCCCACCGCGAACCCCAGGCGATAAGGCTTGCCGTCATGGCCGATGACATACAGGCCGCCGATTTCCGGCTCTTCGCCGGCGTCTTCGGCAAAGGCCGGCAGGCTGAAGGCCTGGCCCGGGCGCACGACGATGCTGCCGTCGCCCTTGTAGAACCATTCCGGTTGCACGCCGGCCTGACCGGCAGCGGGCTTGCCGCCTTCCACGCCCCACTTGAAGATGCGCATGGTGTCGGTCAGCGCCGTGTCGTCAGCGCCCTGCTGGTGCATCTTGTCCCGCGCCGCGGCGCTGCCCAGGTGAGTCAGCCCGGTACCGCTGACCAGCATGTGCGCGGGGTCCGGGTGATCCAATGGCGGCAGGACCCTCAGGCTCGCCAGCAGCTCGGCGTAATCGTGGCTGATGCCCAGGCCGAAGCTCTGCACCTGCTCGTGCAGGCCGACACCGGCCTCGATGGCGGCCAGCGCCAGCTCGCGCACCGTGTTCACCGATTGCACTTCACGGACCAGAGCCTCCTCGACCACACCGACCCGACGCTCGCCGTTATTCAATTCGAACTGCACTAAACGCATGAACTTTCTCCTCTAGGCCATTAAGTACGAGTGGCGCCGCGGGCACTGGCGGCGAACTGGTCGACCGGCAGCACGTGCCTGCGCTCCAGCAACCGATAGACCACGCCCGTCAGCAGCAAGCCGAACAGCATCACGCCGGACAGGAAGTACAACCCCGACGCCAGGCTGCCGGTGTACTGCTTGAGCGCACCGATCACGAACGGACCGATGTAGCCGCCCAGGTTACCCACCGAGTTGATCAGGGCGATCCCCGCCGCCGCGCTGGCGCCGGCAAAAAAACGCCCGGGCAAGGTCCAGAACACCGCGGTGCAGGAAAACAGGGCGAAGGCCACCAGGCACAAGGCCGCCAGTTGCAGCAGCGGCGCCGACAGCCAGGCACTGAGGAACAGGCCGATCGCCCCCAGCACATAGAGCACCGCCAGGTGGCCGTAGCGATCGTTGAGGCGGTCGGAACTGCGCGGCACCACCAGCAGGCCGATGATCCCGAAGAAATACGGCACCGACGAGACGAAGCCGGTGGTCAGGTCGCTGCCGCCGAACTGCTTGATCAACGTCGGCAACCACAGGCCCAGGCCATAGATGCTCAAGGTCACCGGCAGATAGAACAGCGCCAGCAGCAACACCCGCGTGTCCTTGAGGGCATGCAGCGGATTGCCGTGGCGGGTCTGGCCGTATGCCTGCAAGTCCTTGTCCAGTTCGCCGGTGAGCCAGGCCTTCTCGCCCGGGTCCATCCATTTGACCTGTTGCGGACCGTCGGGCAGGTAGCGCAGCACCGGCCAGGTCAGCAGGATCGCCGGCGTGCCGATGACGATGAACAGCCACTGCCAGCCGTGCAGGCCGAGGATGCCGTCCATGCCGAGCAGGCCGCCGGACACCGGGCCGGTGATCATCATCGCGATGGGTTGGGACAGGATGAACAGCCCGAGGATCTTGCCGCGATGGCGCACCGGGAACCATTGGGTGATGTAGTAGAGAACACCGGGGAAGAACCCGGCTTCCGCCGCGCCGAGCAGAAAGCGCATCAGATAGAAGCTGTAGGGGCCCTGGACAAACGCCATGCCGATGGTGATGGCGCCCCAGGTGATCATGATCCGCGCGAACCAGCGCCGTGCGCCGAAGCGGTCGAGCATCAGGTTGCTGGGGATTTCCAGGAGGAAGTAGCCGATGAAGAACAGCCCGGCACCCAACCCATAGGCCGCGTCGCCGATGCCGATATCGGCGCCCATGTGCAACTTGGCGAAGCCGACGGCGGAACGGTCCACGTAGGCGATCAGATACAGCAGGATCAGGAAGGGAATCAGTTTCAGCGTGATGCGCCGAATAAGCCGCAATTCCTGGCTCATGAGATTGGTCTCCGATTGTTGTTTTTATAGAAGCTCGGGGGACGCCTCTCGCGGAAAACCGCCAGGGCCATACCTCAGTTGCAAACGACTATATAGTATTACTATTTAGCCAACAATACTTCCAAACCCACGATTTTGCGCTTATGTTATGACCAGACCAGAACAATATAGTCTTACAATAAGAGAGCCTGACCATGTCTGATAAGAAACCCAACCTGCGCTCCGCCCACTGGTTCGGCACCGCCGACAAGAACGGTTTCATGTACCGCAGCTGGATGAAGAATCAGGGCATCGCCGACCACCAGTTCCATGGCAAGCCCATCATCGGGATCTGCAACACCTGGTCGGAGCTGACCCCGTGCAACGCGCACTTCCGCCAGATTGCCGAGCATGTGAAGCGTGGGGTGATCGAGGCCGGCGGCTTTCCGGTGGAGTTCCCGGTGTTCTCCAACGGCGAGTCGAACCTGCGCCCGACCGCCATGCTCACCCGCAACCTGGCCAGCATGGATGTCGAGGAGGCCATCCGCGGCAACCCGATCGATGGCGTGGTGCTGCTGACCGGCTGCGACAAGACCACCCCGGCACTGCTGATGGGCGCGGCCAGTTGCGACGTGCCGGCCATCGTCGTCACTGGCGGGCCGATGCTCAATGGCAAGCACAAGGGCCAGGACATAGGTTCGGGGACCGTGGTGTGGCAGCTCAGCGAACAGGTCAAGGCCGGCACCATCACCCTCGATGACTTCCTTGCGGCCGAAGGCGGCATGTCGCGCTCGGCGGGCACCTGCAACACCATGGGCACCGCCTCGACCATGGCCTGCATGGCCGAGGCCCTGGGCACCTCCCTGCCCCATAACGCGGCGATTCCGGCGGTCGATGCACGCCGTTATGTGCTGGCGCATATGTCCGGCATGCGTGCGGTGGAGATGGTTCGCGAAGACTTGCGGCTGTCGAAGATCCTCACCAAAGAGGCGTTCGAAAACGCCATCCGCGTCAACGCTGCCATCGGCGGATCGACCAACGCGGTGATTCACCTGAAAGCCATCGCCGGGCGCATTGGCGTCGAACTCGATCTGGATGACTGGACCCGCATCGGTCGCGGCACGCCGACCATCGTCGACCTGCAACCGTCCGGGCGCTTTTTGATGGAAGAGTTCTACTATGCCGGCGGCCTGCCGGCGGTGTTGCGCCGCCTTGGCGAAGCCAGTCTGATTCCTCACCCGGATGCGTTGACGGTCAACGGCAAGTCTATTGGCGAAAATACCAAGGACGCGCCGATCTACGGCCAGGACGAAGTGATCCGCCGTCTCGACAACCCGATCCGCGCCGACGGCGGCATCTGCGTGCTGCGTGGCAACCTGGCGCCCCTCGGCGCGGTGCTCAAGCCTTCCGCCGCCAGCGCCGAACTGATGCAGCATCGCGGCCGCGCGGTGGTGTTCGAGAACTTCGACATGTACAAGGCGCGGATCAACGACCCGGAGCTGGAGGTCGACGCCGACTCGATCCTGGTGATGAAGAACTGCGGCCCCAAGGGCTACCCCGGCATGGCCGAGGTCGGCAACATGGGCCTGCCGGCCAAGCTGCTGGCCCAGGGCGTGACCGACATGGTGCGGATTTCCGACGCGCGCATGAGCGGCACCGCGTATGGCACCGTGGTCCTGCATGTGGCGCCGGAAGCGGCGGCCGGCGGTCCCCTGGCCGCGGTGAAGGAAGGCGACTGGATCGAGCTGGACTGTGCCAGCGGACGCCTGCACCTGGACATCCCGGAGGCCGAACTGACGGCGCGCATGAGCGACCTGCAAACGCCGCCGTCACTGATCGTCGGCGGTTATCGCCAGCTGTATATCGACCACGTGCTGCAGGCGGACCAGGGCTGCGACTTCGATTTCCTGGTGGGTTGCCGGGGCGCCGAGATCCCGCGGCATTCCCACTGAGGGGGCTGATGCGGGCCCGTCGCCCACCGGTTCAGGCATGCAGGAGCGCCTGATAGATACGGGAGCGATGCTATGATGCAGCCAATTTCTTCAGAGCAGCCTCCCTGTTATGGATCACCAGCCTTCCAAACCCCGCAAGAGCATGCATGCCCGGATCGTTCAGGATCTGGGCATGCACATCGTCTCTGGACGCTTCAAGCCGGAAGATAGATTGCCCTTGGAGGCAACGCTGTGTGAGGAATACCAGGTCAGCCGCTCGGTGCTGCGCGAAGCTACCCGGGTGCTCAGCGCCAAGGGGCTGGTGTACTCCAAGCCACGGGTCGGGGCGGTGGTACGGCCACGGGCGAAATGGCACTTGCTGGACCCGGACGTGCTGTCCTGGTTGATGCAGTCGACGCCTCACAGCGAGTTCTTCAACACCCTGGCGGGCGTGCGCCGCATCCTCGAACCGGAAATCGCCGCCATGGCCGCCACCACCGCGACCGACGCGGATATCGCGGTGATCGAGAAAGCCTACCAGTCCATGGAGACGGCCAAGACTCACGAGGAGCTCTTGCAGGCCGACCTGGATTTTCACCGGGCGATCGCCGATGCCACCCGCAACGACTTGCTCGCCTACATGTGCAACATGCTGTCGCTGCCGCTGCGCGAGTCCATCAGCATCACTAACCGCCGCCCCGATATCCAGCGTCTCAGCCTGCCCCGGCACAAGGCGATCCTGACCGCCATCAAGAACCGTGACGCCCTCGGCGCCCGGCATGCCTCACTGGTGCAACTGGATGACACCCGCGTGGCCCTGGACACCGTGATGAATGTCCTGACTCCTCTGTAGGGCGCCCGAGCTGTCGATCCATCGCCCACCGCCAGCCCTCACGACGGGCGATCTTTAGCGACGAGATTGAGGACTTGGTCCAGCGCAGTATCGATTCGTGCCGGCCATGGTCCAGGCTCGCTCCTGCCATCACACCGGCTCGAATCCAGGGTTCGACCCAGACAACTGCACAGCTATAGCCTGGTAGCTCCACACTGCCTCCAGACCCGGCCCACACTTTTTCGCAGGCAAAAAAAAACCCGAAAATCCTCACTTTCGTGGGCCTTTCGGATTTTAAATACTGCTAGAAAAACGCAACCGTCGTTGGTGACGGACGACGACAGAGTTGCCGCGCTTGCTGGAGCACAGGCGCACGCCAGACAATTCGCCCATCGTCCGAGCTGCAGACCGGGGTATCGAGCGGCCAGCCGGCAGGATCGGCCGCGTACGACCAGCCGAGGTCCCGCAATTTGTCCCGGCACGGCAGCAACTCGGTCACGCCCAGGCGGATCGCGCGATCGAGCGCATGACCGAGTTCGGCCGGATGCGGATAGTAAGGCGTCAGCAGGAATGCGCGCTGCGGCGACGCGCCCGCCCAGGTGAGTCCGGCATCCACCATATCGACGATCGCGGCCAGTGCGCAGGCATGCTCCGGCCCCGCGCGCTTGAGTAACGCAGCAACGTTGATGTTCACGCATAGATCGACGACGTTCGGGTAGACCAATTCATCCAGCCAGGTCAGGTAGACGCCTTCGCGATACCAGGGCCTTGCATCGGCTGCGACCCACCTCAGGCGAAACGCCTCGAGCACCCCGCGCACGGCGTGCGTCAACCGCTGCGCCGGCCAGCGGCCGCCGTCGACCAGCGCGAGGGTGAAGAGTGCGGTGTCGTCGGCGTCCGGCAACAGCGCAATGGGCATCCACTCCGGCTGGCGGTCGGGCGGATAGAACGAGAACGCACCACGCCGGTCCGTCCGCTCGCAGCACGCCAGGAAGTCGAGCGCGCGCAGGCGTGCCGCGGTCAGCGCCGGTGTCGCGGGCCATGCCGAGAGCTCATGCAAGACCAGCGCGGTCACGAAACCGTTCTCGTCGGCGACCGGGCCTGTCGGCAGAGCGACGACGGACCCGAACGCGCCGCTGGGCGATTGCGCGGCGAGCAACGCGTCCAGCGCGGCTCCAGGGGCGGTCGGATGGAGAGCGCTCATGCCGGCTCCAGCGGCGGCGCGACGCCAAAGGTGACGCCGAGCCCGGCGTCACCGTGCACGGTGATGCCAAACATCGTGTGATGGGTCGTCGGGTCGTCGAGCGCGGCGAGCGGTTCCGTCAATTGTTCGTAGAAGCGCAGGTCCCATCCGTGGCGCCGACCAAGCTCCAGGATACGCGCACGGGTCCGTCCATCGCCGCCGAACAGCGCGCGCGCGTGGGTGTAGAGCGTGAATGCAGTCGGCTCGCCACGCGCGGAGACCGAATAGCTGAAGCCGTACAGATCGCCCGGAAGCTCGCGCCAGATCGGCACGACGCAGCATTCGCCCAACAGCTCGACGAGCTCGCGGTAGCGCGAGGCGAGATTCACCCGCGCGAGCAGCGCGACCAGGTCCGGCGCAATCATGCCTGCGATTCGCGAGTAAAACTCCGTGCGCTGCGAGTCGGGGTCCACGCCGATCAGCTCGATATGCTGGCGCTTGTCCGGGAGCGACTTGGGCCTGCCGATCACCTCGGCGGCAAAGGCGTCGGCATCGGCCGCCGCGTCCTTCGGCACCTCGACGTAGAGCTTGGCGCGACACTGCCCCGCGCGATGTCGTCCACCGACATAGGCGCCGAAGCGCAGCGGCTGACCGGCCTGGAGCCGGCGCACCGCGTCGACGGTGGACGTGGGCGCCGGCGCGGCGCCGAGCGCGGCGAGTTGCCCGAGCGCAGCATCGACTCGGCCGTGCGGATCGCTGCCGGGCAGCGCCAGGTCGACCGTATAGCGCAACGCATCGTCGGCGGTGGAGAATGCGATCTCCACCGGGAAGCCGCTCATGGTCAGCAGGCTGCCCGTGAAGCCGTCGGCTGCACGGACGTGATCGTCGAGCAGGCGTTGCAGTTGCGTGCGAGCCTGCTCGGCGTCATCGCCGTGAAAGTGCGGGGCGATGCGCAGCGCGCGTTCGAGTGCCGGGGGCCAGGCCATCGCGCTACCCCTGCCCGGTACCGCGCGGGGGCAAAACCAGCAGCATGCTCGTCTGATTGTCTGCGGACTCGATGCGCGTCGTCCCGTCCGCCAGGTAATAGCGGGCAAGGTAATCGTAGATCGGCGTCACGCCGTCGACGGACGTGCTGTTCGCATACTCGTAGCCGCTTTCGCGGGTGAACGTGAAGTCTTGCCCGTCGCTTGGCGGGCTGGTGAACGTTACCGTCACCGTCACGTGCTCGTTCACGCTCCAATCAATCCGCGACGGATCGAGCGTGACCGACGCGGGCAGCGTATGCGACGTAATTTCCACGCTTGTGTCGGCCGTCGGGACGTTGAATGGCGTCAGCTCCTCGTCGACCTGCAGCGTGCCGGTGAAGCTGGTCGCGGCGCAATCCGGATCGACCACCAGGTACCTGTACGTAATGGACGGATGGGTACGATTGAGTATGACATTCCCCGGACCGGTGCTCTGGATCGCCCATTGCCATGACGGGATGCCCAGGTTGCCCGATTCGCTCGTGCTGAGCGCAAGCTGCACCTGATCCCCCACGCCTAACTTGTGCGCAGTCAAGCTGACCGATTTTTCCTGTAACGGGGACACGGCCCTGACGAACGCGAGGGCGGGCTGCGCACCGGGCTGGATAACGCTGCCGGTCTCCTGGCCGGTCGAGTCCGGCGTCTTGCCGGCGATCGTGTATTGGAGCCAGTACGAGAACGAGCCCGGCGTATAGTTGCTGCGCGCGACGAGGCGCACCGGCAGCGTGCGCTTCTCGCTCTTCCCGCCGAATTCATAGTGGACGCTGACGCTCTGGATAAGGCTGGGCATCTGGTCGGCGAGGACGAAGTCGCGAATGCCGACCTCATCGAGCGTGACCGAGGTCGCGCCCAGCCCGTCGATCTCGCCCGAATCGAACGGCTGGAGTCCCGCCTCCGGCTTGAACGTGACGACGTAGCGATAGCGGTAGTCGAGCCGCCAGGCGACTGGGGAAATCGCTGTCTGGAAGATGCCAGTCGACCATGGCTGCGTGTGGCCCGGGTTGAAGATGCTGTGGCCAGGTGACCCGCCCGGGTTTGTCACGCTCAGCGCGATCGATTCAATCGGCAGCGTTTCGAAGTAGTCCGCGACGGGTGAGAACGTGACCGGCGTGACGGGCGGCAGCGCCGGCAGCACCAGCAGCGGCGGCGAACCGGCTCCTGACTGCTCCCAGGTCGAGTCGTCGTTCAGCGTGTAGGTCGCCGTCCATGGATAGCCTGCGGCCGGCAGCGACAGCCAGCAGGCGGTGGCGCTGGCAGCGGTGAAGGTTAGCGGATGGCCGGCGAGCTCCGCGTCGACTCGCGCGACCCGGCTCCAGTCGATCAGCAGCGGTGTGACGGTGACGGCGATGGTGGCGGGAACGCCAGCACCGACGTCGATCGTCGTGCCGTCGGCCACTGTGAGTGGAATCGGCGTGACTTCGCCGGTGGGGCCGAACTGCTGGCCGTCATACAGGACCACGCCATCGGTGGCGGGGCCGGGGTCGAACTGCCAGGTGTCTTGCGGATGCTCAGCGGTGAGTGCACACCAGTGGTTCGCGCAGTAATTGTGCTCCGTGTCGAGGTAGACGAGGTTCAGCACGATCAAGCTGAGCGGCGGGGGATCCCCGTCCAGCCCGTGACCGACGATGCGATAGAGGATGTTCGCCATGGTGGCTCCGAACCGCTGGGTGCGTGCAGGAAATGCGGGGGCGACCGCGTCGCTTCCCTCGCGGCATTGCAGTCCGCCCGGCGCGAGCCGGGCGGTGGCGCAGGTTATTTGACGCTTTCGAGCGCTTCCTCGTTGGCCAGGTTGACGCCCGTGATCAGACGGTGATGGGCCGTCTCGAGTGCGTGCGCATGCTCTTCCGGGACGAGGTAGGGCCTTTCGTTGGCCAGCATCTGCTTGCTGCTCCACGTTCTCGGCAGCACGAGCAGCGCCGACATCATCATCGTCTGCTGGATGACGACTGGTGATCCGACTTTCGGATAGTAGGTGCCCTTGAAGTACCAGGTCAGGCTGGCCTCCGCTCCGGCGAGCCAGAATGTGTAGTACTGATTGCCTGTTTTCTCGAGGATTTTGAACGGGTGTTGCTGGATCTGTGTCCCGTCCGGCTTCAGCAGGTAGGCCTCGATCGTGACCATGCTATACAGATCCCACTGGATCAGCGACGGATCGATGGTCACCATGAACGGGGTCTGCTTCGCGGTGATGTTGATCCGTTGCCCCTGCTGCACGTACCACGGCGTCGGGTAATTGATGAAATTGTCATCGTGCACGTATTCCGCCGTCACGTCGTAGTAGGCGTTCGGGTTGTTCGGCGCGAAGAATTTCCACGGGTTGATCGGATCACTTTGATTCTGGGCCTGCCAAGTATTGGGCTGCACCGACACGCTGTTATTCGGATCGAAGTAATACGCGGACACATAGACGTTTTCGATGCCTGTCGACCAAATCGGATTCAGGTTGACCTGCTGCAGGTACAGCGAGGGACCAATCACCACGAGGTTCGTGTTTGTCGGCTCTTTAGGCGCGAGGGTCGCGCTCGAACCATCTCCCATGACGTAGGTCAGCGAGTAGGTGTAGTTCGTTTCATAGGGGAGCGCAGTCAGGAACGATACGTTCCACTTCTCGTTCGAATAGAACAGATTGGTCAGCGTCTTGGCCTCTGCCACCCCACCGGGGGCCACGTTGGTGTTGACGAACGCGAAGTCGACTTGTACATACCGCACCGATTGCGCAGAGGTCCCAAACTGGATTCCCGACGTCTCGAACGTTACGGCCAGCGCTGCGAGCTTGCCGGCATCTAACGTCACGCTCGCCCCGCCAGCGGCGGCGGCGTTGCCCTCGATTATCGGCGACTCATACGACGTTTTGTTCGTGTAGATGACGATGTAGTTGTACGAATAGCGCAGGTTGGGCGAGCCATCCGGATTGGTGACCGCGGGGCGCTCGAAGGGCCAGCTGGTTGTATCCTTGGTAAGGGTCTTGGAGTCGTTGCCCGACGGCGATTGCACCAGGACCTGCACCGACGCGACCCCGGCGCTGATCAGGTCGACGTTGGTAAGCTGGAACAAAACCGAGAGCGGGCTGTAGTCGACCACCTCGTAGACCTGGTCCCACACATCCTTCGCGAAGGCCGGCAGCAGGGTCGACGACTGCGCAATCCAGTCGACCACCGTGTTCTGCGAATAGGTGTACGAGAACGAACTCACCTGGGTCATGCTGAACGTGTAGTCGTTTCCTGACGGATTATTCGACTGCATCATCGCGATGGCCGAATTGACCGACTGGGTGACGGCATTTTGCAGCGTCTGCTGCGCCCAGTTGGTGATCGCCTGCCCCTGCGCCGACATCGGGTCGATCTTGCCCCAGATATAATCGATCGTGCCGGCCTGCGACTGGCTCAGGTACTGATTGACTTCGACGGTGCGGCTGGTTTCCGAACCCCAGACGTTTTTGTCGACGTGGATGGTCTGTTCGTACTGATAGGCGACAAGCGAGTCGAATCCAACCGTGACCGTCACACCCGGCAACGATCCCGGCACGTGCATCTGGTACTGGACCTCGTATGTGCCGCCGCCACCCGTGCTGAACGCGGTGATGAACGCCGCGACCGCGGCCTGGCTGGGCAGGGGGATCGAGAACGACGCGCGGGCACTTGCCTGCCCGATGTCACCGGTCGTCGGTACCAGAGAGGGCCAGGCCACTGCCGAATAGCTGCGCATCTGGTCCTCGTCGTCGGGATACTGGTAGTTGAACCAGGTCATCCCGAGGGTCCAGTCCCAGCCGCCGATCCGGATGTCGTTGCCGAACTTCTTCTGCACCGCCTCGATGGCCCCCGGCGGCGTTTGCAGCACAGTCTGGAAATTGCACTGTCCGGAAACGCCTTTGCCATTCGTGAACTGTCGCAGCGAGAATTCCGGCAGGCCGCTCGCGGCGTTTTTCGCGAATTGCGGCTGCGGAACGATGTAATACTTTTTCGCGTCCTGATTGTCCTTGTAAATCTGGATCGTGTATGACCTTCCGCCGAAATCGTACTTCAAGGTATCCGAGCTTCCGATATCCAACATGACTCTGTCTCCCGTAACGTCCTGTGACATGAAGTGAGCGTCTTGCCGGAGTGCTCGACCTTGTCACCCGCGTTCCGGCGAGCGTTGTTTGAGTCATTGATCAGGACGAGTGAGCGGCCAGATCATCATTCGGGCATTCTTGAGCACCGGCAACTACCAGAATTGGTAGGTGCATGTGGCATGTATTCTGCTTTTTCGTATCGAACCGAATGCTGTCCGATCGTGGCCTTTGAGTGGCCGAATGGCATCGGGTCTGGTGCAGGTGCCCATCGTCGAAACGCGTTCGTGCATGTGAGACGACATGGATGGGTAGTGACCTGTGCTCCCTTCATGAGGGGGAGAATGCTGAAGCCACAAGATCTTGAAGGGCCATGGGCGGTATGGGCCGACAGAAGCGCGGTAGGACCATCACAAGTACGTAGACCTTAGAGGCCCCTATTGTACCTTGAACACCTTCCAGCCCCGCATCCACACTTTTCTGCAGGCAAAAAAAAACCCGAAAATCCTCACTTTCGTGGGCCTTTCGGATTTTAAATACTGCTAGAAAATGGTGGGTCGTGTGGGATTCGAACCTACGACCAATTGGTTAAAAGCCAACTGCTCTACCAACTGAGCTAACGACCCGCTGTGTGGTGGCGCGTATAATACTGATTTATAAAAAGAATTCAACACCCAATATGAAAAAAATCAAAAATAAGGTGTTGGGTCGCTGACACCGGCCGCGGCAAAACCTTCCGCGCGCAGACGGCAGCTGTCGCACTTGCCGCAAGCACGCCCTTGATCATCGGCCTGGTAGCAGGACACGGTCAGGCCGTAATCAACCCCGAGCTTGACGCCCGCCTTGACGATATCGGCCTTGCTCAGGTTCTGCAGCGGTGCCTGGATACGGAACCCCTGCCCCTCTACCCCGGCCTTGGTCGCCAGGTTGGCCATGCGCTCGAAGGCCTCGACGAACTCCGGACGGCAATCCGGATACCCCGAATAGTCCACGGCGTTGACGCCAATGAAGATGTCCCGCGCGCCCAGCACTTCCGCCCAGCCCAGTGCCAGGGACAGGAACACGGTATTACGCGCCGGCACGTAGGTGACGGGGATCCCTTCGCTCGGAGCCTCGGGCACATCGATGGAGCTGTCGGTCAGCGCGGAGCCGCCGATACCGTTGAGGTTGAGGCCGATCACCTTGTGCTCGACCACACCCAGGTCGCGAGCGACACGTTCAGCCGCCTGCAACTCGGCGCGATGACGCTGACCGTAATCGAAGCTCATGGTGTAGCAGCGATACCCTTCGGCGCGGGCCATGGCCACCACGGTGGCCGAGTCCAGACCGCCGGACAGCAGGATTACCGCCCGCTTTTCAGTGGCAACTTGGCTCTGTGCTTGTTCAGTCATATCAGCGCCCCGGCTCGTCATTCCAAAGGTATTTATGCAGCTGCAATTGCAGGCGCACCGGCAGGTTGTCCGCAACGATCCAGTCGGCCAGATCGCGCGCATTGAGGTCGTGATGGCTCGGCGAGAACAGCACCTCGCCCGCCCGCCGCTCCAGACCATACTGGATCAGCTTGGAAACCGCCCAGTCATAGTCCTCGCGGGAACAGATGACAAACTTGACCTGGTCGTTCGGCGTCAGCAGTTCGATGTTTTCGTAACGATTGCGCTGAGCTTCCTGCGACCCCGGGGTCTTCAGGTCGAGCACACGACTGACCCGCGGATCGACCGCAGAAATATCCAGGGCTCCGCTGGTTTCCAGCGAGACTTCGTAACCGGCGTCACACAGCTGCTTGAGCAAGGGAATGGCATTAGGCTGGGCCAGAGGCTCGCCGCCAGTCACACAGACATAACGCGGGCGGAAACCGGCGACCTGCTCAAGAATGCTCTCGAGGGTGCGGATGCTGCCACCGCTGAAGGCGTAGGCACTGTCGCAGTATTGGCAACGCAGCGGACAACCGGTCAGGCGCACAAATACCGTGGGCAGGCCGGCAGTCCGAGTTTCACCCTGCAACGAGTAGAAAACTTCGGTAATTCTCAATGTGTCTTGCATAGTCGCCACGGGCGTAACAGCTAAACAGGCTGTCCGCCTCCGTCAGGCACCTCGAGGAACCCCGCAAACACGGTAATCCCAGGAAGCGTGTTTCATAAAAAGGGCATGGATTCTAACGAAAAAACCCGCGGCAAGCGCGGGTTTCTTCAAAACAGCTCAAACTCGATTACATGCGTTGCAGATCGCGCTGAGCCAGCTGGGCGGCGGAAGTACCCGGATATTGGGCCACCACCTGCTGCAGAATGCCCTTGACCTTGTCAGTGTGGCCCAGGCGGCGCTCTACGTCAGCTAGCTTGTACAGCGAGTCCGGCACCTTGGCATGCTTCGGATACAGCTGGGAGACCTTGGCGAATGCCTGGCCGGCACCTTGCAGGTCGCCTTTGGCCAGGTTCACTTCGCCCAACCAGTACTGGGCATTACCCGCGTATTGGCTGTTTGGGTATTTACGCAGGAACGCGGCGAAAGCCTGGCTGGCCTTGTCGAAATCCTTGGCCTTGATCAGGTCGAAGGCTGCTTCGTAATACAGTTTTTCCTTTGCCGGATCGCCCGGTTCACTGCTTGCCGCTGGAGCTTGCGAGGCAGCCCCGGCAGCTGCACCGGCGGCACTGGCATCGCCACCGGCAGAAGAATTATCAGGAGTCGCGGCAGGTGCACCGCCCGCTCCAATGCGTCGATCAAGATCCTGGTAACGCTCCAGGCTTTCCTGCTTCATACGCGCAATATCGTTTTGCAGTACTTCAATCACACCTTGTTGCCGTGCGATTTGATCCTGCATTTGCTGCAGTTGCTGGAACAGCTCGCCCTGTGCCGAGACAGGGGTCGAAACCCCTCCCCCGGCATAGGCGCCGTTCGTGCCATAACCCGCTGGCGGATAACTGCCTCCGCTATTGTTATAGCCCGAGTTGTTATCGACCACAGGAACCGCAGCCCACACCGAAAGCGGTGCGAGGCTGAGAGCCAAGACAGTTAGAGCACGACGGCACGTTCGCATGACGAATTACTTACGCAGTTCGACGCGACGGTTTTGAGCCCAGGACTGCTCGTCGTTGCC
>Ga0213823_1000346_pt1 | contig 43752 bp, 37 predicted proteins | sample MC6MC0907MG_FD_179887 | JGI IMG/M metagenome (GOLD analysis project Ga0213823, IMG submission 179887) | Enriched soil aggregate microbial communities from Iowa State University, Ames, United States - MC6-MC0907-MG | ecosystem: Environmental > Terrestrial > Soil > Unclassified | place: USA: Iowa...
CACCGGCGAAACCATCGCCGAAGCACTGGCCAACGCGAGCAAGTTCGAAGCCAAGGGCTTCCGCTATTCCTACGACATGCTCGGTGAAGCGGCACTCACCGAACACGACGCGCAGAAGTACCTGGCGTCGTACGAACAAGCCATCCACTCGATCGGCAAAGCCTCCCACGGCCGTGGGATTTATGAAGGCCCGGGCATTTCCATCAAGCTCTCGGCGCTGCACCCGCGTTATAGCCGTGCGCAGTACGAGCGTGTGATGGACGAGCTGTACCCGCGCCTGCTGTCGCTGACCCTGTTGGCCAAACAATACGACATCGGCCTGAACATCGACGCCGAAGAAGCCGACCGCCTGGAGCTGTCGCTGGATCTGCTCGAGCGCCTGTGCTTCGAACCGCAACTGACCGGCTGGAACGGCATCGGTTTCGTGATTCAGGCTTATCAGAAGCGTTGCCCGTACGTGATCGACTATGTGATCGATCTGGCCCGTCGCAGCCGTCATCGTCTGATGATCCGTCTGGTGAAAGGCGCGTATTGGGACAGCGAAATCAAGCGCGCTCAGGTCGAAGGTCTGGAAGGCTATCCGGTGTACACCCGCAAGGTGTACACCGACGTTTCCTACATTGCCTGCGCGCGCAAACTGCTGTCGGTGCCGGAAGTCATCTACCCGCAGTTCGCCACGCACAACGCCCACACCCTGTCGGCGATTTACCACATTGCCGGTCAGAACTATTACCCGGGCCAGTACGAATTCCAGTGTCTGCACGGCATGGGCGAACCGCTCTACGAGCAAGTTGTAGGCAAAGTTTCCGAAGGCAAGCTGAACCGTCCGTGCCGCGTGTACGCACCGGTCGGCACCCACGAAACCCTGCTGGCGTACCTCGTGCGTCGTCTGCTGGAAAACGGCGCAAACACCTCGTTCGTCAACCGCATCGCCGACCAGTCGATTTCGATTCAGGAGCTGGTGGCCGATCCGGTGGCGCAGATCGAGCAGATGGCGACCGTGGAAGGTGGTTTCGGCCTGCCGCACCCGCGTATTCCGCTGCCGCGTGACCTTTACGGTGCTGAGCGCGCCAACTCCAGCGGCATCGACATGGCCAACGAACATCGTCTGGCGTCGCTGTCCTGCGCTTTGCTCGCCACTGCGCACAACGACTGGAAAGCCGCGCCGATGCTCGGTTGCGCCTCCAGCAACGAAACACCGGCAGCCGTTCTGAACCCGTCGGACCACCGTGATGTGGTCGGTCATGTTCAGGAAGCCACCGTTGAAGACGTCGACAACGCCATTCAATGCGCACTGAACGCTGCGCCGATCTGGCAGGCCACCCCGCCCGCCGAACGCGCGGCGATTCTGGAACGTGCCGCTGACTTGATGGAAGGCGAGATTCAGCCGCTGATGGGCCTGTTGGCTCGCGAAGCCGGCAAGACCTTCGCCAACGCCATCGCCGAAGTCCGCGAAGCCGTCGACTTCCTGCGTTACTACGCGGTGCAGGCGCGCAACGATTTCAGCAATGACGCCCACCGTCCATTGGGCCCAGTTGTATGCATCAGCCCGTGGAACTTCCCGCTGGCGATTTTCAGCGGTCAAGTCGCCGCCGCACTGGCTGCCGGTAACCCGGTATTGGCCAAACCGGCTGAACAAACTCCACTGGTGGCTGCTCAAGCCGTGCGTTTGCTGCTCGAAGCCGGGATCCCGGAAGGCGTTCTGCAATTGCTGCCGGGGCGCGGTGAAACCGTCGGCGCCGGTCTGGTCGGTGACGAGCGCGTCAAAGGCGTGATGTTCACCGGTTCCACCGAAGTTGCGCGTCTGCTGCAACGCAACATCGCTGGCCGTCTCGACAGCCAGGGCCGTCCAATTCCGCTGATCGCCGAAACCGGTGGCCAGAACGCAATGATCGTCGACTCCTCAGCGCTGACCGAACAAGTCGTCATCGACGTGGTGTCCTCGGCCTTCGACAGCGCCGGTCAGCGTTGCTCGGCGCTGCGGGTCCTGTGCCTGCAGGAAGATTCTGCCGATCGTGTCATCGAAATGCTCAAAGGCGCGATGGCGGAAAGCCGTCTCGGCAACCCGGAGCGCCTGTCCGTGGACATCGGCCCGGTGATCGACGCCGAAGCCAAGGCTGGCATCGACAAGCATATCCAGGGCATGCGCGACAAAGGTCGCAATGTGTACCAGGTGGCTATCGCCGACACCGAAGAAGTCAAACGCGGCACCTTCGTCATGCCGACCCTGATCGAGCTGGAAAGCTTTGACGAGCTGCAACGCGAGATCTTCGGTCCGGTGCTGCACGTAGTGCGCTACAAGCGCAAAGAGATCGATCAACTGATCGGCCAGATCAACGCTTCCGGTTATGGCCTGACGCTGGGCGTACACACCCGCATCGACGAGACCATCGCCAAGGTGATCGACAACGTCAACGCCGGTAACGTCTACGTTAACCGCAACATCGTCGGTGCCGTGGTCGGCGTGCAGCCATTCGGCGGCGAAGGCCTGTCGGGTACTGGCCCGAAAGCCGGTGGCCCGCTGTACCTGTACCGTTTGCTGGCGACACGTCCTACCGACGCCATCGAACAATCCTTCGCTCGCGGTGACGCCGTTGTCGCCCCGGACGTTCGTTTGCGCGACGCCATGAGCAAACCGCTGAACGCTCTGAAAGCATGGGCTGAAAGCAACAAGTACGCCGACCTGAGCACGCTGTGCGTGCAGTACGCCGCGCAATCGCAGAGCGGCATCACTCGCGTGCTGGCCGGCCCGACCGGTGAGAAAAACAGCTACGCCATTCTGCCGCGCGAGCACGTGCTGTGCCTGGCGGAGGTTGAAGGTGATCTGCTGACCCAGTTGGCGGCGGTATTGGCGGTAGGCGGTTCGGCGGTATGGCCGGAATCCGACATCAGCAAGCCATTGTTCGCACGCCTGCCGAAGGAAATTCAGGCGCGGATCAAGCTGGTTTCTGACTGGAACAAGGATGAGGTGGTGTTCGATGCGGTTCTGCATCACGGCCATTCCGACCAGTTGCGCGGCGTTTGCCAGCAGATTGCCAAGCGTGCCGGCGCGATTGTTGGGGTTCAGGGCTTGTCCCAGGGCGAGACCAACATTGCGCTGGAACGACTGGTGATTGAGCGTGCGTTGAGCGTTAACACTGCGGCGGCGGGTGGTAATGCCAGCTTGATGACCATCGGCTAAACCGCTGTAACTCCAGGCGCCCGCAACGGTCGCCTGGATTGCAATTCCCTGTAGGAGTGAGCCTGCTCGCGATAGCGGTCTATCAGACACATTTGTTTGACTGACAGACCGCTATCGCGAGCAGGCTCACTCCTACAAAAGATCAAAAGATCGCAGCCTTCGGCAGCTCCTACAGGAATTGGTGTAGGAGCTGCCGAAGGCTGCGATCTTTTGCTTCTGTATCACGCTTATCAATCATCCTGTTCAGCCTTTATCAGCACGCCTAGACTCGGCCCAACCCCAATCTCAGGTAGGCCGCCATGTCCGAGACGCTGCTCAGTTCCCGCAATCTGGCTTTCGAGCTGTACGAAGTCCTCGATGCCGAGGGCCTGACCCGGCGTGAGCGCTTTGCCGAGCACAACCGCGAAACCTTCGACGCCGCCATTGGCACCGCGCGCAACATCGCCGAGAAGTACTTCGCGCCGCATAACCGCAAGGGCGACGAGAACGAACCGCGCTATGAAGACGGTCAGGCGATTCTGATTCCGGAAGTGAAACCGGCGGTGGATGCCTTCCTTGAAGCCGGATTCCTCAACGCCGCGAGAAGTTTCGATGCCGGCGGTATGCAGCTGCCTACACTGCTGTCACAAGCCTGTTTCGCGCACTTCCAGTCAGCCAACGCTGCGTCAACTTCGTACCCGTTCCTGACCATGGGCGCGGCAAACCTGATCGAGAGCTTCGGCACCGAAGAACAGAAACAGCGCTTCCTGCAGCCGATGATCGATGGCCGCTTCTTCGGCACCATGGCGCTGACCGAGCCGCATGCCGGTTCATCGCTGTCGGATATTCGTACGCGCGCCGAGCCGGCGTCCGACGGCACTTATCGCCTGAAGGGCAACAAAATCTTCATTTCCGGCGGCGACCACCCGCTCTCGGAAAACATCGTGCACATGGTCCTGGCCAAACTGCCCGATGCGCCGCCGGGGGTGAAAGGCATCTCGCTGTTTATCGTGCCAAAGTTTCTGGTCAACGATGACGGCAGTCTCGGCCAGCGCAACGATGTGCTGCTGGCCGGACTTTTCCACAAGATGGGCTGGCGCGGCACCACCTCCACAGCGCTGAACTTCGGCGATAACGGTGAGTGCGTCGGCTATCTGGTGGGCGAGCCGCATCGCGGCTTGAGCTACATGTTCCAGATGATGAACGAGGCCCGAATCGGCGTTGGCATGGGTGCAGTGATGCTCGGTTATGCCGGTTATCTGTATTCGCTGGAGTACGCACGCGAACGTCCACAGGGTCGCGTACCAGACAGCAAGGATCCGACGACGGCACCGGTGGCGATCATTCAACACGCGGATGTTCGACGCATGCTGTTGACACAGAAATCCTACGTCGAAGGTGCGTTTGATCTCGGCTTGTATGCCGCGCGGTTATTTGATGACACCACCACCCTTGAGACGGAAGCAGAACGCAAGCAGGCGCATGAGTTGCTGGATCTGCTGACGCCGATCGTCAAATCCTGGCCGTCGGAGTTCTGCCTCAAGGCCAACGAACTGGCGATCCAGATTCTTGGCGGCCACGGTTACACTCGCGAATACCCGGTAGAGCAATACTACCGTGACAACCGCTTGAACCCGATCCACGAAGGTACCCACGGCATTCAGTCGCTGGATTTGCTCGGGCGCAAACTGGCGCAGAACGGTGGTGCAGGGCTCAAGCAACTGATTCGTCTGATCGCCAACACCGCTGAACGCGCGACGGCGTATGAATCACTGACCGCCCTGCGTGAGCCATTGGAGAAACTGGTGGCGCGCCTGCAAACGGTGACCATTGGTTTGTTGACCGATCTGGCGCAGGGCAAGGTCAACAGCAGTCTGGCGAATTCGGCGTTGTACCTTAAGGTGTTCGGGCACACGGTGATTGGCTGGCGCTGGCTGGAGCAGGCGATTCGTGCCGAGGAAGGATTGCTGAAAGGTAATGCGGCGGATGTCGACTTCTATAAGGGCAAGTTGCAGGCGGCGCGGTATTTTCTGACGTGGGAAGTGCCGGGGTGCCACCATGAACTGGCGTTGCTGGAGGCGCGGGATGATACGTGTCTGGCGATGCAGGATGCGTGGTTCTGAAACGCTACCCTCACCCCAGCCCTCTCCCGGAGGGAGAGGGGGCCGACCGAGGTGTCTGACGCTATACATCGACCTGAAAAACCGCATCGACTATGGATTCAGTACAGTACTTTCAGGTCGGCGTACCTCCTGAATTTTCCACGGTCAGTCCCCTCTCCCCCCGGGAGAGGGTTAGGGTGAGGGGCTTTTCAGCTTCAACACTCAACTCAACTTGAACCCACCCATCTGCCGCGCCAGATCATCCGCCAGCCTCTGCAACATCTGGCAGTCTTCACGACACGCCCGCACCTCCCCCGCCGTCGCCCGCGCCAGATCAGAAATCCCCTGCACATTACGATTGATCTCTTCAGTCACCGCCGACTGCTCTTCCGTCGCCGTCGCCACCTGATGGTTCATATCGCTGATGCGCTCGACCTGACCGGTAATCGCCGTCAACGACGCCCCGGTGCGCTGGCTCGACTCAACCCCGGTGCCGGTCGCGGCCTGACCGGTGCGCATCGACGACACGGCGTTTTCCGCGCCTTGCTTGAGGCTGCCGATCATCTGTTGAATTTCATCGGTGGAGGCCTGCGTCCTGCGCGCCAAGGTGCGCACTTCATCGGCGACAACTGCAAAGCCGCGCCCCATGTCCCCGGCCCGCGCCGCTTCGATGGCAGCGTTGAGTGCCAGCAAATTGGTCTGTTCGGAAACGCCGCGAATCACTGCTAGCACAGAGTCGATCGACGCCACTTGATGTGCCAGTTCACCCACCGCTCCCGCCGCTAAACCAATCTCATCGGACATGCTTTCAATATGCCGAATCGAGCCGCCGACCACTTCCCGCGCCTGCATTGCTTCATCGCGCGCGGTCTGCGAGGCGAGCGCCGCATTACCAGCGTTCTGCGCAATCTCCTGCACGGTCAGACCCATCTCGTGAACGGCAGTCGCGACCATGTCGGTCATTTCCTGCTGACGGCCAGAACGCTCGGCGGTGTTTTCCACTACCTTCGCCACTTGCCCCACCGCAGTTCGCAGACGCTCGCTGGTGGTCAGCACTTCGCCGATCATCCCGCGCTGACTGTCGAGGAAGCGGTTGAAGCCTCGGGCAAGGTCGCCCAGCTCATCGGCGCGGCTGGAATCTAACCGGTGGGTCAAATCTCCACCGCCGCTACCAATCGCTACCAGCGCCGCTGTTACCTGACGAATCGGCCGCACCAGCCCTTGCGCCAGCCACACCACCAGAGCGAGGCACACCAGCGCCACTGCCAGACCTATGCCACCGCTCATCCACATGGCTTTACGCGCCTCGGCATAGATCTGCGACTGTGGCACTTCGGCCACCAGGGTCCAGCCTAAATCACGCAACGGCAGGCTGAAGGCGAGGAAGTCTTCGCCATCCTTCTGGAAGCTGCTGCTGATCGCCGTTTTCTGGCCCATGACGGCCTGCGCTGCATTGGCGCCGATCTGCTCGCTCAAGGTGCGTTTACCGCTGAACTGCGCTTCGGGATGGACCTGGATCAAACCGTCGGAACGCACGAGATAGACCTTGCCACGCTCACCAAAACTGAAGTTGTGAATCAGCTCCGACAGCTCTTTCATGCTTAAACCGAGCCCGGCCACGCCGACCACTTTGCCGGCCTGCTCGACCTTCAAGTCGATGAACAGGGCCAGCTCTCCGGTCGCGCCGTCATTGTCGATATTGAGGGTGCGCGACTGATTGCTGTCGAGGAAGGAATAGAACCACGCGTCAGCCGGTTTTGAACGGTTGAGGGTGCGATCCAGACCTTTTTCGGTGATGTAGTGATTGGATTCGGTGCCGATGATCAAAGCCGTGAAAGCTTTATGTTCGGCGCGGATGCCTTCCAGATACTGCGCGAAGCCCGCTGTTTTGCTGCTGTCTTCGCCTGCGGCGAGCCAGTCGCGGACCATCGTATTGCTGGCGATATCCTTGGCCGCTGTCAGCGGTTGCACGAGGATGCGTTCGATATCGTTGCGCGTCGCTTCGATGCTCGACGGCAGTGCTTGTTCGACCAGATAGCTCTGGGCGAGGCGGTTAACCACCAGGGTATAAATGCCAACCACGATCAGGATGCTGACCAGCAGGGCCGTGCCCATGCTGAGAATCAGCTGCCATTGAATACTGCGTCGCCACAACTGCATGGAGCACCCCCAAAGAATAAGAGGCAGAAACACTGCAACTGTCGCGCCAGATGTATACAAAAATCACGCAAACAAGAGACAAACCTTGAAGCAGTGATCTTCGACCAGCAAGAAGCGGGCCGATTTCATGGCGAGAACACTGTCAACTCTGACAGGTTACAGGTCGCATCGCGTGGCATAGATTGCAGTTTCCCTGTCTGTGCCCAAGCGTTCGCTTCACAGACTCACGCTGTACTAGCAGGAGAAAAATCATGGCTGATACGAGTCCAGCTGAAAGCTTCGTACAGACAATCTCTGACAACGATACATTTGTGAAATCAGCCCAAGTCGGCGACTTTGTCGACGGATCCAGCATGCTATCGATGATCACCCGAAAACACTTTACCGAAGTCATGGTTTTCCCCGTAATCCATTACAAAGCGACGATCACCACGTTCTCAGGCGCAACGTACAGCACAATTCAGCCAATCGCAGGATCGGAATATCAAAACCTGCTTTCGCGCGGAGATGAAGTGACGATCGACGAGACGACCTACAGGGTCTCCCACGGAGAGTTCAAGAAGCACACCAACGGAGAGTGGTTGAGGAAGATCTACTGGCAGCCAGTAACTAAAACTCAATAAACACAGAGCTGTCCGAAATTTAGCGCCTCGAAGTACCGAGGCGCTGCAAAAACGCGCCTCAACCCTGATTGATGGTCTTGGCGATGGTGTCGACCGTGGCGCTGACTTGCTCTTGGTAACGGTCGAGTTCTTCCTGGTGTTGCTTCTTCATTTCGATCTGCTGCGAGCACAGATTCATCGCCGCCAGCACCAGCAAGCGGTCACCGATCAGTGTCGGGTATTTACGCTTGGTGTCATCCAGCGCTGCCTTGAGCATCATGGCCGCGTCCAGCAGGGTCTGTTCTTCCCCGGCCGGTGCCTTGATCGAATAGTCCTCCCCGAGAATGGAGACGACTTTTACCCCTGCTGTGTGGTGGTTCATGCGCTGACAGGACCGGCGTTGACGCGATCAACCAGGGCTTGAATGCGGGCAGCGGTGGCGCCGTGCTTTTCTTCCTGTTCCATCAGGTTCAGTTGCAGGCTTTCGTTTTCATCCTTGGCCTGGGCCAGTTCCGTGGACAGGGTCTGGTTGGTTTGCGCGAGGGTCTGGTTCTGTTGCACCAGGTCGCTGACGAGCTGTTCCAATTGGCTGAGGGATGCTTCCAACATTTTGATCTTCCAAGCGTTTTTCAAAGGGCGCGTACGATAAAGAAAAGTCACCACGGATGCCAGGGTTAAACCGGCGCAAAGCCTTGATTTTCCTGGTGGCCGACCGTTCTCGCGAGTTTTAAAGACTGTGATCTGCCGATCTGGTTCCTGCACTTCGTCGCCCAAGCCTTTGTGCGACAAATACGCACACTGCCTCAAGACTTTAGTCGCATGACCGATAAGTCATCCATACAGCAGTCTCAGCCCGCATGGAAGCGGCCCTCTCTTGGTATCCGCCCCATGTCCCTTCGCAATATGAATATCGCCCCACGGGCGTTTACCGGCTTCGCCCTGATCGGCGGCCTGATGCTGATTCTCGGCGTATTCGCCCTGAATCAGATGAGCAAAATCCGCGCAGCAGGCGAAGACATCGCCACGGCCAGCGTGCCTTCGATCAAGGCCCTCGACGAATTCACCCAACTGACCCTGCGCCTGCGCGTTTTGTCGTATCGGTTGCTGATCAACCGTGAACCGGACGTTCAACAAAAGACTGTCGAACTGTTCGAGCTGCGCAACAAGCAGATCGCCGACGCCCAGCGCGCCTACGAACCGTTGATCGACGGCCCGCAGGAACGTGCGGCTTATGATCAATACGTGCAGTTGCTCGCGCAGTACCGCCAGCTTGAAGACCGGATGAAAACCCTGTCGCGCAACAATCAGATTGATGAACTGCGGCAGATGCTCAACTCGGACTTGCTGAGCAACTCGGAAGCGGTGAACACCGCCCTGGCGCGTCTGCTGGAGATCAACACTCAGCAAATCGCCGAGACGGATAAAGGCGCGAGCGATCAGTTTTCGCTGTCTTTCAACCTGGTGGTCACGCTGTTGGTGATCGCCACTGGCCTGACGTTTCTCTTCGCCTGGCTGCTGACCGTAAGCATCACCAAGCCGATCTCCAAAGCATTGGAAGCTGCGGAAACCATCGCCGAAGGCAACCTGACCCAGCCAATCCACGTTGATGGTGAAGACGAAGCCGGTCGCCTGCTCGCGGCCATGGCGAAGATGCAATCGAAGTTGCGTGACACCCTGCAGCGGATTTCCGGCTCGGCCACTCAACTGGCTTCGGCGGCTGAAGAACTGAACAGCGTCACCGACGAAAGCGCGCGTGGCCTGACTCAGCAGAACAACGAAATCGAACAAGCGGCCACTGCGGTCAATGAAATGACCAGCGCCGTGGAAGAAGTTGCGCGCAACGCCGTGAGCACTTCGGAAGCGTCGAAAAACGCCACCACGTCTGCCGGCGACGGTCGTGATCTGGTGCAGGAAACTGTCAGTGCCATCGAGCGCATGAGCGCCGATGTACAGAGCACCGCCAGCCTGATCGGCGATCTTGCCAATGAATCCCGAGACATCGGCAAGGTGCTCGACGTGATTCGTGGTCTGGCCGATCAGACCAACCTGCTGGCACTGAACGCAGCGATTGAAGCGGCACGTGCCGGTGAGGCTGGCCGTGGTTTTGCTGTGGTGGCAGACGAGGTACGTGCCCTGGCACATCGCACGCAGCAGTCGACCAGCGAAATCGAGCGGATGATCGGCAGCATTCAGAGCGGCACCGAACACGCCGTGGATTCGATGCGCAACAGCACCGAGCGCGCCGAGTCGACCCTGAACATCGCTCGTGGTGCCGGCATGTCGCTGGACACCATCAACACCGCCATCGTCGAGATCAACGAGCGCAACCTGGTGATCGCCAGCGCCGCCGAAGAGCAGGCGCAAGTGGCGCGGGAAGTGGATCGTAATCTGGTGAATATTCGTGATTTGTCGGTGCAATCGGCGACTGGTGCGAATCAGACCAGTGCGGCGAGTAATGAACTGTCGCGTCTGGCGCTGGATTTGAACAACATGGTTGGGCGGTTTAGCCTGTAATTCAGCAAATCAAGATCAAGATCAAAAGCGCCCTCACCCCAGCCCTCTCCCAGAGGGAGAGGGGGAAAGGGGGGCAGGTTTTCATGCTTTTCAAACCTGAGTTCGACTCGGAATTTCAGGTCGATGCACCTCGCACAAACCCCGCGGTCGGTCCCCTCTCCCCCCAGGAGAGGGGAAAGGGAGCAGATCTTTGTGCTTTTCAAACCTGAGTTCGACTCGGAATTTCAGGTCGGCGTACCTCGCACAAACACCGCGATCAGTCCCCTCTCCCCCTGGGAGAGGGCTAGGGTGAGGGCTGCAATCTTCAGCCGAACCAAAACCCCGAACACGCCAGCGTAAAAACCTTTTTGACAGCATCACATTTCAACAGGTTAGAATCGCTGGCACGCAGACTGCATGGTCAGTTTGTGCCCGTCTTTCCGCTTCTGGAGTACTGCCTTTGAATGCGACGACCATCAACAGCCTGTTCTTGATCGGCGCGTTGCTGGTAGGCGCAAGCATTCTCGTCAGTTCCCTCTCCTCCCGTCTCGGCATCCCGATTCTGGTCATCATCCTCGCTGTCGGCATGGCCGCCGGGGTCGATGGCGGCGGGATCATTTTCGATAACTACCCGACGGCCTATCTGGTCGGCAACCTCGCACTGGCCGTGATCCTCCTCGACGGTGGCTTGCGTACGCGGGTGTCGAGTTTCCGCGTAGCGTTGTGGCCGGCGCTATCGCTGGCCACGGTCGGGGTGTTGATCACCACCGGGCTTACCGGCATGGCCGCTGCTTGGCTGTTCGACCTCAATCTGATTCAAGGCCTGCTGATTGGCGCCATCGTCGGCTCAACCGACGCCGCGGCGGTGTTCTCGCTGCTCGGCGGCAAAGGCCTGAACGAACGGGTGACGGCCAGCCTGGAAATCGAATCCGGCAGCAACGACCCGATGGCGGTGTTTCTCACCGTGACCCTGATCGACATGCTCGCCAGCGGCCAGACCGGCCTGCACTGGAGCCTGTTGACCCATCTGATCCGCGAGTTCGGCATCGGCGGCGTGATCGGCCTCGGCGGCGGCTGGCTGATGCTGCAACTGGTCAACCGGATCAATCTGGCCGCCGGCCTGTATCCGATTCTGGTGATTGCCGGCGGTCTGGTGGTGTTCGCCCTGACCAACGCCCTGCACGGCAGCGGCTTCCTCGCCGTTTACCTCTGCGGTCTGGTCATCGGCAACCGTCCGGTGCGCAGCCGTCACGGCATTCTGCATATGCTCGACGGCATGGCGTGGCTGGCGCAGATCGGCATGTTCCTGGTGCTCGGCCTGCTGGTGACGCCGCACGATTTGCTGCCGATCGCCCTGCCTGCGCTGGGTCTGGCACTGTGGATGATTCTATTTGCGCGGCCGCTGTCGGTGATGGTCGGCCTGCTGCCGTTCAAGGCGTTCCACGGGCGCGAAAAGGCCTTTATCTCCTGGGTTGGCCTGCGCGGTGCGGTACCGATCATTCTCGCGGTGTTCCCGCTGATGGCCGGGCTGCCGAATGCGCAGCTGTACTTCAACCTCGCGTTCTTTATCGTGCTGGTGTCACTGCTGGTGCAGGGCACGAGCCTGCCGTGGGTCGCCAAGCTGCTGAAAGTGACGGTACCGCCGGAGCCCGCGCCGATTTCCCGGGCGGCGCTGGAAGTCCACGTCACCAGCGAGTGGGAGCTGTTCGTTTACAAGCTCGGCGCGGAGAAATGGTGCATCGGTTCACCCCTGCGTGAACTGAAAATGCCCGAAGGCACACGTATCGCCGCCCTGTTTCGTGGTCAGCAACTGCTCCATCCGTCGGGTAGTACGGTGCTGGAAGTCGATGATTTGCTGTGTGTTATCGGCCATGAACACAACCTCGGTGCCCTCGGAAAACTGTTCAGTCAGGCGCCGCAACGTGGCCTCGATCTGCGCTTCTTCGGCGACTTCGTGCTCGAAGGAGACGCCCAGCTTAAAGCGGTTGCTGCGCTCTATGGTCTGCCGGCCGAGGGCATCGATCCGGACATGACCCTGGGCGCCTTCATCGCACAGAAAGTCGGTGGTGCACCCATCGTCGGTGACCAGGTCGAGTGGAACAACACCCACTGGACGGTTGCGGTCATGGACGGGAACAAGATCGGCAAAGTGGGCGTCAGATTCCCCGAAGGAAGTCGCCCGGGCCCCGGGCTCTTCCTCTAAACTGCGTCCACTCTCACTTGCTTGACCGGTCTCTATGCCTACCCTGCGCTCCTTTTTCGCCGCGGCCCTGCTGGGCCTGAGTCTTACTGTCGGCCCGCTGTACGCCGCCGAACCACCGTCCAGCGACACTGTGCAGGCCAGCCTCGACAAGCTGGCCGACAGCAAACTGCCGGATGCCGATAAAAAGGCCCTGCAAACCACCTTGCAGAGCACGCTGACTCAGCTGAACAATCAGCGTGATTACGAACAGAGACTGATCGATCTCAAGCAGCAACTGGCAACTGCACCCAAGCAGACCATTGAAAACACCCGCGAGCTGGCCCGCCTCAAAGCCAACGCGGTGGTACCGGTGGCGCAGCGTTTTCCCAAAGAGTCGATTCAGCAACTGGAGCAGATCCTCACCGATCGCTCGACCCAGCAAAGTGATCTGCAAAAAGCCCTGGCCGACGCCAACAGCCTGATCATCACCGCGCAGACTCGTCCGGAACGTGCGCAAGCAGAGATTTCCGCCAGCCAGACGCGCATCCAGCAGATCAACAACATCCTCAAATCCGGCAAGGACGCGGGTAAAACCGTCACCGCCGAACAGCGCGATCAGTTGAACGCCGAACTGGCGGCGCTGAATGCGCTGATTCCACTGCGTCGTCAGGAACTGGCCGGCAACAGCCAGTTGCAGGATCTGGGCAATGCTCAGCATGACTTGCTCTCGGAGAAGTCCGAGCGCCTCGACCGCGAGATCCAGGAACTGCAAACCCTGATCAACCAGAAACGTCTGGCGCAGTCGCAGGAAACCGTAACGCAGCAGTCGATCGAGGCGCAGAAGGCCGGTAGCAGCAGCCTGCTGGCCATCGAAAGCACGGCAAACCTCAAGCTCTCCGACTACCTGCTCAAAAGCACTGACCGCCTCAACGAAGTCACCCAGCAGAACCTGCAGACCAAACAACAGCTCGACAGCCTGACGCAAAGCGATTCAGCACTGGACGAGCAGATCAGCGTGCTCAAGGGCAGCCTGTTGCTGTCGAAGATTCTCTATAAGCAGAAACAAGCCCTGCCGCGGCTCAAGGTCGACCGCGATCTGGCGGATCAGATCGCCGACATTCGCCTGTGGCAATTCGACGTCAGCCAGCAGCGTGAGCAACTGAGTAATCCGGCCGCCTATGTCGACAATTTGCTGGCCACTCAGCCGCCGGAGCAGGTCACCCCGCAATTGCGCAAAAACCTGCTGGAGCTGGCCAACACCCGCGCCGACCTGCTGGAGCGACTGAATCGCGAACTGAGCGCCATGCTCAACGAGTCGATCACCCTGCAACTCAACCAGAAACAACTGCTGAGCACCGCGCAAGGTCTGCGTGCAACGCTCGATGAGCAGATGTTCTGGATTCCCAGCAACAAGCCGCTGGATCTGGAATGGATGCGCGCGGTGCCGGAGCGCCTGAAGCGCCAGGTCGACACCCTGCCGTGGGCCTCGAGTCTGAGCGAACTGACCGATGGCCTGACCCAGCGGCCGTTGCTGTTCCTGCCGCTGGCGCTGTTGATCGGTGCCTTGTTGTGGCGGCGCAAAAATCTGTACGCGCGGCTGAACAAGGTTCACCAGGACATCGGCCACTTCAAACGTGACAGCCAGTGGCACACGCCGCAGGCGATCCTGATCAACATCCTGCTGGCGATGCCGGTGGCGCTGGGCCTGGCCTTGTGTGGTCTGGCGTTGCAGATCGATGCGCGCGGGCAGAACACCAACATGGGCGCAGCACTGCTGCAAATGGGTCAGGCGTGGCTAGTGTTCTACACCGCCTACCGGATTCTCGCCCCGGGCGGCGTGGCGGAATTGCACTTCCGCTGGGAAAAACCGCAGGTCGAATTCCTCCAAGGCTGGATCCGCCGCCTCGGTCTGGTGGTGATGGCGCTGGTGACCATTGTCGCCGTCGCCGAACTGCAACCGGCCGCACTGGCTGACGATGTGCTCGGCATGCCGGTGGTACTGACCTGCTACGCCTTGATGGCATGGCTGCTCAGCCGCTTGCTGATCGCCAGCCCGACTCACGAAAACACTTCGCTGTTCCGCAAAGCCGTCGGTGTGCTGTTCACCTTGCTGCCGATCGCATTGTTCGTGGCGGTGTGCTTCGGCTACTACTACACCGCGCTGAAACTCAGCGACCGCTTGATCAATACTCTCTACTTGCTGATGTTCTGGTTGGTGATCGAAGCCACATTCGTCCGTGGCCTGAGCGTTGCCGCACGGCGTCTGGCCTATCAGCGCGCCCTGGCCAAACGTCAGGCGGCGAAAGAGGCTGGCGACGGCGAAGCGGTGATCGAAGAGCCAACCCTGGACATCGAAAAGGTCAACGAACAGTCCCTGCGCCTGATTCGTCTGGCCTTGCTCGGCGGCTTCATCGCGGCGCTGTACTGGGTCTGGTCGGACCTGATTTCGGTGTTCTCGTACCTCGACAACATCACCCTCTACGAATACACCAGCGGCACCGGCGCCAACATGAGCATGGTGCCGATCAGCATCGGCGACATGCTCGGCGCACTGATCATCATTGGCATCACCTTCGCCCTCGCGCGCAACTTGCCCGGCCTGCTGGAAGTGTTTGTGCTGTCCAAGCTCAATCTGGCCCAGGGCAGTGCCTACGCGACCACGACGTTGCTGTCGTACGTGATCGCCGGCGTCGGTTTCGTCTCCACCCTGTCGACCCTCGGCGTCAGCTGGGACAAGTTGCAATGGCTGGTGGCGGCGCTGTCGGTCGGCCTCGGTTTCGGCATGCAGGAGATTTTTGCGAACTTCATCTCCGGCATCATGATCCTCTTCGAACGCCCGGTGCGGATCGGTGACACCATCACCATCGGCAACCTGTCGGGCACGGTGAGCAAGATCCGCATCCGTGCCACGACCATCACCGACTTCGACCGCAAGGACATCATTGTCCCGAACAAGACGTTCATCACCGGACAATTGATCAACTGGTCGCTGACCGACACCATCACCCGCGTCACGCTGAAACTCGGCGTCGACTACGGCTCGGATCTGGATCTGGTCAAGGAACTGCTGCTCAAGGCTGCCCGGGAAAACCCGCGCGTGCTGAAGGAACCCGAGCCGCACGTGTACTTCCTCAACTTCGGCGAAAGCACCCTCGACCACGAGTTGCGCATGCACGTGCGCGACCTCGGTGACCGCAACCCGGTGCTCGATGAGGTCAACCGCTTCATCAACCGCGAGTTCAAGAAGCAGCACATCAACATCTCGTTCCGCCAGATGGAGGTCTACCTGAAGAACCTGCACGGCCAGGAATACAAGATGGTGCCGATCGAACCGGAAACGAAAACCATCGTGCCGATCGCCGACGATCAGAAACCGCTGCAAGAGCCGCCGCCGGCCAAACTCGACTAACCGGTCTAATCCCAGCAGAATGCTCGGACATTCTGCTGGAGCCGGCCCTTGAAAGCCCTCGACGAACTGACCTTCGACAATCGCTTCGCCCGCCTGGGCGACGCGTTCTCCGCCCACGTGCTGCCCGAGCCGATCGACAACCCGCGTCTGGTCGTCGCCAGCCCGGCGGCGCTGGCTTTGCTGGATCTCGACCCGGCGACCGCTGAAACTCAGGAATTTGCCGAGCTGTTCGGCGGCCACAAGCTGTGGGCCGATGCCGAACCGCGGGCGATGGTCTACTCCGGGCATCAGTTCGGCGGTTACACGCCGCAACTCGGCGATGGCCGGGGGTTATTGTTGGGCGAGGTGTACAACGCGGCCGGCGAGCATTGGGACTTGCACCTCAAGGGCGCCGGGCAGACGCCGTTTTCGCGCATGGGCGATGGTCGTGCGGTGCTGCGTTCGTCGATCCGCGAATTCCTTGCTTCCGAGGCGCTGTACGCGCTGAACATCCCTTCGTCGCGTGCAGCTTGCGTGATCGGTTCCGACACGCCGGTCTGGCGCGAAAAACAGGAACGCGCAGCGATGGTGCTGCGTCTGGCGCCGAGCCACATCCGCTTCGGCCACTTCGAATACTTCTATTACACCAAGCGCCCCGAGCAGCAAAAACAGCTCGGCGAACACGTGCTGGCGATGCATTTCCCCGAATGCCTGGAGCAACCGGAACCGTATCTGGCGATGTTCCGCGAGATCGTCGAGCGCAACGCCGAGTTGATCGCCAAGTGGCAAGCCTACGGCTTCTGCCACGGCGTGATGAACACCGACAACATGTCGATCCTCGGCATCACCTTCGACTTCGGCCCGTTCGCCTTCCTCGACGATTTCGACGCCAATTTCATCTGCAACCACTCCGATGATCAGGGGCGCTACTCGTTCAGCAATCAGGTGCCGGTTGGCCAGTGGAACCTCAGTGCGCTGGCCCAGGCACTGACGCCGTTCATCAGCGTCGAAGCCCTGCGCGAAACCCTCGGCTTGTATCTGCCGCTGTTTCAGGCGCACTACCTCGACCTGATGCGCCGGCGCCTCGGTTTCACCACGGCCGAAGACGATGACCAGAAGCTGCTGGAAGACCTGTTGCAACTGATGCAGAACAGCGGCGTCGACTACACGCTGTTCTTCCGCCGACTCGGTGAAGAGTCGGCCGAACAGGCCGTCGCCCGGTTGCGTGATGACTTCGTCGACATCAAGGGTTTTGATGCCTGGGGTGAACGCTACGTCGCCCGGGTTGCCCGCGATGGCGATGCTGATCAAACGCAGCGCCAAGCGCGGATGCATGCGGTCAATCCGCTATACATCCTGCGCAATTACCTGGCGCAAAAGGCTATTGATGCGGCTGAACAAGGCGATTACTCGGAGGTCCGCCGACTGCATGCGGTATTGAGCAAACCGTTTGAGCAGCAGCCGGGGATGGAGGTTTACGCAGAGCGGCCGCCGGAGTGGGGCAAGCATTTAGAGATCAGTTGTTCTTCCTGAGTGCCAACGCTTCATCTTGATAAACAGTTCGTACGGCTCCAGATAAGTCGTACGAAACTCTGAACGCCAACGAGCCAAATATGACCGACCCACTCTTCATCCCCTGCCCATCCTGCAACGGCCTCAATCGCATCCCCGCCGAGCGCCTCGCGGACCAGCCCAAGTGCGGACGCTGCAAATCCGCCGTGCTGTTGAGCAAACCGTTCGAACTCAAGCAAGGTGATTACGCCAGCCAGATCAAAGGCGATCTGCCGTTGCTTGTGGATGTCTGGGCGGACTGGTGTGGGCCGTGCAAGTCGTTTGCGCCGGTGTTCGAGCAGGCGGCGGCGCAGCTGGCCGGCAAGTGCCGCTTGGCCAAACTCGACAGCGAGGCGAATCAGCAGTTGTCGGCGCAGTTGGGGATTCGCTCGATTCCGAGTCTGATTCTGTTCAAGAACGGCCGGGAAGTGGCGCGGCAGAGTGGTGCGTTGCCGTTGCCGCAGCTGATGGCGTGGCTGCGTAGCCAAGGCATCTGACCCACCCAGAACCCACTGTGGGAGCGAGCTTGCTCGCGAAAGCGGTGGATCAGTTAACGAGGATGTCGACTGAACTGACGCATTCGCGAGCAAGCTCGCTCCCACAGGGGTTCATGGATAGCTCAAGAGATCAGTGATCTTCGAGCAGATTGTGCAGTTCGACGAACTGCTGGGTCAGCTTGTGCCGGGGATCGAGGTGGATCAGCGGCATGCTGGCCTGGTGCGATTCGCGCATGCGCACCGAACTGGTCAGGTACACCGGCAATACCGGCAAACCTTCGGCAATCAACTCGTCAAGGATCTGCTGCGGCAGGCTCGCCCGGGCCTGAAACTGGTTGACCACAATGCCTTCGACTTCCAGGCCTTCATTGTGGTCGTCCTTCAACTCTTCGATCTCCGCGATCAGCCCGTACAGGGCCTGACGGGAGAAGCTGTCGCAATCGAAGGGAATCAGCACGCGATCAGCGGCAATCAACGCCGATACCGCGTAGAAATTCAACGCTGGCGGCGTGTCGAGGTAAATCCGGTCGTAATCCTCGGACAGCTCATCGAGCAACTTACGCAGCTTGTTGATCTTGTGCTTGGCCTCAAGCTTGGGCTGCAAATCGGCCAGCTCGGCCGTCGCGGTGATGATGTGCAGGTTGTCGAACGGCGTTTCGTAAATATCCGCCTGATTCTTCTTCGAGAACGGCCCCGAAGACAGCGTCTGCTTGAAGAAGTCGGCAATACCCATCGGGATGTCGTTGCCGGTGAGCCCGGTCAGATACTGAGTGGAGTTGGCCTGGGCATCGAGGTCGACCAACAGCGTGCGATAACCCTCGCTGGCACTGACCGCCGCCAGATTGCAGGCAATGCTGGACTTGCCTACGCCACCTTTCTGATTGAACACCACGCGCCGCATGACCAAACCTCCGTGTATCAAAGAATGACCGAGTGTAGATGCGCTCGACCTCGCTTCGCTACCTTCACGGACACGGACTACAAAGTCAGGTGCAAATATCCGCGGACAGATAGGGCGATCGCCGCCATTGATCGCCGAGATTCCCGACAGACAAGCCGCTCACGATCTGGATAATGGCCAAGTGACAGTTTTCTTGCGAACCACTCGGTACATTTCATTGCGCAAAATGTAACCAGCATTTGCTACACACTCGTCGCACCGGGATAATGCGCGCCACCCGGTGCCATGCGCCACGTCAAGCCTGCTGCGGCTCTGGCCACTCAACGCGTCAACAAATGCCCGCAGGGGCGGGATGAATGTCCGTGATCAACTTCAACATCGCCCAATGGCGCGCGTGGGCTCCCGGGCTCGACAGCGTGGACGCCTGGCAGGCCTGGAGCCGACAACCGGTGGTACTCCAGAGCAGCGATGCCGCGCCCGATGTGTCGTTTTTGCCGGCCATGCAGCGCCGCCGTCTAAGTCGACTGGCACGCATGGCGTTCAGCGTTGGCTGGCCCCTGGCCGACGGACGGGAGAATCTGCCGCTGGTGTTTATTTCGCGTCACGGCGAAACCCCGCGTACCTACGAGATCCTCACCGATCTGGCCAACGAACAGCCCTTGTCGCCGACGCAGTTCAGTTTGTCGGTACACAACGCGATTATCGGCCTGTGGTCGATCATGCGCGGCGAGACCAGCGAAATGACTGCCCTCGCTGCTGCTGGCGACGGCCTCGAGCACGGCATGCTCGAAGCCGCAGCCCTGCTCAATGAAGGCGCCCCGGCGGTGTTGCTGGTGATCACCGAAGAACAACCGCCCGAAGCGTATTCGGCGTGGATCGACGACGTGCCGTTTCCGTACGCGCTCGGCCTTTTACTGACCCCCGGTACCGACTGGCGGCTGACCCTGAACAGCACCACAGAAACACGGTCAAAAGCGCACTGGCCTCACGCGCTCAATCTGTTGCGCACCCTGCTTGGCCAGAAACCCCTTTGCCAACATGCCTGGAAAAATCGTGTATGGACCTGGCAACGCAACCCGTGACCGAAAAAAACCGCGATGCCTATTACTGGCGCCTGCTGGCTACCGCCGCAAGCTTCGCCCTGTTCGGGCTGGGCGGGCTGTGCCTGCGCGTACTGGTATTTCCGTTACTCGGATGCCTGCCGGGTGATGCGCTGAAACATCGGCAGCGCGCGCGGCAGACCGTCAGTCGGCTGTTCTGGTTTTTCGTGCGCTTCATGGCCCGTACCGGCGTGCTGACGTATGACATTCAAGGGGCCGAACGTCTTGGCCGTCCCGGGCAGATGATCATCGCCAACCACCCGTCGTTGATCGACGTGGTGTTCCTGATCGGGCTGGTGCGCCAGGCCAATTGCGTGGTGAAGAAAACCCTGTGGGAAAACCCCTTCACCCGTGGCCCACTGCGCAGCACCGAATACATCAGCAACGACGGCAGCATGGACATGCTCGATGCCGCTGCCCAGTCCCTGCAAAACGGCCAGACCCTGATCATCTTTCCCGAAGGCACGCGCACCCAGCCGGGCCAGGCGCCAGCCTTTCATCGGGGTGCTGCAGCGATTGCCCTGCGCGGTGCGAAAATAGTCACGCCGGTGATCATCAAGGTCAGCCCGACCACGCTGACCAAAGCCGAACCGTGGTATCGGATCCCCAGCCGCCGCGTGCACTTCAGTTTTCGCGTCGGGGCCGATATAGACCCACAAGCCTTCGCCGCGCAGGGGCCAGCCCCGCAAGCCTCGCGCAAGCTCAACGATTATTTGCACAACTACTTCATTAAGGAGCTCGCCGAAGATGAGCGATCTGAACACCCCTAGCCTGGTGCGTGACATCAAACTGCTGATCATCGACGCCCTCGGCCTCGAAGACATTAGCGCCGACGACATCGGCGACGAGCAAACGCTGTTCGGCGAAGGCCTCGGCCTGGATTCCGTCGACGCGCTGGAGCTGGGTCTGGCCATCCAGAAAAAATACGGCATCAAGATCGACGCCGACGCCAAAGACACCCGTAACCATTTCACCAACGTGGCCAGCCTTGCGGCGTTCGTCACGGCAAAACAGGCAGCTTGAGACCGGACCATGCAAACTCGTGACGACATTTTCAACACCCTGCGCGATGCCTTGGTCGAGCTGTTCGAACTGGATCCGGCCCGTGTGAGCCTGGAATCCAACCTGTATCAGGATCTGGAAATCGACAGCATCGACGCGGTCGATCTGATCGATCACATCAAACGCCAGACCGGCAAGAAAATCGCCGCCGAAGAGTTCAAATCGGTGCGCACTGTCGGCGACGTGGTCGAGGCGGTCTACCGTCTGGTTCAACCGGCCGCATGAGCCGACTGATCGGCCTGGGCCTGCTGCTGGCCGGTCTGCTGTACCCCTTTGCGGTGTATTTCGGCATGGAACACTTCGCCCCGTGGCAGTTTGGTCTGCTGCTGGGCAGCCTGTGGCTGGCGCGAGCGCTGACCGGCGAACGCAAGCCCGGCAGTCTGTGGATGGCTTGTGTGGCGATTACCTTTTGCCTGTTGCTCGCACTGTTCGACAGTCCGCTGTTGCTGCGCTGGTATCCGGTGCTGATCAGCGGCTTCATGCTGGTGCTGTTCAGCCTGAGCCTGAAATACGGCCCGCCGATGGTCGAGCGACTGGCGCGCCTGCGTGAGCCAGAGCTACCGGACACTGCGATTCGCTATACGCGAAAGGTCACCGTGGCCTGGAGCGTGTTTTTCTTCTGCAACGGTTTGTGCGCCGCCCTCCTGACCCTGTGGGCGCCGCTGAATTGGTGGATGTTGTACACCGGCCTGATCTCCTACGGATTGATCGGCCTGATGTTTGCCATTGAATGGCTGATACGACAACGGGTAAGAGGCCGTACATGAACTGGATAAAACTTGAGCAGCTGTTGCTCAAGCCTGTGCCGGCGCGGGCGATCAGCCACGCACCGGCCCTCGAACACACTCAACTGTGCGAGCAGGCGTTGAGCGTTGCCGCCGGTCTGCAAGCTCAGGGCGTGAAACGTCTGGCTGTGCACCTGGAGGATGCCGCCGAACTGGCCATCGCTTTGCTGGGCGCATGGCGGGCCGGCGTCAGTGTGCTGCTGCCCTCGGACCTGCAAGCGCAAACCCGCCAGCGCTGGTCCGCTGAAGTCGATCTGTGGCTGACGGATCAAGCCGATGACGCGCAACTGAGCGACTTTAAATATCCGCCGTTGCCCGGTGCCGAACTGGATCTCGACCAGTGCCGTCTGAGCCTGTGCACGTCCGGCTCCAGCGGCGAGCCTAAGCGCATCGACAAAACCCTGCGCCAACTGGCCAACGAAGTCCTGGCGCTGGAGCAACTGTGGGGCGCGGATCTCGGTGAGGCCTGCATCATCGGCAGCGTCGCCACCCAGCATATCTACGGTCTGCTTTTTCGCGTGCTGTGGCCGCTGTGCGCCGGGCGCCCGTTCGTGCGCAAGCAACTGGCCTTTCCAGAAGACTTGCAGCGTGCCAGCCGCGAACATCCCGCCTTCGCCTGGATCGCCAGCCCGGCACTGCTCAAACGCATGGGCGACAACCTTGACTGGCCAGCCCTGAGCGCTGTGCGCCGGGTATTTTCCTCCGGTGGCGCGTTACCGCTCGAAGCGGCGCAGAGTCTGCAACAACGCTTGCAACAATGGCCGACCGAAATCCTCGGCAGCTCGGAAACCGGCGGAATCGCCTGGCGTCAGGGCGAACACCTGTGGCAACCGTTCGCCGGTGTCGAACTGAGCCAGGACAGCGACGGCGCGCTACTGATCGCTTCACCTTACCTGCCTGCCGGACACGTCGAACACACCGCTGATGCAGCGCGCATCGCCGCCGATGGTCGTTTTGAACTGTTGGGGCGACTGGATCGGATCATCAAACTCGAAGAAAAACGCATTTCTCTGCCCATGCTCGAACAAGCGCTGGTGACCCATGACTGGGTCGCCGAAGCACGTCTGGGCGTGGTGCAGGAAAACCGCGCCTCCCTCGGTGCACTGCTGGTGCTCAGCGAGGCAGGCCTGTTTGCTTTGCGTGAACACGGCCGCCGCAACCTGACCGAAACCCTGCGCCAGCATTTGCGCCAACACTGTGAAGCGCTGGCTTTGCCTCGACGTTGGCGGCTGGTGCGGCAATTGCCGCTGAACAGCCAAGGCAAACTGCCGCAGGCCGACGTTGAAGCGCTGCTGATGGCTCCCCGACCGAAAGCGCCCGAGGTGCTGGAGCAAGTCGAAAGCGCTGGCGAGTGGAGTTTGCAACTGAGCGTGCCACCGGACCTGGCCTACTTTAGCGGCCACTTTCCTAAAGCCCCGGTATTGCCCGGCGTGGTGCAGGTGGAATGGGCGTTGAACCTGGGTCGCCAATTGCTCAACCTGAACGGCGCATTTGCTGGCATGGAAGTGCTGAAATTCCAGCAATTGGTGCGGCCTGGGGATGAAATTCAGCTGCATCTGCGATTTGATCCGGAGCGCAGCAAGTTGTATTTCGCTTATCGAAATGACACGGCGACCTGTTCCAGTGGGCGGATTCTTTTAGGTGTAGAGCATGATTGACCTTGGTGAGTGCTGCGCACTCAATCGCGAGCAGGCTCACTCCTACAAGGATCGTTGTTATGCATAATCCCTGTGCCGTGATTCCGGTTTATAACCACGAAACCGCGATCACCACGGTGGTCGACGCCCTGCTCGCGCAAGGCCTGTCGTGCATTCTGGTGGATGACGCCAGCACCCAGTCCTGCGCCAAGGTGCTCGACGGTTTGGCGGAACGCGACAACGTGCACCTGGTGCGCCTGACCGCCAATCAGGGCAAGGGTGGCGCCGTGATGACCGGCCTGCGCGAGGCCTCGTTACTGGGTTTCAGCCATGCGCTGCAGGTCGACGCCGACGGTCAGCACGACCTGCACGACGTCGCCCGTTTCGTCGAGGAATCCCGCGCCCATCCCGAAGCGATGATCTGCGGTTATCCGCTGTTCGACGAGAGCGTGCCGAAAGGCCGTTTGTACGCGCGCTACCTGACCCACGTAATGGTCTGGATCAACACGCTGTCGCTGCAGATCCGCGATTCGATGTGCGGCTTTCGCGTCTATCCGCTGGCCCCGACGCTGGCGGTGATCGACTCGGCGAAGGTCGGCAAGCGCATGGATTTCGACTCGGACATTCTGGTGCGTCTGTCGTGGCGCAATCAGCCGATGCGCTGGCTGCAAACCAGCGTGCATTACCCGCTGGACGGTGTGTCGCACTTCCGCTTGCTCCACGACAACGCGCTGATTTCCAGCATGCACACACGGCTGTTTCTCGGCATGTTGCTGCGCTTCCCGGTGATCCTCTGGCGGCGGTGGCGCGCATGACTGGAGAGACCGACAAGAAGCACTGGGCCGACCGCGAAGAACGCGGCAGTTTCCTGCTAATGAAATTCACCGCGTTCGCCGCAAAAGTCCTTGGCCGACGCCTGCTCAGTCCATTGCTGTACGGCATCGTTCTGTACTTTTTCCTGTTCGGCCGCACCGCTCGGCGCAGTGCCTGGCAATACCAGCAGCGCTTGGCCGCATGGAGCCAGCTCGACGCGTTGCGCCCTACTCATTGGCGGGTGTTCGGCCAGTTCATGGCGTTCGCCGATTCGATGCTCGACAAGCTCGACGTGTGGAACGGCAAGCTGCGTATCGAACAGATCGAAATCATCGACCCGGCGCTGCTGCGCAACCAGTTGCGCGGCAGTCGCGGGCAACTGCTGGTCGGCGCGCACCTGGGCAATCTCGAAGTCTGCCGCGCACTGGCGGAGATCGGCGAAAAGGTCACCATGAACGTGCTGGTGCACACCAAGCACGCCGAGCAATTCAACCGTTTGCTAGGCGAGGCTGGAGCGACCAATCTGCGCCTGATTCAGGTCAGCGAACTCGACCCGGTGATCATGCTGCAACTGCACGAACGCCTGGAGCGCGGCGAGTGGCTGGCGATTGCCGGCGACCGTGTGCCGCTGCACGGCGGGCGCAGTGTCACCGTAGATTTTCTCGGCCATCCGGCGCCGTTCCCGCAAGGCCCGTGGTTGTTAGCCGGCCTGCTGAAATGCCCGGTCAACCTGCTGATGTGCCTCAAGCAGCCGGACGGCCACTATCGCCTGACCCTCGAGCCCTTCGCCGACGCCGTGGTGTGGAAGCGCAGCGAGCGCGAGCAGGTCATTCATCAGTGGGCCACCCGCTATGCGCAGCGCCTGAGTCACTATTGCCTCGAAGCGCCGCAACAATGGTTCAACTTTTACCCTTTCTGGAAGACCGATGACGACGCCAACCCATGAGCCGGTAACCTTCGGCGAACGCCCTTTGCGCATCGAAGACGTGCTGGCCCTGGCCAATCGTCAGGCACCCGTGCATTTGCAGAGTGACGCCGACTATCGCGAGCGCATCGCCAAAGGCGCGCGGTTTCTCGATTCGCTGCTGGACAAGGAAGGCGTGATCTACGGCGTCACCACCGGTTACGGCGACTCCTGCGTGGTCGCGGTGCCGCTGCATCACGTCGAAGCGTTGCCGCGTCACCTCTACACCTTCCACGGCTGCGGCCTGGGCAAACTGCTCGACGCGCAAGCCACCCGCGCGGTGCTCGCGGCGCGTTTGCAGTCGTTGTGCCATGGTGTCTCCGGAGTGCGCGTGGAATTGCTCGAGCGTCTGCACGCGTTTCTCGAGTACGACATCCTGCCGCTGATTCCTGAAGAAGGTTCGGTCGGCGCCAGCGGCGATCTGACGCCGCTGTCCTACGTCGCCGCCACCCTCTCGGGCGAGCGTGAAGTGATGTTCCGAGGTGAACGTCGTCAGGCCGCCGATGTGCATCGCGAACTCGGCTGGACGCCTTTGGTGCTGCGCCCGAAAGAAGCCTTGGCGCTGATGAACGGCACCGCGGTGATGACCGGCCTCGCCTGCCTGGCTTTCGCTCGCGCCGACTACCTGCTGCAACTGGCCACGCGCATCACCGCGCTCAACGTAGTCGCGCTGCAAGGCAACCCGGAACACTTCGACGAGCGCCTGTTCGCCGCCAAACCGCATCCGGGGCAAATGCAGGTCGCCGCATGGCTGCGCAAGGATCTGGCGATCGACGCGCCGACTGCGCCGCTGCATCGTTTGCAGGATCGCTATTCGCTGCGCTGCGCTCCGCACGTGCTCGGCGTGTTGGCCGACAGTCTGAACTGGCTGCGTTCGTTCATCGAAATCGAACTGAACAGCGCCAACGACAATCCGATCATCGACGCCGAAGCCGAGCGCGTTTTGCACGGCGGGCACTTCTACGGCGGCCACATCGCGTTCGCCATGGACAGCCTGAAAAACCTGGTGGCCAACGTCGCTGACCTGCTGGATCGGCAGCTCGCCTTGCTGGTCGACGAACGTTACAACCACGGTTTGCCGAGCAACCTCTCCGGTGCTCCGGCGGATCGCGCCATGATCAACCATGGTTTCAAAGCTGTGCAGATCGGCACCAGCGCCTGGACTGCCGAAGCACTGAAAAACACCATGCCGGCCAGCGTGTTCTCGCGCTCCACCGAGTGCCACAACCAGGACAAAGTGAGCATGGGCACCATCGCCGCCCGCGATGCAATCCGTGTGCTGGAACTAACCGAACAGGTCGCCGCCGCCACCCTGCTCGCCGCCAATCAAGGCGTATGGCTGCGTGCGCAGGCTGAAGACGCCCGTCCGCTGCCACCATCGCTGGCAGCGATGCACGAAGAACTCGGAAAAGACTTCCCGCCGGTCATCGAAGACCGTGCACTGGAAGGTGAATTGCGCCTGTGCCTGCAACGCATCGCCGCGCAACACTGGAGGCTGCATGCGTAGCGCCGGAGTGCTTCACGCTGACACGGAAATCCTCGTGCCGTTTTTTGACGTCGACACCATGCACGTGGTCTGGCACGGCCATTACGTCAAATACCTCGAAGTCGCCCGTTGCGCGCTGCTGGACAAGATCGGCCACAACTACACGCAGATGGTCGAGTCCGGGTTCGCCTGGCCGATCATCGACCTGCAACTGCGCTATGTGCGCGGCGCGGTGTTTGGCCAACGCCTGAATGTGCGTGCCAGTCTGGTCGAGTGGGAAAACCGTCTGAAGATCAATTACCTGATTACCGACCTGCAAAGCGGTGAGCGCCTGACCCGCGCCAGCTCGGTGCAGGTTGCCGTCGAAGTGAGCAGCCGCGAGATGCAACTGGCGTCGCCGAAAGTCTTCACCGATGCCGTGGAAAGGATGCTGCGATGAATGTTTTGGTTAAATGCTTGAGCGTATTGGCGCTGCTGACAATGTCAGCGCTGGCCAACGCCTTCGACCTGCAACAACTCAGCGAGCAACTGGCAAAACCGGAGGTGATCCACGGCCAGTTCATCCAGGAAAAACACCTGCGCGCCCTGCCCCAGCCGTTGATCAGCAAGGGCAGTTTCGTTCTGGCGAAGAATCACGGTCTGCTCTGGCTGCTGAAAACCCCGCTGAAACAGGATTACCGCATCACCGGCAAAGGCATCGCCCGCCGCGACGATAATGGCTGGCAGTTGCTGCCGAACAAGAGCGCCGGGGCCGAGCAGAACCGCTTGTTCCTCGCCGTACTGCAAGGTGACAGCAGCGGCCTGCAACGGGATTTCGAACTGGCGCTGAGCGGCGATGCACAGCAGTGGAAACTCACCCTGACCCCACGCTCGCTGCTGCTCAAGCAAGTGTTCAACCAGATCAATATCGACGGCGGCACGCTGGTGCAAACCATCGAACTGCTGGAAACCCAGGGCGACAGCACCGTGCTGCGCATGCAGGACAGTACCGCTGGCCAACCGCTGAGCGACGCGGAGCAACATGACTTTGCCGAGTGAACGCAGGCTGCCCTGGCTGTTCCTGATCCTGCTGCTGGCGGTTGTCGCGCTGGCCGGTTGGCAATGGCGCGACGGTGCGCCGTTGTCGGCGAACCTGATGGAGCTGGTGCCCGGCACCAATCCCGACGCCCTTGAACTGCGCGCCGAGCAACGTATGCAGGAGCCGCTCAACCGCGAAATGCTGGTACTGGTCGGCCACGCCGATCGTCAACAAGCAGTGGCGATGGCGCAGACGCTGGGCGAGCAATGGCAGGCCAGCGGTCTGTTCGAAAAAGTGCAGTGGAACCTGCAAGCGGATCTGCCAGCGCTGCGCACGCAACTGCTGCAAGGCCGCCTGGCGATGCTCTCGGCGGATGATCGGCAACTGCTGATCGAACACCCCGACGCATTCATTCAGCAACGCGTACAGGCCCTGTTCGACCCGTTCAGCGGTTTCAGTCTGGTGCCGAGTCAGGATGACTGGCTGGGCCTGACCGGGCGCATCCAGAACAGCCAGCCGCAGCACGGTGCGGTGCAACTGGACATCGGCAGCGGCGCGTTGATTGCCGATGCCGACGGCAAGAGCTGGGTGCTGCTGCGGGCACGCACCACCGGCAATGCCTTCGATATGAACCTGCCGCTGCAAGTCGCCGCACTGCTGCAAAGCAGCCGCGAGCAGGCCGCGAAATCGGACGTGCAACTGCTAGCCGCCAGCGGCTTGCTGTATGCAGCCAACGGTCAGCAGCAAGCCACTCGCGAAATGACCTGGGTCGGCGGCGGTGCCACGATCGGCATTCTGTTGCTGCTGTTGCTTGCTTTCCGTCGCTGGCGCGTGTTGCTGGCGTTCGTGCCGGTGTTGGTCGGCATGCTGTTCGGCGCGGTGGCCTGTGTGGCGCTGTTCGGCCATATGCATGTGATGACGCTGGTGCTCGGCTCCAGCCTGATCGGCGTGGCCGTGGATTATCCGCTGCACTATTTGTCGAAGAGCTGGAGCCTGAAGCCGTGGCGCAGCTGGCCAGCCTTGCGCCTGACCTTGTCCGGACTGACCCTGAGCCTGATCACCAGCGCCATCGGTTATCTGGCGCTGGCGTGGACGCCGTTCCCGGCACTGACGCAAATCGCCGTGTTCTCCGCCGCCGGATTGCTCGGTGCTTATCTGTCCGCCGTGTGCCTGTTGCCGGCATTGCTGAAAAATGTCGAGTTGCGTCCGGCGCAATGGCCACTGCACCTGGCCGAGCGCATGATCGCGCTGCGCGAAAAACTCCTCGAGCGGGTGCGCACGCCGGTGTTGCTGGCGCTGCTGATCGCGTTCTGTGTGGGCGGTCTGGTGCAGCTGCAAAGCAAGAATGACATCCGCCAATGGGTCGGTGCGCCGCAACAGCTAACCGACGAAGCACAGACCATCGCGCGCATCACCGGCTATCAGCCGACCAGCCAGTTCTTCCTCGTGCGCGCCGACAATCAGCAGCAACTGCTCGAGCGTCAGGCCGCGCTGAGCGAGCGTCTGGAGCAACTGGTCAACCTCGACAAGCTGCAAGGATATCTGGCCCTCGATCAACTGGTCAGCCCACCAAATCAGCAAGAACAGGTGCGCCAGGCGCTGAACAAACTGCCGCAATACTGGCAGCCACTGCTCGACCTTGGCGTGCCGCTCGCGGCGCTGCAAAGCGAACTGCAGCAGCTGCAAACCGTGCCCGCCGAAGACATCGACGCGGCACTGGCCGGCCCGCTCGGCGAGCCTTATCGCACACTCTGGCTCGGCCCGAGCGAAGGTGGCGTGGCGGCGATGACCAGCCTGCAAGGTTTGAACAACCCGGCGCTGCTACGGGTGCAGGCACTGGACTTGCCGGGGGTAATGCTGGTCGATCGCCTCGGTGAATTGAATGAAGTCTTTGCGGCGACGCAAATCAGCGCCGCTGAACTGAAGCTCGCCTCCTGCGTGTTGATCGTGCTGGTGCTGATGCTGCCGTTCGGCCTCGGCGGCGCGCTGCGTATTGTCGCCCTGCCGTTGCTCGCCGCGCTGTGCAGTCTGGCCAGTCTTGGCTGGCTCGGTCAGCCGCTGACCCTGTTCAGCCTGTTTGGCCTGCTGCTGGTGACGGCGATCAGCGTCGACTACGCGATTCTCATGCGTGAACAAGTTGGTGGCGCGGCGGTGAGCCTGCTCGGCACCTTGCTGGCCGCTGTGACGACGTGGCTGTCGTTTGGTTTGCTGGCGGTTTCCAGCACACCGGCGGTGAGCAATTTCGGCCTGTCGGTGAGCCTCGGTCTAGCGTTCAGCTTCATGCTCGCACCTTGGGCCGGGCGTCACGAGCATGCCGCTGCCGTCGTGGAGCCAGCGGCATGATGGTCGTCGGTTTCTGGCTGCTGGCCTTGGCGTTGTTCGCCGTGGCTACTCGCATTGGGCGCCACTTCGGCCTGATCCCGATTGTCAGCCAGTTGCTGCTGGCGAGCTTCGGCTTGCCGCTGCTGATGTACTTCTGGATCGAGCCAGGCTGGCAGCTCAGCGGCGCCGAACTGATCGCACCAGACTGGCTGAAAAACCTCTACAGCCTGAGTTTCGCCCTGCTGCTCGGGCATATCCTCAGTGATGTGATCGACCTGAAACTGGATCGCCAGAGCGTGAAAATCGCCGTGCCGAGTTTCGCCGTGCCGTTCGCCTGTGGTATTGCCGCGGCGTATTGGCTACTGCCGACGCAACCGTGGCTCAACTCGCTAGCCATCGGCCTGGTGTTCGCGATTACCGCGATCCCGGTGCTGTACCTGTATCTGCGCCACATCGATTATCCGCCGGCCGCCACTCGCCGCCTGGTGCAGACCGCGATCCTCATTGATCTGACCTGCTGGACATTGTTTGGCCTGGCGCAGGGCAGTCTGCACCTGAGCAGTCTGTTGTTGCCGCTGGGCCTCGCCTGTGTGCCGCTGTTGTTGCGCGTCATCGGCGTACGCCGACCACTGACCTACAGTCTCGGTTTTTTTGCGTTGCTGGTGATGGCCGAGCATTACAAACTCAACGCGCTGATCTTCGGCATCGGTTATCTGCTGTGCATGGCCGCGCTGAAAGTGCCGCTGGTGTTGCCATTGCCGGCGCGCTGGATGAGCCGTTTGCAGACGTGGCTGGCGATTCCGCTGATTCTGACGTTCGGCATCGTCCAGATCGACGTGCACAGCGCCCTCTCCAGCCTGGGTCCGCTGCAATGGACGGCGCTGCTGCTGTTGCCGATTGCCAGTAAACTGCTCGGCAACTGGCTCGGCCTCGGCTGGGCCGGCGCCTCGTTCGAAGGCGCCAGCCGCTGGCGTGAAAGCGTGCTGCTGAACATTCGCGGCCTCAGCGAAATCGTCTTTCTCAATCTGCTTTTGCAACAACAGCTCATCACACCGGCGCTGTACTTCGCGCTGATGCTGATGGGCCTGATCGCGACGCTGCTACCGGCCCTGATCGGCCTGCATCGCGCGCCATTGAATCTGCAACATCCTTTGCCCCGGAGCTCACGTGCCAATCGTTGAAATGGAATCCCGTCAGGTCGTGATCATCGGCGCCGGCCCGTCCGGCGCTATTGCTGCGGCCTTGCTCAAGCGCAAGGGCCACGATGTGCTGGTGCTTGAGCGCCAGCACTTTCCGCGCTTTTCCATCGGTGAAAGCCTGCTCAGCCATTGCCTGGACTTCGTCGAAGAGGCCGGCATGCTCGACGCCGTCAACGCCGCCGGCTTCCAGCGCAAGACCGGCGCCGCATTCGCCTGGGGCGAGCGTTACAGCGCCTTCGATTTCGGTGACACCTTTACCGGCGGCAAACCGACCACGTTTCAGGTGCAACGCGCCGATTTCGACAAACTGCTAGCCGATCAAGCGGCGCTGCAAGGCGCGGAAATCCGCTATGGCGATGCCATCGTCAGCGTCGATTTCGAGCGGACGAAACCGCAGCTGGATGTGCGTCGCGAGGACGGCAGCGAGTATCGCGTCGAAGCGGATTTCGTCCTCGATGCCAGCGGCTACGGCCGCGTGTTGTCGCGGCTGCTGGACCTGGAAGCACCGTCGAATTTCCCGGTGCGTCAGGCAGTGTTCACCCACGTCGAAGATCACATCGACAACCCGGCGTTCGACCGCGAAAAAATTCTCGTCACCACCCATCCGGAACATCGCGATGTCTGGTTCTGGACGATCCCGTTCAGCAACGGTCGTTGCTCGGTCGGCGTGGTAGCGGCCGAAGAACATTTCAAAGGTCGCGACAGCGATCTGGATGCCTGCCTGCGCAGCTTTATCGCCGAAACGCCGAGCCTTGCCGGCGTGCTGAACAACGCTGTCTGGGACACCCCGGCACGCACCCTCGGCGGCTACGCGGCCAATGTGAAAACCCTGCACGGCCCAGGCTTCGCGCTGCTCGGCAACGCGGCGGAGTTTCTCGACCCGGTGTTCTCCTCCGGCGTGACCATCGCCATGCGCTCGGCGAGCATGGCCGCGGCCGTGCTGCATCGTCAGTTGCAGGGTGAAACCGTCGACTGGCAAAGCGAGTTCGCCGAGCCACTCAAGCGCGGCGTCGACACTTTCCGCTGCTACGTCGAGGGCTGGTACGCCGGCACCTTTCAGGACGTGATTTTCTATGAAGACAGCCAGGCGGAAATCCGTCGGATGATCTGCTCGATCCTCGCCGGTTATGCCTGGGACGAACGCAACCCGTTTGTCAGCGAAGCGCGTCGCCGCTTGAAGATGATTTCCGAACTCTGTGCAAAGGACGCCACATGAATTATTTGAGCGACAGCTACGTCGAGGAGACCCGCTTCGGTTTCTGGTTCCTGCGCAGCCACACCTGGCAGCACCATGTGTTGCGGGTGGCGATCAATGATTTGCGCGGTTTGTTCAGTGAAGCGCTGCCGCCAAACCCGGTGTTGCTGGACGCCGGTTGCGGACAGGGCAAGTCGTTCGGTCATCTGCGCCAGACCTTCGCGCCACAGCGTTTGATCGGCGTCGATGCCGACCCGCACAGCCTTGAATTGAGCGGTGCGGAAGCGGCGCGTCTGGATCTGGACGTGGAACTGATCGGCAGTGACTGCGCGACGCTCAAGGTGCCGGACGCCAGCGTCGATCTGCTGTTCTGCCATCAGACTTTTCATCATCTGGTCGAACAGGAAAAAGCCCTGGCCGAGTTTTATCGGGTGCTGAAACCGGGCGGCTATCTGCTGTTCGCCGAATCCACCGAGGCTTACATTGATACGTGGGTGATCCGCTGGCTGTTCCGTCATCCGATGCACGTGCAGAAGAGTGCGGCGCAGTATCTGCAGATGATTCGCGAGCAGGGTTTCGAGTTTGGCGAACGCAATGTTTCCTACCCGTATCTGTGGTGGAGCCGGTCGAAGGATTTCGGTTTGCTGGAGCGGTTTGGCTTGCGTAAGCCGAAGCCATTTGGTGAGCGCGAAGAGACGTTGGTCAACGTTGTCGCGCGTAAACCGCTGGCAGAGGTTTCGTGATGTACACAAATCCTTGTAGGGGTGAGCCTGCTCGCGATAGCGGTGGGTCAGCCAACCTGTATTTTGAATGTGCGACCGCTATCGCGAGCAGGCTCACTCCTACAGTGACCGCGGTGTGGCGACTTTTTGTGGTCGGCGTAATGCTTCTGTTGAGCGCCTGCGCCAGCCAGGCGCCGTTGCCGGTGGGCAATCCAACACTGCCGCTACCGCTGCAATTGCACATCGAACGTAATCAGGCGGATCAGCGCCAGGACTGGCTATTGGTGATCCAGCGCGAAGGCCCCGGCATCCGCTGGTCGATGATGGACCCGCTGGGCATTCCCCAAGCGCGTCAGCAACTGATCGACGGTCACTGGCAGGCCGATGGTCTGCTGCCGCCGAACCCGGAAGCCCGGGAATTGTTTGCCGCGCTGTTGTTCGCCTTGACCCCGTCCGGCGAGCTGCTGCGCAATTACCCCGCCGCGCAGCAAAAGGGCCAGCAACGCGCCTTGCCGGCGCGCTGGGATATCCGCTATGCACAACCGTTGAGCTTCGAATTGAACCTGCCTCAAGGCCCGCACTACCGCGTTTCTCCGCTAGGTGAACCGACGCCATGACCGCTTACCTGAATGCCCTCGGCGTGATCTGCGCACTGGGTCGCGACAAGTCCGAAGTCGCGCGCAACCTGTTCGCCGGCGACTGCTCGGGCATGCGCCGCGAGTCCGGTTGGGTGCCGGAGCGTGAGCTGCCGGTGGCCGCCGTCCACGGCGGACTGGCGCCGATCCCGGCAGAACTCGCCGATCAGCGCAGCCGCAACAATCAGCTGTTGCTGGAAGCGGCGTTGCAGATTCGCGATGACATCGAACAAGCCATCCAGCGCTTCGGCCGCGAGCGCATCGGTGTGGTGCTTGGCACCAGCACCTCGGGCATCGACGAGGCCAGCCGGGGTCTGGCGCACTACATTCGCGAGCAGCAGTTCCCCGCCGAGTACGACTATCGGCAGCAGGAGCTCGGCGCCCCGGCCAATTTCCTCGCCGACTGGCTGCAACTGAGCGGCCCGGCCTATGTGATTTCCACGGCGTGCACCTCCAGCGCCCGGGCACTGATGAGCGCTCAGCGTTTGCTCGATCTGGGCCTGTGCGACGCGGTGCTGTGTGGTGGCGTCGACAGCCTGTGCAAACTGACTCTCAACGGTTTCTCGTCACTCGAAGCGATGTCCGACGAGCGCTGCAATCCGTTCTCGGCGAACCGCAGCGGCATCAATATCGGCGAAGCGGCAGTGCTGTTCGTGATGAGCAAACAACAGGGCGACGGCCCGGCCATTGCCTTGCTCGGCGCTGGCGCCAGTTCCGACGCCCATCACATTTCCGCCCCTGAGCCGACCGGGCGCGGTGCCCTACAAGCGATGCAGAAAGCCTTGAACCGTGCGCACCTGCAAGCCGCGCAGATCAACTACCTGAACCTGCACGGCACCGCCACCCAACACAACGACGCCATGGAAAGTCTGGCGGTTGCGACGCTGTTCCCTGAGGGCGTCGCCTGCTCCTCGACCAAACCGATGACCGGCCATACCCTCGGCGCGGCCGGTGCGCTGGAAGCGGCGTTCTGCTGGCTGAGCCTGAGCGCCGACAACCCCGCTCACGCCTTGCCGCCGCACGTCTGGGATGCGCAGGCCGATCCCGCGTTGCCGCCTTTGCACTGGGTGACTGCGAGCGAGCGCCTGACGTCCATTGCACCCCGCTACCTGATGAGCAACTCGTTTGCCTTCGGCGGCAACAATGTCAGCCTGATTATCGGAGATGCCCCATGACTGATTGGCCGCTCGCCGAACTGCTGCCCCATGCGGGCGACATGATTCTGATCGACAGCATCACAAGCTTTGACGAGGAGCAGATTTTCACCCGCCTGACGGTCAAGCCCGAAGGCTTGTTCAGCCTGCCCGACGGCAGCCTGCCGGCGTGGGTCGGCGTCGAACTGATGGCACAGAGCGTCGCCGCGTTTGCCGGTTGCCACGCGCGGCAGAAAGGCAATCCGGTGGAGCTGGGTTTTCTGCTCGGCACACGCAAGTTCGAGTGCAACGTCGAAGCGTTTCCCGCCGGAAGCGAACTGACCATTCATGGTTTGCGCTCGCTGGAAGACGACAACGGCATGGGTGTCTTCGAATGCCATATCAATGGCGATGGTATCCATGCCAGCGCGCGGCTGAACGTGTTCCGCCCGCCCCAGGTTACTCAATATCTGCAACAGACACAGGAGTCGAACCATGACTGAATCCGTACTGGTCACCGGCTCCAGCCGTGGCATCGGCCGCGCCATTGCTTTGCGTCTGGCGCAGGCCGGGCACGATATCGTCCTGCATTGCCGCAGCGGCGTGACTGAGGCGAAAGGCGTTCAGGCTGAAATCGAAGCCTTGGGGCGCAAGGCGCGCATCCTGCAATTCGACGTTGCCGATCGCGAAACCTGCAAAACCATCCTGGAAGCCGACGTAGAAAGTCACGGTGCCTATTACGGTGTTGTGTTGAATGCCGGCCTGACCCGCGACGGTGCGTTTCCAGCTCTGAGTGACGACGATTGGGACGTGGTGTTGCGCACCAACCTCGACGGTTTCTACAACGTGCTGCACCCGGTGATGATGCCGATGATCCGCCGCCGTGCTGCTGGGCGCATTGTCTGCATCACCTCGGTGTCGGGGCTGATCGGCAACCGCGGCCAGGTCAACTACAGCGCCTCCAAGGCCGGGGTGATCGGTGCAGCAAAGGCGTTGGCGATCGAGCTGGGCAAGCGCAAAATCACGGTTAACTGCGTCGCACCGGGCCTGATCGACACGGCGATGCTCGACGAAAACGTGCCGGTGGAAGAATTGATGAAAATGATCCCCGCGCAACGCATGGGCACCCCGGAAGAGGTCGCCAGTGCGGTGAATTTCCTGATGTCGGCGGAAGCCTCGTACATCACCCGCCAGGTGCTGGCGGTCAACGGAGGCTTGTGCTGATGAAGCGCGTCGTCGTCACCGGCATGGCCGGCATCACTTCGCTGGGCAGCGACTGGGAGACCATCGCCGGCAACTTCGCGGCCAATCGCAGCGGCATCCGCCGCATGGCCGAGTGGGATCGTTTCAGCGAACTCAACACGCGCCTGGCCGGGCCGATCGATGATTTCGAAGTACCCGCACACTGGACGCGCAAACAACTGCGCAGCATGGGCCGGGTGTCGCGGCTGGCGGTTCGTGCGGCAGAAAACGCCTTGGCCGACGCTGGTTTGCTCGGTGACGAATCGATCAAGGATGGGCGGATGGGCGTCGCGTGCGGCTCGTCCACCGGCAGCACCGACGAGATCAAAGCGTTCGGCAACATGCTGCTCAACTCGGTGGCCGAAGGCCTCAACGCCAACTCCTACGTGCGGATGATGCCGCACACCACTGCCGCCAACATCAGCATCTTTTTTGGCCTGACCGGTCGTTTGATCCCGACGTCCAGCGCCTGCACCAGCGGCAGCCAAGGCATCGGTTACGCCTACGAGGCGATCAAGTTCGGTCGCCTGCCGTTGATGCTCGCCGGTGGCGCCGAAGAGCTGTGCCCGACCGAAGCCATGGTCTTCGACGCGCTCTACGCGACCAGCCTGAAAAACGATGCGCCGCAGACCAGCCCACGCCCGTACGACAAGGGCCGCGATGGTCTGGTGATCGGTGAAGGTGGCGGCATGCTCGTGCTCGAAGAGCTGGAACACGCCCTCGCCCGCGGTGCGCACATCCACGCCGAGATCGTCGGCTTCGGCAGCAACGCCGACGGCCAGCACACCACGCGCCCGGAACAAGTGACCATGCGCCGCGCAATGGAGCTGGCGCTGGAAGACGCCGGCCTGACCCCGGATGCCATCGGTTATGTAAATGGCCACGGCACCGCTACAGAACAGGGCGACATTGCCGAAACACTGGCGACCAGCAGTTTGTTTGGCGAACGCATGCCGATCAGCTCGCAGAAGAGTTTCCTCGGCCATACCCTCGGGGCCTGCGGCGCACTGGAGTCGTGGTTCAGCATCGAGATGCTCAACCGCGATCAGTACGTGCACACGTTCAACCTCGACGAGGTCGATCCGCACTGCGGAAAGCTCGACTACCTGCGCGGCGAATTCCGCCAGATGCATCACGACTACGTGATGAACAACAATTTCGCTTTTGGTGGCGTCAACACCTCGTTGATTTTCCGCCGCTGGCACTGACCGCAACACCTTTGGAGTGAAGGGAATGACTCAGTTTCACCGCATCGCCGCTCTGTTGGCACTGGCTTTTGTGCTCGGCGGTTGCACCAGCAAACCGGTTTACAACGCCAAGGAAGAGTTCTCGCCCAACCTCGGCTTCACCCAGCAACAGATGAGCCGCGCCATCGTCACTGCGCTGAACGATCGCCAGTGGGTCGTGCAATCGGTACGTCCGGGCATGATCAAAGCGGCGATCACCGTACGCGGTCGTCATCACGCCGAAGTCGATATTCCGTTTACCCCGACTTCGTTTGAAATCGATTACCGCAGCAGCTACGGCCTCGACGCCAAGGACGGCAAGATCCACGGCAACTACAACCGCTGGGTCAATCGCCTGCGCGACAACGTGCTCAAAGAGCTGTCGATCAACCCGGACATCGAAGCCGTCAACAACCTAGGCATCATCAAACAGGGTGCCGACGAGCCGACTTACCTGAGCTTCCGCGAAGGCGTCAAACGCGCCACCGACGCCGGCCTGCTCGACGGCAGCGTGAAGTTCTACCTGGCCGGCGAAACGCTGCCAAAACAGGTGCGCAAACTCGACACCGTGAGCAGCAGCCGTAAAACCAACGGCTCGAACAAGTCCGACGAAGACGCCTGCTTCTGGGCCCTGCAATCGGCCTTGGCCACCTTGCAGAACGCCGCGAAGAAAGCCGACGCCAACGCGGTGATCAACATCGCCAGCGTCGACCAGCGTGACCTGTACAAAGACACCGAAAAATTCCAGTGCCGTGCCGGGCTCGTGGTGTCGAGCGTGGCGCTGCGCGGGGATCTGGCGCACGTGGATTGATGGGATTGTAGAAACGACAAAGGGCGCCATTCGGCGCCCTTTCACAAACAGGTTGGCTTGTCATCGCCGATTACCTGTCTGGCTCTGCGATGGCTGGTCACCCAGGATCCTCAGAGTCTCACAAGCCCCTTGCGGGAACATTTTGGGGCGTTGCCCAACATCCTGAGGCGGGCACGGGCAATCGTCCCATGCACTTTGGCGATGAACCGAAGATCTCCCCCTGCTTCATCCAGGCAAATCTCAAGATAGGTCACCAAGTCCTCTTCAGTTTTCAAATAATCGATTGAGTCCCAGTTCGTGAATTTTTCGATCATGTTTTTTCTTGATGATTTCTGGCGTTAAGAAAATTAACGTCCTTAGGTTATTCACACAAGGCACTCACTTCTGAAGTTTTCGTAGGGAATGCGCTGACCTTGTGTAGTCCAGATCGCAATCACCTCAAATCCGCGATCAAGCGAAGATAAATTTTCTCGCCACAAGGGCACCATTCGGCGCCCTGCTCATTTCAGCTCTACACTCGTCCGGACAGGCCGTCGCACCGCGCCTGATGGAACGGCGAGCCTATCAGCCCTGCACTCGCGGTTCTCTTTCACCGTCAAGGAGATGACCATGCAAGTGAAAGCCCTGATCGCCGCTGCGTTTTTCGCGCTACTGCCCAGCGCCAGCCACGCCACCAACCTCATGTACATGCCCTTCGAAACCGTGCTGTCGGACGCGATTCGTGCCGGGCGGCTGGATGGCAGTGTGAAATTCTATCTGCTCGGCAATGGGCCGCAGGGCACGCAGCAGTTGCTGCGCCGGGGGGTGGTCAGCGACTTGAAGACCAACGGATTCAACAAGAGTGACCACAACTCCTGCGAGTGGGTACTGCAGTCAAATCTGATCAAGTTGCAGGCCGACGCCAAGCGGGTCGGGGCGAATGCGGTGGTCAATATCGTCAGTTATTACGACCAGCATGTGCGCAAGGATTTGAATACCTACGAGTGCCGGGCGGGGATTTTTGTCACGCGGGTGGCGTTGAGGGGGGATTTGGTTCACGTAGATTAAGCAGACATCACTTTTTGAAGTGATTAACCGGACCGATTGATACTGCCTCAGTACGAAATACGTCAACCATTCACCTGCTGAAACAAGCAGCGCTTATATAAAAATCAACCAAAAAAACGCACAGCAATGAGAAATATGTTCTTAAAACCTGTCAAGGTTGACAGGTGCGAAGTAAATCAAACTGTTTTATTTTCGTTACTCGACAACTCACACACTACACATGACAAAAGAAAGAATTTTATTTCACCCGCTTCTAATGGAGCTCACTTAAATGTCCAAAATCATAAAAGACGAAGCAGAACTTAAGAACATGTTGGTATCATTGATGGTGCAAGCCACTAAAGACGCCAGTAGCGCCAGTCAAACTTTTGAAGACCAGGCAAGATACACCTTCAACTTAAAATCCCGTGAGCAGGATTCGAGTCTTGGAAGTTTCAGCCCCCAATACATAAACGATTACTTGTTGACGGTCAGGGTAAAAGCCTGCGGCTCTTCAAACCCAATATCTTTAGACAAATATATCGAGGACTTTCATTTTGGCGACACCCATTCAGCTACTATTGACACTGAAAAGGAAATCATAACCACCCACAACTCAAACACAATGAGGTGCCAGATATTTATAAACCTAAAAATTATTGAGACATATGAAGTAAGTCATTAAAAATCTATTTCGCGGATCTCGTGCGGCCGACCTTAGTCGGCTCATTGAACTTATGTGGCTTCTACTTCGGGCTTTTTCTCAGGCAGGCTTGCTCCCACAGGTGACTTCGATCAAATGTGTGTGTGTGTGTGTGTGTGTAAGGCTGCTCGCGAAGGGCCATAAGCCCTCACAAAGGCTCGACCTTGCGCGTGAGCAATTCGACAAACGCCTTGGCCATCGGTGACCTCTGATCCTTGCGCTGCACCAGCCACACCGCCGACACCGCCTCCGGATCGAGCAATGGTCGATAGACCACGCCGTCGATGCGCATCCGCTGATAGGACGCCGGCAGCACCGAAACCCCCAACCCCGCTGCGACCAGACCGATGATGGTCATCGCCTCTCCCGCCTCTTGCGCAAAGTGCGGGCTGAACCCGGCATCGCGCGACAGACTCAGCAATTGCGCATACAGCCCGCTGCCGTAACTGCGCGGAAAGAACACGAACGGCTCCAGCGCCAACGCCGAGAGGAACAGGCCTTCTTCACTGCCCTGCGCCAATGGATGCTTGGAACCGAGCACGGCGACCAGCGGCTCACGCATCAGTTCCACCACACTCAGCGAATCGGGCAGACCCAGCGGGCGCATGATCCCGACCTCGATCGACTCATCTACCAGGCCCTCGGCGACTTGCGTGCTACTCATCTCGCGAAGGTTAAGGTGCACCGCCGGAAAACGCTGACGAAAGGAAAAGATCGCCTGCGGAATGGTCGAGTTGAACGGCGCCGAAGAGGTGAAGCCTATCTTCAACTCGCCCAATTCACCGAGTTGCGCACGCCGGGCGACGTCCGCCGCTTTATCAACCTGCGCCAGCACCAGCCGCGCCTCCTCCAGAAACAATCGCCCCGCCTCACTCAGCTCGACCCGACGATTGGTCCGTTCGAACAGTCGCGCGCCTACCTCTTGCTCCAGCGCCTGAATCTGCTGGCTCAGTGGTGGCTGAGAAATCCCCAGCACTTGTGCGGCGCGGCCAAAATGCAGCTCTTCGGCAACGGCGATGAAGTAGCGCAGATGACGCAATTCCATGGAAACCTCATTAGGTCGTTAAAGCTATCAAACAGGTCGAACAATATATTGGATAGAAACATTAGCCAGCTATATGATTTTTTCATTGCCTGCCTGGCCGTGCTCTCCGAGGTCTGACGTGAAAACTGCTGTTGCGCCCCTTGCCCATGAAGTCCCGCCCACCGCAGCGGACGCTGTCGTCGCCGAGCTGCAAGAGATCTACATCGAAAAAGGCACGCCGATGTTCATGCGCACGGTGCTGGCGCTGTTCAGCGGCGGCTTCGCGACGTTTGCCCTGCTCTACTGCGTGCAACCGATGATGCCGCTGCTGTCCCACGAGTACGGAATCAACGCGGCACAGAGCAGCCTGATCCTCTCGGTGGCCACCGGCATGCTCGCCATCGGCCTGCTGATCACCGGGCCGATTTCCGATCGGGTCGGGCGCAAACCGGTGATGGTGACTGCGCTGTTCGCAGCGGCGCTGTGCACCATGGCCAGCGCAATGATGCCGAGCTGGGAAGGCGTGCTGATCATGCGTGCGCTGATCGGGCTGTCACTGAGCGGTCTGGCAGCGGTGGCGATGACCTATCTGAGTGAAGAAATTCATCCGCAACACATTGGCCTGGCGATGGGCTTGTACATCGGCGGCAATGCGATTGGCGGGATGAGCGGACGTTTGATCACCGGCGTGTTGATCGACTTCGTCAGCTGGCACACGGCGATGCTGGTGATCGGCGGTCTGGCGATGATTGCCGCCGCGGTGTTCTGGAAGATTCTTCCCGAGTCGCGCAACTTCCGTGCGCGCTCATTGCACCCGCGCAGCCTGCTCGACGGTTTCACCATGCACTTTCGCGATGCCGGTCTGCCGTTGCTGTTTCTTGAAGCGTTCCTGTTGATGGGCGCGTTCGTCACGCTGTTCAACTACATCGGCTATCGCTTACTCGCGGCGCCGTACAACCTTGATCAAGTGTTCGTCGGGTTGCTGTCGGTGGTGTACCTGTCGGGGATCTACAGCTCGGCGAAGATCGGTTCGCTGGCGGACAAACTGGGGCGGCGCAAGGTGCTGTGGGCGACCATTGCGCTGATGTTTGCCGGTCTTGCCTTGACCATGTTTACGCCGCTGCTGCTGGTGATTGTCGGCATGTTGATTTTCACCTTTGGCTTCTTTGGCGCGCATTCGGTGGCGAGCAGCTGGATCGGCCGTCGCGCGACCAAGGCCAAGGGACAGGCGTCGTCGTTGTACCTGTTCAGTTATTACGCCGGGTCGAGCATTGCCGGGACGGCGGGAGGGGTGTTCTGGCATTTGGGCGGGTGGAACGGGATTGGCTTGTTTATCGGAGCGTTGTTGCTGATCGCGCTGTTGGTCGCATTGAAGCTGGCGAAGTTGCCGCCTCTCAGCGGTGTCAAAGCCTGACGCGTAACCCGTGTAGGAGTGAGCCTGCTCGCGATAGCGGTGTGTCAGCCAACATATTAGGCAACTGGCTCACCGCTATCGCGAGCAGGCTCACTCCTACAATTGATCTGCGTCCGACGTAGGATCGTGGAAACAAAAACGCCCGGCATTTAGCCGGGCGTTTTTTATGGTGTGGCGATCACTCGTGATACTGCGCCGACAACTCATGCACCGCACGCAAGAACGCACCCGCATGTTCCGGATCAACCTCAGGCGTGATGCCGTGACCCAGGTTGAACACATGCCCGCTGCCCTTGCCGTAGCTGGCCAGAATGCGCCCGACTTCAGTGCGGATCGCTTCCGGTTTGGCGTAGAGCACGGTCGGGTCCATGTTGCCTTGCAGCGCAACCTTGTCGCCGACACGGGCGCGGGCGTTGCCGATGTCGCAGGTCCAGTCCAGGCCCAGTGCGTCGGCGCCAGCCTCGGCGATGCTTTCCAGCCACAGACCGCCGTTTTTGGTGAAGAGGATCACCGGCACTTTGCGACCGTCGTGCTCGCGGATCAGACCGCTGACGATTTTCTTCATGTAAGCCAGCGAGAACTCCTGATACGCCGCCGCCGACAGATTGCCGCCCCAAGTATCGAAGATCTGCACCGCTTGCGCGCCGGCCATGATCTGGCCGTTGAGGTACGAGGTCACCGACTGCGCCAGTTTATCCAGCAGCAGGTGCATGGCCTGCGGGTTGTCGTAGAGCATCGCTTTGGTCTTGCGGAAGTCTTTCGACGAGCCGCCTTCGACCATGTAGGTCGCCAGGGTCCACGGGCTGCCGGAGAAACCGATCAACGGCACACGGCCGTTCAGTTCGCGACGGATGGTGCTGACCGCGTCCATCACGTAGCCGAGGTCTTTGTGCGGATCCGGGATCGGCAGGGCCTCGATGTCAGCGAGGGTGCTGACGACTTTCTTGAAGCGCGGACCTTCACCGGTCTCGAAGTACAGGCCTTGGCCCATGGCATCGGGGATGGTGAGGATGTCGGAAAACAGGATCGCCGCGTCCAGTTGTGGATAGCGGTCGAGCGGTTGCATCGTGACTTCGCAGGCGAATTCCGGATTCATGCACAGGCTCATGAAATCACCGGCGTGGGCACGGCTGGCGCGGTATTCCGGCAGGTAGCGGCCGGCCTGGCGCATCATCCACACCGGGGTGACGTCAACGGGT
>Ga0213823_1000347_pt1 | contig 43688 bp, 42 predicted proteins | sample MC6MC0907MG_FD_179887 | JGI IMG/M metagenome (GOLD analysis project Ga0213823, IMG submission 179887) | Enriched soil aggregate microbial communities from Iowa State University, Ames, United States - MC6-MC0907-MG | ecosystem: Environmental > Terrestrial > Soil > Unclassified | place: USA: Iowa...
GTGCGGATGGCTGGCGGCATGGAAAGGTCATCCAGATCACCGATCCAACCGGTACCCATCTGCACCGTCCCTCCACCTCAACTCCAGCGAATACCAACAGCCGTTCCAGTCAATAGGCTGGGGGTCAAGGTGTAGCAGCGACTGGGCGGATAGCTCTGCTTTATGCTTGCGCAGCGACGCAGGAACCGCCTGCTAGTCCCTGGCTGTTGCGGCACATACACTGGTAATCCGCCTCGGCACGGGTGGGATAACCGAGGCACAGCCGCATCTTGCAGTGGGTGTCGTACAGGTCATACCCGGCCGCCAAGGCAGCAGGAACGCCGATGCGGCGAGGGAACTGTTCTTTTTGCAGAGGCAATGCGGGAATCACAACGAAGCGTGTCTGCATGATCATCCCTCTTCTTGGCAGTTCTTTAGTATTAGTCCGGCTATGTGAAAGCATCAAGGCAACTCTTGGTTGAGCTGGCATTGGAATGTTCAGAAATGATTGGGGCAGGTAAAAAAGACCACAAGGGCTAGGCTCTGTTGAGGAAGATCTGATCAGGAGGCAAGGATGCGACATCGTGGAGCAGTATTCTGGGCTTGGGCCGATCCAAGCCTGCAACACCATTCCCATGAGGAGGTGCTGGCGGACGGTGCACGGCTTGATGTTCAGGCCAGGTTAGCCCGCACAGGCGACACCCAGTTGTTCATCGGGATTTACGAACCTTCAGGCCTGGCCCGGGTTGAAGAGGCTTACGCCAGGCGGCCCGGCGAGACGACTACGAGGGCCATGGCCTGGGGCGCGGGAAGAGGACGCGCGCTTGCTGACATTGGGGCAGTGAGGGCAACAGAGCCAGCACTCATCCAAAGCTGAGAGAGGTCGCATACCATGGTCGATCAAATTGCCGAGTTGGACGCGTATCTGGAGCTTCTGGGACAAATAGCCGACGAGCTTGAACACCAGGTCGCACCCTGCCCCACTACCCGACCGATGCTGATCGCGTGGCTGACGGAATGGATTCGAAGCCCCGACGCGTTGAACGAAATCAGGCGAGAGCTGCCCCGCCTTCCCCACGTTTTGAAGTCGGCGTACAGCGAGTGGAATCACTTGGGTGGCGGCCGGTAACTGCTGCCCTGCCCCCAAGGTTGTGTAGTCAGTACCGGCCTCATCGCCGGCAAGCCGGCTCCCACAGAGATATAACCAGTCTCCGGGCCAACGCAGTACCTGTGGGAGCCGCGCTTGCCGGCGATGGGCCGCAAAGCGGCCCGAGGCATTCGTGGCCAACGCTGGCCTGCCGCAGCGCTTCTTGGCCGGTGTTGGGTTGACCGGCCTGGATCAACAGGCCCACGTACCCACTTCATCCTGATGCAGGATTTCGACGCACCTTAGCGCAATCCCCTACATCGATCTCGACACAAACCCTGACGGGTAATCATCCCCTGCTACCGCTCTGAGGTAAGCAGCGTCAGCCTCTAGACGAAGATCACGCCACTCCTGCCAAGAGATCAGCCCTTGACGATCCAGCTCATCGGCCTGGCGAAGCAGTTCCTCGTGATAATCGTCCGGCGACTCCATACGCAATGCTCTGTCCTCAAATACCTGAAACCACCGGGCCAGGTAATTGAGCTTCAACAATTGAGGTGCAGAGAGGTCTTTCTCAAACGTTCGCATCAGCCTGCCCCATACGTCGATGCCCGGTTGAGTCGTCAATGCTTCAGAGGTTCAGCAGACCAGCATGAGTGGTATGAGCGGCACACGACCGTGGCAGGCATCACTGCGTCTGGATGAGCTCATGATCAGTGCCTGACGCACCATCCGGCCGCTGCGCATCGAAGCTGCACTAAACCGGTGAACCATTTACATAGCCGACACGTCCACCGCAAAAGAACAACGAGTCGACATGAACATGGCAAGTGATCCCGTATTGGCCGTGCTCGGCTACCTCAAAGACCACCATCTGGTACTGACCACTGCCGAATCCTGCACTGCAGGCTGCATGGTGGCTCTGCTAGCGGCCTTCCCCGGTACAGGGGAGGTACTCGAAAGCGGCTACGTGGTGTATTCGCCCTCCGCCAAGAAGCGCCTGCTAGGTGTAAGCGCGCAAACCATCGAACGGTACGGGCTGACTAGCGAACCCGTCGCCTGGGAGATGGCCTTGGGGGCGTTGAAGGACAGCGATGCCAACGTCGTTATTGCAACTACCGGTGTAGCAGGGCCAAGCCCAACATCTGGGGTGTTACCCGGCACGCTGTGCTTTGCGTGGGCTTTTGCCGGCGAGCCGATTGCCGTGTTCACCCGTACCCAGCGTTTTTTTGGAGAGCGAGCGCAAGTCATGCACGACGGCGCCGTCTATGGGCTGACCCGCCTGATGCATTATCACGAGCGCTGGCTTCGAGGGGAGCGCGCTTGAAGGAAACGGGTGCGGCGCACCGCCAATTCACCTGACGAGAATGGCGTGGTGGGACTCGATTGTGGGTATTGGCACCACGTCCCGCCGGGTGCTCAGCCATGCTCGCATTTTAGGGGTGTCGAAGATCTGCCCCTGCTCCATCATCGCCAGAATGAGGGTTTGGGACATGCGATAGCCGCCGCACTCCGAACAATGCCGCTCTTCCCACCCCGTCGCACATTCCACGGTGTGCGCATGCCCTGCGCAAATCAGACACGTCATAAAAACCCCCTGTTGGTCTTGTTGGTTGGGAGGATTGGAGCTGGGAAAACAACGCGCATACCGTTGACTGAGAGTTCAGCGGCACCTCGAAATTCCGATTATCTTTAATAAACCGGAGAGAACGTCCAGGCCGAAGCTGACCAGACTGAGCTTGGTGGCGGCACGCTTCGAAGCACGTGCCGCACCGGCTTTTTGAGTTCCAGCTATCAGCGGTTGGGTTCAAGTGTCAGGTATTCATGCGCCAGTCGGCCTAGATCGACTCTGCGTCGTCTTGAATGTCTTCTTCTGCCTCTGCTGCATCCGTAGCATCGGCATCATTCATAGGCGGCGACGTAGGCTTTTGCGGGTCGTTGATAAATGGAATATTGCTAGGCCCTTTTTCTTCCGAGCCCTCAGTCTTGGGTTGCATACTCACTCTCCAGAATTGATCGGCGTGGGGCTATGCGCCACCCGCCCCTTCAGCGAACCTCTTGAAATCAACAGGTAGAGTTCTGAACTCCGGCTCCGGCCCGCTGATCTCCATTGTCGATAACGTACAGTTGAAGTGCGGACACAAGACCCCCTCCCTGGTTGATGATTTATGGAGGTGTCTACTGCTGGAAAAATTCAGTTGAAAGGCCGAGCGGCGAGTCGCAGGGGCAGCTCTGCTAGAACTCAATGCCCCTTGCACCCAGAGACAGCAGTTGGCTAATCCGCTTTGAAGCCAGTTTCATGCGTTCAACCAGCGAGGGGACGTCACAATCTACATTCGCGGAGGGCAATAAACGGCCCATAGCGCCCCTTCGACCCTATCGCCCGCTGAGTGATCATGGCGCACTTCGATACAGACATGGCCCAGTTCGAAGTTAACATCTTGGCCCTGTAGGGCTAGTCCAAGCGTAGCTACAGTGGGCTCCAACAAACATCCACCCACTGCGAGCAACTACCCATGAACAACCGCCTTGATCACTTCAAGCTGTCTCCCCAAGCGTCCAACAAACTGGTGGAACTCACCCTGCAACTGAGCAAGAAGCCGCTAATGGCCGATCTTGCCCACCTGATCATGCTGCGCGCTTCGCAGCTCAACGGCTGTGCGTTCTGCGTGGATATGCATGTGAAAGAGGCCAAGATCCATGGCGAGCGCGAGCTGCGTCTTCACCACGTCGCCGTCTGGCGTGAGTCGCAGCTGTTTTCGCCAATAGAGCGAGCGGCGCTGGAGTGGACTGAAGCCCTCACCCAACTGCCGCCTCATGGTATCTCCAACAGCCTGTATGCGAGTGCGCGCGAGCAGTTTTCCGAGCAGGATCTCTCGGACTTGTCGTTCCTAATCGTCGCCATCAATGGCTGGAATCGCCTCAATGTGGCTTTCCAGGCGATCCCGGGCTCGTCCGATGAGCTGTTCGGCCTGAACAAGGCCAACCTCAACTGAGCAACTTGCTGATCAACGCGCCAAGCTGCTCGCCTGGAGCAGTCGTGGCGCAGTTGGTAAAACTCAGGAGCAGACCTGACTGACGCTGCGATGAGGCAGCCCAGCGCGACAACGCTTGTACCGACATGCCCCTGGCCAGCACCTGCTCGGCCAGGGCGGTGTCGCTTACGTCCTCCGGCAAACGCAGTACCAGGTGCATGCCGCCTGGCGAGCGTTCCACCTGCATACCCTTCGGCAAACTCCGCTCCAGTGCTTCGATGGTCAATGCCCGTCGCTCGTTGTAGAGGCGGCGCATGCGTTGGATATGCCGAGCGAAGTGTCCCTCGGCAACGAACTCCGCCACCAAGGCCTGGGTAATTGACGGTGACCCGGCAGCAAACAAGGCCCGGCCGACGCGCTCGAACGCTGCCACCTGCGCCTGCGGCACCACCAGATAAGCCAGGCGAATACCGGGAAACAGCACCTTGCTGAAGGTGCCGGCATACAGCACGCGCCCATGGCGATCCAGGCTGGCCAGTGCTGGAAGTGGACGGCTGACGTAGCGATACTCGCCGTCGTAATCGTCCTCGACAATCCAGGCACCGGTGCGGGCAGACCAATCCAGTAGCAGTTGTCGGCGTGGCAGCGACAGTGCCATCGACAGGGGGCTCTGATGCCCAGGTGTCACCATGGCGACCTGGGCAGCCCGAGAACCCGCGATGGCGTGTTCTACATTCATGCCATCGGCATCAACCGGCACCGCTTCCAGCTCCAGGCCAAACTGGCGAAGCACCTGGCGCGTAGTGGGATAGCCCGGGTCTTCCACCCAGGCGCACTCGCCTGGCTGCAACAAGGTGTGAGCGACCAACGACAGGCTATTGCGCCAACCGCTGGTGATGAACACCTGGTGGGCACCGCAATCGATACCTCGGGACACCTGCAGATACGAGGCAATGGCGCTGCGCAACGCTGCCAGGCCGTGGGGAGCCGGATAGTCCAGATCTCCCAGACGCATCCCGCGTAGATACCGAGCACCGAGACGCGCCCATATCTTGCGCGGAAATGCATCCAACGCCGGTACCCCCATCTGGAATGGCAACAGCTGCGGTGGACGCCAGAGCGAATCAGGGGTGTCTTCGATCACTTGGCTACTGACTGGTAATGCGGTGGCCGCCGACACGGGCTTCTGCAGTTCAGGATTGATTAGGGTGCCTTTCTGCCCGAGCGCCAGGAGGTAACCCTCGCTGGCCAGCAGCGAATAGGCCAGTTCGACGGTGCCACGGGCCACCCCCAGCTCCTTGGCCATGGCGCGCGCCGACGGCAAGCGGTCACCGGGGCTCAACGTGCCAGCGGCAACGGCGGCCAGCACTCGGTTGTACAGCTGACGATACAGGGGCAAGCCGGACTGCTCTTCCAAGGGAGCAAAAGGCGACTTTGGGAAGGTCATCATGGCCTAGTTCATACCCCATTTCTTGGCTCAATCAAGTGGGTCAATGCTAGTCCAATATAGCGCTATCACCTACTCATGAGGGCAACTCCCATGACATTCACTTTGCACAACTTCATACCCAGCGTGCTCGACCTGGCCGACCCGGCCCTGCGTCCCCTGGACAGCACCCATGACCTGTGCAGCGCATTCTCGGTAATGCAGCAATTGCGCCCTCATCTGACGAGCGAAGCCGACTTCGTCAGCCGCATCGAGCGTATGCGCGTTGAAGGCTATCGCCTGATTGGTGCTTATGACTCAGGCGTTCTTGTCGCACTGGCTGGTTACCGCTTACAGGAAAACTTGGTCTACGGCGCATTCCTGTATGTCGATGACCTTGTAACCGCCGAGGCGCAGCGGGGTGGCCAGTGGGGGTCGCGCTTATTGCAAGCCTTGGAACGACTGGGCCGCGCCAGCGGTTGTGCACGCCTGGTGCTCGACACGGGCTTGGCCAACGCCCGCGCGCAACGTTTCTACTTCCGTGAAGGCCTGTTGACGGGTGCACTGCGCTTTCAAAAACAATTCGATACGCCATAACCCGCACGCACATTCAAGGAGGCAAACCTTATGACATCGTCCCAGCAGCCACTTGCTCCTTTGCGCATTCTTCGCCTGGTCGCCAGCGCCAATGCAGACGCTTCGGAAAGTCTGAAACCGTCCCAGCAGATCCTGTTGGCCTTGGCCAGTCAGGCAGGCAGAAGGGCTATCCAGTTAGCCCGCCTAGCAGCGGGCTTTCTTTTGCCAGATCTCTCAATCGAAATCCCCACACTTCCTGTGGCCTTGGAATTCCAAGGTGTTGAGCTCTTCGCAGCTCGGGCAGGCGATGGCATCCGGCAGCGGCGCAATGGCGAACTGCCTTGGGCGTTCCCAATTCGGGGACGGCTGTCGTAAACCGCACACCGGATTACCGGACGTCAAAGAACTGCCTGCTTTAAAAGATGTGACCGTTGATTCGTTACGCCAAAAAAAGGCGCCCGAGGGCGCCAAGAGGGAGCTCATTTTAGCGACTTAAGATTTCGAGTCGCCCCGGGAGTCTTCAATGAGACGGTTAACCTCGGAAGCTTCATTAACTTCCAATTGCTCCGCTTTCAGCCTGGCTCGCTCACGAGCTTCAGTCGCAGCCTTGTTTATTTCTTTGACATATTGGTTAAATTCTTTCGAACGCTGGGCGCCATTCTCCGCCCATGAAAGATTGGCAAGCATAAGCGACGTAAGTAATGCGACAAAATACTTCATGATTACCTCCAAGAAATGGCGCCAGGGTTACTACTCATTCAATTAACGGCGAGTTCTAAGACACACGCCACGACTCTACAACGTGCGAACCATATGCCTTCTTCCAGCGCTTAAGAAGTCCATGATTGGCCATCTTAGTCTCTGCAACCGTTCCATCATGCGGATTGATGTAGACTTTGAAAGCGCGTGGTCTTCGAGTGGCCTTTATTCTTCTTTGGCGGAACTCACTGCATGGGATAGTGACTGGCCTTAATACATCGAGAACCTGGCGCATACCAAATCCGTATTCATCCAGTAGTGCCAAAAGTTCGGCTTCAAAGCTGATATCTCGCTGGAGCGCGGGGCTTATCCGCCAGCTCTCGAGTTTTAATACCTGAGCCTCTACAAATCGCTCCATCTGGCGAAAGGCTACCAAACGCGACATCCCAATTGCTTCCTATGGTTCAGATCCCAGGTCACAGGCCGTATGAGGCGTGCAATGAAGGTTGGCGGCGGGGTCTCCTGAAACCTGCTATCGAATCCTTAAGCGCTCGCAAACCTTTGGATTTAGAATACGGTCGTATTTCTATTTTCACAAGTCTTAGATCCTTGCTGAAAAATCAGGAAACATTTCAGGAAGCCATATCAGTCTTAGCTAGATTTCTCGGTCAATTTAGAAGCGTGTTGGCGCGACCAGTTACGGGGAATACGAGCTACCCGAGATAGGTCAAACGTTACTAATTGTTGCTCAGGTTGTGCTTGGTGGACGTCTGACGGCGTTCGCCGCCAGCAAGGTCGGGACTTTGCCCGCGTCTTCTCCCCCAACCCGACAAAAACCACTCTGCGGCGCGATGTCGCTACCCCATTCAAGTGGGTTGTTAATTTTAGAATACGGTCGTATTTTAAAAATGAGATGGGAAAACAGCTCGGTTTTGACGGGCCTCTGCTGCTTCCCCACCTCCAAACTCTCCAGCCTGTCGGGCTCGGCCATCAGCAGCTCCGACCCAAGGCGCGAGAACCAAGTGTAACGAACCTGACGTTGAACGTCGGGAAGATGAGTGGATTTATGATTACGAAAAGCGCTCTTTCGAAAGCGATTGCATACTCTCTCCTTACAGTTAGCGCCCTGGCTAGCACGGCTTGCGTGGCTACGGCCGCTCCAGATGAGAAACCGCAAAGCGTGCCTGCTATGGGTGGAGGCAAGCTCCCACCCTCGAAAACCACTGGTGACTACCTGGCTTATGCAGGAATCCCAACATTCTGGCGTGCCCAAAGCACTCAGGATCTTACCGGCGTAGACATCGCTGTGATGGGTGTTCCATACGATATCGGGGTCACCAACCGTTCCGGTGCGCGCTTGGGCCCACGCGCAGTCCGCGAAGCATCGCTGCACGTCGGCAATTTCCAGCATCCGTGGAAAGGAAATATTGCCAAGGATTTGAAGATCATCGATTACGGTGATGTCGGCATGGGTGTAGGTGGCGATGCAACCAAAAACATGATCGACGAAACCTACAAGCATGCGAAAAAAATCTTCGCCTCGGGTGCGCGCTTGTTCACCATTGGCGGGGATCACACCATTCCGTATGGCCCGGTTCGAGCAGCTAAGGATACGTTCGGTCAGATCGCCCTGATCCACTTCGACAGCCATCAAGACTCGATGAGCAGCAATGGTGGAAAGGAGATCTTCCACGGCTCATTTGCCCACGACTTAGCTGAGGAAAACACGGTTAACGCTCACAAATCCGTCCAAGTGTTCATTCGCACGGATATGCCAAACGAAGAAGGCTACAACATCATTTACGCTCATGACGCGCTGTATTCTGAGCCGGAGGACATTGCTGCCAACATCAAGAAAATCGTTGGGGACATGCCTGTCTACATTACATTTGATATCGACGCCCTTGATCCATCCTCTGCACCGGGTACTGGCACGCCCGTGCCCGGAGGCCCAACCACGTTCCAGGCATCCGAGGTTCTCCGCAACCTTGCGGGACTTAACGTCGTAGGCGCGGATCTAGTTGAAGTCGCCCCCATGTACGATCCGAGTGGTGTCACAGCCCTCTCTGCAGGTGCAATCTCGCGCGACCTTATGCACTTGCTGGCAGAGCCTATCAAAAAGCAAAACATCAAATAACCTCCCAACGCAATTAGCCTAGACCTCTGCAGCAAGTGGGCCTACCACCTGCTGCAGAACCAAGCGCCAGGAAATATACAAAACACGATATGCTCTCCTCATAATTCATTCACCTGACAACTATCGCTACTGTTCTATTCGTATAGCCCACACTGGCCACCTGGCAATAATGGGCGTTCTGGATCGTATTTTCACCGAAATGTGTCCGAAGAGGCCAAAAAGCAACCGCAACGGCCAACCTGCTGCCGTTCCGTAGAGTTTTCTCCCTTCTTGGTGACACAATGTCGCAGCCCTAACCGAACCTGTTCAAACCTTTGGCGTAAAATAAGGAGGTTAGTGCGACTTGAAACGGCAGGTTTAAGACAATACGGAATCCTAATAAAATGACATTCCCGCCCGCACAAAGCTACATCGAAACCGTTGCGCCATTGAAGCGCCAGTTTAAAATGCATGATGCATTCACGCTTGCGTTCGTTTACATCTCTCCAATTGTAGCGCTTTACGCCGTTTTCGGACTCATTGTTCAAGCCGCAGGCCCTGCGGGCTGGTGGGTTTTCCCTATTGGCTTATGCTTACAGCTCCTAATCGCCCTATCTCTAGGCGTAATGGTTTCACGCTGGCCGCTTCAAGGTGGAAGTTACCAATGGGCCCGGCGTCTCATTGGCGATAACTACGGTTGGATTACCGGATGGTTCTACATTTGGACTCTCATCTTTGTCTTTGCCTCCAACGGATATGCTATTGCAAGCTTTATTCCTGCGGCGCTGGGGATCGAGGCGTTCACGACATCTACTCAAATTTATATCGCTCTCGGCGTCGTGTGTCTGGCAACGATACTAAATCTCCTTGGCCCTGGTACTCTAAAGCTGCTTGGGAAGCTTAGCTTGGGTGCTGAAATCATCGGATCGCTCGGCCTGGCTACTGTTCTTTTGATTTGGCATCGCAAGCATGATTTCGACATCCTCTTCACCACAGCAGGTGCAGGCGGGGACAACTATATTCTGGGGGGCTTACTTGTAGCGCTGGGATTCGTTGGCTTCGGCTTGGCGGGCTTTGAGTCTGTGTGCAGCATGGCTGAGGAGGTGGAGCAACCGGAGAAGAACATTCCTAAAGCTATCATTGGCGCCCTGCTCGCCATCGGCGTTATTGTCAGCTACTGCGCCCTTGCACTCATCCTCGCTACACCCGATTTCGGTGCCATCGTGAGCGGGGCAATCGTCGACCCAGCTGCTTCCACTATCCAGGCCGCATTTGGTGAGGGTATTGCTCGGGTCTTCTTCATCCTGGTCATTATCGGCTTCGCAGCTTCCATGATGATGGCTCAAACCAGCGTTTCCCGGGTCATCTGGGCGTTCTCGCGCGACCGTATCTTGCCGGGCTCGCATTTCCTGTCGAAGCTCTCGAGTAAGCATTGCACTCCCGACAGAGCAGTTATCGTAGTTGGCGCGCTTGCTGTGATTGTTACCCTGCTGGCCTTCTCAGAGCGAGTCTATGCAACCCTGATTTCATCGGCCACCGCCACCTTCTTTATCACGATGGGGTTTGCCGTCCTCGGTCTTCTATTCCGCCTGATGGTAAAAAAATGGCAATCGGGGTCTTTCAGTTTGGCTTCCATGACCGTTCCAGTCGTTTTCGGTGCCGCCTCTTGGATCGTATTCGAAATCGCTAACTCTGCCTGGCCTCGCGAGGTAGCAGGTCAAAGCTGGTACGTAAGCTGGGCCGTATTTATCGGGATATCGCTGGTCGGCTTGAGTGGCGCCGCCGTATGGCTCAGCATTCGCAAAAACCTCAAGGGCTCCAAAGCGCTCTCAGAATCTGCAGACCATCTGCTTCCTGACGAGGCTAATGGCTGATAAGCAGCGCCAGGGAAGGCGCTTCCTCATGCACGTCGGGCACACCCGCTCCCAAGCTCTGATTGCTACCCTCCCTGCATGCCGTGGCTATCTCGTACGGTACCGTATTCAACGCGTTACGCGCCCTATTCCGCCCCCCCGACAAGGAAGGCGTCTGACCTGTATCACCCCTTTTTGGCCATCCTCGCCATATCCACAGAGACTCACATTACCGAGAATCGAATGACCCTCATTACGTCCAGTTGGGGTCTGCCATGGAGGCCAATACAAGAACAATGCTAGGGGCTAACCGCCCTCTATCACGTCAGGTAATGACGCCAAGCATCCTGCCAATACCGCATGCCATCAGCGTGCAATATAAAAACAGAGGATGAACCATGTCTTCGAACGTCGATCTGCATTTCGAGGCCTCCACGCTCCAAAAGGTCTCGGCGCTGTTGATCCCTTGCTTTGCATACGTAGCCGTCCTGGGTGTTCCGATCACCTTCACGGGCATTATCGAGACCTTCGGAATCACCCCCGCGCAAGCCACGATTGCCTCAACTGCAGAGATCGCGTGCATTGCATTTGCATCGATTTGTATGTCGCTTGTGCTCGGCATCATGAATCGCAAGACCCTCTATGTCCTCGGTGTCGCTTTGGCCATTGCGGGCCAGGTAGGCACTCTGGGTGCGGACGCCTTCAATCATGTTGTGATGTACAGAGCGGTCGCCGGACTCGGCGAGGGCTTGTGCATCGGGTTAGGGTTCGCAAGCCTGGCTCAATTCAAAGGTGGTACCAAGCTCCTTGGCTATAGCTCGGCCCTCAGTGCAGCTGTGACACTCAGCGCCTTCCTGATCGTCCCGCCACTTCATGGGGTTCTGGGTACCAAGGCAGTGTTTTGGGCGCTTTCAGCCGGGTATATCATTTTGCTCCCACTTGCCTTCGCTCTGCCCAATGTCAGCAAAATTCAGCACATAGAGCTGCCATCCCCATCAGCCTCGATTGGTGTACGAAGCGTTTCCCTGTTTTTCCTCTGCCTCCTGAGCAGCATTGGAGCAAACACGCTATGGCTGTACTTTGAGCAGGTTGGTCAACAAGCTGGCTTGGACTTCGCCGGCGTCGGCCTCGTTGGGTCTGTAGGGATGTTCTGCTCCATCTTCGTTCCGTTAGTAGCTAATAAGGCGTTCGAAAAATTCAGAAACGCCCTCCCCTTGTTGGCTGCCTGTCTCCTAATGGCCGTTACGTCTTACCTGTACGTGAAACCGAATCTCTACATTTACTGGGCCATCGGTTTGTCCATGACATTCCTGTACGTTTTCCTTCTGGCATACGCCCGTATGTATTCGTCTGACATTGATAGCACAGGCCGCACAACCGCTGCTGCCAGCGGCGCTGACTCGCTGGGCATGGTCATAGGGCCGATGATCGTCGCAGTGACGCTTCAGTTCGATAACGGATATGCCCAACTCGGCGAATTTGGCGTCCTTATGCAATTGCTGTGCTTGATCCCTGCGGCGTTCATCCTCGTAAAAAAGACTAAAGCGGCGAACCCCGCCCGCCAATAAGAAAGGCAATCACCTGGTCGTTCAATCCGGCCAGGCTTTCCGTTTAAGGATTTACAGAATATGGAAATGGTGTTCGATTACGTCATTGTGGGCGGAGGCTCGGCTGGCTGCGTGTTGGCCAATCGGCTGTCTGAATGCGGTCAATTCCAGGTCTGCCTGATCGAAGCAGGCGGTAAAGACAATTCAATCTTCATCAAAATGCCCTGTGCTGTAGGTGTTCCCCTCGTCACCCCAAAATTCACTTGGGCATTCGAGTCAGAGCCCGAGGTGCACCTCAACGGTCGGCGTATATTTTCTCCGCGCGGCAGGGTGATAGGGGGCTGCTCATCGATTAATGGCATGGTGTACATGCGCGGCCATCCATTGGACTTCGATGAGTGGGAAAAGAGCGGTGCCGAAGGATGGGGCTACAGCAATGTGCTGCCCTACTTTAAAAAAGCGGAATGCCGAGCGGACGGCGGCAACGACTGGCGTGGGGCACATGGCCCGCTCAACACCCGCTATGGCACCCTGAGCAATCCCCTATACGGCGCCTTCATCAACGCAGCCAAAGAAGCCGGCTACGCCGAATCAGACGACCTCAACGGCTACCGCCAGGAAGGTTTTGGCCGGTTCGACATGACGGTACATAACGGCACACGGTGGTCTACCGCTGCAGCCTACCTACACCCAGTAACGAAGCGCAAAAATCTTCAAGTTCTCCATAACGCCATGGTCACAAAGATCAATGTGGTGAACGGCGTGGCAGAGTCAGTCAACGTGGTTGAATCTGGCGTTAAGCGGGCTATCGCAGCCCGACGCGAAGTCATACTGTCGAGCGGGCCGATAAACAGTCCAAAAATCTTGCTGCTTTCTGGTATTGGCGACAGCGAGCACATGCGTTCAGTCGGAATCGAGCCAGTGCATCACTTGCCCGGTGTCGGAAAAAATCTGCAAGACCACATTTCTTTGTATGTCCAGGTCAAATGCAAAAAGCCGGTAACGCTCAATGCCATAAGCCACGTGGCAAAGGCCAAACTCGGGGCACGTTGGCTGCTGCGTCGCGATGGCCTGGGCGCCACAAACCATTTCGAATGCGGTGGTTTTATACGCTCGAAGGCGGGGTTGAAGTACCCTGATATAGAGATCCATTTTCTACCGGTTGCGGTGCGGGACAAGGGGCATCCTCAAGCCAAGGAGCATGGCTTCCAGGTAGATGTTGGCACGACCAAGTCAAAAAGCGTGGGTCACGTTCTTCTCGCATCCAACGACCCCATGGAAGCCCCCAAGATCTCCTACAACTATCTCAGCAACTCGGACGACTGGCGAGAAATGCGCGCCTGCGTTCGCTTAGTAAGGGAAATTATCCGACAGCCAGCCTTGAGCCTCTACGCGGGCGAGGAGTTAATACCAGGAGTTCACGTCCAAACCGATGACGAGATAAATGATTTCATCGCTCAGAACGCACAAAGCGGATTTCATCCTTCAGGGACATGCAAAATGGGTCATTCTAGCGACCCTATGGCAGTCGTTAACTCATCGCTTCAGGTCATTGGCGTACAGCATCTGAGAGTTGTTGATTCCTCCGTCATGCCGACCATTACCAACGCAAATCTTAATGCACCTACCATCATGATTGCAGAAAAGGCGGCGGACTTGATCCTCAACCGGCCACTCCTGAAACCTGAACAGGTAGATTACTTCATTCATGAAAACTGGATGACTGAACAACGCTGAAAAGGAAGCGCACTCATGTACACATTATACTTCGTTCCTGACTGGGCCTCGCTTGCAGTTCGGCTGACTCTGGAAGAATTCCAGATCCCGTATGAAGCATCGTTAGCCGAGCAACGTGATACGCCCGAATTTCGGAAAATGAGCCCGCTCGGATTGATCCCGGCTTTTAGCACACCGGTCGGTGACATGTGTGAGACCGTGGCGATTCTGCTGTGGTTATCCGACCAGCATCCAGGCGTTGCCCCGGCAGCGAAATCTCCAGATCGCGCCGCATACCTGCGCTGGCTGCTGTTCATTAACAATTCGATCCACAGCCACATTCTTTCCCTATTCCATCCTGAGCGGGTATCGAGCTCAGATAGCACTGACGCCACGATGCAGAACGCTCGAAACCAGGTGCAACAAGCCTTGAGCATTGTGAACGCCATGGTCACACAAGACCAACCTTCGTGGTTTCAACACGAGACACCATCGGCAATATGCTATTACCTGGGTCTATTGATGCGCTGGATGAATGGCTTCGACGCGACTCACCCAGCCCACATACCAAGCACTAACTACCCTGCTCTGCATTCGATGTTGAAGGGGTTGGAGAATCGCAGAGCATCCCGAGCGTGCGCCGAACTTGAAGGCTTAGGTGACACGATTTTCACTCACCCAACTCTCCTCTAACTCATCGATACGGCAGCCCTACCCCGGGCTGCCGAGTCCTATTGCTCAAGTTGACAGGAGCGATCCGCCGACTCGAACAACCTCTCTCGCACTTTGTCATACGCGTAGTTAAACAGCATGGTATATGGAAGAAATAGAAGCAAAATACCTATATCCAACCAAAATGCTTCGACAAGTGAGATAGACAGCCACCAGGCGGCCATCGGAACCACAAAAAAGATTAAACCAAACTCAAACATCACAGCGTGCATCACTCGCACCCACAATCCACGCTTGAAACGCAAATGGTTTTGAAGCCCGTCAAAGAGGTAGTTATAAAGCATGTTCCACAATATAGCCACAGTCGAAATGACGAGCGTCAGGACACCAATATCAAGGAGCGGCTTTCCTGTAACCCAGCTGATGATTGGAGTAAAGCTTAATATTGCACAAACCTCAAAAATTAGTGCATGGGCCACACGTTCTTGGATACTCCGCTCGATCAGATTCTCTGCCATAACTCAGCCTTCCACAACAATTAAGAATGATCCAATGATACCCCTGGACAATTTTCGTTCCAGTTGGCTGCCATCGGCCTGACCGATATGTATTACTCAAACGAAACCCTAGAGGCGCTCATTCACTCTGCATCCTGCGGATCCTTCAGCGCAGCAGCGAGGCACCTAGGCAAGAGCCAGTCGACAATCAGTGAATTAATCTCCCGGCTTGAGATCGATCTCAATACAGAGGTTTTCGTGAGGGGAACGCGATCGTTAACCCCGACGCCTGCAGGTGTAGCTCTGATCCGATACGCCAAAGAGGCGCTTCACGCTGCTGACCGCTTCCGTTTGCAGGCCAACTCGATGACAAGCGGCAAGGAATTCAAGCTGACCTTGGTTCTCTCTGATTTATACCAGCACCAGCAATATGCAACGCGGCTGTCCGAGCTGGATGCTCGTTATCCAGACCTCCAATTTGAATGCTTGATAGCCGAAAGAAGAGACGTTCTTAATCACATCCTCCAAGGGAGAGGTCAACTCGGATTGCTAGCAGCCCAGCCTGACTATCCTGCAGAGGTAGCGAATTGCCGCCTTAATCATCCGTCTGAATTTGGCATTTTCGTCCGCCATGGACATGAGCTGCTGGAACGAGGAAGTCCGACGCATCAAGACCTCATTGGGCACAGAATGCTCCGCTTGAGCAGCGTCGCACGCTGGGACGATGAAGATGAAAATTTTGCAATTTCCTCCCTGAAATTTTGGTCAGCACCAGACTATTTAACCTTGCTAGAGATGGCCGCTCTGGGTTTTGGATGGGCAATTCTTCCTAAGGCTCTGGTGGTGGCATACGGAAGCTCGCGCCTTCAGGAAATCGTGACGCCTGGTTGGCCCAAGACTGTACCGGTGGACGCAGTATGGTCTCGTAAACATCCCTTGGGCCCAGCAGCATCATGGCTTCTCGATCGCTTGATGATTGATTGACCAGATGTCGGAAAAAAGCTCCAGCCAGGATTCGTCGTCGATCTCCATAAACCCGAAGAACCTGAGGAAGAACGCGCCTTCAGTGGCTAGAAACGCCAACCGTGCCCGCCGTCCTTCCTCGGTCTTGAGGTCTATCCCCTCCAACCGGGCTTGATACCAATCGCGGATCCATCCTAAGTGATCTGGAGTATCAATAAGCGCTGCCATTAGTCCTGCCGCCTTGCCCAGTGAGGCCTGGTCAGCTATGCGAGTAGATTCGATATGGGCATCCACCCTGGCCATTGGCGCAGGGTCAGAACCAGCAATCGCCTCTACCGATTCATCATAACTCTTGCCCCAACGCTTCAGCATGGCATCGATCAGCATCTCCTTGTTTTTGAAGCAGGATTGCACACCACCCTTGGTTATCCCAGCCGCCTTAGCAACCGAATCGATGGTAAGCGCAGACACCCCATTCTGTGCAACCAACTGCTCCGCGAGGCGTAAGACCTCATCCCTATCAATTGTCTTTCTACGACCCATGGCGGTTGACTTCCTAAAATACGAATACGATTATATTGATATTTTTACAAGGCACAGGCTAGTGCCAAGCAATGATACGTGACAGACGCGTGCCTGCGCTTGACGCAAATCGAGGCCCCAACGAGGTGCAAAACAGATGGGTAGAACGAAACGTGTAGTCATCGTGGGCGCTGGGTTTGGAGGCTTGGCGACAGCCAAGGCATTGGCAGGCACAGATGTGGAAGTGACCTTGGTGGATCGAAGCAATCATCACCTCTTCCAACCTCTTCTATACCAGGTGGCCACCGCCACTCTTTCGCCAGCAGACATTGCATCGGCTGCTCGCGCGCTGGTACAGGGGCCTAACGTTCAAGTCATCATGGATGAGGTCATTGGAGTCGATACAACCCATAAGCTGGTGATGACACGATCCCGGAAGAATCTTCCTTATGATTATCTCGTGCTGGCCACGGGGGCTGATTATTCGTTCTTTGGGAATGATGAATGGGCAAGACATGCGCCGACCCTGAAAACGCTCGAGGATGCGCTGACGATTCGAGAGGGACTGCTGGCAAGCCTGGAAAGAGCTGAGCGCAACGTCTCGCCTAGCGAAGTAGAAGCCCTGTTGACCTTTGTTGTAGTAGGCGGCGGGCCAACGGGTGTTGAAATGGCCGGAGCAATCGCTGAGCTTGCCCGCTCTGCCCTTGCAAAAGACTTCAGAAATCTCGATCCCATGATGGTCAAGATCTTACTGATTGAGGCGGGGCCCGCAATCCTCTCCTCGTTTCCGAAGCATCTCTCAAATTACGCAGTCAAAGCATTGGAGAAGCTCGGTGTAGAGGTTCGGCTAAGTTCACCGGTCACTACAATTGACCAGGGCGGAATCAATTTAGGTGAGATGCGGATCAGCAGCCGCAACGTAATCTGGTGTGCAGGCACTCAAGCCAGGCCTGCTGCAATGTGGGTTGGAGCCAGTGCCGACCGGAATCTCGGGGTGCGGGTCGCCAAGAACTGCTCCGTAATTGGCCAACCTGACATCTTCGCCATCGGTGATGTCTCGAGTTTCGATTCAGGGATGGGCATGCGACTACCCGGGCTTGCCCCAGTGGCGAAGCAACAAGGCCGGTTTGTCGGCAAGCTATTGTTAAACCGAGCTAATGGGCGCAGGGAGCCGGAGGAGTTTGTGTACAAAAATTGGGGATCCATGGCAGTTATCGGTCGTTCTCACGCCGTTGCGGACTTTGGCAAGCTCCGATTCAAGGGTTTTGTCGGCTGGTTAGCATGGTCTCTAGTCCACCTAATGTTGCTTATAGATTTTCGCAGTCGAGCTTCCGTTTATCTACACTGGTCTTGGGCATGGTTCACTCGAGGCAGGGCAGCAAGACTATTAACTGGAGTGAAGCGTGAATCTAACTCCTCCACTCCCTCTACCGAAAATATTGACTCCTAACTAGAGGCATTTCAAATGGCATGGCTTTATTTGATACTCGGTGGCATTTTTGAAGTAGGCTTCACAACATGCATGCGCTACACCGAAGGCTTTAAAAACATTCCATGGACGCTGGCCTTTATAATTTGCATAGGACTCAGCATGTTCTTCCTGGAGGTAGCCGCACGCACAATCCCCCTTGGTACTGCCTACGCAGTGTGGACAGGTATTGGCGCACTTGGAACAGTTGCTATCGGTATGATTTGGTTTGGTGAGCCTAGCACTTTGATCCGGATCATGTTTGCCCTAGGAATTGTTGCCTGTATCGTTGGGCTTAAACTGACCTCCGGTCACTGAAAACCACCGGCGCGCCAATACAGGCGCGCCGCCCCCCAAAGGAGACGGAATTGGAAATACAAAATGAGTGGATCGGGTGGGCAATATGCCTCCTGATCGTAGTAAGCGGATGCTTGATCCATGGGCTATCGCCTGGCGCGGCAAGACCTAGTGATGCAAAGCGGGCATCAAAGTCTAGTGAGAAAAGCAAGTAGGTTTGAGTCAGAAGTTCGACTGAGTCGCTGCAGCTCTAGATCACTTTGGGCAAGCTGCTCGAACCACCACGATACAATTATTTTTGTGTAATATTTCATGAGAAACACTCCGTGAGATAATCCTTTTTTGCTATCAAAATAGTCTACCGTCAAGACTACAGCACCACATTGGCCGAAGGGGTATCTTTGTGACCTATTCGGCCATATTTCATTGTTGACACCTAAGGCAAAATTAGGGCTCTCCTGCGGCCTTCGCAGCGGCAAACGTCAATGGGAATTTGGTGTGCCCGTGCAGATATCAATTAAAAACAAAATCGTGATACTTGCAGGATTGAGCCTGCTCACTGTAGTGGCGGTTCTCTCTACCATCAATTTTTCTCAGTCAAAAAAAAGCATCGCATTTGTCAAAGAAAAAACCCTGACGCTAGCTGACGAAGCAGCTATTGAGCGGATGAAGGCCTACAGTGAGAATCAGTCGCTCAAAATCCAAGCATACTTTATCAGAGCTTTCCTGTACGGAAATGGTCTTGCCAATCAATTAGCGCAATACAAAGTTGATGCGATGCAATACTCCCTCAACAATGAGCAGCTTCGTAGCCTGCTGCATGAGCAGACCAAAAAGTCACTCGCGGGCAATAACTCAATTTTAAGTATCTATGCCGTTTATGGGCGCAATACGCTTGACGGAAATGACGCCAGTTTTCTCAACCGTGCGGATGTAGGCAGCATCGACAGTGGACGTTTCAGTAGCTACTGGACTCGGCGCAACGGGGAGGTGTCTCAGCTCCAAACCGCTGAGGAAGCCATGAGCGACACTTCGCCGATGCTTGACGGCAGCCCTTTTAACGCCTGGTACACCTGCCCTCTCACCACCCTCAAGCCCTGCATGCTCAACCCTTACATTGAAGAGCTAGGCAGCCAAAAAAATCTGATTACCTCCATCACCTTCCCCATGCTTGAAAATGGCAAGCCTGTTGCGGTTCTGGGCATGGACATTGGCCTCCAGCGACTGCAGGAGCTTGCCACGGAAGGGGCTGAAACCATTTTCAACGGCCAGGCCGAGATCACCATCATCAGCCCGGGCGGCCTGTTAGCCGCTCACAGTGCAAATTCCGAACTATTAAGCAGGCCGGTCTCAGAAGCGTTCGGCGAAAATTCGGAGGCGATCATGGCTGGACTCAAGACCGACGAAGCTGTTGTCAGCCGTGCAGGGCAGTCACTCCGCATAGTGAGCCGATTTTCGCCGATCCCAGAAAGCCAACCTTGGTTGGTCGTCATCGAAATCCCTACGTCAATGCTTTTCGAACCGTCGCGGGTGTTGGAAGGACAGCTGGATCAGCAAGCCACAACCAGCCAGCGAAACAATTTCCTAGGCGGCCTTGCTGCGGTACTGGTGGGTCTTCTGCTTATGGGATTCACAGCTCGCAAGGTGACGCACCCTATCGGATACGTGTCCTCACTGCTTAGGGACATTGCTACAGGTGAAGGCGACTTGACGCAGCGGCTGCCGAAACGATCCAACGACGAGTTAGGTGAGCTCTCATCTTGGTTCAACACCTTTTTAGACAAGCTGCAGCCAATTGTGGCGCAGGTGAAATCATCTGTCCTAGAAGCTCGAGACACGGCGCATCGCTCAGCGAACATTGCGACGAGTACCAGCGACGGCATGCAGCACCAGTACCGGGAAATCGATCAGGTCGCCACAGCTTCCCACGAGATGAGTGCCACCGCCCAAGACGTAGCCCGCAGTGCATCTCAAGCAGCAACCGCAGCCCAAGACGCAGAATCCGCTGCCAGGGCCGGCCTCGATGTTATCAACTCTACTTCGGAACGAATTGCCTACCTGGCAAGTGAGATGAATCAAGCCATGTCCCAGGTAGAGAGTCTCTCTCAACGCAGTGAACAGATTGGCTCCGTGCTGGATGTCATCAAGTCCATAGCTGAACAGACCAACCTGCTCGCTCTGAATGCCGCGATTGAAGCGGCACGTGCGGGTGACGCAGGCCGAGGATTCGCGGTCGTCGCTGACGAGGTTCGAAGCCTGGCGCGCAGGACTCAAGAATCTGTCGAGCAGATACGCGACGTCATTGAAAACCTGCAAGCCGGAACCCGGATGGTAGTGAATGCCATTGGCAAGAGCCATACGGACGTCCAGGACACCGCCGAGCAAGCCACCGTCGCCCTCGCCGCCCTGAGCAGGATCAGCGAGGCGGTACGGGTTATCAACGACATGAATCTGCAGATAGCGGCGGCGGCGGAAGAACAGAGCTCGGTGGCTGAGGAGATCAATCGAAATGTGGCAAACGTGCGCCAGGTGACGGAATCTCTCACGTCTCAGGCAGATGAATCAGCCCAAGTCAGCCGCTCACTGAATGCCTTGGCCACTCATCAACAGGCCCTCATGTCGCAATTCAAGGTCTGACACCTCGTCGTGCTGACCAAAGGTCTTTTTTTAACACAACTGTCGTGCTATAAAGATTTCAAAACGCTCCCCCCTTTCCAAGGCCTTGCGTGGCCAGATCCAAATCAAAGGGGAGCACCTACAAAAAACTGGAGGTACTGAGTCGATGAATCGCTCTATTGAGTTTTGGCAAGCCAAAGGTGAAGCCCTGAATCCAGAAGGGAGGGCCTTCATTGATGGGAAGTATGTCGAATCGATTTCGGGTAAGTCCTTCCCCTGCATCAACCCTGCCACGGGCAAAGAAATCGGTCGCATCGCGGAATGCGACCGGGCCGACGTTGATTTGGCAGTTTCGATAGCCAAGCAACGATTCGAAAGTGGCGTTTGGGCTAAACGATCACCTACCGAGCGCAAGAACGTTCTGCTGAAGCTGGCTGCTCTGATCCAGGAAAACATGGAAGAGCTGTCACTACTGGAATCCCTCGATATGGGTAAACCCGTCGAGGTGTCTTACACCTATGAAATGCCTGAACTGGCCGGCTACGTGCAATGGGTCGCTGAAGCCGTCGATAAGCTGTATGACGAAGTAGCGCCTACCGGCCAGGGTGATCTCGCTCTTATCCGTCGTGAAGCGCTGGGCGTGGTGGCTTGCGTTGTCCCTTGGAACTTCCCGCTCGACATGGCCATTTGGAAGTGTGTGCCAGCTCTGGCCATGGGCAACTCGGTCGTTCTGAAGCCTGCTGAACAGTCCTCTCTGACTGCCATCAAGCTTGCCGAGCTCGTCAAGGCTGCCGGTGTACCGGACGGGGTTTTCAACGTGGTTACCGGCTTCGGCGAGACCGTTGGTGCATCCCTCGGCCTGCACATGGACATTGCCTGCCTTGCCTTTACCGGTTCCACCGAAGTCGGTAAATACTTCCTGAAATACTCCGCCGAATCGAACATGAAACTGGTTTGGCTGGAATGTGGTGGCAAGAGTCCAAACATCGTTTTTGCCGACACAGAAAACCTGGATCAAGCCGCAGAACTGGCCGCCCGCGTCTTCTACAACCAGGGCGAGGTGTGTTCCTCCCCTACCCGTCTGCTCGTTGAAGAAACCATTCACGATGACTTCGTATCCAAGGTCATCAAGTACGCAGAGAGCTACGAGCCTAACGACCCGCTTGATCCAGACGCGCTGATGGGCGCCATGGTTGAGGACATTCATACCCAGCGCGTCATGCGCTACGTCGAAGCAGGCAAGGCTGAGGCAACATTGGCCTACGGCGGTGAGCAGGTGGTCATCAACGGCAGCTCCAACTTCATCCGCCCTACCATTTTTACCGGCGTGACGAACGAGATGCGTATCGCCAAAGAGGAAATCTTTGGCCCAGTGTTGAGCATCATCAAATTCCAGACCGAAGCAGAAGCCATCGAGATCGCGAACGACTCGATCTACGGTCTGATGGCCTCAGTATTTACCTCCAATCTCTCTCGCGCTCATCGGGTCGCTGAAGCGCTGAAAGCTGGGACAGTGACCGTCAATACCGTGGACATGATCTCCCCGCTAGTGCCATTCGGCGGGGTGAAACAGTCGGGCAACGGTCGCGATAATTCCCTCCATGCGTTCGAAAAATACTCGTCCCTGAAAACCACCTGGATCAAGTATTGAGAGGGGTGCGCCATGAGTCTCGATAGAGTAGTCATCATCGGTGCCGGCCAAGCCGGTTTCCAGGTCGCAGCCTCACTGCGCCAAGGTGGTTACGAGGGTTCTGTGACTGTCGTCGGTGACGAGAACAACATCCCTTACCAACGCCCACCACTGTCGAAGGCATACCTGAAGCACCTGGCTGATGAGACCTCGATTCAGCTGCGCCCAGACAACTTCTATGCGGACAATCGCATCGAATTGATCAAAGGTGACAAGGTTGAGCGAATTGACCGCGCGGCCAAGGTCATTGTGACAGCCAGTGGTAGAGAGCTGGGTTACGACAAGCTGGCCATTACCACTGGTACCCGACCACGTCCGTTGGACCTGCCTGGCGCCAACCTGTCAGGCGTTCACACTCTGCGCTCGTTCCTGCATGCAGCTGATCTGCGCGATGACATTCAGCAGCATCAGAACATCGTCATCATCGGCGGTGGGTTCATCGGGCTGGAAGTGGCCGCGTGTGCCGCGGGCCTCGGCAAAACCGTCACGGTCCTCGAGTACGCGCCTCGCCTGATGGGGCGGGCCGTTTCCACCGTAAGCTCCGACTTCTTCAAGGCTTACCACGAAAGCATCGGGGTTCGGATCATCACCGATGCTCGTATCGAGCGGATTGAAGGCGTTGAGCGAGCTACCAGCGTATCGCTACACAATGGTCAGCAGATTCCATGTGACCTCATCTTGGTCGGTGTCGGCGCCCTCCCCAACGTGGAGCTTGCGGAACACGCGGGCCTCGATTGTGACAACGGGATCCTGGTGGACGAGTTCGCCGTCACCTCAGATGCCGACATTGTCTCAGCGGGCGACTGCACCAATCACCCCAATCCTTTCGCCAATGGCAGGTTCCGACTCGAGTCGGTACAGAACGCCATCGATCAAGCGAAGGTCGCCGCTGCCAGCATTCTCGGCACCGCCTGCGCTTACCGCGCAGCGCCATGGTTCTGGTCGGATCAGGGGGACATCAAGCTGCAGACCGTCGGTTTGCCCTTGGGCACTGATGAGTTGGTCGTTCGCGGGTCGCCGGACGAGAAGAAGTTCAGCGTCTTCCACTATCGCGAAGGCAAGTTGATTGCGGTTGAAAGCATCAACTCTGCGGGTGACCACATGGTGGCCCGCAAGCTGATTACCACCGGTGCCAGCCCCTCGCCCGTCCGGGTCTGCGATTCAACCGTAGAGTTGAAGTCGCTACTCGCCGGCTAATGCACCTCTACCCGACAACTGGAAGAGCCTCATGACTCAAACAATCAAAATCAATGCGCCTTTCGACGGTGCCCTGCTGGCAGAGCTGCCTGTTTCGACTGATCAACAGATCGAGCAGGCGCTGGCTACTGCCCATGCTCTGTATCGGGATCGTAAAGGTTGGTTGAAGAAGGCCCAGCGCATCGAAATTCTGAAGAAAGCGGCCACCATCATCACCGGTCGCCGCGAGGAGCTGGCCCGCCTGGTAGCCCAGGAATGCGGCAAGCCCCTCAAAGACGCCCTGATCGAGGTGGATCGCGGTGTTGATTGCCTGCACATCTGTGTTGAGGAAATTCGTACCAAGGCTGGCTCTGTGATCCCGATGGACTTGAATGCCACCTCGGCCGGTCGTATCGCTTTCACTCAACCTGAGCCCATCGGTGTAGTTGTGGGCGTGAGCGCATTCAACCACCCGTTTAACCTGGTTGTTCACCAGGCAGCCCCCGCTGTCGCAGTTGGTGCTCCGGTGATCATCAAGCCAGCCGCCAAGACGCCTTTGAGCGGTTACGCCTTCATTGAAATTCTCCACGAAGCGGGTCTGCCAAAAGAGTGGGCGCAGATCGTACTGCCAGGTACCAATGAGCAAGTTGGCAAGCTCGTGGCTGACCCTCGCGTTGGGTTCTTCTCGTTCATCGGTTCTGCTGCAGTGGGCTGGATGCTGCGTTCCAAGCTTGCTCCGGGCACCCGCTGCGCACTGGAACACGGCGGCGTTGCGCCAGTCATCGTTGCCCATGACGCAGACCTTCCAATGGCTATCCCTCGCCTAGCTCGCGGCGGTTTCTGGCACGCCGGCCAGGCATGTGTCTCGGTTCAACGCGTATTCGCAGACCGTCGAGTCTCGCGTGAAGTCGCCGAGCGCCTGGCCGCAGCTGCCGAGAAGATGACTGTAGGGAACCCAGTCCTCGAAACCACCGACATTGGGCCGATCATTTCGCATCAGGAAAACGACCGCATTCATCAGTGGGTTCAAGAGGCGATTGCTCAAGGCGCTGAGCTGATCTGCGGCGGAAAAAAAATCAGCGACAGCTGCTACGCACCGACCGTCTTGCTGAACCCAGCTGACGACTCGAACGTGATGCGTAAAGAGGTCTTCGGCCCAGTCATCTGCGTTTCCAGCTTCGACGATATCGACAAGGCGCTGGCCGCGGCGAATTCGCTCGACTTCTCCTTCCAGGCCGCTGTTTTCACCCAGAACCTGGACACCGCCTTGCACTGCTACAAGCACCTCGATGGCACTGCCGTGATGGTCAATGAAAACACCCTGTTCCGCGTTGACTGGATGCCTTTCGCCGGCGCCCGTCACTCCGGCCACGGCGTAGGTGGCATCCCCTACACCATGCACGAAATGCAGGTTGAAAAAATGATGGTCTGGCGCTCTGACGTCCTGAACTGAGAAGTGTGAACATGAACAATAAAGATCTTCTGGCGCGCCGCGACAAGGCTCTTCCGCGTGGCGCAGCAACTGCCCTTCCTGTCTTCGTTCAAAAAGCTGCAGGCAGTGAAATTTGGGATGTCGAGGGCAACCACTACGTGGACTTCGCATCGGGCATCGCCGTTAACAACACCGGCAACCTCCACCCGAAGGTTGTGGAGGCCATCGCCGCTCAGTTGAACGACTATGCACACATCGGCTTCCCAGTGCTCTCTTGTGAGCCCTACGTGCGCCTGTGCGAACGCCTGATCGAACTGGCGCCTATCTCTGACGCCAAAGCCACCCTGTTTACCACCGGTGCAGAAGCGACTGAGAATGCTGTAAAGGTGGCACGGTATTACACCGGGCGCCAAGGCGTCGTGACCTTTACCGGCTCCTTCCACGGGCGGACTCAACTCGCTTTGGCCATGACTGGTAAAGTGCAACCGTTACGTACCGGCGTCACTCCCTCTCAAGCGGGTGTGTACCAGGTGCCGTTTCCAATCGAGCATCATGGCACCACCGAACAGGCAAGCTTGAAGGCACTGGATCATCTGTTCCGCGCGACCATCGCCCCTGATCAGGTCGCGGCCATCGTCATTGAGCCAGTGCAAGGTGAAGGCGGCTTCTACCAAGCATCTCCTGCCTTCATGCAAGCCTTACGCAAGATTTGCGACGATCACGGCATCTGCTTTGTCGTGGACGAAGTGCAATCGGGCTTCGGCCGCACTGGCAAGTTTTTCGCCACCGAGCACGCCGGCGTGCAACCCGATTTGATCGCCATTGGTAAGGCCATGGGCGGCGGCTTGCCTCTCTCTGGCCTGATCGGCCGTAGCGAAGTGATTGATGCACCACCGCCAGGGTTCCTGGGCGGCACCTTTGCCGGCAACCCACTTGCATGTGCTGCCGCGAATGCGGTGCTGGATGTGATCGAGAGTGAAGCCCTGCTGGCACGCGCCAATGTCATCGGCGAGAAAATTCAATCGTTCCTGGGCGATCTGAAAGGTACTGGCGGCGTCCTGCCGCTGGGTGACATCCGTGGTCTGGGCGCAATGGTCGCATTCGAAATCGTCACCGAACCAGGCACTCATATCCCTGATGCCGACGCTACCAAACGTGTTGCAACCAAGGCCAAAGAACTCGGCCTGCTGCTTCTGCCGTGCGGTTACTACGGCAACACGATTCGCGTGTCTGCGCCACTGACTATCAGTGACGACGTTTTGGAAACAGGACTTTCCCGCCTGGCCGGCGCCCTGAAGGCCTAAACCCCCAGCCAAGTCGAGATAATAAAAATGGTCAAAATTACTTTCGTGCAGCCTGATGGTTCCTCCGTTCACGTCGACGCAAAAGTTGGCGGCACCGTGATGGAAGCGGCAGTCAACAACATGGTTAAAGGCATTGATGCGGATTGCGGCGGTGCATGCGCTTGCGCGACCTGCCACGTCTACATCTCTGATGAGTGGAAAGAAAAGCTTCAGGCCGCCGAGGTGATGGAGAGCGACATGCTTGAGTACGCCTTTGAGCCTGATGCCTCCAGTCGCCTTTCCTGCCAGCTCCGCATCACATCGGAGATGGAAGGCCTGGTGATTCGCGTTCCTAGTCAGCAGAGCTGACTAGGTTCCACCCTTCAAAGGAGACAGCACCGTGACTTTCAATCAACCCCTGGGTGGCAATCAAATGCCACGCTTCGGCGGCATTCCTACCATGATGCGCCTGCCTGAAGCCAAAACAACTGCCGGTCTGGATGCCTGCTTCGTGGGCGTCCCGCTAGACATCGGCGCCTCAAACCGCTCCGGCACTCGGATGGGGCCACGCAGTATCCGTGCTGAGTCCTGCCTGTTACGCCCGTTCAATCTGGCCACCGGGGCTGCCCCGTTTGAAAGCCTGCAGGTAGCGGACATTGGCGATGTGGCCATCAACACTTTCAACCTGCCTGACGCAGTGCGGCGGATCAAGGAGGCTTATGACGTCATTCTGCAGAACGACGTTGTGCCCCTGACCCTGGGCGGTGACCACACCATTACCTATCCGATTCTGCAGTCGATCGCCAAGAAGCACGGCCCTGTCGCGCTCATCCACATCGATGCTCATGCGGACGTTGGCGAACACATGTTCGGTGAAAAGATCGCGCATGGCACAACGTTCCGCCGAGCTTATGAAGATGGACTGATCAATCCAGACCTCACCTTCCAGATCGGTTTGCGTGGCACCGGTTATTCGCCCGACGACTTCAATTGGTCACGCAGCAAGGGCTTTACAGTAGTCACCTCGGATGAGTGTCAAGGGGTCTCGCTGGCCCCACTGATGGCGTCAATCCGCGAAAAGATTGGAAACACCAAACTCTATATTTCTTTCGACATTGATGGTCTCGATCCCTCTGTCGCACCCGGTACCGGCACACCGGAAATCGGTGGCCTGACTGCGTACCAAGGACAACAGATCATCCGAGGCTGCAAAGGTTTGAACGTCATCGGCGCCGACGTGGTGGAGATCTCGCCGCCCTACGACAGCTCTGGAAACACATCCCTACTGGGCGCAAACCTGCTGTTTGAAATGCTGTGCGTCCTTCCCGGCGTCAAATATCACAACGTCTAAGAACAACCAAAATTGTGGGTACAGACTCATGAGCCGCATCGATATAGATAGCGTCAACCTGGCTGATATGGATTTTTGGAAGCGTCCGGATCGGGACGAGTCCTTCGCAGCGCTACGTGAGCACAAGCCGCTGAGCTGGCACGAATTTCCCGAAGGTTCTCCGGAATACGGCTGCAAAGGGTTCTGGTCGGTCGTCCGATACGATGACATCACTGCAGTGAGTGGTGATGCTAAAACCTTCATCAGCGGCGAGGGCACCATTGTCGGTGACCAGAGTGTCGAGGAAGCACTTCAGGAAGGCTGGTTCCTCAACATGGACGCTCCGCGCCACTTCAAGCTGCGTCAAGTCGTGGCCCGCGCCTTCTCACCTCAGGGCGTTACCAAGATGTCCGAAGTGGCGAAGGAATATGCCGCATCGGTTGTTGCCAGCGTGAAAGATCGCGGCGAATGTGATTATGCCAAAGATGTCGCTCAAGCTTTCCCCGTTGAAGTGGTCTGTGACTTCCTCGGGGCGCCGAAGGAAAATCGTCGTCGCCTGCACGAACTGACCGTCACTGCACTCGCTGGAGACGTGCTGGGCGCTAACGCTATTGAATCGATTACTGGCGCTTTTGCCGAGCTGAACGACTATGGTCGCTGCCTGGCTGCCGAGAAGCGCAAGAACCCAGGCGATGACATCCTCTCGATGATCCTCGCCACAGAAGTCGAAGGGAAAAAGCTGGACGATGTCGAGGCCGGCTATTTTTTCCAGTTGTTGGTTACTGCCGGCATGGAAACGACCGGTACTGTTGGCGCCCACGCGATGAAGTGCTTCCTCGAGCACCCAGATCAGATGAAAATCTGGGCCAACGACCCTGCAGGAGTGGCAGTCACCGGCTTTGAAGAGCTCGTGCGATGGGTTACTCCGGTCATGCACATGCGCCGTACTGCCTCGCGCGATACCGAGATCCATGGGCAACGCATCGCCGCAGGCGACAAGGTGGTGATGTGGTTCAACTCGGCCAATCGCGATGCGGCCAAATTCGAGAATCCGAACGACTTCGACGTGCTGCGCTCACCCAACCCACATCTGGGGTTCGGTGGTGGCGGACGTCACACCTGCCTGGGTGCGCACCTGGCTCGCTTGGAGCTGCCCTTCCTACTCGCTGAAACCCTGAAACAATTCAAGGACATCGAGTTGGCCGGAGCACCCGAGATGATCCCGTCGCGGTTCATCAACGGTATCGCTTCTCTTCCCATTCGCTTCAAGGCCGCCTAAGGAATACCGACATGTCGTTCCATGACAAACGAATTGTAGTTACCGGTGTTTCTTCGGGTGTTGGCCAAGCGACTGCGCTTGCGTTACTCAACGCAGGGGCTTTTGTCATCGGTTTGGACGTAAAGCCTGCGACCGATAGCTGCAGTCAGTTCATCCTGTGTGACCTTTCTAATCCAGCCTCCATCGACGAAGCTGCTCTTCAAATCAAGCAGCCTATCGATGGCCTTGCCAACATTGCCGGCGTGCCAGGTAGCCTGCCAGCCGATGTGGTTTTTAAAGTCAATTTCCTCGGACTCCGCTATCTGACCAACCAGTTGCTCCCCAAGCTTGCTGACAGAGCATCTGTGGTCAATGTCGCCTCTACTGCTGGAGCCGGCTGGAGAAATCACAAATCCATTTGTGAGCGTCTTCTGACCCAGGGGGACTGGCATGAGTGCTTGGCAAGCTTCCAACAACTTCACATGGATGCGGTTGCTACCTACGACTTCACCAAAGAACTGGTCATCCTTTACACCATGTTGGTAGCCAGTCACCAACGTCACCGTGGAGTGCGTGTGAACTCGGTGAGCCCAGGAGCTGTTTGCACGCCGATTCTTGCGGCCTTCTACGACACCATGGGTGACGAGCTGCTGCAAAACTTGAAGGAGCAGGCTGGAGGCCGTGATGCTTATCCAGACGAAATTGCCGGCGCCATCCTATTGATGCTTGATGCTAAGGGATTCTGGATCAACGGGACTGACCTCATCGTCGATGGCGGCGCAGAAGTCTTGATGAATCTGGAAGGGCTAGCTACTCCTCCGCTCCCCTTCAACTGAGCTATTTGTGCGCCGAGGTACAACTGCCCCGGCGCTTCGCGAGCGCTTACCATGACCAACACATCTTGCGCACTTGGCGATGCAGACGTGACCAGCGTTCTACATCCGTATACCGATGCACGGCAACATCAAGCGCTTGGGCCTTTGATGATTGAACGTGGCCAAGGTATCTACGTCTACGACTCGGAAGGTAAGGAATACATCGAAGCCATGTCTGGACTCTGGAGCGTGGCTCTTGGGTTCAGCGAAGAACGATTGGTCGCAGCGGCCGAGGCGCAGCTTCGCACCCTGCCCTTCTACCATATATTCAATCGTAAGGCCCATGCGCCAAGCACCAAGCTGGCCAGCAAGCTCCTGGAGCTGGCACCGGTGCCGATGAGCAAGGTTTTCTTCACCAACTCAGGTTCGGAAGCGAACGATACAGTCGTCAAGCTCATCTGGTACCGAAACAATGCGCTGGGAAAGCCTCTTAAGAAAAAGCTCATCAGTAGGCTTAATGCCTATCACGGCGTCACTGTCATGAGTGCGAGCCTGACGGGACTGCCAAACAACCACAGGGGATTCGATCTCCCGTTGGGGCCAGTGCTTCACGTCAGCTGCCCCCACTTCTACTGTTTCGGTAAACAGGGTGAAACGGAAGAGCAGTACGCCGATCGCTTGGCGCAGGAGCTCGAGGCCCTCATTCTCAAAGAGGGTGCAGATACCATTGCAGCGTTCTTCGGTGAGCCTCTCATGGGCGCGGGCGGCGTACTGGTTCCTCCTCGGACGTATTGGCAAAAGATTCAGGCCGTCTGCAGGAAGTACGACATCCTTTTGATCGCAGATGAGGTTATCTGCGGATTTGGGCGTACTGGCTCTATGTTTGGTTGCGATACATTCGATATCTACCCGGACGCGATGCTGGTCTCCAAGCAGCTGTCATCAAGTTATCAGCCCATTGCGGCCGTGCTGATCAACGAGAGCATTTTTGAACCCATTGCAGACCAGTCTCATCAGATCGGTACTTTGGGACATGGCTTCACCGCCACAGGACACCCTGTGGCCTCCGCTGTTTCTCTCGAGAACATTCGGATCATTCAGGAAGAGAATCTCGTAGCACGAGCTGCCGATATAGGCGCCCTGCTGAATGAAAAGCTTGGAGCATTTCATAAGCACCCATTGGTAGGCGAAGTTAGAGGTCAAGGCCTGATTGCAGCCGTCGAGCTCGTATCTGACAAGGCCACCAAGGCGCGTTTTGCATCCCCTGGCAGTGTCGGTGCTTACCTGGCTCAACGGGCACAGCACCATGGCGTCATCACTAGAAATATCGGTGACGCGATTGCTTTCTGTCCACCACTAATCACAAGTGAAAAACAGACCCTGGATATTGTGGAACGGTTCGCTCGTGCTCTGGACGATACAGAAAAGTGGTACAGCGCCCAGACGGTTTGAACCTTAAATTACGCGCTTTGCCCCGCGTAAAGCGGGGCTTTTTTTGCGTTAGGTTCCAGGTGGAGAAACATTCAACAAGGCGTATCGCTACCTCGTTCAACTTTCCACAGCGACGCTTGCACCCCTGATCATGGGTGCGGCATAAGTTAAACGGCTCATGGCCGCAGTTACTAACCATTGGCTACGCTGAGCAGGAAAACGGTCTGGATCAAGCAGGAAGGAAACGAGCAGGCCATCGGTAACGGCAACGATGAAGTCGATTTCGTCTTCCAGCTGGCCCTCAATCCCCAGCTCTCCACTACTGAGGCCTTCCCCAATGTAATCCCTCAGATGGCTTCTGAAGTTCTCGTAGACATCATGGAACTTGCGACGTAGCTTTTCATCCTGGCGCGCAGCCGCCCAAAACGAAACAGAAATCACAGCATCGTGTTCATCACTGACTTGAGGAGTCAGCTCTTCGATGACTGCGCGAATTTTTTCCAGCGCGGTCTGATATTCAGCTACACGGCTCTCGATCCGCAGGAAAGCTTTTTTTGAAATTTCGTCAAACGCGAAATTGATCAGTTCTTCTTTACTATTGAAATAATGAGCAAGCGTCCCGCTGCTGAAACCACCTTCCCGGGCGATACCCCTAATCGTTACATTAGCAAGACCCTCCTTACCAATGGAGCGTAATACCGCCTTGGTAATCTCGGCCTTTCGTACTTCGTGATCAACGATTTTGGGCATATCAGCAATAACCGTACAAATCCTAGTTCTATTGATGGCAAGGATGAAGGCTCACCCGCTGAAAATCAACGGCTTCTGCCATGCCAGTAAGAGTATGCAATCACGCCTTGTAGGCGCCAGGCGCTAACCCGCTCCACCTCTGAAACGCCCGACGGAACCCCGCGCCGTCGCAGAATCCCAGCGTTTCAGCGATTTGATCAGTGGGCAGCTTACCGTCCTTGAGCATGATTTTGGCCCTTTCGAACCTCACTTCATCGAGGAGTTGGCGATAGCTGGTCTTGAAGACTCCCAACTGACGTCTCAACGTGCGAGCTGAACAATGCATCTGATGAGCAACATCCTCAAGCGGTGCAGGACTCTGCAAGTCGCGCTCTAAAATTAGCTTAACCCGCTGTAACCACTCTCTTTCAGCGGCATACTCACGGTTCTGCCTGCGACAGGCCTCAATGATTTCAAAATGCGAGACAGGGTCTCGCATGGGAAGGCTCAAGTCGAGCAAGGCCAAGTCAAAAGCCATCATATTTCTAGGCTGAGCGTAAGCTACCTTGCACCCTAAATGCTCCTGGCATCGGGCTGAATGGCTTGGCACTACGCTTCCTTCAAACGTCACTTCGTCTAGAGCCAGCTCCCTGCCCAAGATGTCACTGCAGCTACGTTTGAAGGAAGATATCGCTAGCTCGGCGTAAGAGACCTTGAGGTCGTGCGCGCCTGAGTACCCACTAAAGATTACCCGTGCCCGTCCATGGTGCTCATCCACCGCCATGCTGAATCCGTTAGCGATCAATGCAGGAAATTCAGCTGCTACGTTCAGCGCATCTCTCAAGGTAGGTGCCGTTAACATCGCATACCCAAGCAAGCCATAAATGGATACCCGAGCATTCAATCCTATTTCGAGCGTGACATTTCGGTGAGGGAACATCGCATTGACGTTGCGATACACCACGTACTCATCAACGATTTTGATCTTCCTGGTGAGATCATCCAGCAAGTCTAGAGTGATCTCGCTACCTTCGAGGGCCGATTCCGGCTCTCGGCCGGATGCTTTGACCTGGGCTACGAGCTGCCTGATGTGATGAAGGGATGTCAGTGAACAACTTTTCCAGCCACTCATGCGCTTGATCTCGAGAATGTTCAGAAACAGCCAGGGGCCAAGGCGCCGCCCATGTCTCCTAGCAAGGATGGCATCCGTCGCGTGAACGCTACCCAGCAGCAGCGCCGCGAGCGGCAAGCGAGTGCATCAGCGTGGTGAGAATCTCGTTTAGTCTCATGTAACCGGCCTTCTTAGCTTTTTTGTAGGGTCGTTTAGCCGGCACGGAGCCAGCTGGGCTTTATCTAGAACCCTTTTTAACACGACCGTCGTCCTAACAAAAGCTGAGCGACGAACGGTGACAGGGACGCTTGTGCAGACGCCAAAAAAAGCCAGGCGGCTGCCTGGCTGAATGGTGAGAATCGAAAAAGTTAGAAGCTTTTGCTAACACCCAATACGATCCGTGCCGAGCAGGACTCTTTGTCGCCCTGAAACCCAAGGCACTCGGTTTCCGATAAGTTGGTATCGACGTAGCTCGCAGACCAGTCCAGAGTTAACCAGTTTTTGCTGACCTTAACCTCCCACTCTCGATAGGAATTCTTAGCATTACCGTTCGAAGAGAAGAAACTAGGGTCTTTGTAATCCGCGACACCATAACGAACATCCAAGCCTATGCCATAGGGCAAATCCTTAACGCCATAGCCGATGTAGTTGTACAGATAGGTTTGATCACCGTAGTAGTCGTCTGAGTAGTAGCTACCGAGCTTAAAGCCATAAGCAGTCAACACTGCATAGGTCTCGGTTGCATTCAGAATCGATCCCTTTGGGAAGGTATACTTGATATACCCCACATCTATCCCAACCTTGTCGGTGAACGGGTGGGTGTAACCTGCGAAATAATCGGCTTCGTAGCGAGCATCAATACCATTGATATCGACGTTGGAACTCCAAACCCCGGCGTAGAGCCCACTGGAGTGTGCCAAAGTAGCGGTAGCCTGAACTGCAGGTTTACGCTGCGTATAGGAAACGCCGCGCATTGAGTATTCTGATAACGCCCCCACAGAACCAATCAGGTCAAAATTCTCGCTTCGGGATAGGGCTTGAGCCTGTGCACCATAACTAATTCCAGCGCCCACAACGAGGCTCAACAGCGTTTTTTTCATGACCATTCTCTATGTTGTTTTTATGGCAGATACGAACAAATCATTCGAAAAACTTACGGCACACCTATACTTGGCCACCCGCAAACTCGGAGTGGACATAGGTGTAAGAGACCAGACGAAGAAGACGACGATAGAGTCTTATGGACATAGGGCACCTATTATTATTAGCTCATGCACTTCCAGCAGAAGTGACAAATCTCCCTTTGCCGAAATCTTCCGCTAACATTTTTTCCATTGATATAGCGCAGAAGGCCAAAAATTTACTGCAAAGGCCACGCGGGTTTGAGGCTGGCAATAAGATGGCATTGAGATGTAGCTGGCCGAGGACGCTCATTCGAGCAACACCATTGGTGAACGAGCGCTCCTTTGGATCCCGGCCTAGACTGTGCAGTACCAACGGTTGATTAACCGACAGAGGCAGGCACTTTGATTGGCTTGATCAAATTGATGAGCGCCTTAACACAGCCCGGCAAGGCCTCGTATTCACGCACAACAATGCTGCGCTCTCTGACAGCCCATAACTCGTCCAGATGCTTGACGGTAATGCTCATCAACCGTTGGTGACGAAGAGCTGCCGACTCGGGGATCACACCGATGCCAACGCCGGCTTCAACCATCCTGCAAACCGATTCAAAGCTAGAGACCTGAATTCGCCAGGTCAGGCTATGACCTATGTGCCTGGCCTGCTCCCTGAGAAATACGTGGAGCGTACTGCCTTCCTGCAAGCCTATTTGAGGGTAGCGAATCAATTCCTCGAATTTGATCGCCACAACAGCTTCAAGTGGATGACCTTGAGGTAGTACAAGCACCAAACGATCTGTACTGAAGTGAATGATTTCCAGGTCTTTTGCCGAAATAGGGCCTGCAGTAATTCCCATGTCCGTCGACCCATCAAGTACGCCCCGTACGATGTCCGAAGAGTGGCGCTCCTGCAGATCAATCGTGACACCTGGATAGCTCGCCAGAAAACCGGCCAGTAGCTGGGGCAGGAACTCACTGACCGCTGTGGTATTGGCGAAAATTCGAATGTGTCCGGAGACATCCGCCCCGTACTCATCGAACTCCGTCTTCAAATAGCCGAGCTGACGCATGATGAGCCTCGCATGCGTGAGGAGCCGTCGGCCACCTTCCGTTAAGCCTACGCCTCTGCTGTCGCGGTAGAGGAGTTGGGTGTTCAGCTCTACTTCAAGCGCTTTGATGCGTGCGCTCGCTGCTGCGGGGGACATGAAGGAACGCTTCGCTCCTTGAGTCAGGCTCGGCGCTTCCGCGATCTGGATGAAAAGCGCCAAATCTTTGAAATCGATGTTCATGAAGGCGCCTCGCCTGCAACTGGTTGGCGTTAGGCTACACCGAACGCCTACTTAATAGAATACCGATTCCCAGAACGCCAGCCTATGTTCATGCTTGCCCTAACACCAGTTGGCGATCACCGAATCCCTGCGGTGGCCACCTCCTCTAACAGTGCTTAACGTCCTGGCGATCGCTGTAGATCTACAGGTCGATGAGCCAGTGGCTTTACGGAGTACGCCCGTGACCGACCTCACCTCCTCTCCTCGTCCGCTTGATGGCATCACTGTTGTTAGCTTTGAGCATGCCATCGCAGCTCCATTCTGCACTCGCCAACTTGCCGACTTGGGCGCTCGCGTTATCAAGATTGAGCGTCCAAACGTAGGTGATTTCGCCCGAGCATATGACAACCGTGCTAACGGCCTGTCCTCGCACTTCGTATGGACAAACCGCTCGAAGGAGAGCCTGGCTCTCGACGCCAAGAAGCCGGGTGCAGATGCCATTATTGAAAGCATTTTGGCCAAGGCGGATGTCTTAGTACAAAACCTCGCCCCAGGTGCAGCAGCTCGAATGGGCCTGTCCTTCGAAGCCCTGCATGAGCGCTTTCCTCAACTGATCGTTTGTGACATCTCCGGCTATGGCGAAGGTGGCCCCTACGAGCAGAAGAAAGCCTACGACTTGCTGATTCAGAGCGAAGGCGGCTTCCTGTCCGTGACTGGCGGCGCAGGTGAAGAGGAAATCGCCAAGGCAGGTTGCTCGATTGCCGATATCGCTGCAGGCATGTACGCCTACACAGGCGTGCTGTCTGCGCTGCACCTGCGGAACAAAACTGGCAAAGGTAGCCGTGTGGATGTGAGCATGCTGGAGAGCCTCGTCGAGTGGATGGGCTTCCCGCTTTACTACTCCTACGACGGTGCCAACCCTCCACCTCGTGCCGGCGCTTCCCACGCGACCATCTACCCGTACGGCCCGTTCCCAACCGCCCCTGGCCAGACGGTAATGCTGGGTTTGCAGAACGAACGTGAATGGGCGTCTTTCTGCGAGAAAGTCCTGCAGAAGCCAGAACTGCTGCAGGACGAACGATTCGATACCAATGCCAAGCGCTCCGCGAACCGCGAAGCCCTGCGAGCAATCATCATCGAGAAGTTCGCTGAGCTCGGTACGAAGGAAGTGGTGGCTCGTCTTGATGCGGCCCCGATTGCGAACGCTCAGGTCAACAATATGCATCAGGTGTGGGAGCACCCACAACTGCGTGCCCGCGAACGCTGGGTTGAGGTGGACTCCCCACGAGGCAAGCTGCCAGCTCTTCTTCCGCCAGGCGCGAACCGTGCTTACCAACCTCGAATGGATGCTATCCCTTCGATAGGCCAGCACAACGAATCGATCCTGAAAGAACTGGGCTATTCCGAATCCCAAATCGCCGAGCTGAAGGAAGTAGGTGCACTGTGACCACTCGTAAAAACCGCCTGATCCGCAGCGCCCTCTTCGTCCCTGGAAGCCGACCTGAGCGTTTTGCGAAGGCTTTGGCCAGCGGCGCCGACGTCGTCATCGTGGACTTCGAGGATGCTGTTGAGGAAGAACTGAAAGCGCAAGCCCGGGACAACCTGGCAGCCTTCCTCGATGAAAATCCAGATGCTTCTGTGGTGGTTCGCGTCAACGCTGCTGACCATCACATGCACACCGATGACATCAAGTTCTGCGGCCGCCACCAAGGGGTTGCAGCAGTCTTGCTGCCCAAAGCTGAAACCGCACAACAGGTGCTCGTTGCAGCTGAATGCAAGAAGCCCATTTGGCCGTTGATTGAGAGCGCAGCCGGCTTGGCTAACTTGAGCGAAATCGCTGAGGTTTGGGCCGTCCAGCGCCTGACCTTCGGTGCGCTTGATCTGGCTCTAGATTTGGGTGTCCGCGCATCCAGCCCGGCTGCATACCGGATGTTCGACCAAGTGCGTTACCAGCTGCTGGTCAACAGTGCTCTCCATGAGCTGGAAAAGCCATTGGATACTGTGTTTCCCAACATCGCCGATTCGGAGGGGCTCAAGGCATTTGCCAGCGACGCTCGAGACCTCGGCTTCGCAGGAATGCTGGCCATCCATCCGAGCCAGGTTGCGGTCATCAACGACGTCTTCACTCCATCCCAAAGCGAAATCAGCTGGGCGAAGCGGGTTGTAGAAGCTGCTTCTGGTGCGCCAGGTGCATTCCGCTTGGAGGGCAAAATGATTGATGCCCCAGTGATTGCCGAAGCCGAACGCATCGTTGCCTTCTACGGGGCGTAAGCCCTCGCTCTGAAAACAAGTACAAACCCGCGTGGCTTGCCTGTTAGGCAAGCTGCCCGAAAGCGCCCGGAGTTACACCTGTGACCGATTACGTAGTATCCCTTCAACGCCTAGGGCTTGATGACGTCGAACATGTCGGCGGCAAGAACGCATCCTTGGGCGAGATGATCAGCAACCTTTCCGAGGTTGGCATATCGGTACCAGGGGGCTTTGCAACCACCGCCCAGGCATATCGCGACCTCCTGGAGCAGAGCGGCCTGAATAAACGCATTCATGAGGCATTGGACAAACTGGATGTTAACGATGTCGTCGAGCTCGCTCGTACAGGAGCAATGATTCGCCAGTGGGTCATGGAGGCAGAATTTCCCGCTCAGCTTGATCAAGAAATTCGTGAGCACTTCGCTCTGCTCTCGGAAGGCAATCCTGACATATCTGTCGCCGTGCGCTCATCCGCCACAGCTGAAGACCTGCCGGATGCTTCGTTCGCCGGGCAGCAGGAAACCTTCCTGAATATCCGTGGCGTGGACAACGTCATCCGTGCGGCGAAAGAAGTATTCGCATCCCTCTTCAACGACCGCGCCATCGCCTACCGCGTACACCAAGGGTTTGACCACAAACTCGTCGCTCTCTGCGCTGGCGTGCAGCGCATGGTTCGCTCTGAAACGGGCGCCGCTGGTGTTCTGTTCACACTCGACACCGAGTCGGGCTTTCGCGATGTCGTGTTCATCACTTCCTCGTATGGCCTGGGGGAAACCGTCGTTCAAGGCGCGGTGAACCCTGACGAGTTCTACGTTCACAAGCCAACACTCCAAGCTGGGCGTCCAGCGGTCATTAGGCGCAACCTCGGCAGCAAGGCAATCAAAATGATCTATGGCGATCTGGCGCAAGCCGGTCGGTCGGTCAAAACCGTTGAGGTGGCTCAACATGACCGTGATCGCTTCAGCTTGAGTGATGAAGAAGTGTCGGAACTGGCGAAGCAGGCCCTGCTTATCGAGACGCACTATGGTCGCCCCATGGACATCGAGTGGGCGAAGGATGGTGATGATGGCCGCCTGTACATCGTCCAGGCCCGACCTGAGACAGTGAAAAGCCGGGCGAACGTCAGCGTTATCGAGCGATATCTGCTGAAGAAGCGCGCCCCGGTATTGGTAGAGGGCCGTGCGATTGGCCAGCGGATTGGTTCCGGCCGCGTGCGTGTGATCAACAACGTCGCAGAAATGGACAAGGTACAACCAGGTGATGTGCTGGTTTCCGACATGACCGATCCTGATTGGGAGCCGGTGATGAAGCGAGCGAGCGCGATTGTTACCAACCGTGGTGGTCGTACCTGCCATGCCGCGATCATCGCCCGTGAACTTGGGATTCCAGCTGTCGTGGGATGTGGCGACGCAACGCACCGCCTGCAGGATGGCCAGGCTGTGACCGTATCTTGCGCAGAAGGCGACACCGGCTTCATCTTCGAAGGTGAGCTGCCGTTCGAGGTTAGCCAGAGTGCAGTGGATGACATGCCTTCGCTGCCCTTCCAGGTGATGATGAACGTCGGCAATCCCGACCGCGCATTCGACTTTGCTCAGTTGCCCAATGAGGGTATCGGCCTGGCGCGCCTGGAGTTCATCATCAACCGAATGATCGGTGTCCACCCGAAGGCGCTGCTCGGTTTCGACGAACTCCCGCCGGAGATCCAAGCAACTGTCTCCAAGCGCATTGCAGGCTATGCATCTCCGGTCGATTTCTACGTTGACAAGCTAGCAGAAGGCATCAGCACCCTGGCCGCCGCCTTCTTCCCGAAAAAAGTGATTGTTCGCCTCTCGGACTTCAAATCGAACGAGTACGCCAACCTGATCGGCGGATCGCTGTTCGAGCCGGAGGAAGAAAACCCGATGCTCGGATTCCGTGGTGCCTCTCGCTACATCAGCGATTCATTCCGCGACTGCTTCGAGCTCGAATGCCGAGCCCTCAAACGCGTTCGTCAAGAGATGGGTCTTACCAACATCGAAGTCATGGTTCCATTCGTGCGAACCCTCAGCGAGGCGCGCAAGGTTGTCGAGTTGCTTGCATCAAATGGCCTAGAGCGAGGAAAGGACGGGCTCAAAATCATCATGATGTGTGAGCTCCCCTCGAACGCCCTCCTGGCCGAGGAATTCCTGGAACATTTCGACGGGTTCTCCATCGGCTCGAATGATCTGACTCAGCTCACCCTTGGCCTCGACCGAGACTCTGGGCTTATCGCCCACCTGTTTGACGAGCGCAACCCTGCAGTGAAGAAGCTGCTCTCGCAGGCAATCGCTGCATGCAATAAGGCCGGCAAGTACATCGGTATCTGCGGCCAAGGGCCATCTGACCATCCGGACTTCGCGCAGTGGCTGATGGATCAAGGTATCAGCAGTGTCTCGCTGAACCCTGACTCAGTGATGGACACTTGGATGTATCTCGCTTCTCAGCGTTGAGTGATTCCGCAGCAGTGGATGTCCGCCGGCAGTTGTCGCCGGCGGATCTGAAGATTTCGCAGGAGTGGTTATGAGTTCAATCAGTCAGAATGACGTCGTTCAGAGCGTTGCAGACGCTCTGCAGTACGTCTCCTACTACCATCCCAGCGACTTCATCCAAGCGATGCATGCGGCCTACCGGCGCGAGCAGTCTCCAGCTGCGAGAGATGCCATCGCTCAGATCCTCATCAACTCGAGGATGTGTGCAACGGGACATCGCCCTCTCTGCCAGGACACCGGCATCGTGACCGTGTTCGTTAAGATCGGCATGGGCGTTAAGTGGGAAGATCCCACGATGAGCCTGGACGAGATGATCAACGAAGGTGTTCGTCGAGCTTACTCTCATCCTGACAATGTGCTTCGAGCCTCCATAGTGTCTGACCCGGCCGGTAAGCGTCCCAACACCAAGGACAATACGCCAGCAATCATTCACTACTCCGTCGTGCCAGGCACAGAGCTGTCGATTGATATCGCCGCCAAAGGTGGTGGCTCTGAGAACAAGGCCAAGATGGTCATGCTGAACCCTTCCGACTCCATCGTGGACTGGGTGATGAAAGTGGTACCGACCATGGGCGCGGGCTGGTGCCCTCCCGGGATGCTGGGCATAGGTATCGGTGGTACGGCAGAGAAAGCTGCTGTCATGGCCAAGGAGTCGTTGATGGACTCCATCGACATCCATGAGCTGATCGAACGCGGCCCAAGCAACCGGGTGGAAGAGCTCCGGATCGAGTTGTATCGCAAGGTCAACCAACTGGGTATTGGCGCTCAGGGTCTCGGCGGGCTGACCACTGTGCTTGATGTGAAGATCAAGGATTATCCGACTCACGCAGCGTCACTGCCGATCTGCATCATCCCGAACTGCGCGGCGACTCGCCACGTTCACCTCACGCTTGATGGCTCGGGCCCGGTTGTTTTGGATACACCGAACCTCGACGATTACCCGGACATTGCATGGGAAACAGGTGAAGGTGTGCGCCGTGTAAACCTGGACACTGTGACGCCTGAAGAGGTGCGCACCTGGAAGCCAGGCGAGACTATCTTGCTGAGCGGCAAACTCCTGACTGGACGTGATGCTGCACACAAGCGGATGGTTGAGATGCTCGATAGAGGTGAGTCTCTCCCAGTCGATCTCAAAGGTCGATTCATCTACTACGTTGGGCCAGTTGATCCTGTACGAGATGAGGTCGTTGGCCCAGCCGGCCCTACTACCTCGACCCGGATGGACAAATTCACGCCGCGCGTTTTGGCTGAAACCGGCTTGCTTGGAATGATCGGCAAATCTGAACGCGGCCCTATCGCCATTGAAGCGATAAAAGAACATGGCTCGGTGTACTTGATGGCTGTGGGCGGCGCCGCTTACCTGGTTTCCCAAGCCATCACCAAGTCACGTGTGGTCGCTTTCGAAGACTTGGGGATGGAAGCCATCTACGAATTTGAGCTCAAAGACATGCCCACCACCGTGGCTGTCGATGCCCTAGGCGAATCTGTCCACGAAACTGGGCCTCAGCAATGGGCGCCCATTAGCAATCTGATGTGGGCTGGTAACTCGAATACATAAAATTTCGCTCCGGGTGGCCTGGATGTCCAAGCTCAAAAAGGACTCGTATCGAGCCTCCTGGAGACACAGAGTCCAGCCCCGCCGTGCGTCCAACGCATGTCGGGGCGTGATCAGCAGTGGGAATGCGGCTCACAAGGCCAAAACTTGCGGTTGATCGGATAGGTGCTGTTCTGACGGCTTTCAGCACCTTGGAACCACCACCCCCACGCGGGTGGTGGCTTTCTTATCAGATTCCCTGATCGAACCACCGAACCTGAACGAGGTGGTTACTACATGATCGTATTTTGATGCGATTGGATGGCAGCACAGCAGGCGCATCGTTTCACCAATAACCAAGCTGACGAACATCCTGTAGCGTCTGTAGCCATCGAGTCATTTCTCCGTTCACGCGCTCAGCAGCGGAACACCCATCATCCCTTTGACCGCCTCGGATCAGCAAAACGCGGGTAGGTGCGTTCTTCTTCGATTGTGCCAGGCCTATCTAAATCTGTCGGATGTGGGCAACCCCGGCCGTTTGTCTTCTGAATTGTCCGTTCTGCTGGCCCAGGCTGTCCCTTGAGGACACTAGCCAGAGCCACTCTCATGCCACAGCTCATCAGATTCATAACCCTTGCCCTGGCCTGTAGTTTTCTGTGGGCTTGCTCTGCTCCTGAGACAAAATCGCCGGTGGAGACACCCGGCAGGCCCGAGTCAGCCAAGACCCAGTTGCTGGAAGCCGGGGCCGCGACCTTGCAGGCCAAGCCGCCCATAGAGGCTATCAACGCTTACCTGGATGGCTTCCACTTTTACAACGGACATCCTGATGTGCAGATGGAAGCGCATCACTACTGCTCCATCCTGAATGAGGATGTCATCCAGTGCGTCATCTTCGACGGTAACACCAAGGAAGCGAAGATCATGGGTGTCGAGTACATCATCGACGAGAAGCTGTTTGCTGATCTACCGGCCAAGGAGAAGGCGATGTGGCACAGCCATGGGTATGAAGTCTCGTCCGGTCAGTTGATTGCACCAGGTATTCCTGCACCTGCTGAACATGCGCTGATGGAGCGGCTTGCGCATACCTATGGGAAGACATGGCACACGTGGCACACCGACCAGGACAAAGCCCTACCGGTGGGCGTCCCGCAGTTGATGATGGGGTTCACAGCGGATGGCCAGGCTGATCCAACGATGGTCGAGCAGCGGAATCGGCGTCTGAGAGTGGATGCGGCAAAAACGAAAGCTCAGCGGGCTGACATTCGAATCCCTGCGGCTGATCCCCAGGCGGATGGCTGGCAGCACGGCAACGTCGTTCAGATAAACGATCCAACGGGGGCTCATCTGCATCGGCCGGCCAAATCGACACCTGAGAAAGCGAATAGCCGATCAAGCCAATGAAGAGGAAGACGAGAACTGGACGTGCTCGTGATGGGGCGGCTGTTGTAAACCGCAAGGTTGCGGCCCTCCGGGCTTCCCTCCGCACGCCTCTGGCCCCTCCGGGGCCGGTGCGCTCCGCTTGCTGCCTAGTTCACACATGGAGGCCAAGCGGAGCAGTAGCGTTCGCTATCTGACTGGCTGTCTTCGACTGATTTTTGCGATTACTTCAGGTGCTGTTTGATCGCCTGAGCGGCTTGACTCATCGCATCACGGACGCTGGGAACCTGGGCGAGTACATTGAGTAAGCCGTAGTCGTGAATCATGCCGTTGTATCGAACGGCAGTAACCGGCACGCCTGCCGCAT
>Ga0213823_1000353_pt1 | contig 43402 bp, 37 predicted proteins | sample MC6MC0907MG_FD_179887 | JGI IMG/M metagenome (GOLD analysis project Ga0213823, IMG submission 179887) | Enriched soil aggregate microbial communities from Iowa State University, Ames, United States - MC6-MC0907-MG | ecosystem: Environmental > Terrestrial > Soil > Unclassified | place: USA: Iowa...
CGGTGACGGTGACCTCGCCTTTTTCGCCCGGTTTCAACGGGCTCGGCTTGATCGACCACGTGCCATCCGGGCTGATGGTGGTGGTCACGGTGCTGCCGTCCGGCAGCGTCACGGTCACGGTGCCGCCTGGCTCGCCGGTACCGTTCAGGTCCGAGCCATTCTGGTTAATGACTGGCGCGTCTGGCGCGGTCTGATCGCTCGGACCGGTGCTGGTCCCTGCGCTGGTGTTGCCATTAGGGTCGGTGACGGTGACCTCGCCTTTTTCGCCCGGTTTCAACGGGCTCGGCTTGATCGACCACGTGCCATCCGGGCTGATGGTGGTGGTCACGGTGCTGCCGTCCGGCAGCGTCACGGTCACGGTGCCGCCCGGCTCCCCGGTGCCATTCAGGTCCGTGCCATTCTGGTTAATGGTTGGCGCATCTGGTCGCGTGGTATCGATGGTTCCAGTTTCAATGCTCGCACTGGAGTTACCGGCGGCATCGGTGGCAATGACCGATCCGCTGACGTCTGGGGTCAGCGGGTTCGGGGAAATGCTCCACTGGCCATCCGCACCGACAGTTGCCGTGACGGTGCTGCCATCGGCGAGGCTCACGGTCACGGTAGCGCCCGGCTCAGCCGTACCGGCCAGGCCTGCCTGGTTATTTTGCGTAATGGTCGGCTCGGTGGGCGCGGTGACGTCGGCCACACCGGTGCCGATGGCATCGCTCTGTACGCCATTCAGGCTTGCCTGCAAAGTGCCCTGCTCGCCATCGGCCAGCGGGTTGGGGTTGAAATGCCAGAGCCCGGTGCTATCGGCCACAGCGGTGACCACCGTGCCGTCAGCCAGGGTCAGGGTAACGGTAGCCCCGGCATCGGACTTGCCGGTCAGGCCATGCATGTTGTTGAACAGCACGCTCGGTGTCGAAGGCGTGGTCAGCCCCTGATCGGAATTCGCCGCGTCGGAACTGCCGCCGCCACCTCCGCCACCTCCGCCATGGCTGGCAATCGCCACCGCACCGCCCACAGCGGCCAGGCCCAGCAAGGGTGCCAGCAGTCCCATGGAGTCAGCTTCAGCCACGGCGAGCAGCGAGTCGATGGACTCAAGCGGCACCAGTGCGACGCCAGTCCAAGGGACCGAATAATCAGCAAGCAGCAGCTCGCCGGTCGCGGGATCTTCAAACACCAGATCACTCTTCACGCCATCGACCACATCGAAGAAGCCATCGATGGAAATGGTTTCGCCAGTCTTGAGCTTGATGACCAGACGTTCGCCTTCGCGACTGACCGACTGAATATCCTCCGCTGGCGCGAACATCTTGATGACCGCCGGCCGATTAATTGTCAGCAGATTGCTGCCCGTGACATCCAGGGGATGCCCAGTGTCTTTTGCGATGATCTTGATCGGTAACATAACCACTCCGTTAAACATTCAATTCAAGTCCTGCACAGAGCGAAACGGCTACTCAAATGGCGTTTCGTACTGTCGTACCTCCTTCCAATACCGGCCTGCGGGAACAGCTTTTTCTCAGGGCTGCTTCACAATGGGCAGTGCCAGTGCTTGGAATTGATCAAATGGTAAGGAGCGCCCCTGGAGGGGTATTTAGGGAAAAACCTAAAACGCGCCGATCCGAAAAGAGTCGAGGCGCGAGCGAATGGGGGAAGGGATCAAAATACGAGAAGCAAGGATCCTGTTGGATCAATGCCAGAGACATGACCACCCAGGGTGGTCAGCAGCCTGCAAATAGAGCGCATGCAAAGTCAGCAGCCGAATCAAGGCCTTTCAGACGACCTGATGTTCCTGACAGAATGCGAACAGCTCCTGGTCGGAATGGACACATAATTTGCGCATGACCGAAGTCTTCTGAGTACTGACGGTCTTGGCACTACGTTGCAGGCTGGTAGCAATATCCTTGAGCCGCTCACCCGCCAAAAACAGCCGCAGCACTTCTGCTTCTTTGATTGAAATACTCGCGATGCGCTCACTGACTGACGACGTAGAAGCCATCACGCTGTCAGGCTCAAGAGTGAAGTTACCTTTGTAGATGCCTCCCTTGGAGATAGTGCGCAACGCCACATTTATTTCATCAAGGTTGATACTTTTCTGCAGCACGCCGGACACTCCGCAATCGTAGAGACTCCCCAGAATCGAACGGTTGTTCAGCATGGTCAGCACCAGAAAACGTACCTGAGGGAAATGGCGTACCAGATAGCTGATCAGGCGCATGCCATCGCCATAGTGCTCATCGCCTGGCATGTAGAAATCAGTGATCACGATATCCGGCGAATGTTCGTTGATGGCACTCATCAACTCGCCAGACGTCTTGGCCACGCTCACCACGTCATACAGGCCATCGCTTTCGATAGTTTCTTTCACCCCTGCCAATACAATGGGGTGATCATCGGCCAGCACCACTTTTATTTTATTCATGCTAAAACTGCCCTTGAAAAAGAAATGATCAAACCGCTCCTGACACTTTCCATAGCGTTCATAACTTTTCCATCTCCTGCGTGATTTGCTCGAGGACATCCTCTACTTCACGCCGTCTTTCATCCACCCACCCCTCTGCATCCAGTTGCGCTTCAATAGCCACGCAACGATCGAGCAAATCCTGTGCCTGAACTACCGACAACCCACCGCGTATCCGGTGCAACATGGAGCCCACTGCCTTGGCATCTTTGTCCCGCACTGCTGCGCGAGTTTTGGCAAGGTCTTCCTTGAACGTCTGAATGAATACATCACGCAATTGACTGGACACTTGCATGACACTTTTCTCTTCCGACGCCTCTTCCTCGGACAGTATTGCGCCATCCAGGTGTCCGCAGAGCTTCAACAGCACATTGTGCAGGGTTTGCAATGACATCGGCTTGACCACACAAGCGTTCATGCCTACGCCGATACAGCGTTCCTCTTCCTCGCGCAACGCGTTGGCGGTCACGCCGACAATGGGGGTGTTGCTATCGGCTCGACGTAGCGCCGTGGTCAATTCATACCCATTCATTTCCGGCATATTGACGTCAGTCAGCACGACATCGAAAGCATCATGATCCCAGAGTCGCAGCGCTTCCACGCCGTTGGATGCCAATGCCACGCTGCACCCCAGCTGCTGGAGCTGCTCCTTGATCAAGGTCTGGTTGATCGGGTTATCTTCGGCGACGAGCACATGCAAGCTGAACCGACACCAACTCTGTATCGCTTCGGCGCTTTCATTCGCGGCCAATGGCTCGCCCTGGGCCAGGGCCACTGCTCGTAGCAGGCCCTTGAGGCTGTGCAGACTGACGGTATAGCCATCGGCGGTACGTTGTGGCTTGATCAATCCCTCTTCCGAGCAACGAACCCGCTCACCACTCCATTCCAGCGCCGGCAAGAGTTCCGGGATCACATCGACAAGCACCGCGCCAGGATAACGGTCATCGGATACCTCACTACCGGTCACCGCCAGCGCTCCGAAATGCGACAGCCAGTTACAGACGCTGATGGCCAACTCCTTGATGGGAGCGCGTACTGCAACGGCCTCGTTCTTCAGGGTGAACCCAGGCAGTAGCGGATGTTCACCAGGCACAACCGTGAGCGGCAGGCTCAAAGTGAAACTGCTGCCCAGTCCTGTGTCACTGACGATCGCCAGGTTGCCGCCCATCAATTGCGTCAAGCGCCAGCAAATCGACAGGCCAAGCCCGGTACCACCGACGGTGTGCTGTTGGCTATGTGCCTGATAGAAGGGTTCGAACAGACGGACCTGATGCTCGCTGGAAATGCCACAGCCGGTATCGGTGACCTGCCACTGAAACTGCCAGACACCCTCGACCTGCTCGCTTTTGACCCGCAAGGCGATTCGTCCGACATCGGTGAACTTGATCGCATTGCTGAGCAAATTGTTGAGTATCTGCCGAATCCTGGCGGCATCGCCCCTGACTTTGCGCGGCAGCTCGACTTCCACACAGGCATAGAGATGCAGGCCTTTGGCGCCCGCAGCAGCTGAATAGGACTGCAGGACATCCTCGATCATTTCCAATGGAGTGAACTCGACGTGCTCGATCGCCAACTGCCCTGCTTCGATTTTCGACACGTCCAGAATATCGCTGATCACCTGCAACAGAATCGAAGAAGAACGTTGCATGGTTTGCACTTGCGAACGTTGCAGCGCATTCAGGGGCGACAAGGTCAAGAGTTCCAGGGTGCCGAGCACCCCATACAGCGGTGTGCGGATCTCATGGCTCATGGTCGCCAGGAATACGGTCTTGGCCTCGTTTGAAGCGTCCGCCGATTGCTTGGCTTGAGCCAGTGCCCGCTCCGCCAGCTTATAGGCACTGATGTCACTGAATGCGCAAAGCATCACGTCTTCGCCTTGATAGCGCGACGGCGAAAAACTGACTTCCAACTGTCGATCGTTGACGGTGATCGATAAACGCTTGCCCTCGACGCCTCCGGTCGATTCGGCCAAGGAAGACCAGTCGCGGCTAAGCCGACTGATGGTTGGCGTGTCTCCCAGCCATTGCAGCGCCAGGTCATTCTCCATGACCACCTTGCGATCTTTGCGCGCCAGGACGCACAACGCCACTGGGGCGTTCTGAATGATCGCGCGGCTGAACGAGTCACTCTCTACAACCCGGTCATGAGCCCGGCGAGCCGGTACGACCACTCTCATGGCATACCAGCGCAACAAGAAATAACCCACGACAACAAACGCCAGGCACACAGCCAGCAACACCAGTAACTGCCACTTGGCATATTGAAAAAAGCTTCGGTAATCAAGGTGATAGTAACCGCGCCAGCCGTCTTTGCTGGTGGTTTTGACCAGGAACCCGGCACTGGTCAATTGCAGCCCTTCTTGAGCATCATCGAAGCTGGGTATCTTGCCCGTCAGCAACAACCCATCGGGGGTTATGAGTTCCATGGCATCGAATACCGTCCAATCGCTGAGACGAGAAGAGTCGGTAATTGAACGCAGATCCAGCAACGAGGCGATGACCAGTTGACGCTTCGATTGATCGTGGGCCACCAGGTTTTGTGGCGTGTCGGTGTACATGTAGGTAATGAACTTGATAGACGACCCGTCACCCTGGACATGATTGGCCGGCGCCCACATCACGGCATTATCCGATTGTGCCGGGCGGAACTTCAAAATTTGCTTTTTCAGGTTTTCACTCAGCTCCAGGTAGTCGTTCTTACCGACCTGTCCATTTTCCCTTGAGGCAGTGGCTGCCGGAACACCGATGCTGATTGAGCTATCAAGATCCAGCAGTAGCGTTTGCGGCGCAGCATAAGAAGAAATGCTCCAGTACGAGCCGTACAAGTTGGAAATCAGCACCCCAAACTTCCCAATACCGGCAACTTGGTCTTCACCCTGCGAAGCCATCTCAGTGGGCACAGCCAGAGTGAACGGCATGGAAAAGGAGAATTCGCGTCCTTCGTAGATCCAGGAGTCGCGTGCTTCCTTGAGCAAGCGATGCTGAAACGGAATGACTGCCTGATCCCGTTTTTGTGTCACCTCATCGCTATGCCGGGCAACACGCAGCAAGAATTCTTCCTGCTCATGGATGTTGCCCATCAAGCGCGAGAAGTGAAATTCTATTTTGTACAACTGTTCCTGAACCAGGCGCTCGGCAGCCCAGTAGGTCATGGCGAACAACAGAATTGCCAGCGAAACCGCTACGATCAGTAGCATGTTCAACCGCAAGGAAGTACGGGCAAAATTTTTAATTAGATTATCGTTTCCCATAAATCATCCGGCTGATTCAACCCAGTGAGAAGCCTAGAGGGTCGACTGTTCCATCATCGACCCTCCTGTTGTAGCAAAGCCGAAAACGACTCTTTCGATACGGCTTTGGAAATCAAAAAGCCCTGTACCGCGTCACACTCGAACTGGCGCAATAACGCCAGCTGCGCGTGATTCTCAACACCCTCTGCAACGACTTCAAGTCCCAAATGCTGCCCCAGTGCAATAATACTTTTGAGCGCCGCGGCGGTACTTTCTTCATGCTCGCAATTGGCTATTAGCGCACGGTCGATTTTCAACTCGGTAAAGGGTGTTTTCACCAGGTTGTAAAACGAACTGAACCCTTGTCCGAAGTCATCCTGGGCCAATCCGAAACCTTTCATCCGCAACCGGCATACCCCGGCGATGTAGTGGCTGAGCAACTCGGTCATGCTGCATTCGGTCAGTTCGAAACACAGCCTGGACGGCATGCCGTTCAAGCGTAGAACACATTCATGAAGCCGATCGGGCAAGCTCGGGTCATTCAACAAGTGAGTCGGCAGGTTGATCGAAACCGGAATTCGAAAACCACTGTTCTGCCAGCTGAACTGGGCCTTCACGGTTTGTTCGATCATGCAGAACAACAATGCCTCTTCCAGCCCGGCATCAACCATCTGCGATAGAAACTGCCCAGGCAACAAGGTGCCCAAAGTCGGGTGCTCCCAACGCACCAACGCTTCGGCCGAGGCGATCCTGCCGCTTCTCAACGCCTTCTTCGGTTGGAACCACGCTTTGAACTGCCCCTGTTCCAAGGCCTCCTGCAACTGCTGTCGGTTGAAAACCAACACCGGAGCCGGCGCGCTCTCGGGAACCGCCCGGGGAGCCGCACACTTGTCAATCAGGCTCCTGATCGAGGCCGGCATGGCAGGTTTGGAAATCGTATCGATCACTTCGATTCCCAGCATTTCAGCCACGGTACAGGCGCTCCCCAGCATGCGTCGCGAGGACGAGCTCATCAGCGCCAGGCGGGGCGGCTTCTTCGACAACGACAGCTGCTGGATGAACTGCACGCCATCGAGCTCCGGCATCATCAGATCACTGAGCACCAGATCGAAGTCTCGCTTGTCCAGCCATTGCAGGGCTTCGTGTCCGTCAGCGGCAATCTCGATACGATGCACGCCCTCGGCCTTGAACAGCGATTTCAGATATTCGCGTTGAAAATGGTGATCTTCGACGATCAATACACTCATGGCGCACATACGATTTTCTCCGGCTTTAAGGCGTTCAAGCTGTTGAACAGGGACAGAAGATCCACGGGCTTCGTCAAACACAGGTTCATGCCCGAATCGAGACAACGCGCAGCTTCTTCGGGGTCAGTGTTGGCCGTCGCTCCCACGATCGGCACGGCGCAACCGATACGGCGCATTTGTCGCGCCAATTGGTGGCCATCCATGCCAGGCATGTTGATGTCGGTCAGCACCAGATCGAAGGTGCCACATGCCCATTGCATCAGCGCTTCGCGTCCGTCGCTGGCCAGAGTCACCTCACAGCCCAGCACTTCGAGTTGTTCCTTGAGCACCAACTGATTGATGGGGTTGTCTTCGATCACTAACACTCGTTGCAACAATTGACGAAAGGGTTCGGTGCTGGTCTCGGCACGCGCCTGGCTGCTGCCTTGAGCCAGGCTGACCGCCTGGCCGATAGCGTGAATATTGTTGAGGTTGACCTCCCAAGCGATGTCCGTCAGTACAGGTTGCCCTGGTGCACCTAGGTAAGCCCGTACCCGCGAACTACTGGGTAATAGCAGCGGTCTGGCGGCATCGTTCTCAACGATCAGCTCCACCAATGTCGCCCTAGGCGGCAGTTGCAATTCGGTGCTGTTGAGGATCTGAGCGGACGCCCCCCAACGGTTCAGCCAGCCGCACACGTTTTCTGCCGCTTCCTGGAGAGGAGAGCTAACGAAAACCGGTAACGATGCCAGGCGAATGCCCTGCTCGCTTATGCTCTCCGGGCGACCCAGCTCCAGCGGTAACGACAAGGTGAAACTGCTACCCAACCCGTAGGCACTGACCAGACGGATATCGCCATTCATCAACTCGGCCAGACGCTGACAAATAGACAAGCCCAGCCCGGTACCACCGGCTCGGCTCTGACGGTCTCCAGCCTGATAAAACGGCTCGAACAGACGACTTTGTTCTTCCACGCGAATGCCGCAGCCGGTGTCGGTCACTTGCCAAAGCAGGTTCAACCGTTCGCAATCGCGACTTTCGATCCTGACGCGCAACACCACGCGACCGGAGTCAGTGAACTTCAAGGCATTGCCCAGCAGATTGCTGAGAATCTGCCGAATCCGCGCCGCATCTCCGCGCATCATCGTCGGTAGTTTCGGGTCGCAGAACGCTTGCAGGATCAATCCCTTGCGTTGTGCTGCCGCGGAAAACATCTGAATCAACTCCTGCACCAATTCGCAGGGGTTGAAATCATCGGGCTCAAGCACCAACTGGCCAGCTTCGATCTTGGAGACATCCAATACATCGTTGATCAAATGTCCCAAGGTCGATGCTGAGCGCTGCATGGCATCCAGATAATTCGCCTGCTGTGGTTCGAGCTTCGTCAAGCCAAGCAACTCCAGCGTGCCGAGCAACCCATAAAGAGGCGTGCGGATTTCGTGACTGATGGTCGCGAGAAAGACGCTTTTAGCCTCGTTGGTCGCATCGGAATGCTGCTTGGCCCGAGCCAAGGCCAGCTCCATTTGTTTGCGCGCGCTGATATCGCTGAAGGCACAGAGCAGCACGTCCTCCCCCTTGTAGCGGGTAGGCACCGAGCTCAGGTGCAAATGATGACCACTGGCAGCCTCCAACTCCTCGCAGACCGGTGAATTGTCGTCGAACGCGCGTCGTATCCAGTCCTGCTCCAGAGCAATGCGCTGTGCGTCTCCACCTAACCACTGCACGCACAGACGATTTTCCAGCACCACCTGGCCATCAAGACGCCGTAACACACACAGGGCTACCGGAGCCGTGTCGATGACCGTACGACTGAACTCTTCACTTTCGATCAAGGCTTCCAAACGGTGCAGAGCCGGGTTGACCAACCGCCGATTAATCCGCAGCACCAAACGCTGAACGCCCATGGCCATCAGACCGAACACCAGCAGGGCCAGCACGGAGTCCCGCCACAGCGGCGTCAGCAGCGCCTTGAACGGTACGTAGTAGATCAACATCCACCTTGAACCGCCGATGCTTTTGCTCAGGGACAGATAACCGAGGTTCAGGCCGCGGCCAGTAAAGCCGAAATTGTCCTTGGACCAGACCCTGGAAAAATAGGCGCTCAAGTCTTTGTCCGGCTCGCTGCCCAACACTTGCTGGCGCGCCCTGTTCAACAACAGATAACCATCCGAACCTTGACCAAGCAGCCCCGCCGCCAGCTCTTTGCCAACAATTTCCAAGCCCAGCCAACCAGCATCCTGACCATTGGAAATGCGCCGAAAGATGTAGATTCGCGTGAGCGGATCACCAGGATCGTTCAACCAGATGAACTGCTGATTACTTGCCATGGTCGTCGCAGCCAGCGCATTGAGCACGCTGCTCGGCAGGACGTAATGGTCGAAGCTACGATCGTAGATGCGGCTGATGGTGTGCTCTGCATTGTTGGACACATACACGAGGCCGAGCTGAAACTCTTCCAACTCGCGAATATCGCGCCCGGAAAGAGTCAGGCTCCAAGGCGAATCGTAGTTGCCCAGCAGGATTCTCTTGCGTTGGTCCTGGCCCAAAGGAACTTTCAGTGCTTCGGGTGCAGACACCACATCCGGTGAATTCAAATGAACCGAGCGGCTGAAATGCAGCAACAAGGCCTCGCGCTGAAACAGCGACTCTTGAACGCTGTAAACCTCATCATTCATCACTCGGCGGTGCTTGGAGATTTCGTTATTTAAACTGGACACCCAATAGAAGCAGAGACCGCAGAACAGGCACAACAGGAGTAACCAGGCCAAAAGCAGAAGGAGCTTGCCAACCGCCTTGGGCGAGGAAAAGTTTTTGTCCAGTGGTTGAAGAAACTGTTTGTATTTCATGCATCCAAGGTTAGGGATGCCGCCAAACAGAACCTATCGGAAAATCCCTAAAGCCACCTTTGTGCGCTCAGACCAGCCCATGATGCAATTAACAAGAACATTGACCTTCATCACCTGCCTGATAGGCGGCTATCCATCCAGGCAGCAGAGGGTTCGACAGCCCTGCGCGTTGTACCTGTGTAGCTTCTCCCCCCTTTCCAGCTCACCTGATCGCTGCGACGCGAGCTTCAGCGCCCTCCTCACTCGCCTACGAATCAACTCGCACCGGCCTGGAACTTCTTGCGGTACGCCGCCGGCAGCAGGCCGACCCGTTGCTGGAACAGCCGGCGAAACGAGTTGCTGTCTTCGTAGCCCACCTTGTAGGTGATGCTGTCCAGGGTCATGCGCGTGGATTCCAGCAGCTCCTTGGCCTTTTCCAGGCGCAGGGTCTGCAGATAGGCCAGGGGCGTGTAGCCGGTGGCCTCCTTGAAGCGGCGCTTGAAGTTCCGCACGCCAAAGCCGAAGCGCCGGGCCGTGTCGTCGATCAGCAGCGGCTGGTCGAAGTGTTCCTCCAGCCAGTCCTGCACCCGCAGGATCTCGCCATCGCCATGGCTCTTGGGCAACGACCACATGACATAGACCGACTGCTCGCTGCGCACCTTGTCGATCAGCAGGTACTTGCCGCACTTCTGCGCCAGTTCCAGGGACGCGAAACGCCGCACCAAATGCAGCAGCAGGTCCATGGCCGCGCTCGCGCCGCCGCTGGTGATCAGGCGATCGTCCTCGCAGAGGAGCTGCCCCTCGTCCAGCTCGACCCCGGCATAACGCCGCCGGAACAGCTCGGCGAAAGCCCAGTGGGTGGTGGCGCGAGCGCCCTTCAATAGGCCGGCTTCAGCCAGCAGGAAGGTGGCGGTGCACATCGAGGCCAGCACCGCGCCTTGGGCATGCTGTTGCCGCAGCCAGGGCCCATGCCTGGCAAATGCCGGCAAGGCTTCCTTCAAGGTGAAGAGAAAACCGGGGATCAGCACCAGGTCGGTCCGGGCAATCTCGGCCACCGAACGCTGCACCCGCAGCGCCTGCCCGCCCCAGGCGCTGACATCGGCGCCATCGAGCGAAGCGACCACCACCTCGAACGGCGCGCTGGCGCTGTCGGCGAACAGGTTGGCGGCGCTCAGCACTTCCAGGGCCAGGGTGGCGCTGGCGGCGGAACAGTGATCGGCCAGGAGCAAGGTGACGTGCATAGTGGATTCCGTTGCGCTTTTCGCATGAAAAATGTCATTTGCGCACCTAGCTTAGCCGATCCCCCTTGCCTAAAGTGCGGCCATCCTTTCAATCATCGGTGTACTCATGAATCTCTGGTTCCGCATGCTGCTCATGCTGTTTCGTCGTCCGTGGCGCAAGCCGGTCGAAGGCCTGGCCACCACCGTCGTGCGCATGCGCGTCTGGCCGCTCGACCTCGACCTCAACCGCCATGTCACCAATGGCCGCTACTTCACCCTGGCCGACCTCGGGCGCATGGACTTCGTCCTGCGCAGCGGCGCCTATCGCGTGGCCCTGCGCCACAGGGCCGTGCCGATCGTTGGCGATGTGTGGGGCAAGTTCCGCCGTGAACTGAAGCTGTTCGAAGCCTTCGAGATCCACAGCCGGATCCTCGGCTGGGACGAGAAATGGAGCTTTATGGAACACCGCTTCGTGAGCAAAGGCCGGGTGATCGGCGTGGTGGTGATGCGCGGGCTGTTCCGCTCGGCCAAAGGCACCATCGCCCCCGGCGAGTTCGTCCACGAACTGGGCATAGACATCTCGCCCGAGTTGCCACAGTGGCTGCAAGACTGGTCGCAAAGCTGCGACGACATGAGCATTCAGTTGCGCGCCGAGGAAGATCCGGCGCGTTAAGGCGGTTCGCTGAAACAACAACGCCATTGCCGACCCAGGTCGACAATGGCGTTGATGCGCGACAGCCAGCGCTTGAGCGAGCGCGACGCCGTAATGGCACCGCGCCCGCCCGTCACTCAGTGCGGGGCGCGGGGGATGGTCTTGAGCAGGTCTTCGGGGCTGATGTGACCGACCACGCTGCCCGGTTGTGGCATGTTGAGGATATGGCCTTTCATCTTGCCGATGATATGCATCTCGCACGGTTTGCAGTCGAACTTCAGGGTCAGCACTTCGTCACCGTGAATCAGCTGCATCGGCGCCACCTTGGTGCGCACGCCGGTGACGCCCTTGGCCTGTTTCGGGCACAGGTTGAAGGAGAAACGCAGGCAGTGCTTGGTGATCATCACCGGCACTTCGCCGGCCTCTTCATGGGCCTCGTAGGCCGCATCGATCAGCTTCACCCCATGGCGGTGATAGAAGTCGCGGGCCTTCTGGTTGTAGACGTTGGCCAGGAACGACAGATGCGATTCCGGGTACACCGGTGGCGGCGTGGTCTCGGCCTTGCGGCTGCCACGCGGGTGAGCGGCGATCCGCGCGGCGGTCAAGGCTTCGATCACTTCACGGCGCAAGGCCTTGAGCTGCGAGTTGGGGATGAAGAATGCCTGCGGCGCATCGAGCTTGATGTCGATGGCGTGGTACTGCGTGGTGCCGAGCTGGCCGAGCAGGTCGCGCAGCTGCTCCAGCGCCTGTTCCGGCTTGTTGGCGACGCCGAACGGGCCGTCCAGGGTCACGCTGGCGCTGATGCCTTCTTCGCTGGTCGCGGTCACTTCCAGCTGTTCTTCACGCAGGCGCGCGACCCAGCTCAGGGCCACGCGGCGCTCGGACGAAGTCTTCTGCAGGGCCTGCTGCCAGTTGTGATCGAGGTTGCGGTTCAGCGGGTGGTTCGGCCGCAGCTTGTACAGGCCTTCCGGCATCTCGTTGGGCTCGACGCGATAGCGATAGCGCTTCTCGCCGTCCTCTTCGAACTCGCCCTTGGGCTCGGCGATGTTGGCGCGAAAACCCACCACTTCGCGCTTGACCAGCACGTTGAGGCCGTCGCCGTTGGACAGCGGCTCATGGGTCACCACCTGCAGGTCGCGCTTGGCGACTTTCTCGACCACGCCCACCGGCAAGCCGGTAAAGGTCGGCGAGTCGAAGGCGCCGATGTCGATCTTGCGATCGGTGACGAAATAATCGGTGCTGCCGCGGTGGAAAGTCTTTTCCGGGTCGGGCAGGAAGAAGTGCGCGGTGCGGCCGCTGGAAGCGCGGGCCAGGTCGATCCGGTCTTCGAGCACGTCGTCCAGGCGCTGGCGGTAATAGGCGGTGATGTTCTTCACGTAGCCCATGTCCTTGTAGCGCCCTTCGATCTTGAACGAACGCACGCCGGCCTCCACCAGGGCGCGGATGTTGGCGCTCTGGTTGTTGTCCTTCATCGACAGCAGGTGCTTCTCGTAGGCGATCACGCCGCCCTTTTCGTCCTTGAGGGTGTACGGCAGGCGGCAGGCCTGGGAGCAGTCGCCACGGTTGGCGCTGCGGCCGGTCTGCGCATGGGAGATGTTGCACTGGCCGGAGAAGGCCACGCACAGCGCGCCGTGGATGAAGAACTCGATCGCCGCGTCAGTCTCGTCGGCGATGGCGCGGATTTCCTGCAGGTTCAGCTCGCGGGCCAGGACCAGTTGCGAGAAGCCGGCCTGGTCGAGGAACTTGGCCCGGGCCAGGGTGCGGATATCGGTCTGGGTGCTGGCGTGCAGCTCGATCGGCGGAATGTCCAGCTCCATCACGCCCAGGTCCTGGACGATCAACGCATCGACGCCCGCGTCGTACAGCTGGTGGATCAGCTTGCGCGCCGGCTCCAGCTCGTTGTCGTGGAGGATGGTGTTGATAGTGGTGAAGATCCGCGCGTGGTAACGGCGGGCGAACTCCACCAGCTCGGCGATTTCGCTCACTTCGTTGCAGGCGTTGTGGCGCGCGCCGAAGCTCGGGCCGCCGATGTACACGGCGTCGGCGCCATGCAGGATGGCCTCGCGGGCGATGGCGACATCGCGGGCAGGGCTGAGCAATTCCAGGTGATGCTTGGGCAAGGACATATTTTTTTAGTCAGGCTTGTCACGGTCGAGGCGCGCATTGTAGCGGCGAAACGCCTGACCGGCACCCGTGTACTGCCCGGTGGCGCCCACTCGCCGAGCGGCACCACCGGATAACGCCGCAAACTCAGCCCTTGGCCGCCATCGCGGTGACTTCCACACGCATGCCTTCGACCGCCAGGGACGCCACGCCAACGGCGGCGCGCACCGGCCAGGGCTTGGCGAAGAAGCGCTGGTAGACCTCGTTGAACGCCGCGCGCTCGGCCATGTCGGTGAGGTAGATGGTCAGGTGCAGGACCCGGTCCATGGAGCTGCCGGCCTTTTCCAGGGCCACCTTGAGCGCCTGCAGGGTGCACTCGCTCTGCGCAGTGATGTCGCCCAGCTCCAGGCTGCCGTCGGCACGGGTGGGGATCTGGGTGGAGACCAGGATGCCAGCGAAACCGGCAACGTCGGAAGAGATGGAGTCCGCGTCGGGATCGGGAATGAAATCGATATCGTGGTTGGCCATGGGGCTCTCTTGTTCGAGGGGATAAAGGGCGCCAGTTTACAGCCCCGGCGCCGGGTCGTGCGGGAATCGGCGGGAAAACCCGGCCCGCCCTCCTCGCCCGGTGGCAGCCTGTAACACTCCAGGGCGAGGGCGACGCTGCTGCCCGACTATTATCCCTGTCAGGCATTTATCGCCGACAGGCCCTCGATATCCTGCTGGCCATTCGCGCATCAATACGGAGAACAAACCCATGAAGATCGTCATCACCAGCGTGGTCGTCGACGACCAGGCCAAGGCCCTGGCCTTCTACCGGGACGTGCTGGGTTTTCAGCTCAAGCACGACATCGCCATGGGCGAGCATCGCTGGCTGACGCTGACCTCCCCTGGCGACCCCGACGGCGTCGAATTGCTGCTGGAGCCCGACGCCCACCCGGCCGCCAAGCCATTCACCTCGGCACTGAAACGCGATGGCATCCCTTTCACCTTTTTCGGAGTCGAGGATGTGCACGCCGAATATGCCCGGCTGAGTGCCCTGGGCGTGCAGTTCACCCGGCCGCCGACGGTCGCCGGCCCGGTGACCCTCGCGGTCTTCGACGACACCTGCGGCAACCTGATCCAGATCGTCCAGCAGAACTGAACCGGCGCGGTGCGCTGAAAGCCCTCTCCCTTGCGGGAGAGGACGGGCGAAGACCTTCAGGTGTGGTGAATGTCCCGGTCCTTGGTTTCCGGCAGGAACAAGGTGCCCAGGATCGCCGTCATCACCGCGATGACGATCGGGTACCAGAGCCCGTAGTAGATGTCCCCGGTGGCCGCCACCATGGCGAACGCCACCGTCGGCAGGAAGCCGCCGAACCAGCCGTTGCCGATGTGATACGGCAGCGACATCGAGGTGTAGCGGATGCGCGCCGGGAACAGCTCCACCAGCCAGGCGGCGATCGGGCCGTAGACCATGGTCACGTAGATCACCAGCAGGGTCAGCAATGCCAGCACCGCCGGGTAGTTGGTCTTGGCCGGGTCGGCCTTCTCGGGGTAACCGGCGTCCTTGAGGGAGCTGCCCAGGGTGGCGACGAAGGCATCGTTCTGCGCCTTGAAGTCGACGGCCGGCATGCCGGTGCCTTCGAAGCTCGGCAGCACCTTGTCGCCGATCCGGATCCGCGCCACGGCGCCGGGCTCGGCCTTCTCGTTCGCGTAAGGGATGGCTTTCTTCGCCAGCACGCTCTTGGCCAGGTCGCAGGAACTGGTGAATTTGGCCTTGCCCACCGGGTCGAACTGGAACGAGCACTGGCTAGGATCGGCGATCACCGTGACCGGGTTGCGCTCCTGGGCGCTGAACACCTCGGGGTTACCGTATTCGGTCAGCGCCTTGAAGATCGGAAAGTAGGTCAGCGCCGCGAGGACACAGCCGGCCATGATGATGCCCTTGCGGCCGATGCGGTCCGACAGGCTGCCGAACAGGATGAAGAACGGCGTGCCGATCAGCAGCGAGCCGGCGATCAGCAGGTTGGCTGTCTGCGGGTCGATCTTGAGCGTCTGCAGCAGGAAGAACAACGCGTAGAACTGCCCGGTGTACCAGACCACCGCCTGGCCGGCGGTGCCGCCGAGCAGCGCCATGATCACGATCTTGAGGTTGTCCCAGCGGGCGAAGGACTCGGTCAGCGGCGCCTTGGACGACTTGCCTTCGGCCTTCATCTTCTGGAACACCGGCGACTCGCTCAGTTGCAGGCGGATGTACACCGAGACGATCAGCAGCAGGATCGACAGCAGGAAGGGAATCCGCCAGCCCCAGGCCTCGAAGGCTTCGGTGCCGAGGATCGTGCGGCAGGCGAGGATCACCAGCAGCGACAGGAACAGGCCCAGGGTCGCCGTGGTCTGGATCCACGACGTGAAGTAGCCGCGCTTGCCCTTGGGGGCATGCTCGGCCACATAGGTCGCCGCGCCGCCGTACTCACCGCCCAGGGCCAGGCCCTGCAGCAAGCGCAGGCTGATCAGGATGATCGGCGCCGCCACGCCGATGGTCGTATAGCTGGGCAGCAGCCCGACCACGGCGGTGGAGACCCCCATGATCACAATGGTGATGAGGAAGGTGTGCTTGCGCCCGATCATGTCGCCCAGGCGGCCGAACACGATCGCGCCGAACGGTCGCACGGCAAAGCCCGCGGCGAATGCCAGGAGGGCGAAGATGAAGGAGGTGGTTTCGTTGACGCCAGCAAAGAAATGCTTGGCGATGATCGCGGCGAGAGAGCCGTAGAGGTAAAAGTCGTACCACTCGAATACGGTGCCCAGGGACGAGGCGAAAATGACCTTGCGTTCCTCCCTGGTGATCCCGCGGTTGGGCGCGCTGCCCGTGGTTGTACTGTCGATTGCCGGCATGAGGGTTCTCCGTCTTGTTCTTGTTATAGGCCGGAGTGCCTTACTACCCTTGCCGCACCCAGGCCCTGGGCTGATGTCATCGAACTGAAGCTCATTGAACAGATGTTCACCGAACTGATGTCACCGAACTGAAGCTCATCGAACTACGGACTGCACAAAGCATGGAAACAGACTGACGGCCTCGCATCGCTGCCAGGTTTCCCTGAAGCATAATCAGCTTCGCGCAGATATCCACTCGCCCGCTGCCTGACGGCCCCCTGCCACGCCGCCGCCAATCATCACGGCCGTCGATCATTCAAATCATGAAAGTGGATTTTTCATTTTCCGCCGATGCCTTCAGAATGGCGCCACCTTCAATACCGTCGGACAAGTACGTCATGAATATCAATTTTGCGGTCGCCTGCATGATCGTGGTTTCCTTTGCCATCGCCCTGTTCCACACCTGATCGGCAGCCCCGCTCGACATAGCCCCGGCCATCGGTACGGGTGCCGGACACTGACTTGCCGCGTTCCCCACGCGGCATTTGTGTTTAAAATGCCCGCCCTTTTCCGCTGCTGGCCCCTTCGATGAACCCCGACGCCCTCGCCACCCTGCACCACCACCTGCTGACAGCCCTGGCCTGCGCTCCGGCGGAAACCCGGCGCCTGTTCCATGGCCGCGGGCGTTGCTGGCCGGGGCTGGAGCAACTGACCGTGGACTGGCTGCAGGGCGTGGTGCTGGTGGCGCTGTTCAAGGAGCCGGAGCCGCAGCAGCTGGAGGCGCTCAAGCAGTTGCTGCTGGCACTCAGCACCTCGCCCGAGTGGCAGGCCTGTGGCGCCCATACCCTGCTGCTGCAACACCGTTATCAGCTGCAAAGCCCGGTGGACTGGCTGGTGGGCGAACCCATCGAGGAATGGACCCTGGTCGAGGAAGGCCTGCGCTATCGGGTGGACCTGGGCCAGAAGCAGAACAACGGCCTGTTTCTCGACATGCGCTACGGTCGCAACTGGGTGCGCGCCAATGCCCGGGGCAAGCGCGTGCTGAACCTGTTCGCCTACACCTGCGGCTTTTCGGTGGCGGCCATCGAGGGCGGCGCGACCCATGTGGTCAACCTCGACATGTCGCGCGCGGCCCTGAGCCGTGGCCGCGACAATCACCGGCTCAACGGCCACGACCTGAGCCGGGTGAGTTTTCTCGGCCACGACCTGTTCAAGTCCTGGAGCAAAGTGAAAAGCGGCGGGCCCTACGACCTGGTGATCATCGACCCGCCGTCCTTCCAGAAAGGCAGCTTCCTGCTGACCAAGGACTACGCGCGGGTGCTGCGGCGCCTGCCGGAATTGCTCACCGCCGACGGCTGCGTGCTGGCTTGCATGAACGACCCGGCCGTCGGCTCGGACTTCCTGATCGACGGCGTCACCCGCGAGGCCCCGGGCCTGCGCTTCGAGCAACGCCTGGACAACCCGCCGGAGTTTCCCGATAGCGATATCGAGAGCGGCTTGAAGGCCCTGGTGTTCCGCCGGGTCGAATAAGCCCGTAGCGGTTCAGACCGGGCTTGCCGCAGCTCCGAACTCGCCATCCACCGACCCAGGCCAGCCCCTGTAAAGCCCAGCACCTCCCGGCTCTTGCCACCGCCGTCACACCAGCGCCTGCACCACCTCGATGCCCAGGCGCCGGTAGTCCTCGATGCTGCCCGAGGCCAGGTGCTGCTCGGTGATCAGCGTATGCAGGCGATTGCATGGCGCCACGGCGAAGGGTTCCACCGCGCCGAGCTTGTCGGCGGTGGTCACCGCGATGACCTGGGAAGCGCTGTCGAGCAAGGCCTGCTTCACCGGTACCTCATCGAAGTGCAGCGAGGTGATGCCGACCTCCGGGTGAATCGCGCACACCCCGGTGAACAGCAGGTCGGCGCGGATGCCTTGGATCAGGCGTACCGCCTCATGGCCACCGGAGGACAGGGTCGCCGGGTTGAGCCGGCCGCCGGCGAGAATCACCTGGCTGCGCGGGTATTCGGCCAGGGCGACGGCGATCAGCGGCGAAGCGGTGACCGCGGTGATGCCGATATCGGCAGGTAGCGACTGGGCGATCAGCAGCGTGGTCGAGCCCGAGTCGAACATCACGATCTGCCCTTCCTGCACCCGCTGCGCGCCGAGCCTGGCCAGGTGGCGCTTGACCTCGCTGCTTTCGCCCAGGCGGGTGAACACATCCTTGCCGGTGTCCTTGGGCCGTGGCAGCGCGCCGCCGTGCACCCGCTGCAGCAGCCCGGCATCGGCCAGTTCCGCCAGGTCGCGGCGGATGGTGTCCTCGGAGACCGCGAAATGCTGGCCCAGCTCGGAGGCCATGACCTTGCCGTCGCGCTCGAGCAGCAACAGGATCTTCTGCCGGCGCACATGGGGCAGTTCGGCGATGGAATGCTGGCTTTGCATGGTTATGCCTGATTTTGCGTGTTTATGCGAGATTAGCCAAGGCTTGGCCCAAACACAACGCCGGCCTTGCGCATTGGCCGCCCGCACCCAGGCTTGCTTTACTGAGGCAACCGGGGCGAATTCGTCCCGCCCACCAGTCATGTGGCACCCGGACGCCCATGAGTGAGGAGATAACACGCGATGCAACGTCTCAGTGCCAAAGACTTCGCCCCCGAGCTGCTCGAGCTCTACGACTACTACGCCCACGGCAAGATCAGCCGCCGCGAGTTTCTCGACCGGGCGGCGGCCTTCACCCTGGTCGGGCTGACCGCCAGCGCCACCCTCGCCGCCCTGACGCCGAACTACGCCCTGGCCGAACAGGTGTCGTTCACCGACCCGGCGATCGTCGCCGAATACATCACCTACCCCTCGCCCAAGGGCCACGAGCAGGTCCGGGGTTACCTGGTGCGCCCGGCGAAGGCCGAAGGCAAGTTGCCAGCGGTGGTGGTGGCCCATGAAAACCGCGGGCTCAACCCCTATATCGAGGACGTTGCGCGACGCCTGGCCAAGGCCGGTTTCCTCGCCCTGGCCCCCGACGGCCTGACATCGGTCGGCGGCTACCCGGGCAACGACGACAAAGGCCGTGAACTGCAACAGAAGGTCAATCCGGAAAAGCTGATGAACGACTTTTTCGCCGCCGTCGAATGGCTGCTCGAGCACGACGCCAGCACCGGCAAGGTCGGCATCACCGGCTTCTGTTATGGCGGTGGCGTGGCCAATGCCGCGGCCGTGGCCTACCCGGAACTGGCGGCGGTGCCCTTCTACGGGCGCCAGCCGGACAGCGCAGAAGTCGAACGGATCCAGGCGCCACTGCTGCTGCACTACGCCGAACTGGACACCCGCATCAACGAAGGCTGGCCAGCCTACGAGCAGGCACTGAAAGCCGCGGGCAAGACCTACGAAGCCTATATCTACCCCGGGGTGAACCACGGTTTTCACAACGACTCGACGCCGCGCTACGACGAGGCGGCGGCCACCCTGGCCTGGGACCGGACGCTGGCGTGGTTCCACAAGTACCTGGTCCAGGCCAGCGGCTGACAGCGGTTTGCAGGCGACGGCGCGAGGGCGCCGTCGCTTGTGCTCAGCGGCTCAGCCCTTGTTCAGCAACGCCGTGGCGATCACCGTGCCCATGGGCGTCGGTTGCGGGTCGTTCTGGTGCGCGACCGCGTTCACCGCCCAGTCCTCCAACTGCACCCGGCCCTTCTGGAAGATCATCATGTGGGTCGAACCGCCGAACTCGAAATGCCCGATCTCGGTGCCACGGGTGATGTTCACCGGTGCCGCGCCTTCGTCGACGATGAACGGCGGCTCGATCACGCAGGTCGAGACCTCGACCATGCCGATGCAGATCAGCGCGACATAACCGCAGGTCGGGTGCTCGAAGACAAAGATCGCCCGGGCGGCGACATGCCCCAGGTACGGCTGCGACTCGGTGCCCTCCCAGGTGCCCTCGCCTTCGCCCTGGGCCGGACGCTGGGCGAAATAGGTGCCCGGCTGGACCCAGGAGCGCACCAGCTTGCCGTCGAGCGGGGCGTTCCAGCGGTGATAGTGGGTCGCCGACAGGAAGCCCTGGTAAGCCTGCCCACCCTGGAACGGCGCGGCCCACTGCTCCTGGCCGCCGAACAGATCGAGCAGCGAGTAATTGACGTCCTTGATCCAGAACTCGGTCTCGAACGCCACATCGTTTTCGTACTGCCAGGGCGTGGTCTCGCAGCCGATATCGACCTGGGTCAGCGGGTTGCCCTGGAACGGCCGCGCGCCGGGCACGAACCTGCGGATGAAAAACGCGTTCCAGGAATCGAAGCCATAGCCGGGCAGGTTCGGGTCATGCTCCATCTGCTTCCAGACCCCGGCCTCATGGGCCGCCGCGGAGATCCACGAGCCCTCTTTTTCCGGGTCGTTGATGTCCAGCTTGTCGAGGGAAGCGCTGCTCTTGAGGAAGGCGTTCCAGGCATTGAGCACCTTCTTGAACTGCTGGTTGAAGGTCGTGTCATGGAACAGCGCGACACCCGCCTCGGTGCCCATCGACACCGCCAGGAAAGCGTTCATCGGCGTGCCGACCTGGGCCGTGGTGTTGAACGACGAGGAGGTGCTGATGATCTCGTTGAGAATCTCGAAGAAGCTGTCGTAGCCGGCGATCCACAGCGCATCGCCGTCCGAGTCCTTGATCTGCTCCTTGGTCGCCTCGTCCAGGGTCGCCACGTAGGCGTTGGACTGTTCGATCATCGAGTTGACCCACATGCGGTACACGCTGTTGTGGGTGACCCAGGTCTTGAACTCGATGATTTCCGCGCGCATCGGGGTCAGGGTGCCGGCCTTTTTCTTCTCGGCGATCAGGTTGCGCAGCGGCACCAGGAACTTGGCCGTGGCCCATACCCGGTTGGGCACCCAGAAGCCCATCTGGATCGGCCCGGCGTTGGCCAGCGTCAGGCGTTCGGCGCCGGTGCTTTCCAGGCGTGCCTGGCGCGATGGCTGTTTGGGGTTGTTGAGCTGTTTGTCGTACTGAGTCATGTCTTTACTCCTTTAAAGAGGCGGCGCCCGGGCTGCGATGGCCCGGGCGCGACCAGACCGCGATGAGGTACTGGCCAGCAAACGACTGCTCCAACAGGCGTTCATGTCAGGGGGGCGACAAGGGTCTGCTACGGGGTTGAACGACACTCCGTGTCCTTCTCGCAATGCCGGTCCCGGGCAGAATGCGGCGGCCGAACGGCCATCTACAGGCGCGACTTGCCTGGACAAGTAAAGCTGCTCTGGCGGGTTTCTGGGGGTCGCCCCAAAAATTCATGTAACCGGTCGCTTCACGCTCCCGCTCGGCTGGCGATGGGCGCATGTCGGGCCATCAGCTCGGCGACCCAGTCGATAAACACCCGCAGCTTGATGCTGATATGCCGGTTGGGCGGGAACGCCACGTAGATTGGCATCGGCTCGAGCCGCCAGTCCTCGAACAGACGCACCAGCTCGCCCCGTTCCTGATGCGCCCGGGCCATGTAGTCCGGTAGCCAGAGCACGCCCAGGCCCGCCAGGCCGGCGGCGAGGTAGGCATTGCCATCGTCGACCGCCAGCACGTAGCGGCCCTTGATCTGCAGGCTCTCACCGTGGCCGTGCATGGCATAGGGCAAGGCCTTGCCGGTGCGCGCCCAGAGAAAACCGACGATGCGATGCAACGAATCCTCCAGCTCGCGCGGATGCGCGGGCGTGCCGAGGCGCTCCAGGTAGCCGGGCGCCGCATACACGCCCAGCTGGAGGTCGCCGACCCGCCGCGCCATCAGCGACTGGTCCGTCAGCTCGCCGCCGCGCACCACGCAATCCACGTTCTCGCCAAGCACATCGACGATGCGGTCGCTGACGCCCAGGTCGATCTGGATGTCCGGGTAGCGAGCGTGAAACCCGGGCAGCGCCGGCACCAGGATCATGCTCGCCAACGGGCTGGGCACATCCACCCGCAGGCGTCCCCTGGGCAACGCCGAGGCACTGGACAGGCTGGTCTCGGCATCGTCGAGGTCGGCCAGCAGGCGCACCACACGCTCGTAATACACCGCGCCGTCGGCGGTCAGGTGGACCCGGCGCGTGGTGCGGTTGAGCAACTTGACCCGCAGGCGCGCCTCCAGCTGCTGCACCAGTTGCGTCACGCTGGTCTTGCTCATGTGCAGCGTGTCGGCGGCCTTGGTGAAACTGCCCGCCTCCACCACCCGGGCAAAGGCCTGCATCGCATCAAATCGGTCCATTTCCACCCCGGCTAACCATTGGATTGTTTGGATTCCACAAACAGTGATGGCTACGGTTGCTGGTTTATCGGCCCGGCGCAAGTGCCTAGAGTCAGCTTCATCGTTCATTCCAGGCCGGCTTCGGCCCTTATCGATGGAGGCAACACATGACTCAGCGCGACGTGGTTTTTCCGCCCGGACGCCAGGCGCTTTACCAGCGCAACCGCTACTCGCCGGCGATCCGCTCCAATGGTTTTCTGTTCGTCTCGGGACAGGTCGGCAGCACCGCCGACGGCTCGCCCGAGCCGGACCTCGAGGTCCAGGTCCGCCTCGCCTTCCACAACCTCAACGCCATCCTGGCGGCCACCGGCAGCTCCTTCGACGAGGTGATCGATGTCACCGTGTTTATCGTCGACCCCGAGGACAAATTCGAAACCATCTGGAAGGTGGTGCCGGAGTTCTGGGGCCAGGCGCCGCACCCGACGCTGACCGCCGTGGGCGTGACCTGGCTCTATGGCTTCGACTTCGAGATCAAGGTCATCGCCAGACTGCCGGAAAGCACCGCCGGCTGACTCACACCCCTCGACCGGGTCACGCCCGTGGCCCGGGATCCACGGCCAGACCGGCCTCGCATCTCCCATTCCCACGCCATTCCCAAGCCCATTCCCACGCCTGACCCAGCATCACCCATCTGCTGAGCAATGATCTTTTGTCAGCCCCGCGCGGCCGAGCGTTAACTCTCGCCCCGCGAAGTCCTTTGACGGACCCCGTCACAAAATCAATAAGAGGGTTGGCCGATGCAAAGCAATGGCGCGTTGCTGTGGGTGTTGTTAGCCGCGATCGTGATGATCGTGGTGTTGATTGTCAGGTTCAGGGTGCATGCCTTCCTGGCGCTGATCGCCGCCTGCGGCCTGGTCGGGTTGGGCTCGGGGATGCCCTTGAATGCCATGCTCGAATCGTTCCAGAAGGGCCTGGGCGATACCCTGGGGTTTCTCGCCGCGATCATCGGGCTGGGCAGTATCCTCGGCAAGATGCTCGAGGAGTCGGGGGGCGCCGAACGCATCGCCCGGACCTTGCTCGATACCCTGGGCGAGCGGCGCGCCTCCTGGGTGATGATGCTGGTGGGGTTCATCGCCGGCATCCCGGTGTTCTTCGAGGTCGGCTACATCCTGCTGATTCCGCTGGTGTACGTGGTGGCCAAGGCCACCCGCCTCAACCTGCTGCACCTCGGCGTGCCGCTGGCGGTGTCGCTGATGTGCGTGCACTGCATGCTGCCGCCGCACCCGGCGGCCATGGCCATTACCCACTTGCTGGGGGCCGACGTCGGCAAGGTGATCCTCTACGGCCTGATCGTCGGCCTGCCCACCGCCATCGTCGCCGGGCCGCTGTGGATCCGCCTGGTGGCGCGCAGCCAGGCCGACCCCTGGCAGGCGGCCTTCCTCGAGGAGCGTTGCGAGGCCCGTGGCGAACGCGTGCTGCCGGGCTTCTGGCTGACGTTGCTGACCATCCTGCTGCCGCTGCTGCTGATGATCGGCAAGACCTTCGCCAGCGCCCTGCCCGCCGGCTCGACGCTGTCCGGGCTGCTGTCGTTCTTCGGCAACCCGCTGGTGGCACTGCTGATCGCCGTGGTCTTCGCCTACTGGTCCCTGGGCCTGCGCCGTGGCCTGGGCATGCAAGACCTGCTGGGGCACACCCAGAAAAGCCTGCCGCCGCTGGCCAGCATCCTGCTGATCATCGGTGCCGGCGGCGCCTTCAACGGCATCCTGATCGACAGCGGCGTGGGCAAGGTGCTGGCCGACTCCCTGACCCGGCTGGACATCAACCCGGTGGTGCTGGCCTGGCTGGTGGCGGGCCTGATGCACTTCGCGGTGGGCTCGGCGACCGTGGCCATGATGAGCGCCGCCGCCATCGTGCTGCCGACCCTGGGCGTCGACTCCGGCTACAGCAAGGAGATCATCGTGGTCGCCATCGGCGCCGGGGCCATCGGCTGGACCCACGTCACCGACTCGGCCTTCTGGGTGGTCAAGGAATACCTCGGGGTGTCGCTGGCCGATGCCCTCAAGACCTTCACCAGCGCCACGGTCCTGGCCTCGGTGGTCGCCTTGCTGCTGACCCTGGCCCTCTCTCATTTCGTTTAAACCTTTGCCACAGGAGACTTCCCCATGATCGCAGGCCAGCCACTCGCTACCTGGACCCGCCGCTTCCCGCTGCTCGAAGAGCTGATAGCGTTGCGCGAAACCACCTGGTTCACCGCCACCCGCGCGCCCCTGGCCGATGGCCTGGGCGATCTTGCGCTGAGTGCCGCCGACGTGGCCGACGCCAGCGCCCGCCTTGCGCGTTTCGCCGCGTACTTTCGCGTGGCTTTTCCCGAGACCTTGGCCAGCCACGGCATTCTCGAATCGCCGATCCAGCCGCTGCCGGCCTTGCAGGCGGTGCTGGCCGACCGCTATGGCCAGGCCCTGCCCGGCGCGCTGTGGATCAAGCAGGACAGCCACCTGCCGATCTCCGGGTCGATCAAGGCCCGCGGCGGTATCTACGAGGTGCTCAAGCACGCCGAACGCCTGGCCCTGGAGGCCGGCCTGCTGCGCCCGGACCAGGACTACAGCGTGCTCGACTCGCCCGAGGCCCGGGCGTTCTTCAGCCACTACCGGATCGCCGTCGGCTCTACCGGCAACCTGGGCTTGTCCATCGGCCTGATGGGCGCGCGGCTGGGCTTCCAGGTCACGGTGCACATGTCCGCCGACGCCCGCCAATGGAAGAAGGACAAGCTGCGCGCCCACGGTGTGAACGTCATGGAATACCAGAGCGACTACAGCATCGCCGTGGCCCAGGGGCGCCGGCAGGCCAGCGCCGATCCGGCCTGCCACTTCGTCGATGACGAAAACTCCACCGACCTGTTCCTCGGTTATGCCGTGGCCGCCGAGCGCCTGAGCCGGCAACTGGCGCAGGCCGGGGTCCGGGTCGATGCCGAGCATCCGCTGTTCGTCTACCTGCCCTGCGGCGTCGGCGGCGGCCCCGGCGGCGTGGCGTTCGGCCTGAAGCTGGCGTTCGGCGACGCCGTTCACTGTATATTTGCCGAGCCCACCCATTCGCCGTGCATGTTGCTTGGGGTGCACACCGGGCTGCATGACGAGGTGTCGGTGCAGGACTTCGGCATCGACAACCTCACCGCCGCCGACGGCCTGGCCGTCGGCCGCGCCTCGGGTTTTGTCGGCCGCGCCATGCAGCGGCTGATCGAGGGTTACTACACCGTCAGCGATGACGAACTGCATGCCCTGGTCTGGCTGATGGCCCAGCACCAACAGCTGCACCTGGAGCCTTCGGCAGTGGCCGGCGTCCCAGGCATCGCCCGGGTGCAGGCACAGCGTGACCAGTACCTGCAGCGCAGCGGCCTGAGCGCCGCGGCTTACGCCCGGGCCACCCACCTGGTCTGGGCCACGGGCGGCAGCATGGTCCCGGACACCGAGATGCAGGCCTACCTGGCGCAAGGCGCCCGGGTGCTGCAAGGCTCATAACCGACCGACAGGAGAAGCGCCGGCTTGTACAACCTACCGCCCCGACTGGATGCCAAGCTCAACAGCAGCCAGTTCTCGAACCTGTTCACCTTCCAGGTCGCGGCCCGCCACCTGAGTTTCAGCAAGGCCGCCGATGAGTTGTGCCTGACCGCCAGCGCGGTCAGCCATCGTATCGCCCGGCTGGAGGCGGAGCTGTCGATCCAGCTGTTCCGCCGGCTGACCCGGCGGGTCGAGCTGACCGAGGCCGGCGAACGGATTTTCGCGATCCTCCAGCAGACCCTGGGCGAGCTGTCCGAAGTCCTGGCCCAGCCGGTCGACGCCGACCTGGCCGGGCCGCTGACCCTGTACGCCCACCCGTCCATCGCCCATGCCTGGCTGGTGCCGCGCCTGGCCGAGTTCGGCCAGCGTTTTCCCGGGGTCAGGCTCGACCTGCGGGTGGGCAACGACCGCATCGACTTCCGCACCCGGCAGATCGACCTGGCGCTGTACTACGGCAATGGCGAGTTCCATGGGCTGGCGGCGCACAAGCTGATGCAGGAACGGGTCGCACCGGTGTGCAGCCCGCAATACGCCGAACGCCAAGGATTGACCGGCGCGGTCGAGCAACTGCAACAGTGCACCCTGCTGCATGACTCGCTGGCCTGGGACCACGCCACCTTCGATTCCGAATGGGCGCTGTGGATTCGCCAGCACGGCGCTGGCGTAGCCATGCCGAAACGCGGGGTGACTTTCGATCGCTCGGACCTTTGCGTTACCGCCGCCATCCACCATGCCGGCGTGGCGATCGGGCGCGAGCATCTGGTCAGCGAGGCGATCGGGCAAGGCCGGTTGGTGCTGCCGTTCAGCGAGTTTACCCGCAGCGGCGAATACGACTACTACATCGTCCACCCGGCCCTGGAGGCCCTGCCGCGACGGGTCTCGGCCTGTATCGCCTGGTTACGGGAGTGTGCGGCGCAGACGCCGGGAACCTGAAGGCCGGCGCTGGAGGCCGGCTGGGGGGAGATCAGCGGCTGGCGCCGCCGCCCTTCTTGCGCAGCGCCTTCAAGCGCTGGCTCGCCCGCTGCACCGCCGCCATCTTTTCCGGGCGCTTCATGCGCTTCCATTGGCGGATGTCGTCCTTGCTGCGCCCGCAACTCAGGCACAGGTCGCCGCTCAACTGGCAAACGGCGATGCAGGGGTTGTCGATTTCCTTGGCCATGCTTCAGCCTGGCTGCCGGTCGTCGCAGGTGCCGCTAACCATCAATGCTGCATCTTGCTGTGGTCGGGCATGTTCAAGGCGCGGGCCTGGGCCTCGACCTTGATCGACTCTTTTTCGCCCTTGGCATTTTCCACCACCAGGGTCAGCGGCACCTTGTCGCCTTCCTTCACCTGGGCCACCAGGTCGATCAGCATCACGTGATAACCGTGGGGGTCCAGGGCGACGGCCTTGCCGGCCGGCAACGCGACGAAGTCCGCCGGGCGCATGCTCATCACATCGTTGTGCATGCTCGACTGGTGAATCTGCACGATCTTGGCCACTGGCGACTCGACGCTGAGCAGCTTGCTGTCGTCGCTGGCGGTCAGGGTCATGAAGGCTCCGGTCGCCTGTTGCCCGGCGACGGTGGCGCGTACCCAGGCGTCGTCGACCTGGGTCTGGGCCGCGGCCTGGCCCGCCAGGCCCAACAGGGACAGGCCGATCAGGATGCGTTTGGCGCGTTGGGCGATAGCGGTTTTATTCAGGGCCGGGTACATCAGCAGACCTCCATGACGGTCAGTAGATCTTCCGCGCACTCTTGCGCGGTAAGCGATTGGGACAAGCCAAGGCGCAACGTGCCCCGGGAGTCGTAGACGAAACTGGTGGCGGTGTGGGACAGGGTGTAGGTCGAACCGCTGGGGATCTTCTCGTAGAACACGTCGAATTCCTTGGCCGTGGCCGCGGTCTGCTCCAGCGTGCCGTACAGCGCGACGAACGACGGGTCGAAGGCCTTGACGTAGGCGTCGAGAACCTCCGGGGTATCCCGCTCGGGGTCCAGGGTGATGAAGATCACCTGCAGGCGGTCGCCGTCGCGGCCCATCAGTTTCTTGGCCTGGGCCGCGCGCGCCAGCGTCGTGGGGCAGATCGCCGGGCACTGGGTGAAACCGAAGAACACCATCGGCATCAGGCCGCTATAGCTTGAGAGCGTCCTGACGTTGCCCTCGGTGTCCTTCAGCTTGAAGGTACGGCCCATGATCTTGTCGCTCAGATCCTTGCCATATTTGTACGACAGCTGGCCCCGGGTATCGCAGCCGGCCAAAAGACCGAGACCCAACACCCCCATACCTGCAATCACCTCGCGGCGACTCAACAAAACACTCATTCGTTACCGCCCTTTGAGGAGCCGAAAGTCCAGACGAGCCGCCAGGCGGCCCATCCGTAAAAGCCACGCATGGTAGCAAAACGAGGCGCCCCGCTTCCTGCCAAATGGATGACAGGTTGTGTGCGACCTTGGTCGGGTGCGGCGTTTAGCCGCGCTTGCCAGCGGCGCTCAGCCCAGCCGCGCCAGGCGTTGTTGCCAGTTGCCGCCGTTGATGCGCTGGCACTGTTCTTCGCTGTCGTAGCGCACATGGGCCGCCAGCGCCTGCAACTCCACGCCGGCGTCATGCAGCGCCATGGCTGTCAGTTCGAGCATGCGCTCGCCCTGCCCGCAGGCCAGGGCCAGGGACTTGCTGGCCTGGGTGTCGAACACCCATACCACCCTCAGGCTGGCGGGAAACGCCGCGTAATCGGCCACATGGGTCAGCCAGGAGAACCCGACGATTTCCGCCTTGGCGGTTTCGCAGGCGTCGGTGAGGCTGACGACCAGGCGGCGTTCGAGACGCGCCTGCTCGCGTTTGCTTGATGGCATGGAGGCTCCTTGGCTGCCCGGTATTAAGCGCCGGGACCATGCAGTCTTGCCGCGAGCGCCCATCAATACAAGCCCCATGGCTGGCTGGCGCGGCTGTAATTCCGTAACATTCGCCGCCTTTCGACAATCCCCCGCAACCCCGGCCGACCCTGGCCACCCTCTCAGGTAAACCATGAAACCCGCTCGCCTTCGCGCCGACGTCCTGGCCGGACTCACCACCTCTTTCGCCCTGGTGCCCGAGTGCATCGCCTTCGCCCTGGTCGCCCACCTCAACCCGCTGATGGGCCTGTACGGGGCCTTTATCATCTGCACCCTGACCGCGCTGTTCGGCGGCCGCCCGGGGATGATTTCCGGCGCCGCCGGGTCGATGGCGGTGGTGATCGTCGCGCTGGTGGTGCAGCACGGCGTGCAGTACCTGCTGGCCACGGTGCTGCTCGGTGGCCTGGTCATGATCGCCTTCGGCCTGCTGCGCCTGGGCAAGCTGGTGCGGATCGTGCCGTACCCGGTGATGCTCGGCTTCGTCAATGGCCTGGCGATCATCATTGCCCTGGCCCAGCTGGAACACTTCAAGGCCGATGAACGCTGGCTCGGCGGCACGCCCCTGTGGCTGATGCTCGGGCTGGTGGCGCTGACCATGGCCATCGTCCATCTGCTACCACGCTTGAGCCGCGCGGTGCCGCCGGCGCTGGTAGCGATCCTCGGGGTCGGCCTGCTGGTCTACCTGCTGGGCCTGCCGACCCGCACCCTGGGCGACATGGCCCATATCGCCAGCGGCCTGCCGCGCCTGGTGCTGCCGGACATTGCGTGGAACCTGGAGACCCTGGGCATCATCGCCCCCTACGCGTTCCTGATGGCCATGGTCGGGCTGCTGGAAACCCTGCTGACCCTCAACCTCACCGACGAAATCACCGAGAGCCGCAGCTTCCCCGACCGCGAATGCGTGGCCCTGGGCGCGGCCAATATCGCCTCCGGCCTGTTCGGCGGCATGGGCGGTTGCGCGATGATCGGCCAGACCGTGATCAACCTCAGCTCCGGCGGTCGTGGCCGGTTGTCCGGGGTGGTCGCCGGGACGATGATCCTGCTGTTCGTGCTGTTTCTCTCGCCCCTGATCGAGCGCATTCCGCTGGCGGCGCTGGTCGGGGTGATGTTCGTGGTGGCCCAGCAGACCTTCGCCTGGGGCTCGCTGCGAGTGCTGCACAAAGTGCCGCTGAACGACATGCTGGTGATAGTCGCGGTGACCATCATCACCGTGTTCACCGACCTCGCCATCGCGGTGCTGTGCGGCATCGTCATCGCCGCCCTCAACTTCGCCTGGCAGCATTCGCGCGAGCTGTACGCCGACAGCCACGAGGAAGCCGACGGCAGCAAGCTGTACCGGGTCCACGGCACCCTGTTCTTCGCCTCGACCACGTCCTTCCTCAACCACTTCGATCCGGCGGGCGACCCGGCCCAGGTGACCCTCGACTGCCGCCACCTGAGCTTCGTCGACTACTCGGCCATCGCCGCCCTGAAAACCCTGCGCGAACGCTACGGCAAGGCCGGCAAGCACCTGCGGGTGACCCACTTGTCCGAGCGCTGCAAGCAGTTGCTCAAGCGCGCGGGCATCCAGCACGGCTGAGCGCGCGGCCACCTGGGGCCGGATCGATACGGTCCCGGGTCCAGTCAACTCACAAGGGCGCCCTTATACGCCGACCAGAAATTTAAGAATTATCTGATGGAGAACTTGACGTTACATATAGGATATTTCCGGTTTACCGCAAGGCAACACTCATGCAGAAAACTCGGTCACTATTCTGGACAACCCTCATCAGCACTCTGCTATTAAGCATAAATAGCGCAAAGGCATCCTTGGACATTGACGGAACACGGTTGATTTATTATGAAAAAGATAAGGAAGCCAATATTTCCATTATCAACCGCAATCCTGAAACCACACTTGTCCAAGTCTATATAGACAGCCAGCACGAAGGGGCTGCCATTCCTTTCGCGGTGATTACGCCGTTGGTAAAGCTTGCCCCTCACGAGCGCAAAACCATACGTATTCTCTATGAAGGGAGAGGGCTCCCCGAAGATCGTGAATCGTATTTTTCACTCAACTTCGTGGAGGTCCCTATCAAGCCCGGGGCCGCAGACACGTTGCAATTGGCCATTCGCCATGAACTCAAGTTTTTTTATCGCCCGTACTTCATGAAAAATCAGCCCCTTGAAACAGCCAGCGCGCTGATCTGGGAGTTGGCAGGCAAGCACCAGATCAACGTCAAGAACCCTACCAAACTCCATAAGTCGCTGATCGATATAAAAGCAACTACGAAGGGCCAACCACGCCTCTTAGCCGATTACTTGTTCATCGCCCCTGGGGCAACGGAAAGTATCGAAATACCGGCAGATTACAAAGAAAGTCAGATAAAAATAGATTTCCTGGAAATTAACGACACTGGATTCAAGATCAATTACGGCACCGATATCCGGCAATGAACGCGAGCATATATCCGATGTTTTCACTGATAAAAAACAACTCGTTTTTCGCACTGCTCATCATGGCTTTCCCGGCGACCAGCCATGCCTTGTCGTGTGTAGAGCAAGATAGCGCCTCGGCAGTCATTAGAGAAACTCTGGGTACCGCCCTGGCGGTTCCCGCGGACGCGCCCAATGGCACGATAATCTGGGAGTCCAGCCCGCGCTCAACAAGAGTCAGGTGTGCCGATAACATGGAAACAGGTACAAGAGAATTGGTGTACTTCTATCCGAACCCTGCACAAGTCAGTGTCGGACAAGGCATTCGAGTCGGAATCCGTTACAACAATACCCTGATCACCCAGGCTACAGGCAAATACAGTACCGGTTTCGATTCAATGCTAGGTTGTAACTGGATTAACTGCAGAGGTTGGAACAGAGCCGACTTCACCCTGAGTTTCACCGTGTACATAGAAAAATATGGCGCTGTTCCGCAGTCAGGCCAGGCCACAACACGCAGTGAATATCGCGTCTTTCAACTGGACGGAGTTGGGGGGATGAACAACCCGGCGCCTAAAAACCTCAATTACCTCATATCAGGAATGCAGAATATCCGCTTCGTTCCTTGCTCTCCCAACCTGACTATCGCGCCCAGCACCGTCAGACTTCCTCGCCCCAGTAGCCACAACGCAAAAAATGGCGCACTCGCCAGCTCGGCCACCTTCAGCTTGTCCACCAGAAAGAACTGCGACACCCCTTACACGGTCAATGCACGCTTCACGCCCAAGAGCGGTACTGTCATCAACAATCTGCTGGTTCCAACCAACAACAGTTCGGTCGGTATTTCGCTCGTCAGGGCCGACAACCAGGAAAAGATCCCCTTCAGCACCTGGTTCAAATTGACCGACCTGGCCGGCACCTCAGCGGTGAGGACAGACTTCAGGGCCGATCTCATCTGGCGCGACAAGACAGTCATCGGCCCCTTCGATGCTGCCGTAGCGGTAGATATGTTCTACAAATAGCCACGGCCTCCCATCCCTGGCGCAAGGGCCGCGGCGCAGTGCTGACGGCGGCTTCGGCAAAAAAACGACATCATTATGATATCATCCCCCACCTCTCCGGTCGGGCCCGTGCAGCCCCATCCACCCCGGAAGACCCCATAAAAGAAGGCGCCACGATGCGCCTCCCGCCTGTCTTGCCTGCAAGAACCGACGACGCCCCGGAACCTTTCCGAGCGCGCGCCGCTTTGCTGCGAACCTGCCGGATGCCGCGCAGGTTGTGCCTTTTGCCGCCACAAGGAACACAGTCATGCTTTTACGATCGATGAACATTTCCCGCCGTGCAGGCCTCAGTTTTGCCCTGATCGCGTTGCTCGCGGTTGCGCTCGGGGCGTTCTCCCTGCTGGAAATGCGGCGCATGAACGAGCAGTCGCTCGAGGTCGACAGGAACTGGCTGCCCTCGATCGTCGCGGCCAACGCCGTGGCCCTGACCAGTACCCAGATCCGTACCCTGACCCTGCGCCTGCTGGTCGTACGCGACAGAACCGAAGTCGAGGCCCTGCTGGACCGGGTCAAGCAGCTCGACGAGCAACTGTCGGCCCAGCAACTGGCCTACGAAAAACTCAGTATCGACCCCGAGGAAAAGGCGGCGTACGCGCGCTACCTGGGGGTCAGGGCGCTGTACCTCAAGGACCAGCAGCGCGTCCTCGACCTGGCGCGCCAGGGGCGCAAGGACGAGGCGATCGCCATCGTCGACGGCGGGCCGTTCCTGACCAATGCCGACGCCATGCTCAAGGAACTGCTGAGCGTGGTCGAGGTGAATACCCACGGCGGCGAAACAGCAGCCGCGCGCAGCAACGAAGTGTTCCAGAGCGCGGTCGGGCTGGTGTTGGCGATCCTGGCCATCGTGCTGGTACTGACCGTCGGCCTGGCCATCGTGCTCACCCGCAGCATCGTGCGGCCGCTGAGCCAGGCCGTGGCAGTCGCCGAAACCATCGCCAGCGGCGACCTGTGCCATGCCATCAGCGTGACCGGCAACGACGAACCGGCACGCCTGCTGCACGCCCTGCAACGCATGCAGAACAGCCTGCGCAGCACCCTGCAGAAGATCGCCGATTCCTCCAGCCAGCTGGCGTCGGCCGCCGAAGAACTGCATGCGGTGACCGAGGATTCCAGCAAGACCCTGCACCAGCAGAGCAACGAGCTGGAACAGGCCGCCACCGCGGTCAACGAAATGACCGCGGCGGTGGAAGAAGTGGCGCGCAACGCCGTCAGCACCTCCGAGGCGTCCCGGGAAACCGACGCCACCGCCCACCACGGCCGGCAACAGGTGCAGCACACCGTCGACTCCATCGGCGAGCTGGCCGACGAAGTGACCCGCACCTGCGAGCAGGTCGAGCACCTGGCAGTGGATGTGCGCAATATCGGTCAGGTCCTGGAGGTGATCCGCTCGATCGCCGAGCAGACCAACCTGCTGGCCCTCAACGCGGCCATCGAGGCCGCCCGGGCCGGCGACGCCGGACGCGGTTTCGCCGTGGTCGCCGATGAGGTGCGGGCCCTCGCCCATCGCACCCAGCAGTCGACCCAGGAAATCGAAAGCATGATCAACACCATCGAAGAAGGCACCGAAGGCGCGGTCAGCGCCATGCGCCACAGCAACGAACGCGCCCACCTGACCCTGGAAGCCGCCCGCGCTTCGGGCCTGGCCCTGGACCAGATCACCCAGGCCATCACCTCGATCAACGAACGCAACATGGTGATCGCCAGCGCCAGCGAAGAGCAGGCCCAGGTCGCCCGCGAGGTGGATCGCAACCTGGTGAACATCCGCGACCTGGCGACCCAGACCTCGGCCGGGGCCAACCAGAGCAACGCCGCCAGCCAGGACCTGTCGCGCCTGGCGGTGGAACTCAACGGCCTGGTAACCCAGTTCAAGGTCTGACAGCCAACGGGCTCCCGCGCCTCACCGCGCGGGGCCTTCAGTAGGCGTATTGAGCAATCACCTTGCGCACCCTTTCCAGCGCCACCCGCAGCTGATCCATATCGACCGAGCCCAGGGCCAGACGGATCGCGTGGGGCACCGGCGCGGCACTGACAAAGGGCGCGGCGGTGGACACCGAGACATTCTCCCGCAGCAAGGCCATGGCCACCTGATCGGCACGCACCTCCTCGGGCAGCGGCAGCCAGAGAAAATAGGACGCCGGATGCCCGATGTACGCCAGGCCGGCCAGCACCTCCCTGGCCAGCGTCTGCCGGGCTTGCGCGTCCTGGCGTTTCTCGGTTTCCAGGCGCGCCACGGTGCCGTCGTCGATCCAGTTGCAGACCAGCGCCGTCATCACCCCGGGGGTGTTCCAGGTGGTCGCGCGGATCACCCGTTCGATCAGCGGCACCCAGGCCGGCGGCGCGACGACAAAACCGACCCGCAGCCCGGTGGCGACATTCTTGGAAAACCCCGACACATACACCGTCAATTCCGGCGCCAGGGCCGCCAGCGGCGCGGGCGGATCCTCGGCGAGAAAGGCATAGGCGGCGTCCTCGATAATCAACAGGCGATGCTGCCGGGCGATGTGCACCAGACGCTCGCGCCACGCCAGGTCCAGCACCCAGCCCATGGGGTTGTGCAGGGTCGGCATGGCGTACACCGCCCGCACCCGCCGACTGCGACACAGCTGCTCGAAAGCCGCCAGGTCGGGGCCGTGCTCGGTCAGGGCAATCGACACCAGCTCCACGCCGTGGGCGTCGGCCACCACCTTGAACCCCGGGTAGGTCAGGGCATCGGTGGCGACCACATCGCCGGGCTTGAGCAGCGCCATCACCGTGGTCGCCAGGCCATGCTGGGCGCCGCTGACGATCGACACCTGCTCGGTGTCTACCCGCAACCCGCAAGAGACCAGATACCGCGCCACCGCAGCCCGCTCGTGGCTGCGGCCACTGTGGGGCTGGTAGCGCAGCAGCGCCTCCAGGTCACCGGCGGCCGCCAGTTGGCGCAGGCCGCCGCGCAACACTTCGGCCTGCCCGGGCAACGCCGGATAGTTGAAATTCAGATCCAGGGTGCCCGCCGCCGTGGCCTGCTGGTCGATACCCTGGCCCGGCGGCAACGCGGTCTCGCGGACAAAGGTGCCGCGCCCGGTTTCGCCACTGATCAGGCCCATGGCCTCCAGCTCGGCATATACCCGCGAGGCGGTCACCAGGGCCAGCCCTTCCCTGGCGGCCAGCTCGCGGTGCGTCGGCAGGCGGGCGCCGGGCGGCAGTGCGCCGCCACGGATATCGGCGGCAAAAGCATCGACCAGTTGTTTGTAGCGGGCACGGGCCATAGCGAAATGTATCCATGACAATATTTTGATTGTATTGCTTAGCACTCCTAGGATGGGGCCTGAGCAGCCCAGGCGCAATCTCGCCCTGTAGCGCGGCGCTTACCCTTGAACAGAGCTGAGCCCCTGAATGGAACGGACATCCCCCCTGCCACACCCCACCACGCAAAAGACCGCGAGCGGCTGGCTCAACGGTTTTATCGGCGTGCTGATTTTCAGCGGCTCGCTGCCGGCCACCCGGGTCGCCGTGCTGGAATTCGACCCGTTGTTCCTGACCGTGGCCCGCGCCAGCATCGCCGGGGTCCTGGCCTTGTGCCTGTTGCTGCTGTTCAAGGAAAAACGCCCGAACAGAAACCAGCTGTGGCCCCTGGCGATAGTCGCCCTGGGCGTGGTGGTGGGCTTTCCGCTGCTGACCGCGCTGGCCCTGCAGTACGTGACCTCGGCCCACTCCATCGTCTTTCTCGGCTTGCTGCCACTGGCCACCGCGGTGTTCGGCGTGCTGCGCGGCGGCGAGCGGCCGCGGCCGGTGTTCTGGCTGTTCTCGGTGCTGGGCAGCCTGCTGGTGGTGGGGTTTGCCCTGTCCCAGGGGCTGAGCGCCGCGCCGGCCGGAGACATCCTGATGCTGCTGGCGATCCTGGTCTGCGGCCTGGGTTACGCGGAAGGCGCCAAGCTCTCCCGCACCCTGGGCGGCTGGCAGGTGATTTCCTGGGCTTTGGTGCTGGCTCTGCCGGTCATGGCGCTGCTGAGCCTGTTGCGTGCCCCGCCTTCATTTAGCGGAATTACCCTGCCCGCCTGGCTGAGCCTGGGGTACGTCGCGCTGTTCAGCATGCTGATCGGCTTTGTCTTCTGGTATCGCGGGCTGGCCCAGGGAGGGATCGCCGCCGTCGGCCAGTTGCAGTTGCTGCAACCGTTCTTTGGCCTGGCCCTGGCGGCCACCCTGCTGCATGAGCAGGTCAGCCTGGGCATGCTGGGAGTGACCGTGGCGGTGATTTTGTGCGTGGCCGGGGCGAGGAAGTTTTCCAAATAGCGGTTCGGCCCGCCCCAGAGAGGCTGGGCTGGCCTGAGGTTTTCCCCTCAGACCGGAGAGATGGTCGCCAGCAGACCGATCGCGATGGTCAGCGCCAAGAATCCAAACAAGAAAATCGCCATCTTCGCCATAAAGGCCTCCTGAACAATAGGTTTTCGCCAACGCGAAAAGCAGAACGCAGCCTCAGGCTCCAGCCGGCGGGCCGGTGCGCCTGAGGGGTGCGTTATTGTCAGGCCAGATCTGATCCCGATACAGACGCAGGTGACGAAGAAAAATACGGATCAGATGGCGGCGGACTCTGTCGATCCATGGACCAAAGGTCCGGGGACATGAGGCAAAACCGACAGGCCTCGACCCAGGATCGCCGGCGCCCAGGCCAGCATGGCAGCCCGGGCAACCGGCAATTGCGCGTGCCTTCCCGGGTTATTTGCGCGCCAGCTTGTAGCGCACGCAATCGTCGTAAAAACTCTGCCGCACCGTCGCCGGCTTGGCCCGCGAGGGACTGTCGTAGGTCTGTTCGGTAATGCCCAGGGCCAGCATGCGCATCCAGCCTTTGCTGAACTTGTAGGTCTGCAGCTTCTGCCGCGCGGCATACAGCGAAACCCCCGACAGTTTCAGCTCCTGCGCCCGCGCCGCCGTCCCCGCGCCCCAACTGCACACATACCGGTCATTGGCCGGCAACTCCTTGCCCTCGGCCGCGACAGCCACGCTGACCAAGGCGAACGAGGTCAGCGTCATCCACACATTGCGCATTTTTCGATCTACCTAACCACCTGAAATTAAAGTGATTTTGGCGGTGATTGAGTGACCGCGGGGCCAGCATCGGGCCTTATTGGAGCAGGCAATATGCCTCTCTTTTACTGGCCACTTGTTCACTACGGGCGCCAGGCTCGGCAACAGCCGCCGGTCCAGGTTCCTGACGCGGGTTTCTCGCCACCTTCGGGCAGAAAATTCCCCCTGCAAGCGTCCGGCTGGTATCGTGCGGCCCTGTCAAAACACGCCGCATGACTTGAGGAAATGGACGTTGAGCACTGAAGAAAAACTGACCGGGGATCTGTTCGAAGTCGACAAGCGCCTGGGGCTCAAGCCCGTGGTGGACTTCAACACCTATCTGCGCACGGCCTTCGGCGACGGCAAATGCACCTGCGGTCGTTGTGTCGCCAGCGCGGGCGTCGAGAGCGGTTATGCCTACCAGCACAGCTTCGATTTCGACGGTAAAGTCACCCACCGCCGCTTCGCCACCACCGCCGGCAGCGACGTACTGCTGGTACTGAAGAAGGCCTGGCTGTCCTACACCAAGGCCGAGCTGGAAACCAGCGGCAACCTGGCGCTGGACACCGTCAAGGAATTCGTCGAGCCGCAACTGCATCAGCGCCTGCTGCCCCTGCTGCTGGCCAGCGGGCTGGTCAAGGACGTCGACGGCGACCTGCAGATACAGGCACTGGCGGCCTGAGGCTTTCCTTCTCCAACAATAAAAAAGGTAAGACACATGCCCCCACTCTCCCTGCAAGACAGCACCGCGCCGGACGGCGTTTGTTTTGGCTGCGGCAGCCGCAACCCCCATGGCCTGCACATCAAGAGCCACTGGCATGAGGATGGGGTGCATGTGATGGCCGAGCACCTGCCGGACAGCCAATACTGCGGCTGGCCCGAGCTGGTGTACGGCGGCCTGATCGCCATGCTGGTGGACTGCCACTCGAACTGGACCGCCATGGCCTACCACTACCGCGCCGAAAAACGCGCCCTGGACAGCCAGCCGCGGATCAACTGCGTGACCGGCAACCTCGGCATCAAATTCATCAAGCCCACACCGATGGGCGTGCCCCTGACCTTGCGCGCCAAGGTCGAAGGCGAAGTCGGGCGCAAGAGCCGGGTGATCTGCGAGGTCTACGCCGGCGATGTGCTGACGGCGATTGGCGACTCGATCTTCGTGCGGGTCGATACCGAACAGCTGGCCGCGGCGGCCCATGGCCGGGAAGCCTGAGCCGGCCCAGGCTCGCTCACGATCTTGAAACCTTTGGGAACCACGATCTGAAGCAGGTAAAACCAGCTTACAAGGGGGACGCCTAGTTCTTGCTCGCGATGGTGGTTAACGATAACGCGTGTCGAGTGGATGAACGCGGCGCTCTCAAGTCCATCGCGAGCAAGCTCGCTCCTGCACCAGCCCCCACTCTCGTCCTTAACGGATCGGCATTAGCCAGAATCGTCCTGCTTGTCAGCCCGTAAAAGTAAAGACTTGCCCTTCAAACCTTTCAGATTCCTCCCGCAGTAATGCCTGTCCATAGCCAATAGGGTTGATGCCATCCCGCCGCCGGCTGGAAAACCGCACTGGATGGACAGGCAGAACCCTCGATGGCGCGCAACAGACTCCCCCCGATCAAGAATCCCCCTTCCGGCGACGGGCACCACGTCACCTATCGAGACATGACCCCCAGCGAACGGGCTGAGCAAGAGGCCAGGCAAAACGCCTATGAACGGATGCTGGTTCGCCAACAAGCCTACGCAGACAGCCTCGCCAGCCCACCCCGCAAGCAACAGGCGATGGCCGGCTGCACCTTTACCAAATCCTGCAAGCTGCCCGACGGGGTCATGGACTACCTCAGCCCATCCGGGGCGATTCCCACCGACGCCATCAAGGACTATGGCGAGCTTGTCTTACTGGGGGGCCGTGGCGCGGACGCGACGGGGAATATCCCGCTCAAGAAAATCAGCGGCGCCCTTCCCGCCGCGCTGGGCAGCCTTGCGCTGGGTGGCGAGGCCGTGGCGTCCGCTGGGGTCGGCGCGGCAACCGGCGGCGTGGTCGCGGGTGCCCTGGCTGGCGTGGTGGCCATGCTCTGGCCCTCGAGCCTGGGCGACAGCGCCTTGTACACGCCCGAGCAACTCGACGCCCTGAAAGAAGGCCGCACCCGCGTCCGCCTGCATCTCGAACAACGGCCCGACGGCACGCTCAAGGGCTATGGCTACAACACGCAAAAGCAGCGTGACTGGGAAATGGTCCCGGTGGTGCGCTTTGCTGCAGAAGGCCAGCAACAGGTGGCCGACTTCGGCGATGGCGTCACCCTGATCTGGACGCCCGCGGTGGACCCGTCCAGCACCTCCGGCATCCCCCCGCTGGAGGCCGCGCCCCAAGCGCCGCACATCTGGATCTTTCCGCCCACCGAACAGGCGGACACCCTCATCGTCAACCCGATCTACCCGCCGGAGTACAAGGACTTCATCCTGGTGTTCCCGCCGGGGTCCGGGGTTCGGCCGCTCTATATCGTGCTGAGCGTGCGCAAGACGCCCGGTACGGTTACGGGTCGGGGGCAGGATATAGATGGAGTCTGGCTTGCCGGAGCGGGCTCAGGGTTAGGCTCTCCGATACCTAAAGGGATTGCTGATGAGTTGCGCGGGAGGGAGTTCAGAAGCTTTGATGCTTTTCGGGAGGCGTTTTGGAGGGCTGTGGCAGCGAATCCAGAACTGAGTGGCCAATTTGTTCCCGACAACATACAACGTATGAAAAATGGCTATGCGCCCAAGGCACGAAGGCAGGACCATATAGGAAAAAAACGCTCCTTTGAGCTCCACCATGTAGATCAAGTTTCAGAAGGCGGCGAGGTATATAACATTGATAATTTGCGAGTAACCACTCCTAAAAATCATATTGATATTCATCGGAGCTAGAGCCGTGCAAAAAACTTTTTCTGATTACACCGAAGCTGAATTCATGAGTTTTATGCAGGAGCTATTCGCTGCAAACAAAGGGGCTCCTGATGAAGTCCTCGACCCGTTACTCGATGAGTTCGAGCGAATTACCGAGCACCCCGCCGGCTCCGATCTGATCTATTACCCCGAACGTGGTGCCGACAGCTCAGCCGAGGGCATTATCAAGACCGTGAAAGAGTGGCGCTCGGCCAACGGTTTTCCGGGTTTCAAGGAACCCTGAATCAATGGCCTTGAAGCGCTATTCCACTAAACCCATCAAAGCTGAATCAAGGACGATATGAATTTTTTCAGCCGTATCGCAGGTCTTTGTGACCGAACCCCCAAGGAGCAAATTGCGGGCTATTCCCTGTCAGAACTGCAAGCGGTTTTCACCGAGCCCCTTAAACACACCACTCCTGCCCTACCTCTTCCACTGCGCGAGGTTTCTTTGGAGGGCACAGGCGTACCGGCTTATTACTGGGCCTTGCTGATCGATGGGAGCGACAGGGATTCTTTCCAAGCCCTTATCGAATCCAGCTTCACCCTGGCCGACGAGCGCAGCTTCAACGACCTCCCCGTCAGGCAGTATGAAAACCTCCAAAACCACCAGCGCCTGATCTGTTTTATATCCACCCGGGAATTCAACGCCGTCACGGTACGCCTGGTAACCAACAGCACTGACTTTCTCGAAGCCATTCAGCGCCAGCGTTTCGCCGTTCCGCCGCCCTGGATAGCCTTCGAGGGTTACGACCCGGCATGGTGGGGAACGCAGTTGCAAGGTGCCCAGGGCTACTACAACGACCAGTACTTCCTGCCGTTTTTTACCGGCTTGGGCGAGACCGAGAAGCGGGCCTATTTCGCTCGCTACACTGCCAGCCAAGCGTGGGCCGCCAGCCTGGTGTCAATCGGTGATGAGTGAGAGGAGCTGATGACGCAGGCCGCGACCATCTCCCCCCAACCACCTGGCCCGCTTGCCGAAAAGCGCAAGACTTCGCGCTGAAAAACCGGATAATGGCCGCCATTTCGTTTTGCTCGTTATTCGGTGTGCCCCATGGAAATCAAGGTCAACTTTCTCGACAACCTCCGACTTGAAGCCAAGTTCGATGACTTCACGGTGGTGGCCGATCAACCCATCCGCTACAAGGGCGATGGCTCGGCACCGGGTCCGTTCGACTATTTCCTGGCGTCATCGGCGTTGTGCGCGGCGTACTTCGTGAAGTTGTACTGCGACACCCGCAATATCCCCACCGATAACATTCGCCTGTCGCAGAACAACATTGTCGATCCGGAAAACCGCTACAACCAGATCTTCAAGATCCAGGTCGAGTTGCCGGCGGACATCTCCGACAAGGACCGCCAGGGCATCCTGCGCTCCATCGAACGCTGCACCGTCAAGAAAGTGGTACAAGCCGGGCCTGAGTTTGTGATCGAGGAGGTGGAAAACCTCGACGCCGATGCCCAGGCCTTGTTGATGCCGAGCGCGGGCTCGCACAGCACCTACATAGCCGGCAAGGACCTGCCGCTGGAACAGACCATCGCCAACATATCCGGCATCCTGGCCGGCCTGGGCATGAAGATCGAGATCGCTTCGTGGCGCAATATCGTGCCCAACGTGTGGTCGCTGCATATCCGCGACGCGCAGTCGCCGATGTGCTTCACCAACGGCAAGGGCGCGACCAAGGAAGGCGCCCTGGCCTCGGCCCTGGGCGAGTTCATCGAGCGCCTGAACTGCAACTTCTTCTACAACGATCAGTTTTGGGGCGAGGAGATCGCCAACGCGCCGTTCGTGCATTACCCGGACGAGCGCTGGTTCCAGCCAGGCCCCAACGACGAGCTGCCGAGCGAAATCCTCGATGCGTACTGCCGGAAGGTCTACAACCGCGAAGGCGAGCTGCGCGGCTCGCACCTGTTCGACACCAACTCCGGCAATGAAGAGCGCGGTATTGTTTCGCTGCCGTTCGTGCGCCAGTCGGATGGCGAAGTGGTGTACTTCCCGTCCAACCTGATCGAAAACCTCTACCTCAGTAACGGTATGAGCGCCGGCAACACCCTGGCTGAAGCCCAGGTGCAGTGCCTGTCGGAGATCTTCGAGCGCGCCGTCAAACGCGAAATCATCGAAGGCGAATTCGCCCTGCCGGATGTACCGGCAGAAGTCTTGGCCAAATACCCGGGGATTCTCGCCGGCATCCAGGGCCTGGAAGCCCAGGGCTTTCCGGTGCTGGTCAAGGATGCGTCGCTGGGCGGTGAGTTCCCGGTGATGTGCGTGACCTTGATGAACCCGCGTACCGGCGGGGTGTTCGCCTCGTTCGGCGCGCACCCAAGCATGGAAGTGGCGCTGGAACGCAGCCTCACCGAGCTGCTGCAAGGCCGCAGTTTCGAGGGCTTGAACGATTTGCCGCCGCCGACGTTCGAAGGTCAGGCGGTCACCGAGCCGAACAACTTCGTCGAGCACTTCATCGACTCCAGCGGCGTGGTGTCGTGGCGCTTCTTCAGCGCCCGGTCGGATTACGAGTTCGTCGAGTGGGACTTCTCCGGCCAGGGTGAAGACTCCAACACCCAGGAGGCCGCGACCTTGTTCGGCATTCTCGAAGGCATGGGCAAAGAGTCCTACATGGCCGTGTACGAGCACCTCGGCGCAACCGCCTGCCGCATCCTGGTGCCGGACTACTCGGAAATCTACCCGGTGGAAGACCTGATCTGGGACAACACCAACAAGGCGCTGTTCTTCCGCGAGGATATCCTCAACCTGCACAGCCTCAACGAGGAAGAATTGCAGGCGTTGCTCGAGCGCCTGATAGAAAGCGAACTGGACGACTACACCGACATCA
>Ga0213823_1000354_pt1 | contig 43381 bp, 30 predicted proteins | sample MC6MC0907MG_FD_179887 | JGI IMG/M metagenome (GOLD analysis project Ga0213823, IMG submission 179887) | Enriched soil aggregate microbial communities from Iowa State University, Ames, United States - MC6-MC0907-MG | ecosystem: Environmental > Terrestrial > Soil > Unclassified | place: USA: Iowa...
AGATCCAGATCACCGACGCCCTGATGCAGCAGGCGCAGAACGGCTGCGTGATTGCCTACAAGTTCAAAGGCCAGCGCTTCGACTGCGGCGGCGCCGAAGGCTACATCGACGCGACCAACTTCTGCTTTGAGAACTTCTACAAGACAGGAAAAGCCCTCTAAAAAGAAAGCCACCCTAGAGGTGGCTTTCTTGTATTTACAGGGAAAATTATTCGAGATCCGGCCCCAGGCGTAGATGCATAGACCAACCAACAGCTGAGGCAACCAGGACGAAAAAAACTAAAACCAGCGATATCTGCATAGCCATAATTCGACCCTAAATCAGAAGGTACTGATAGGATCTAACCGCGCAGATGTGTCCCTTTCATTACGCCTCGATGCCGTTTGTCATCTTTCCGGCTTGAGACCGGAAAACAGCGAGTTTTTCGTGACGCGCTTCAACATTTGTCTCTGCGCGTCAGTCAAATATCTCTACAACCCCCACCACCTCACCACTAGCATCGGTAACCGCCAAAGCTCGAATTTTTTTCTCAAGCATATAGGCTTCAGCTACCGACAGCTGTTCATCCTGCAGAATCGTATGCGGATTTGCAGTCATGAACTGGCCAACAACAGCGTGAATAGTCCCCTCGTCCGCCAGTAACGCGCGCCGCAAGTCGCCGTCCGTCACGATGCCTACCAGCTTCTCATCGTCCATCACAACCGTCAGCCCCAGCCGGCTTTTGGTCATCACCAGCAGGCAATCATGAAAGCTGGTGCCAGGCGTAACTACCGGAGCAGGTGAGTGCATGACATCGCAAACCCGAGTCAGCAGCTTTCTGCCCAAGCTGCCGCCGGGGTGATAGCGTGCAAAATCCATCGGCTTGAATTCAATCGCGTCAATCAACGCGACAGCCAACGCATCACCCATGGCCATTGTGGCCAGTGTGGAGGTTGTCGGGGCTAGGTTATTTGGACAAATTTCGCGCTCAACGGAGATGTCCAGCCAGATGTCAGCGTGCTTGGCGAGGGTGGATTTACCGCTGCCAGTCATCGCAATGATCTTGTTGCCGAATGACTTCAGGCTTGGAATCAATTTGATCAGTTCTTCGGTTTCGCCGCTGTAGCTGATGAGGATCAGCACGTCGATCGGTTTGAGCATACCCAGGTCGCCGTGGAAGGCTTCGGCAGGGTGCAGGAAGAAGCTGGGGGTACCAGTGGAGGCAAAGGTAGCAACCATCTTCTGGCCGATCAGGCCAGACTTACCCATACCGCAAACCACGGTGCGCCCCTGGCAACCAAGAATCAGCTCAACAGCGCTTTGAAATTCGCCATCAAGGCGGTCGGCCAGTTGCGTAACAGCCTGGGCCTGGGCGATTAGGGCTTCTTTTGCGATGTTAAGGTGATTCATTTTCGTCCCTGAAGACTGCGGTAAATGCGAAGCGGCGAATGGTAAGGTTTTTGCCACTGTAAGCAAAGCGCATGGAGGCTAGCGACAAGGGCATCCGACTGGTGGGGCGCGAATGAGGTCAGTCTTCCTATCAAGGATTCAGATCATTCCTACAGGGTGGCGCTGGAGATATCGAGCCCCGGGAAATAACCTACACGGCCTGTCGACACGCGTCTGATTGTTCTTGGAAACCATGCCCTCTAGGCTTTTCCCGGTCGCTGAGGGTTCAGCGACCGGGCGTGGAAACCTGGATACTCACTCAGATAGCTGTCGTTATGGCAGCTGTGCGCGGGAGGCCTTTTGGCCTGCCGGGTGCCTGGGTGACCGGTTTTCCACCCCGCGTACAGTTGCCGCCTCCACGTGTGGAAACGTCGGTGGCAATTCCTGCTTATTCACCTAGGAGTTGCTATGAAAAAGATCGTGCCCGATCCACCCCATAATTTCGAACTACCGCCCGGAAAATCTCTTTCCCGAGCCATAGGCGACAAGATCGTGCCGATGGAGTACGTTCTGATGAACGTGTCCCATTACCTGATGTTCGCCTACAGCGATAGCCGCCGCGCCCTTGAGCGGATCGAAGATGAAGAAACGCGTCAATTGCTGGAGCATGGGTTACGGGCGATGCAGATTGCTTGGGGGCAGGCGGATGCGTTGGCTTTAGCGGTCGAGCGGTCGTCTAGCCTGCGGTAGATCATCGCGAACATAGAGTGTGCACGGGTGAAGGGGCTAGGTTGGCTTTAGTGGCCTCTTCGCGGGACAAGCCCGCTCCCACAGAAATTGGAGGGACTTTCTGGATTTGAGCGATACAGCTGCCCCTTTACCCCAGATCTGAGCACTCGCAAGAAGGTCTCCGAGAGAGGTGTCGAGCCTTGCAAATCAATATGTTGTTGTAATTTTTCGTTGTGCCGCGGGCGCGTATGACGCAGCATAGCCGTCCTTCACAGCTATAGGTGGACATTCGGCTGCTGCCTGATTGGAAGTCATGAGTACCCCTTCTCGCCCGCCCGCCCTGAGCAAGACGCTCTTCCGCTGGCAACGGGCCCCTCTCCAGGACAACCTGCACGCGCTGATGCCCCAATGGGGCGGACAGGCGCTGAATGTTAGCAGCCAGGACTTGGCGTCGAATGCCTCGTTCGTCAACTACGTGCGCCACCATCGCTTCACCGACCCCATCACTGGGCAGCCGGTTGAAGTGGTAGAGAAATCGATTCGTAAGCTGGCCTTTTTGGGTAGCCAGGAAGCGCGTTTCCATCGCGCCGAGGGCATGTTGGCGGGGAGCACGCAGTTCCGTTACCCGTCTTGCCTAGGGGTAATCGAAACACCCTGGGAGAGTTTGATCTTCACTGAGTTCGTACGTGGCAAGCCGCCGCGTATGCAGGCGATTGCCCGGCAGTTGGCTTTGGGCATCGCCGAGTTGGAGGTCCTCAGTAATACATGGCTGCAGGCACAACCGCTCGGCAAGGCGCCACTGCTGTGGAGCATGGACTTCTTCCGCCCCTGGTTCCTGCTGCGGCCGCGCTTCAATTTCGACCGTTGCCTGCCGGGGCTTGCGCAATTAGGGCGGGAAGATGCCCAGTTTGCCGGATTGGCCGAGCGCTTCGAGACGTTTGTGCCGCTGATGCGCAAGTTGGCCGGCGAGGCACGGCGTAGCCCGCGGTGCTTCAGCCATATGGATTACCTGCGCAAGAATCTGTTTGTGAACAAGGGGCAACTGCACCTGATCGACTGGAGCGAGGTGAAGGTCGGGCGGGTTGGCTTCGATGGCGGGGCGTACCTGGGTAGCCTGTTCCGGCGCAAGGATATGGGCGTTTTTCTGGCCGCACAGAGCGAGTTTGTCGAGGCCTATCGCGAGGCGCTGGCAGAGCGGTTTGATGAGCGGCAAGCGCTGGCGAATCTGCGTTATGTGTTCTTGCTGACAGCGTTGTTCCATTGCCTGAGGCCGGAGACGGTCGAGGAGTATCGCGAGCGCGAGCGGATGGGGATGTTGCGGGAGAAGTATGAGTATTTGCTGGGGTGCATGCTTTGAGGGGTGAGGCGCGTTCGGTATCGAGCGGCGCCCGCGCAGCGCTTGCCTCAAGCCCTTCAGCGCCCTCGAGATCGAGCGCCGCCCGCGCGGCGCATCGCGGCTAAAGCCGCTCCTACATTTGTTGCAACGTGCCATGGCCTGATAGGCCATAGTTGTCAGCCTTGTTGGCATGACGCGACGTTCCGGCTGGCGCTGCCGGCGCCACGCATGTCTTCATGCCATGCGACAAGGCCCTCCAGTTGCGAATTGATATCAATGTGATGCCATTCATCGACATTTCCGCATAATGTCTAATTTCTTTATACGAATTCGCTGTAGGAGGCGTCCTACAAATGTGAATTTGTATTAATATTCGCGTCCCAAATTTTTGGATCCTCAAGGGCACGCAAGCCCTTGTCATCTTCTTTGAATGGAATGCCGCTCCACGTTTATGGATGACGCGTCGCCTCGCCCACGTTTGCTGGTCCTGTCCAAGGGTGCCCAGCGCATCGCTACACTGCCTGCCTTGTTGCCCGACTACGCGCTGCACAATGGTGCCGTGAGCGATGTGGCGGCTGCTGACTGGGTAATGGCTTGGGGCCGCAAGCCCAGCGCACTCAAGGCCATGGCCGAAGCACGGAAGGCGGGCAAGCGAGTATTGACGTTGGAAGATGGCTTCGTCCGTTCGGTGGGGCTGGGGGTCGATGAGCCTCCGATGTCGCTGATCGTCGACGATGTGGGTGTGTATTACGACGCCAGCCAGCCCTCACGCCTCGAGCATCTGATTGCCACGCCACTCGGAGCCGAGCAGATCGCCCGTGCGCAGGCGCTGCGCAGCCTCTGGCAACAACAGCGGATTTCCAAGTACAACGCTGCGCGCATCGAGCTGCCTGAATTGCCAGAGGACTGCGTGCTGGTGGCGGACCAGACATGCGCCGATGTCTCTTTGCAAGGCGCGGGGGCGGATGACTTCAACGCCATGCTTGACGCTGCGCTGCAGCGTTATCCGCACAGTTCCATTGTGCTGAAGGTGCACCCGGATGTGGTCGCCGGCCGTAAAGCTGGGCATTACGACTTGGTGGCGCTGGCCAAAAACCCCCGGGTACTGGTACTGGCCCGTAACGTCCACCCGGCCGATCTGCTGCCGCGCATGCGCGCAGTATTCGTCATGACCTCACAGCTGGGCTTTGATGCATTGTTATGGGGTGTGCCGGTGCACACCTGGGGCATGCCATTTTACGCAGGCTGGGGGCTAACGATCGATCGGTTGCCCGCGCCGTCGCGTCGCAAGGCGGTGAGCATCGAGCAACTGGTGCATGCGACCCTTGTGGGTTATCCACGCTACCTATGCCCTGAGCGTGGCACAGTCTGCTCGCCCGAAGTGTTGATCAAATGGCTGGGCCTGCAACGCCGGCACCGTAGTGCAATGCCTGACGCCGTTCAGGTTGTTGGCTTCAGCCGCTGGAAAGAACCACTGGCGAAGCTCTTTTTCGATGGCACCTCCATTCGCTTTATCAAGCCTCGCAAGCGTCCATCCCTCCACTCCCCCGTGGTTACGTGGGGCTGCAAGCACGACGAAGACCTGCACAACCACCCCCACCCCATCAACCGCGTCGAAGACGGCTTCCTGCGCTCGGTCGGCCTGGGTGCCGGCAAGGCGCGGCCGCTGTCGTGGGTGGTGGATGACCTGGGCATCTACTACGACGCCACCCGCCCTTCGCGGCTGGAGCGCATCCTCGCCAGCGAACCCTTCAGCCCCGAGCTGCTGGCCCGTGCCGAGGCCCTGCGCCTGGCCATCTGCCGCGCCGGGCTGACCAAGTACAACCTGCCCGGCGCCAGCTGGCAACGCCCGGCCGAAGCCGCGCGGGTGCTGCTGGTGACCGGCCAGGTCGAGGGCGATGCGTCGATCCGCTTCGGTGGCCATCAGATCCGCAGCAACCTGCAGTTACTGCGCGCGGTGCGCGAGCACAACCCGGGGGCGTGGGTGCTGTACAAGCCGCACCCCGAAGTGCTGGCCGGTACCCGCGCGCGCGGCGATGACGAAGCACAGACCGTGCACTGGTGCGATGAAGTGATCGGCGACACGCCCCTGCAGCAGCTGCTGGAAGTGGTCGACGAGGTGCATGTACTGACCTCGCAATCGGGTTTCGAGGCGCTGTTGCGTGGGGTGCCGGTGACCACTTATGGCCAGCCGTTCTACGCCGGCTGGGGCCTGACCCGCGACCTCGACCTGCAGCCCGAGGTGCAGGCCCGGCGTAGCAGGCGCCTCAGCCTGGATGAGCTGGTGGCGGGGACGCTGCTGCTCTACCCCACATATGTAAGCCGCATCACCAACCGCTTCACCACCGCAGAACAGACGCTTTACGAATTACAGCATTGGCATGCGCTACCGCAGCCGCAAGGAGCTACCTCCCGATGGCAGGACTTGAAACGACGCTTGAGCAGTTTGTTGGGCAGGAAGCGCCCGAAAAACTGAATGCACGGGCGGCGCGTGGTCCACTGCTTCGCATCCCCACCCATAATTTTTTGTTCCTGCAGGGCGTCAGTTCGCCCTTCTTCAACCGCCTGGCCACGGCCCTGCGCGGTATTGGCCAACGCGTGCACAGCGTGCGCTTCAACGTCGGGGATACCTTGTACGGCGCCAATGGCCCGTACCTGCGCTGCCCGCACCGGGCCGAGGACATGGACGCCTGGTACGCCCAGGTGTTCCGCCAGCTGGACATCACCGACCTGGTGCTGTTCGGCGACTGCCGCCCGGTGCATCGCCCGGCAGTGACGCTTGCGCGCTTGTATGGCGTGCGCGTGCATGTGTTCGAAGAAGGCTACTTCCGGCCCTACTGGGTGACGCTTGAGCGCGACGGGGTGAACAACCATTCGCGCCTGCCGCGCGACCCGCAGTGGTACCGCGAGGTGGGCAAGCACATTCCGCGTTACCAGAATGGCAATGCCTTCAAGCTGTCGTTCACTGCCCGGGCTACCCACGATGTGCTGTACCACGCCGGTGGCGCGCTGAATGCGCTGTGCTACCCGCGTTACCGCACCCACGCGCCGTACAGCGCGGCGGTGGAATACGCAGGCTTCTTGCGCCAGGGCCTGCGCCTGCTGCGTGCCCGCGTGCATGACGACGCACTGGTGGCCGAGGTGGCCCGCGAACGGCACCCCACCTTCCTGCTGCCGCTGCAGTTGGACAGCGATGCGCAGATCCGCGACCACTCGCCGTTCCAGAACATGGAGCAGGTGATCGAGCATGTGATCGACTCGTTCTCGCTCAACGCGCCATTCGATGCGCGCCTGCTGGTCAAGAACCACCCGCTGACGCCCGGGCTGGTCAACTACCGCAAGGTCACCGACCGGCTTGCGCAGCAGTACGGCGTGGCTGACCGCGTGCACTTCATGGAAAGCGGGCACATGCCGACGCTGCTGTCGCACATCGCCGGGATGATCACCGTCAACAGCACTGCGGGCGCCTCGGCGATCCTCCATCACCGCCCGACCTGCACGCTGGCCGAGCCGATCTACGCCATGCCCGGCCTGACCCACCAGGGTGGGCTGGACAGCTTCTGGATGCAGGCCGAAGCCCCGGACAACACCTTGTTCCAGCGCTTTCGTAACACGGTCATCCATACCACGCAGATCAACGGCGGGTTCTACACCGGCTGTGGCATCGACATGGCCGTGGCCAATTGCCTGGAAGTGCTGATGGCAAAAACTTCAAGAATCGAAAACTACCTATGAACCACACCGCTTCGCCCCGCTGCATCTTCATTACCGGCGCCACGGGCGGCATCGGTGGCGCACTGGCGCCCGCCTATGCCGCCCCGGGCGTGACGCTGATCCTGCAAGGCCGCCGCCAGGACCGCCTGGACGAAATGGCCGGGCAGTGCCGGGCGCTGGGCGCCGAGGTGCTGCTGGAACCCATGGATGTGCGCGACCTGGACGCCCTGCGGGCAATGGTGCGCCGCGTCAGCGAAGCGCATCAGCCTGACCTGGTGCTGGTGGGGGCCGGGCTCAATACCGCCGTTGGTGCCAATGGCGAGGCCGAGTGCTGGGATGACAGCCGCGCGCTGATGGAAGTGAACGTGATGGCCGCGCTGGCCACCGTCGAGGCAGCGCTGCCGGCCATGCGCAGCCGCGGCCATGGGCAGATTGCATTGTTCAGCTCGCTGGCCGGCTGGCGCGGCTTGCCGGTGACGCCGACCTACAGCGCCAGCAAGGCGGCGATCCGCGTGTACGGCGAGGCTATTCGTGATTGGCTGGCGCCGGAAGGGGTCAAGGTCAATGTGATCGTGCCGGGGTATGTGGAGTCGAAAATGTGCTTCGAGATGCCCGGGCCCAAGCCGTTCCTGTGGACCGCCGAAAAGGCCGCCAAACGCATCAAGCGTGGGCTGGCGGCAAACCAGGCGCGCATCAGCTTCCCCTTCCCGCTCAACCTGGGCACCTGGCTGCTGGGGCTGATCCCGCAGTGGCTTTCTTCGATGATCCTGCGTGGGCTTAAGTACAGTGATTGATGTTGCCTTGTTGCCGGTTGCCTTGGCCGGCCTGTGCCTGACCGTGCTGGTGGAACGCCTGCTGGTACCCCGCCCCGGCCTGCGCCGCCCGGCCAGTAGCTGGCTGTTGCACACGGGCCTGTGGTGCGTGGGTTTCGGGCTGCTTTACGCCTTGACGGCGCGGCCGTTGTTCAGCGGTGTGAACCTGCTGTTGCTATGGCTGCTGGTGGTGCTGGTGAGCAACTCCAAGTACCACTCGCTGCGTGAGCCGTTCGTGTGTGCGGATTTCGAATATTTCAGCGATGCGGTGAAGTTTCCGCGCCTGTACCTGCCGTTTTTCGGGTTTGGCAAAGCGGCGGTGCTGGCGGTCGGGTTTCTCGTCTACCTGTGGGCCGGGCTGAACTTTGAAGTGCCCAAGGCGCGGCTGGAGGCGCTGCTGCCATTGGCCGTGGGGCTGGGGCTGTTGCGTTTGGGGCATCGCCGGGTCACGCCCACGTTCAATGCCGAAAAAGACCTGCTGGCCTGGGGGTTGGCGGCCAGCTTGTGGCGGTACTTCTGGGCGGCCCGGGCGGCGGTCGACAAGGCTGCGCTGGGCTCGCCGTTTTCGGCCGAAGCAATGCCGGCCTCTTCGCGGGGCAAGCCCGCTCCCACAGGTTCGACGCTGGACCTGTGGGAGCGGGCTTGCCCCGCGAAAGGGCCGACACTGGCACCACCCAATCTGCCAGCCGACCTGATCTCCATCCAGAGCGAATCGTTCTTCGACGTACGCGACCTCTGGCCTGGCGTACGCCGCGAGGTCCTCACCCAGTTCGACCAGCTGGCCAGCGAATCCCTGGCCCACGGCAAACTGCAGGTGGCCGCCTGGGGCGCCAACACGGTACGCACCGAGTTCGCCTACCTCACCGGTATCCCGGCCGAGCGCCTGGGCGTGCACCGCTTCAACCCTTACCGCGTGCTTGCCCGCCAAGGCCTGCCGAGCATCGCTTCGCGGCTCAAGGCCCTGGGCTACCGCACGGTGTGCATCCACCCCTACGACGGCAGCTTCTATGGCCGCGACAAGGTGCTGCCGGCGTTGGGCTTTGATGAGTTCATCGACGTGCGGGCGTTCGACGCCTCGCAAAAAGCCGGCCCGTTCATTGGCGATTGCGCCGTGGCGGAAAAAATCCGCGCCTTGCTGCAGGCACCCGACCGCACTCAGCCCTTGTTCATCCATGCAGTGACCATGGAAAACCACGGCCCACTGCACCTGGAAAGCGTCAGCGACCACGAGCTGCCCAGCTGGTTCGACCGCCCGCTGCAACCGGGCATGACAGACCTCGCGCCCTACCTGCGCCACATCGGCAACGCCGACCGTATGCTCGGCATGCTGCGCGACACGCTGCTCGGCCAGCCCAACGAGGCGCTGCTGTGCTTCTTCGGTGACCATGTGCCGATTTTGCCCGAGGTGTACCAGGCCATCGGCGCGCCCGCAGGCGACACCGATTACCTGGTTTGGTCCAACCGCCGCCAGCCGGGCAGCCAGCCCTGCCCGATCCGCGTCGAGGCGTTGTCCAGCGCGTTGCTGGCACAGGCCCAGGCACCGGTGGCCGGGGCACGGCCGCGCACGGCTGCCGCTGGGGTCGCCTGACAACGTGGTGCATATCGTTCTGGGATCGGACCTGGCACCGGAGCGTGCCGCAGACCCTGCCCTGGCCCACCTGCTGAGCCAGGGCCGCGGCTCGCTGGCGTTTCTGCTCGGCAATGCGGCCTGCCGCCTGCGCCTGTTGGGCGCGGGCATTCACTGGGACCGTGTGCTGCTGGCCTTCGATGGCGAGCAGGCAGTTGGGTTTGCGGCGTTCAAGCATGGCCGGCGTGGGCCGTTCGGCTTGCACTGGCGGCCGTTTTTGCGTGAGTTCGGGGTGCTGAGCGGCGCGGTGCGGTTTGTCGGCTTTTGCCTGAGCGAGCTGCGCGAGTGGCGCTACCCGTTCCTGTTGTACGGGCTGCGGGTAGACAAGGCCGCGCGTAACCACGGCGTCGGCTCGGCGCTGGTGCAGGCCTGCTGCGCGCACGCGGCCAGCCTTGGCTTTGCCCACATCGAGCTGGAAGTGCCGCTGGACAACCCGCGGGCGCGGCGGCTTTACCTGCACAACGGCTTTGCCCTGCAGCGCAAGCGCTGGGTGCCGTTCCCGCCGGTGCGCGGCATGTGGCGGGTGCTGCCATGAGCAGTCACCTGCAAACAGACCTGCAGGCGCTCGTCGAGGGCCCCGGCTGGGTGGGCATCATGTCGCAATGGGTGGCCTGGAAGGTGCTGCACTTGCCGCAGTTCCTCGGCCCCGAAGGCCCGCCCTTCTGGCTGTGGCGCCGGGGCCGTCAAGCGCCCAAGGGGCTAAAGGCCATCGCCGGCATCGGTTACAAGCAGTCGTCGGCCCATGCCCGTGTGCTGTGCCAGCGCTGGAACCTGCCCTACATCGCCCTGGAAGACGGCTTCTTGCGCTCGTCGTCGCTCGGCATCGAAGGCGACACGCCGATGTCGATGGTGGTCGACCCGATCGGCATCCACTACCTGGCTGACCGGCCCTCGCTGTTGGAAAACATCCTGCAGCAGCCCGAGGCCCTGAGCGAAGACGAACTGGCCTGCGCCCGCGCGCTGATCGCGCTGATGCGCAGCAGTGGCATCGGCAAGTACAACAACGCCCCGGACTTGCCCGCCGATGACCCGCTGGGCCGCGAGCGGCCGCTGGTGCTGGTGGTGGACCAGACCGCCGGCGATTATTCGATCCCTGGTGGCGGTCTGTGCGAAGCGGACTATGTGCGCATGCTCGACACCGCCCTGGCGGAAAACCCCGACGCTGATGTGCGGGTGCGCATCCACCCGGACTGCCTGGGTGGGCAAAAGCCCAGCTGCCTGCTGGCGGCGGCCCAGGCCCGTGGGGTAACGCTTGAGGCACGCCCGGTCGCCTGGGCGTCGCTGGCCAGGCGTGCGCGGCGGGTGTACATCGGCACCAGCCAGGCCGGGCTCGAGGCGTTGATCCAAGGCGTACCGGTGACCTGTTTCGGGTTGCCGTTCTACGCCGGCTGGGGCCTGACCGACGACCGCAAGGCCATCCCCCGGCGCCAGGCCCGGCCTGACCTGGTGCAACTGGTGGCGGCCGCCTACGTGCGCTACTGCCGCTACGTCGACCCCCTCACCGGTGCGCTGACCGACGCGCTGACCGTGGCCCGCCAGCTGGCGGCGAAAAAAGCCCGTGATGCCGAGTTTGCCGGGGCCACCACGGTGCTGGGGGTGAAGCGCCACAAGCAGCACAACATCCGCCGCTTCTTTGCCAGCCGTTGGGGCCAACTGCGCTTTGCCGTGGACGGGCCCGAGCTGGTGCGCCAGGTGGCGGCCGAACGGGGCCGGTTGCTGGTGTGGGCGGCGCGAGAGCCAGCGGGCCTGGCTGAACGCGCACAGGCCGCCGGCGTGCCGGTATGGCGGGTGGAGGATGGCTTCATGCGCTCCACCGGGCTGGGCGTGAACAACAGCCCGGCGTTGTCGCTGGTGCTCGACCGCGGTGGCATTCATTACGACGCCGCGTCTGCCAGCGACCTGGAGCAGCTGCTCGAGCACAGCGAATTCACACCTGCCGACCTTGCCGAGGCGGCGCAATTGCGCGCCCGCATCGTCGCCAGCGGCACCAGCAAGTTCAACCTGCGCCATGGCCCCTCACCCGCCCTGCTCGGCGCCCCGGGGCAGCGCCGGGTGCTGGTGGTCGGCCAGGTCGAGGATGACGCGTCGGCGCTGAGCAGTGGCGGCGGTGCCGGCTGCAACCAGCGCCTGCTGCAGCAAGTGCGCGCAGCGCTGCCGCATGCCTGGGTGCTGTACAAGCCGCACCCGGACGTCGAAGCCGGCAAGCGCCAGGGCCAGGTGCCCGCACAGCAGCTTGCCGTGCTGGCCGACCAGGTACTCGCCGGGGCCGACATCGCCGGGTTGTACGGCCAGGTCGATGAGTTGCACACCTTGAGTTCTACCGCTGGCTTTGAAGCGCTGTTGCGCGGCCTGCCGGTGGTGACTTATGGCACACCGTTCTATGCCGGCTGGGGCCTGACCCGCGATCACCAGCCGCTGCCGCGCCGTACCCGGCGCCTGACCCTGGACCAGTTGGTGGCCGGCGCCCTGTTGCGCTATGCGCGCTATGCCGACGCCCAGCAAGCCCTGCCCTGCGATGCCTGGCACGCCCTCGCCTGCCTGTCTGCGCCACGCCCGGTGCGGCTGGCCGAACACCCGCGAGTGGCGCCGTTGCTCAATTACACCCGGACCATGCTCGGCTGCGGCCGGCCGCTGGCCCCGTCAAAGGACTAGACCATGCCTGTATCGATCAAGGGCGTCGGCCGCTATGCGGCATTGCCCTGGCATTGCCTGCAACTGGCTACCCACGCGAAATCCTTCGAGAACAACCCGGTGCTCGGCAGCGCCCGCCTCAACGCCTGGGGCCTGCACGTGCAGCGCCGGCAACTGGCCATGGCCATGGCCGGCTACCGCCGCCAGGCGCTGGCCGCGCGGCTGGATGCCGGCGAGCGCGAGCACTTTGAGCACAATGGCTTTTTCATCCGTGAAAACGCCCTGCCGGCCGAGCAGTTCGCTGCCCTGCGTGCCGAACTGGGGGCCCTGCGCAGCACGGGTTGGGAAATGCGCCAAGGGCGTGCGGTCACCCGGCGCGTCAGCCTGGACCAGGACGTGCTGGCGGCCAACCCGGCCAGTGCGGCGTTCGTGGCGGACCGCGGGGTGCGCGACCTGATCGCCTATGCGTCGTCCAATACCGGCGGTATCACCTACCAGCTGCAGTCGATCGTGATCGACGCTGCCAATGCCGAGCATGACCCGCAAACCCGGTTGCACGCCGACACGTTCCACCCGACGGCGAAGGCCTGGTTGTTCCTGGATGACGTGGAAGATGACCAGGGCCCGTTCAGCTACGTGCCGGGCTCGCACCGCCTGACCCCGGAGCGCCTGGCCTGGGAATACCGCCAGAGCCTGGACGCCGCCCGCTCGCCCGAGCAGATGCACCGTGAAGGCTCGTTCCGCATCGACGCGCCGCAACTCGCCGCCCTAGGCCTGCCAGCCCCGCGGCGCTTTGCCGTGCCGGCCAATACGCTGGTGGTCGCCGACACCTCCGGCTTCCACGCCCGCTGCGCCAGCCACAAGGCCAGCCACCGGGTGGAGATTTACGCCAGCCTGCGGCGTAACCCGTTCATTCCGTGGCGCGGGGCGCATCTGTTTGCATTGCCTTGGATTGCCAACCACCACATGCGGTGGGATATACGGTTGAAGCGGTGGATGGGGTTCGACAAGAAGAGCCACTGGCGGTTTGTGGATCAGTTGAATGCTTATGAGGCGCCGTATATCTGAAGTGCCTGGCTGACTTCACCGGCCTCTTCGCGGGGCAAGCCCGCTCCCACAGGTATGCCGCTCACCTTGAAGGCGGCGGAGTATCGGTGGGAGATTACCCAGCCCTTCGGGCTGCGCTGTCGCACAGACAACAAAGCCCGCAAGCCCGCCGCAAACTCTGTGGGAGCGGGCTTGCCCCGCGAAGAGGCCGGCCCTGCTCACCCCAGCCGCGCCATCTCTTCGGCCACCACCGCCACGGTATGCCGAATCTGCTCTTCGCTATGCTCGCAAGACACAAAAAACCGCACCCGCGCTGACTGCTCCGGCACCGCCGGGTACAGGATCGGCTGGGCATTGATGCCCCGTTCGAACAAGGCACTGGACAACCGCCCGGCCTTGAACGAACTGCCGGTGATCACCGGAATCACCGCCAGCCCGGTGCTGGTCGCGGTGTCCAGCCCAGCCTCACGCGCCAGGCGCAGGAACAGTTCGCCACGTGCCTGCACCTGGGCAACCCGCTCACGGTCTTCGGCCAGCAGCTGCAGCGCCGCCAGGGCTGACGCCGTGACCGCCGGGGGCATGCCGACGCTGTACAGGAAGCCGGGCGCGAGGAACTTGAGGTGTTCGATCAACGCCGTGCTGCCAGCGATGTAGCCGCCGCAGCTGGACAAGGTTTTGCTCAACGTGCCCATCCAGATATCGACAGCATCACCCGCCAGCCCGAAGTGCTCACGGATACCCTTGCCGGTTGCGCCCATCACCCCCAGCGAGTGCGCTTCGTCGACCATCAAAAACACTTTGTGCTTGTGCTTGAGCTCGACGAAACGCGGCAGTTCGGGGTAGTCGCCATCCATGCTGTAGATGCCTTCGACCACCACCAACACGCGCTCGAAATGCTGACGCTGCTCCCCCAGCAGGCGGTCGAGCGCCTGCCAGTCGTTGTGGGCGAAGCTCAGCCGGCGCGCGCCGGACAGCTGGATGCCTTGCAGCACGCTGTTGTGGATCAGCTCGTCATGCACCACCAGGTCGCGCGGGCCGAACAGGTAGCCGATGGTGGTGACGTTGGTGGCATGGCCGCTGACCATCACTACCGCGTCATCCACGCCGTACAGCTTGGCCAGCTCACGCTCCAGCTCGCGGTGCAGCGGGCGGTCACCCGATACCGGGCGGCTGGCCGACACCGAGGTGCCGTAGCGGTCGATGGCGGCCTTGGCCGCTTCGGCCACGCGCGGGTGGCCGGAGTAACCCAGGTAGTTGTAGCTGGCGAAGTTCAGGTACTCACGCTCGCCGATGCAGGTGTGCGCGCCGGCAGTGCCTTGGTGCAGGCGGAAGAACGGGTTGCTCAACCCCAGCCGCGCAGCACCTTGCTGCATCACTCGCAGCTGCTGGTAACCGGGGTGCTGGTCGAAGCGGTAGAACGCTTCGGGCACCTTCAGTGCAGCCTGCTGCGCCTGCTCCAGGGTAGCGCTTTGCGCTTGCTGCCCGGTGCCGTTGTTGCGGCGCGCCAGCGCTTGCTGGATCAGGCGTTGCTTGGTGTCGCCAGCAAGGCCGGTAGGGGTTTTGGCAGTCATCTCTGGCTCTTAATCAATCAGACGGTTGGGCGCCACACTGGCATCGGCCAGCTCGGCATCCAGCTCAGCCACCTGCTCGGCGCTAAGTTCGCTGCCGTGTCGGGCCAGCACGCTCTGCGCCAGCTGCTCTTCACCATTGCCGGCTTCACCACGCAACAGTTCAAGCAGGCGCACGCTGAGCTTATCGATACTGGAGCTCTCGCTGAGCTCCATCACCGGCAGGCGAATGCCGAAGCGCTCCTCCAGGGCGACCACCAGCTCCACACTCATCAACGAGTCCAGGCCCAGCTCCTGCAGCGGGCGCTGGGTGTCCAGGCGCGCAGGCGGCAGGCGCAGGATTTCGCACACCTCGTGCTTGAGCATCTCGACGAAACGCTCCAGCAACGCGGTGTCGTCCAGCTCGGCGAGCATGCGCTGGATGTCCTCACCGTCGTTGTCGTCGTCCTGATCGCCGCCGTGGGCACGGGCCAGCTCGGCGAAGCGTGGGGTGTTGGCGCTCGGCAGGAAGCGCGCCAGCGCCTTGAAGTCGAGCTCCAGCACACCCTGCCCGCTGTCGCCGTCGAGCAGCATGGCTTCGAGCTGCGCCAGGGCAGCATCTGCACGCAACGCGGCGCCGCCCATACGGCTTTGCAGGGCATCCTTGATCTGGCTGTTGCGGGCAAGGAAACCTACGTCGTCGATCGCCCCCCACAGCACGGCCGTTGCCGCCAGGCCCTGGGCATGACGGTGGCGTGCCAGCGCTTCGAGCCAGTGGTTCGCAGCCACGTAGTTGGCCTGCCCAGGGTTGCCGAACAGGGTGGTGGCGGACGAGAACATCACGAAGAAGTCCAGCGCCAGCCCTTGGGTCAGCGCGTGCAAGTACTGCGCACCTTTGGCCTTAGGCTCCAGCACACGTTGCATCTGCTCGCCGTCGAGGTTGCGGATCAGGCTGTCGTCAATCACCGTCGCGGCATGCACCAGGCCACGCAGCGGCCACGGGCTGGCGGCAATGCGTTCGAACACGCCGCGCAGTTGGGCTGCATCGGTGATGTCACAGGCCACGGCCTGCACATCGAGGCCTTGCGCGTGCCACAGCGCCAGCTGCGGCTGCGCCTCGGTGCTGGCCGGGCCACGGCGACCCAGCAGCACCAGGTGACGGGCGCCTTTGTCGATCAGCCACTGCGCGGTACGCAGGCCGAAACCGCCGAGGCCGCCGGTGACCAGGTAGGTGGCATCTGCCGCCAGCTGCAGCGCACGCTGCGGCTGTTCACGGGTGTCGACGGTCTGCTCGATGGGGTTGCCGTAGGTAACGACCACCTTGCCGATCTGCCGTGCCTGCTGCATGTAGCGGTAGGCCTCGACCACCTGGTTGGCGTCGAACTCGCGGAACGGCAACGGGTGCAGGATGCCCTGCTCGAACAGCGCCATCATTTCGCCGAACAGCCGGCGCGTCAGTTGCGGGCGTTCGCTCATCAGCTGGTCGGCGTCGATGCCGAAGTAGCTGATGTTGTTGCGGAACGGGCGCAGGCCGATGCGGGTGTTCTGGTAGAAGTCGCGCTTGCCCAGTTCGAGGAAGCGCCCGAACGGCTTGAGCACACGGAAGTTGCGGTTGATCGCCTCTCCAGCCAGCGAGTTGAGTACCACGTCGACACCCCGCCCACCGGTCGCCGCCAGCACCTGGTCGGCATAGGCCAGCGAACGCGAGTCGTAGACGTGGTGCACGCCCAGCAGGCGCAGGAAGTCGCGCTTCTCGTCGCTGCCGGCGGTGGCGTGGATCTCCGCCCCCAGCCATTTGGCGACCTGGATGGCGGCGATGCCGACGCCGCCGGCGGCGCCGTGGATCAGCACCTTCTCGCCCGGCTCCAGACGCGCCAGGTGATGCAGCGCGTAGTACACGGTGAAGAAGGTACTCGGAATAGTGGCGGCTGCTTCGAACGACATGCCTTCAGGGATGCGCGCCACGGCGTTGGCATTGGTCACCAGGCGGTTGGCGAAACTGCACGGGCCGAAGCCGACCACGCGATCGCCCGGGGCGAAGTCGCCAAGCACTTCAGCGCCTTTGCCCTGCACCACGCCTGCAAACTCGAAGCCCAGGGTGGGGCCGGAGAAACCGTTCTCGATGGCTTCATCGGACAGCAAGCCGAGGGCGAACATCACGTCGCGGAAGTTGAGGCCGGTGGCGCGCACCGCGATGTCCAGCTCGTCGGCGGCAGGCTGGCGCGCCTCGCGCACTTCCCAGCGCAGGTTGCGCAGCTGGCCGGGCAGGTCGAAGCCCAGGCACACCCACTGTGCGTCGGATGCACGGGCTGCCTTGGCATCGCCCAGCACGCGCAGGCGTGGCACGAAGCGGCGGCCCTCGGCGTCGAGGGCAAGCTCGGTTTCGCCATCGGCGTTCAGCAGTGCCGGCAGCGCCAGCTCGACGGGTGCGTTGTGGGCCAGGTCGAGCAAGCGAATGCGGCAGCTGGCCGACTCGTTGGCCAGGGTACGGCCGAAGCCCCAGAAGGCGGCGTCGGCGATCGCGTCGACATCGGCAGCGCTGTCGGCAGCGTACAGGTGCTGGGCAGCGCCACGGCTGAACAGCCAGCACTGCGGGGCGATAGCCAGTGATTCGCAGGCCTGCACCAGCGCGGCAGCCTGCAGGCAACGCTGGGCTTGGCCATCGAGGCCGGCAGTGCTGTCGAAACCGGCCAGGTGCGCGATGTGTTCGGGCGCCTGGTCGAGTGCAGCGAGCTGGGCGGCGAGCGCCTGGGCATCACCCGGCTGCAGCAGGCTGACCTGCTGGCCCTGCTCGCGCAACTGCGCGGCCAGGCGCTCTGCAGCGCCCTGCCCGGCTTCGGCCAGCAGCGCCCAACGCTGTACAGCCACGGGGGCTGCAACCTGCGCGGCATGGGCCGGCTTGTCGGCCAGCAGCAGGTAGCTACCGCAGGCATTGCCCGGCAGTGCGTCGAGGGTTCGCAACCCGGTCAGGCCGTGGCGTTGCAGCTCGTGGCTCCAGAACGCCGGGCCCTGCTGACGCGACAGCGCCTGCTCCGGGCCTGCCAGCCACCAGTCAGCCTGGGCACCGAAGACGAAGTCGGCCCAACGTGCCGGGTACTGCCCCAGCAGCGCCAGCTGGCCATGCGGGTTGAGTTGCGCGCTGGCCTGGCGCAGGGCATCGCCCACGGCGGCCAAGGCGCTGAGGTCGGTCGGCACCAGCACCCAGTCGAAGCTGCCCGCCTCGGCCAGTTGCTCATGGCCGAGCACGTTCAGCGCCGGGCAATCGTCGCGCAGGCGTTGCTCCAGGTCCGGTTCGGCGACGCAATACAGGTAATCGATACGGTCGAAATCGAGCCCGGCATACAGCAGCTCGGCAAACGATGCGCCGCCAAAGCCGAACTCCAGCACCCGCAGGCGCTGCCCGGCCGGCAGTTGCGCCAGGCGCGCAGCCAAGGCCTGGCCAATGCCGGCCAGCACGCGCTGCTGGCCGGCTGCACCGAGCACCAGGCGGGCCAGGCTGGCACCGCTGGTTTCCCGTGGCAGCAGGTTTTCCAGCGCCTGGCTGGTATCCAGCAGCGCCGCCAGGTGGCGGCCGATACGGCCCACCGAATGGATGATCTGGAAGTATTCCGGGTAGCTCTGGAACAGCTCCTGCCAGATGGCTTCGGACGACGGGCGCTCGCCAGTGTCGGCCAGCAACCAGCTGCCATCGGCGCTGCGCTGCAGGCTGCCATCGTGTTCGGCATGGCGCAGCAAGGCGGTGAGGAAATCGCCCTGGCCCTGCGACCACAGCGCCACCTGCTCGGCGCTCAGGCGGCCACCGGCCTGCTCGACCAGGTCGAGCACAAAACTTGCGCACAGCACGTCGAGCAGCGGCTCGACCTCGTTCAGGTAGCGCACCTGCGCCGGCTCATCTGCCAGGCTGCTCAGGGCGTCTGCCAACGGTGTTGCGGCCACGGCATGCCGCGCCAGCGGCACTACCGCCCCCGGCGCCGCCAAGCCAACATGGCCCAGGCGCTTGATTTCGCCGCTGCGGTCGTACTGCAGGCGCACGGCACGCAGGCGGGCTTCCTTGATGGCCAGCACGGCGTCGCCGTTGCCGTCAAACAAGGTCACATCCACCAGCAGGGAATGCTCGGTGCGCTTGAGCTGACGCACTTCGGCCAGCACCGGCACGCCGCCGGCCTTGGTGAAGGCGATACGGCCCAGTTTGACCGGGATGAACGCCAGGCCGTTGTTGCGGCCCGGGCGGCTGGCCAGCAACTCGGTAATCAGCTGGAAGGCCCCGTCGAGCAACGCCGGGTGTACATGCAGGCCGGCCAGCTCGGCTTCGATGCCCGCAGGCACGGTGAGTTGCGCCAGCACCCGCTGGCCCTCGACCCAGGCGGCCGACACGGTCTGGTAGGCCGGGCCGTAGTTCAGGCCGACGGCGCAGGTCAGGGCCAGGTGCTGCTCGGCGCTGAAGTCGGCCGGGCGCTGCGGCAGCGCCGGTGCGCGACCGCCCAGTAGCACACCGCAGGCTTCGCCCGGCAGGCGCGCCACCACGTGCTGCACCCAGTCTTCACGCTGGGCCAGGGAACGCGAGGTAATGCGCAGGGTGCCGTCGGCCTCTTCGACCTGTACGCGGACCTTCTTGCTGCCCTCGCTGCTCAGCAGCAACGGGTTGTGGATTTCCAGCTCTTCGATGTCGACGAACTCGCCCGGCTGGTGCAGTTGCGCCACGGCCAGCGCCAGCTCGGTAAAACCAGCGCCCGGGAACAGCACGGATTCGCCAACCTTGTGGTCACCCAGGGTCGGGAACAGTTGGGTATCCAGGCGGTTTTCCCAGGTCAGTGCCTGGTCCACCAGCGGGTAGCCGAGCAACGGGTGAACGCGCTCACGGCTCAGCGTGCCAAAGGATTCGGCGCTGACCGGCAACTGGAAGTGATCACGCTGCCAGGCGTAAGTGGGCAGGTTGACCGGGCGACCAGTGACCGGGAAGCGCGCGGGCCACTGCGGCTCGACACCGGCAAGCAGCAGGCGCGCGACGCAGCGCTCAAGCAGCTGCGGGCTCGGGTCGTTGCGCTTGAGGGTGGCGACCACCTCGCCCGCCTGCTCGCACTGGGCCAGTACATCGGTCACGTAGCTGCGCAGGATCGGGTGCGGGCCGACCTCGACGAACAGGTTCAGGCCGCTGCGCACCAGGGTGTCCAGCGCGCCCTGGAACAGCACCGGGAAGCGGATGTTCTGCCACCAGTACTCGCTGTTCAGGCGCTCGCCGGCCAGCTCGCCGCCGACCACGGTGGAATAGAACGGGGTGTGCGTGGCACGCGGGCGGATGTGCGCCAGGTCGGCGACCACCGCCTGTTCGATGGGGTTCATCGCCGGCGAGTGGAAGGCGTAGTCCAGGTCCAGGCGGCGGGCGAACACTTGGCGCTCGGCCAGGGTGTGTTCCAGCACGGCCAGCGCATCGACCTCACCGGCAACGGTGGCACCACGGGCGCTGTTTTCGCCGGCGACCACCACGCGGCCTTCCAGCTTCAGCTCGGCAATCAATGCTGCGGTGGCTTCGCCCGAGAGGCCGACGGCGGTCATCTGGCCGGTGCCCTGGGTCAGGCCTTGCAGGCGGCTGCGGTGGAAAATGACCTGGGTCGCGTCCTCCAGGCTCAGCGCGCCGCTGGCCCAGGCCGCAGCCACTTCGCCCACGCTGTGGCCGATCACCGCCAGTGGGCGAATGCCTTCGGCAGCCAGCACACGGGTAACCGCCACTTGCAGGGCGAACAGCGCCGGCTGGGCGATTTCGGTACGGGCGTAGCGGCCTTCGCCGTTGTCACCCAGCAGTTCGGCACGCAGCGAGTAGCCGGCCAGCGGCTGGAACAGCGCGTCCACTTCGTCGATGGCAGCGGCAAACACTGGCTGGTCGAGCATCGCCCGGCCCATGCCCTGCCATTGCGACCCGTTGCCGGAATAGACGAACACCGGGCCACTGGCCGCCTCCAGCGCCTGGCCGGCTTCGAGCACGGCGCTGAGCTCGCTGAGGGTTGGGTCCTGCGCGTAATCGTCCAGTGCCTGGGCAGCCTCAGCGGCGTTGTCGCACACCAACAGCAGGCGGTGGGCGTGGGCATCGCGGCGGAACATCGCCTGGTAGGCGACATCGTAGTAATCGGCGTCGCCATGCTCGGCCAGGTAGGCGGCAAAACGCTCGGCGGTGGCGCGCAAGCCCTGCTCGGTCTTGGCGCTGAGCAGCAGCGGCACCCGTGCGGCCGTGGCTTTTTCGGCTGCGGCTTGCACAGGCTGCGGGCTTTGCAGAATGACGTGGGCGTTGGCGCCGCCAAAGCCAAACGAGTTGACGCCAACGGTCAACTGGCCTTCGCGCTTGAGCGCCAGCGGTTCGGTGACCACCTGCAGGTTGAGGTCGCCGAAGGGGATGTTCGGGTTGAGCGCCTTGACCCCGATGGTCGCCGGCACGGTGCGTTCGGCCAGGCAGTTCAGGGCCTTCATCAGGCCGGCGACACCGGAAGCGGCCTCCAGGTGGCCGAGGTTGCTCTTGACCGAGCCGATCGGCAGCGGGTTGCCGGCGCCACGCGCCTGCCCCAGTGCCTCGCCGATGGCGCGGGTCTCGATTGGGTCACCCACCGAGGTACCGGTGCCGTGGGCTTCCAGGTAGTCCAGTTGCTCGGGGGCGATGCCGGCCTTGGCGTAGGCCTGCTTGAGCAGCGCCGCCTGGGCTTCGGCGTTAGGCAGGGTGAGGCTGGACTTGCGCCCATCGGTATTCACCGCACTGGCCGCGACCACCGCGAGGATGGTGTTGCCATCGGCCACGGCCTGGTCATAGTCCTTGAGCAGGAACAGGCCACCCCCTTCGGAGCGCGCGTAGCCATCGCCGTTCTCGTCGAACGACTGGCAACGCCCGGTGCGCGAAAGCATGGTGGCCTTGGAGAAGATCATGAAGCCGAATGGGTGCATGTGCAGGCTGATGCCGCCCGTTACCGCCTGGTCCACATCGCCGCTGATGATCGCCTGGCAGGCCTGGTGGAAGGCCACCAGCGAAGACGAACAGGCGGTGTCGATGGCCATGCTCGGGCCACGCAGGTCGTAGAAGAACGACAGCCGGTTGGCAGCGATGCTCATGGTGTTGCCGGTGGCGGTGGCGCCATCGATCGAGGCCATGTCATCGACCAGGCGGTAGGCCTGCTCGACCGCGGCGATACCCAGGTACACCCCACAGTTGCTGCCACGCAGGCTCGACGGCTTGACGCCAGCGTTCTCGAAGGTTTCCCAGCACATCTCCAGCAGCATGCGCTGCTGCGGGTCCATCATCCCTGCCTCACGCGGGGAGATATTGAAGAACCCCGCATCGAACGCACTGACATCGCCCAGCGTGCCGGAGGCAAAGGTGTAGCTGGTGGCAGGGTTGGCCTTGTCCGGGTGCAGGAACTCGGCCTTCTCCCAACGCGACGCGTCAACCTGGGTGACCAGGTCACGCCCTTCCATCAGGTTCTGCCAGAAGCTTGCAGTAGTAGAGCCGGGGAAACGGTACGAACAACCAACGATTGCAACCTGTCTACGCTTAATCAAAACCCATTCCTTTAAAACTCATCGGGCACCGTCCCATCCTGCGGACAGCCGGCATGCCTGGCCTTGCCATGATTCTGGCTGGTCGTTGTGTGTCGCTGATGATCGTTTGGTATCTGAAGCTGCTTTGCACGCTGGGGGGCTGGACACTGGGTCGAGAGGGGGGCGTGGGGTGGGTTCAGATTTTGTGACGGGATGATACGCGGGTTGGGGGGGTGGGAAAAGGCTGAGGGTGGTGCGTGGGACTATGAAGGTGTGGCAATCGACAATATTCATGCCTGCGCCCGCGGAAAAGCGGGCCAGGCATCAACCGTCAGTCAGGGCTCAAGACGACGTTGCTGGTAAATCCAGTCGACGATCTCGCCTTCAGGCGCATAACCGATCACCGTTTCACGCAGCAGTTGACGTACCCGTACGAAGTCGTCGCTGGACGCTGCCGCAAGCAACTGCTGCAGAGAGTCCTTGAGCGAATCCCATGGCAGGTAGTCCTCGTTGGCGCTCATGATCATGGGGTGGCGCGTTGCAAGTACGTTGTCACCGATCAACAACTCTTCGTACAGCTTTTCACCGGGGCGCAAACCGGTGAACTCAATGGTGATATCACCCATCGGATTGCGCTCGTTGCGCACACTGAAACCGGACAGGTGAATCATCTTCTCGGCGAGTTCGACGATGCGCACCGGTTCGCCCATGTCGAGCACGAACACGTCCCCGCCCTTGCCCATCGAGCCCGCCTGAATGACCAGCTGAGCGGCCTCGGGAATGGTCATGAAATACCGCGTGATCTTCGGATGGGTGACCGTCAGCGGCCCACCGGCCTTGATCTGCTTGTGGAACAGCGGGATCACCGAGCCGGACGAGCCCAGCACGTTACCGAAGCGCACCATGGTGAAACGGGTCTTGTTGACCTGCGATACGTTGCCACTGTCACCGAACAGTACTGGCGCCAGTTCCTGGCTGAGGGCCTGCAAGGTCATTTCTGCTAGCCGCTTGGTACTGCCCATTACGTTGGTCGGCCGCACGGCCTTGTCGGTAGATATCAGCACGAAGTTGGCAACGCCGGCCTGCAGGGCGGCTTGGGCCGTGTGCAGGGTACCGATGACGTTGTTCAACAACCCTTCTGTGATGTTGTGCTCGACCATGGGCACGTGCTTGTAGGCGGCAGCGTGATAGACCGTGTCGACGTGCCAGGTTTTCATGATGTCGAGCATCTGTGCCTGGTTGCGTACCGATCCCAGGATCGGGATCAGGCTGAGCGACAACGACTCACGAGCGATACGCTGCTCCAACTCCGAGAAAATGCTGTAAAGGTTGAATTCGCTATGATCGAACAGCAGCAACGTTCTAGGCGATTGCCCAATAATCTGACGACAGAGCTCGGAACCTATCGAGCCACCTGCGCCGGTGACGACTACCACTCGATCGACAATGCAACGCTCCAGCAGGTCGCTTTGTGCCGGCACGGCGTCACGGCCCAGCAAGTCCGCAATGTCGACCTCCTGGATGTCGTCGACCTTTACCTTGCCACTGGCCAGGTCCATGAAGCCAGGCACACTGCGCACGTGCAGCGGAAAGCCTTCCAGGAACGTGAGGATCTCCCTTCGACGCGTACGGGCGGCAGACGGCACCGCCAGCAGAATCTCTTGGGTACCGGTCACTTCGATCAGCCGTTGCAGTTGATCTGGGTGATACACCTGCAAGCCGGCGATGACACGATCGGTGAGACTGGCATCATCATCAATGAACGCGACGGGACGCATGGCTTTGTCCATGCGCAGGGCGGCCACCAGCTGATTACCCGCAGCACCAGCGCCGTAGATGGCGACTTTCGGCAGGCCGTCTTCACGGCTGGCGAATGGCACGTGCTGGACAGCAGTAGCGAACCAGTCACCCAGGAAGTATTGACGCATGGCCAAACGCAACCCGCCAACCATGATCAAGCTTAACCACCAGTAATTGAAAGTAATCGAGCGGGGCACGATGGTCTGGCGGTCACCCACCCAATAGATGATGACACCAAGGATCAACGCCGAAAGGGTAACCGCCTTGATGATCGCGATCAGGGCGTCGTTTCCAAAGTATCTCATTACTGCCCGATAGAGCCCAAAACGTATGAACAAGGGGATAGCCACCACTGGGGCGCACAAGAACAACCACGCATGCTCGATCAACGGGTTGACCAGATCATCTATCCCTAGCCTGACCACGAAGGCCAACCACAGAGCGCACCAAACCAGTCCGACGTCAGTCACCACCTGCAACAAGCGCTTGTGGCCGCGCGGCAGGCTCTGCAGACGCTCTCGAATGCTATAGCCGATCCTGTTTCCCATACGAACCTCAGATACCACTTTATTGTTATAACTTTGCATGCGGGCTGACCAAGCACATCACATGCCTGCTAGCACTGCACGAACCTTTTACATCGAAGCGGACCCGCATCTATGCCGATTATCTGAACGCCACTTTATCAGGTCTTTCCTTCATCAATCGCGCTATCAGGAGGCATCTGGGCGGTGCTGGCCCGACTCAGCCACTACGGGATGTGATCAGCCGCAAGAACCTGAATTTCTGACGCTTTGTGAATGGAACCCTCTGACGCACCGGAATGTCCACATCAGTCACTCGGCCGGTGGCTAGCCTCCTTCACTTACCGCGTCCACCCGCCTGTATGGCCACGACGGCCTTGTTTGGTAACTACTCCCTATGACTGTCTGGTAGCCAGACCTGAGAGGCCAAGATGTTGTTCTACCTTTGTGTAGCCCTCGCGCTGTGGCTGATGGCGACGCCGGGCATTTTGTCGATGCGCAGTACCGGAATAAGCTTAGTGTTGGGTGTAACGCTGGTCTGGTTCATCTGCGCTTTGCGTTTTGAGACAGGCTTTGACTGGATGGTGTACGAAAGTTACTTCAATGCCATCGCGCAAAGCCCGTTCCTGGCCCAGCCACAGGATGTGGTACCGATGGAGCCACTTTATTACCTCCTCAACTACGTGATCGCCCAGATTGGAAACTTCCAACTATTTTTGCTGGTTGTCGGCACCCTTAATATTATATGTGCAGCGTATTTTCTTCAGCGTTTTGATATACGCGTGGCATTTGGACTGGCGTATGTATTTTGCTGGGTATTTCTGCCACTCGAGTTAGGCACCATTCGCCAGTCTCTTGCCGTATCGGCCATGCTCATATGCTTGGTTCTGTTGGCCGATGGTAAATCCAGGTGGTCCGTGCTCTGGTTCATGGTCGCTGTTGGCTTTCAATATTCAGCATTGATCTACGGAGTCGTATATTTGCGTAAAGCGCTGCGTCCGCTTCTGCATCATGCAGGCGCCGTTGCAGCGGTATGTTTCGCTTTTTACTGCATCGCACCAGCAGGCATTGGCCAGGCGACCCTCGCGCTAGGTAGTAGCCTCGATATCCCGTTTATTTCTGCGAAGCTGGCAGTCTATGCAGACTTCGGTGGGTCGCCCAGGTCTATAGCGGGCTACGGTTTCATATTGCTTAACTGCGCGCTCTTGGTGATTTCCCGATATACACTCGACCTCCAATCACCCCGCTATGTGCTGCTGGGGACCTTTCTGCTCTGCCTGATCTTTGCACAAGCGCTACTTTTCGACTTCGCACTTATCTGGAACCGCGTACATTACCTAGCCGCCTTCGTTCAGGCGGTTCTTATCTATGATATTCTAGCCACACAACGCATGCCCATCAGAATCCCGGCCTTCGTTTTGGTAATGACGATCAGTTTGGTGGCGATCGGGATGTTCCTGCGATCCCCGGCATCCCTGCCGTTTGTCCCGTATCAATCCTACATTTTCAAGGAGTGGACGAACGCGCCAGGCGATGGCCGTGAACGTACACTTGAATACTATCGCCTGTTTGAGGCAGCTAAGCCACAGAACAACTGAAGACTACCGACAGGCGCTCTTAAAGCGCCTGCGCAGCATCAAGAGGCGCTCAGCGGGTCACCTCGTAGTATTTTCTTTCAAGGTTCCAGACGACGCTGGAGATGGATGAAGTCGACAATTTCCCCCTGAGGAGCATAGCCGGCCACGGTCTCACGCAGGATCTGCCGAATCGTCACGTAGTCGTCCGTATCGATCGCTGCGAGTAACGCCGTCAGCCGCTGCTTCATGATGTCCCAAGGCAAACAATCTTCTTGCGCGCTCATGATCATCGGATGACGCGTGGCGATCACATTGTCACCAATCAGCAGTTCCTCAAATAGTTTCTCGCCAGGCCGCAGGCCACTGAATTCGATGTTGATATCGCCATGCGGGTTTCGTTCGGACCGCACACTTAGGCCCGACAGATGAATCATCTTCTCGGCGAGCTCGACAATTTTGACCGGTTCGCCCATGTCCAAGACAAATACATCGCCGCCCCGCCCCATGGAACCTGCCTGGATCACCAGTTGCGCAGCCTCGGGAATCGTCATGAAGTAACGCGTTATCTTTGGGTGCGTGACCGTAACCGGGCCACCGGCCTGAATCTGCTTGTGGAACAGCGGGATCACTGAACCAGACGAACCCAACACGTTACCGAACCGCACCATGGTGAAACGTGTGCGATTTACCCGAGACACATTCCCCTCTTCACCGAACAGCACAGGTGCCGCTTCATGGCTCAAGGCTTGCAAAGCGAGTTCGGCCAGGCGCTTAGTGCTGCCCATCACGTTTGTCGGGCGTACGGCCTTATCTGTCGAGATAAGCACAAAATTGGCAACGCCTGCCTGCAATGCGGCCTGAGCAGTATTGAGGGTACCGATGGCATTGTTCAGCACACCTTCGGCGATATTGTGCTCGACCATCGGTACATGCTTGTAGGCAGCGGCGTGATACACCGTATCTACCTTCCAGCTGTGCATCACATCCAACAGCAATCTGGGATTGCGCACCGAACCGAGTATTGGCAATACCCGCGTGGTCAATCCTTCACGAACTATTCGCTGCTCCAGCTCAGACTGAATACTGTAAAGGTTGAACTCACTGTGCTCGAACATCAGCAGGGTCGTCGGCGACAGGCTGAGGATCTGCCTGCACAGCTCTGACCCTATCGAGCCGCCTGCCCCGGTGACTAACACCGTCTGCCCTGTGATGCAGCGTTCCAGTAAATCTTCCTGTGCAGGCACTGCATCCCGGCCCAGCAAATCCGCAATATCCACCTCTTGAATGTCATCCACTTTGACCCGGCCACTGGCCAAGTCCATGAACCCTGGGATACTGCGCACATGGAGCGGAAACGGCTCAAGACAAGTAAGGATTTCCCTGCGCCGTACCCTACTGGCAGAAGGAATAGCCAGCAGAATCTCTTGCGCCCCGGTAACATCAAGCATTTTCTCGATATGCTCAGGCTTGTAGACCTGCAAGCCCGAAATCACCCGGTCAGCAATACTGTCGTCATCGTCAATAAATGCCACCGGGCGCATGACCTTGCCCATCCGTAGCGCCGCCACTAACTGGTTGCCAGCGGCACCAGCCCCGTAGATTGCAACCCGGGGCAGGCCGTCCTGCCGATTGGCGAATGGCACATGTTGCGCTGCAGCGAACCAGTCCCCAAGAAAATACTGGCGCATCGCGAGCCGTAGCCCGCCCACCATGATCAGGCTAAGCCACCAGTAGTTGAAAATGACCGACCTCGGCACCAGGTGCTCATGATTGCTGTACCAATACACCACAAGCCCCAGTATCAACGCAGACAAGCTGACCGCTTTGATGATTGCGATCAGGGCTTCGTTGCCGAAATACCGCATGACGGCCCGGTACATGCCGAATCGAACGAATAGGGGAATGGAAACGGCAGGAGCAGCGATAAACAGCCATGCGTGCTCCAGAACCGGGTTGGCCAGTTCATCGATACCCAACCTGACCAGGAAAGCCAGCCATAGGGCCGCCCAGACCAGCAGGAGGTCTGCCAATACTTGAACAAGGCGTTTGTGACGCCTGGGCAAGGCCAGCAACCAGACGCGCAGTCTATCAATCATGCTTGCACTTCCATGCCATTCTCCACAAAGTTCCGTACAGTTGCAGAGCGTTACGCCGCTGCCAACGCCATCACGTCTTTCAATGCCTGGCAGGTTTTCTCGATTTCAGCAGCACTCAACGTCGGGTGCACCAGGAACATCAGGCTGGTCTCTCCCAGCTCTCTAGCAATGCTCAGGTGCGGCTCTGGGCGCCAGTTGGTGCCATCAAAAGCTTTTTCCAGATAGACCTCCGAACAGGAGCCGGAAAAGCAGGGTACACCGCGCTCCGTGATCTCCCCCAGTATACGGTCACGCGACCATTCTGAACGTAGTGCACCAGGTTCGACGAAAACGTAACACTTGTAGGCTGCATGGACTATCCCCTGCTCTGGAACAGGCACGCGCAAGCCCTTAAGCCCCTTCGCACATTCCCAAATAGCGCTGACATTGGCTGTGCGAGCCTTGTTCCAATCAGGCATGCGGCGCAGCTGAATACGGCCGATAACCCCTTGCATCTCCATCATCCGCCAGTTGGTGCCGAAGCTCTCGTGCAACCAGCGGAAACCGGGGGCGTGCTCGCGCTGATAGACCGCTTCCCAGCTTTTGCCATGGTCCTTGAACGCCCACATCTTTGCCCAAAGCTCTCGGTCATTAGTCGTGACCATGCCGCCTTCACCGCCGGTAGTCATGATCTTGTCCTGACAAAACGACCAGGCGCCGATGTGTCCGATGGAGCCAACTGAACGCCCCTTGTAGCTTGCACCGTGCGCCTGCGCACAATCTTCGATCACTTTCAGACCATGCTGGGCCGCCAATGCCATGATGGGATCCATGTCGCATGGCCAACCGGCGAGGTGTACACAGATCACGGCGCGGGTACGCGGCGTCAGTACAGCGCGAATGGTCTCTGCAGTGATGTTTTGCGTATCCCTGTCGACCTCTGCAAATACCGGTATTGCCCCGGCGTTGACGATACTTGACACCGAAGCAAGGAAAGTCCGCGGCGTGACGATCACCTCGTCGCCTTTGCCAATACCCAACGCGTTCAACGCCAAGTCCAGCGCAACGGTACCGTTTGCAAGCGCTATCGCGTGGGCTGTACCGGCCCAGGCAGCGAACTCCTGCTCAAACTGGCGGCATTCCTGGCCTGTCCAGTAATTAACCCGGTTGGACAGCAAAACATCGCGAACCGCATTGGCCTCTTCATCGGTGAATGATGGCCAAGGGGCAAAAGAAGTATTCAACACAGTGATCTACTCGCTATCCAGAATTTTCGAAAATACTGGCGACTCGCTGCGCCAGCCATGAATGCTTGGTTCAATAACGCTGATCGTGCTCATCTGCCTAATTCTCGTGCTGGAACGCCGACAACAGTCAGGTCGTCTGCAACAGCGGACACCACCACCGCCCCAGCGCCGACGGTGACACGCGCGCCGATGCAGGTCAGTTGCCGCACACTGGCGCCTATGCCGACCCAGCTTTCGTCGCCGACCTGCACTTGGCCTGCCAGGCGCGCGCCAGGGCTAACATGCACGAACGCCCCAAGGCTGCAATCGTGATCAACGCTGCAGCCAGTATTGAGGATGGCGCCGTCACCGATTTCGCAAAACGGGTTAATCACGGCAGTGGCAAACACCACGCTGCCATCGCCAAGATGCGCGTGCTTGCTTACTACGGCAGCAGGGTGGACGATGGTTGCCATCACAGCGCCAGCCTGTACGAGCAACTGCTGTTTGGCGGCGCGGATAGCATTGTTGCCAATAGCCACGACCACGCCTGCATAAGTATCAACCGCAGCAACCAGCTGTGCACTATCCCCGACGATAGACCACGCTCCGCACACCGTACGCTCAGGCCAGGCATCGTCGAAGAACTCGATGTGCTCCCAGCCGCACAACGCTGCTGCATCTGCCACTACCTTCCCATGGCCGCTGGCACCCAGAATCGCCAGCCGATTCATTTTCGCGAACCGGTAAATTTGGACATGGTGACTTCGCCTTGCGCACTGATACCGTCGCGTACGACGACTTTTTTTACCGTACGGAAGATGATTCTGAGGTCCAGCCAGAACGAGCGGTTATCCACGTACCATACATCCAGCTTGAACTTCTCTTCCCAGCTTAACGCGTTGCGACCGTTGATCTGCGCCCAGCCGGTAACACCTGGGCGTGCATCATGACGTCGCAACTGCTCGGTGTCGTACAAGGGCAGGTACTCCATCAGCAACGGGCGGGGGCCGACCAGGCTCATATCGCCTTTTACGACATTCCACAGCTCGGGCAGCTCATCGAGACTGCTCGAACGCAAAAAGCTGCCGAAGCGGGTCATCCGCTCGGCGTCAGGTAGCGGATTGCCCCTACTATCGAGCGCATCGCGCATCGTCCGGAACTTGACCATTTCGAAAGGCTTGCCATGCATACCGGGGCGTACCTGACGAAACAATACCGGGGAGCCAAGCTTGTGCCGGATCATCATCGCCACGATGACGATGACTGGCGACAGCACTATTAGGCCCGCCGTCGCGGCAATCACATCGAACAATCGTTTCAACATCTCAATACCTAACCAATTCATCGGCCCGACCCTGGTTCGGACAATTACTTGCCCAAGCGCCTGAAATGTTCGCCAAAGCGTTGCACCCCCACTTCCAACGAAAGTTTCTGACGATAAAACTCCTTCCCTCTCTGACCCATCTCAGCCCTCATCTGCTCAGTTAGTAGGCTGAGCTCTATACAGGCATCCGCCAGCGCTTGGGGGTTTTGCGGCTCAGCTATCAATCCGCAGCCCGCATCACACACAACTTGCGCCGCGTCTCCCTCAACTCCCATGATCAACGGCTTGCCGGTAGCCATGTAAGCTTGAGTCTTCGACGGTATGGTAATGGTGAAAAGCGGGTCCTTCTTCAGGTGTACCATCAACGCATCAGCACTGGCCAGATACGCGCCGACCTCTGCCATGGGGACGCCTGGCAAAAAAATCACGTTGTCGAGCAGCTTTTGCTGCGCAACAGCCTGCAAGCGCGAAACTTCGACACCGCCCCCCAGAAAGACCAGGGATACATTAGCCGCTCTTTGCTTGAGAATCGCTGCCGCATCCATCAGTGCATCGAGTGCTTGCGCCTTGCCCATGTTGCCAGCGAACAACACTCGAAAGGTGTCGCTACTCGGAAAGTTCCCAGGCTTGTCTGCAACTGCTGTGCACACCATATCTTCTGCGCACCAGTTGTAAATCACATCAATCTTTGCAGCCTGGACACCCCGCTCGATTAACAAGCGCTTGAACCCAGGCGAAAGCACCACGATCTGGTCAACACGGCGGTAAACCCAGTCGCATACCCGACTGACCAGCCGCAGCGCCTTCTCATTGGAGAACATGCCAGTGGCCCTCAAGGTATCCGGCCACATGTCCTGGATGTCATACACCACCGGAACTCTACGAAACAGCCGTATGAGTGCCGCAGACATACCGACCGTCAACGGCGGGTGGTAAGCGTAGATGACATCCGGTTTGCGCGCACCGAACAACCCATATAACAAGCTGGACGCAGCAAAACTTACATAGTTGAGTACACGCCCGATGCCGCTTTGCCCATGGCTGGGATAGAGCGGCACGCGCGTGACGTTAACGCCATCGATCACTTCTCGCTGTAGAAGCTTGACCTTGTACCCCGAGTACAACTGACCGCCTGGGTAATTGGGGAAGCCGGTGACGACTTCCACCTCGAACCCCTGGGCCACTAGCTCACGAGCGAAAACCAGTCCCTTGAAAGTCGGCTCCGGATCGAACCACTGGGTCAACAGCAGGATACGCGTGGCCATGGGCGATCAGTACCTTCTCCAGACGGTACGCATCACATAGTCACGGTAGCTGTGGATGATCCGTACCACCTTGTCCGAAACATTCGGCATGCTGTAGTCCTCGACCAGGCGCAGACCACGCAGCTCTCCACGCGGCTGGCTTTCCAGCAAGGCCAGGCCTTGCAGCACGCGCTCCACTTCCAGCCCGGCCATCATTACTGCCGCCTCCTCCATACCTTCAGGGCGCTCGTGCGCCTCACGCAGGTTCAGCGCGGGGAAATTGAGGATCGAGGACTCTTCATTGATCGTGCCGCTATCAGACAGAACTGCCTTGGACGACAGCTGGAGCTTGTTGTAGTCAGTGAACCCAAGTGGTTTGAGCAAGCGCACGTTGGCGTGGAACTTGACCCCCAGCGCATCGACACGCTTCTGGGTACGGGGGTGCGTGGATACGATCACGGGCAGGTCATATTGCTCTGCCACGGTGTTGAGCACATCGACCAGTTTGAGGAAATTCTTGTCGGTGTCGATGTTCTCTTCACGGTGGGCGCTAACCACGAAGAAACGGCCTTCTTCCAGCCCAAGGCGCTGCAACACGTCGGACGCGTTGATCGCTGGCCGGTAATGATTCAGCACTTCGAACATCGGGCTGCCGGTCTTGATCACCATGTCCGGAGACAATCCTTCGCGCAGCAGGTAGTCACGGGCGATGGTGCTGTAGGTCAGATTGATGTCGGCGGTGTGGTCGACGATGCGGCGGTTAATTTCTTCCGGTACACGCATGTCGAAACAGCGGTTGCCGGCTTCCATGTGGAAGGTCGGAATCTTGCGGCGCTTGGCCGGGATGACGGCCATGCAGCTATTAGTATCGCCTAGCACCAGCATCGCTTGGGGCGCGACTTCGGCGAGCACCTTGTCCACCGCGATGATGACATTGCCGATGGTCTCAGCGCCCGTTGCACCGGCCGCGTTGAGGAAATGGTCCGGCTTGCGGATGCCCAGATCATTGAAGAAAATTTCGTTTAGCTCGTAATCGTAATTTTGCCCGGTGTGCACCAGAACATGCTCACAGTGCTGGTCCAGCGCAGCAATGACCCGGGACAGGCGGATGATCTCCGGGCGCGTCCCCACGACAGTGACAACCTTCAACTTTTTCATTTCTATTCCTTACTGATGCAGCCGCTCAAGCGGTCAGTGGCTTGGCGTAGGTATCTGGGAGGGCTCGGTCGAAGATTTCATTGGCCCAGAGCATGACGACCATCTCGTCATCACCGATGTTGGTGATGTCGTGGGTCCAGCCAGGCACGGTCTCGACGATTACCGGCTTATCGCCACAGGTCTGCAGTTCATAGAACTCGCCCGTTACCATGTGGCGGAAACGGAAGTTGGCAGTACCCTTGATGACCAGGAATTTCTCGGTCTTGGTGTGGTGGTAATGGCCCCCGCGGGTGATACCTGGATGCGCGGTGAAGTAAGAAAACTGGCCGCTGTCATGGGTCTTGAGCATTTCGACGAAAACGCCGCGCTCATCGCCATGCTTGGGGACCTCGTAGGTGAAACGATCCTCTGGCAAATAGCTGACGTACGTGGAGTACAACGCACGTAAAAAGCCGGTCCCTACGCGCTCGGTGATCAGGCTGTCGCGAGTGGTCTTGAACGCCTGCAAGTGGTCGGCAATTTCGCCAACGCTGACGCTGTATTTCGGCTGGACCTCGACCGAGTCGTTGCCTGCGTGCTCTCCGCGCATTACATCGAGGAAGCAGCGGACGACATCGTCTATGTAGACCAGACTGATGTGCGCATCGCGATCATTGATCTGGATGGGGAGATCCCGGGCAATGTTGTGACAGAAGGTCGCAACGGCGGAGTTGTAGTTCGGCCGCGCCCACTTGCCGAAGACATTCGGCAAGCGCAGCAGATACACCGGGCTACCTGTCGCTTGCGCGAGATCCGCGAGAACTTCTTCGGCACCCCGCTTGCTTGCCCCGTATACGTTATCCAGAGCCGCCTGTGTCGATGAAGTGTAGAGCAGCGGGATCGTCCTGCCGGTGGCCCGCACGGCATCGGCCAGAGCCCGGGTCAGGTCAACGTTGCCGGTGGTGAACTCCTGTGGATCCTGAGGGCGATTGATGCCAGCCAGGTGGAATACGAACTCGGCGCGCGCCACCTTGCCCGGCAGGCTGGCGATATCATCGTTACGGGTGTAGGTGTCAATCACCACACCCTGCTGCTCCTGCAGATGCACCACCAAGTTCTTGCCGATGAAACCGTCGGCGCCTGTGATCAAGACATTCATGGCGGTCATTCCTCCGGAACGGCGTGCTCGCCACGCTGGATGGCGTGCATGAACTCGAGCTTGAGCAGGAGGCGCTGCATGCCTTGGACGTCCAACCGCTCGGTGTTGTGCGAGTTGTAATCTTCAGTGCGTGAGATCTTCTCCTCACCCTGCTCCACGAACTTGGCGTAGTTCAGATCACGCAGGTCTGGCGGCACGCGGTAGTAGTCGCCCATATCCTGGGCGCAGACCATTTCTTCGCGGCTGAGCAGTGCTTCATAAAGCTTTTCGCCATGGCGGGTACCAATCACCTGAATCGGATGCTCCGGTTTGCCCATCAGCCCGGTCAGCGCTTCGGCCAGGGTCTGTACGGTAGCTGCTGGCGCCTTCTGCACGAACAAGTCACCGTTTTCACCATGCTCGAAGGCAAACAGTACCAAGTCAACCGCATCGGACAGGGTCATCATGAAACGGGTCATGTTGGGGTCTGTCAGGGTCAATGCCTTGCCGGCGCGGATCTGCTCGACGAACAGCGGGATGACCGAACCACGCGAGGCCATAACGTTGCCGTAACGGGTGCCGCAAATGACAGTGCGCTCGCTATCCACATTGCGCGACTTGGCCACCATGACCTTTTCCATCATGGCCTTGGAGATACCCATGGCATTGATCGGATAGACTGCCTTGTCGGTACTCAGGCAGACAACGCGCTTGACGCCGTTCTGAATGGCCGCCTCAAGCACGTTCTCGGTACCAAGAACGTTGGTCTTGACCGCCTCCAGGGGGTGGAACTCGCAGGAAGGTACTTGTTTTAGCGCAGCGGCGTGGTAGATGAAATCTACACCCCGGCTGGCGTTCAGGATGCTCTGGTAGTCACGGACATCACCGATGTAGAACTTCAGCTTGCTACTGGCGTAGCGCTTGCGCATGTCATCCTGTTTCTTTTCATCACGACTGAACACCCGAATTTCAGCGATATCACTGTCAAGAAAACGCTTGAGGACGGCATTACCAAAGGAGCCGGTTCCACCGGTGATTAACAGTGTTTTACCTTTAAACATGACAACCTCATAAATTTGTAATTAGGCATTAACCAAGGCCGGCTCTCTGCGTTGCTGACTCAACCAGATAAACAACCAGAATACAAATGCAAAATAGGAATCCAGCGTTTGCGTGAGTTGATTATTAGCGGGAGCGTACAAAACCGAAAGTGTCAAGAACAGGAACACTAGGGTGCCTGCTTCGCTACCATTGAACAACGCGCTTTTCCAAGCCCCCCCCCAAAGAAAGCCCATTATCAGAATCACCAACGGCACCAACGGAAAACCAACATCGCTAGCAATCCAGGTAAACATTGTCGACCACTGGGCGGTATCACTCCAGCCTGCCAGGTTGACCTTGTTAAGGTAGCTGCGCTGATAGAGCGAGTCATCAACCGCTTTGGAAAAATTGCTCATCAGAAACGATGAATGCCCGAGGCCCATCGTCGAGGTAAAATCTTCCTGCAGCGCAAGGGATAACCCGTAATAGCCCTGGGCCATGTAGGCAGATAGCATCTCCATGGTAAAGTTCAATTTATCTGCGAGAGGGCCATCACTGGGCGAGCGCTGTGAGCAGACCACGCCTTCAGCAATGCAGAATATGCCATTTCCACCCATCCGCGCTTCCTTGCGTTCAATGAAGAGGAACAATGTTGAGCTAAGCAACACCGCTAGCAGCAGTGAAGCCACGCCCACTTTCCCAGCACTGAAAGGGAACCGCCCGCGCCGAATCATGGCATGGCCGGCCAGCACCATGACAGTGCCGCCCACAAAGACCAACAGCTCTCCGGTTTCGCGATCGGTACCACGCATTAGCGAAAATATCAGGACAGCACCGATGTGGCCGGACAACAGCACCACATCCACCAACGTCAAAGTCCGCCAGTTAAGAATCGCGAAAGGGACAACGCAGCAGACGAACGGTGCCAAGAGTGCTCGGGCGAGCGAAACATAACTGCGAATCCCAGACTCATTGGCTTCCAGCGCTGTGAGCATTTCCTGATAAGCGGCCCTCTGATCAGTCAGGACACTCAATACTTCCCACGGCCATTTGCCTGTATACACATACGTCGAAGGGGCCAGCAAGGCGATGCTGGCCAATGCGCCTGCGCGGTAGTACAAACGCCACTTGAGCAATGGCCGCCCCGGGGTGAGAGCGTAGCCACTCAACGTGTAGCCCAACACCAAGGCCAAAATTGTAATCAAGAGGAAACCCAAGACTACTTCACCATTATTCACCGGCCAATCGAAGGGGCCAAAGAAGAACAGAACAATCGTTGCACTCAGGTACAAGACACCTAGCCAAAGCGGAGTCAGCCTCAAGGTGGTCGAGAGCATTGGCATCCTAATACTCCGATTGTCCTACTTGGTTAATCAACTGTCGGGCAACTTGCTCGACATCGAAGTGCTCTGCCATGCATTTCGGCCCCCGACTCGCCATTCCGGCCAGGCGCTGCGGGTCTGTCAGCAATTGTTCGATGCATTCATGAAGCCGCAAGGGATCCCCTGCCTCCACCCTCACACCCACGCCTTGCTCGACCACGAAGTCGCCATAATCGGTGCTTCGCTCGACCGAAGCGACTATGGGTAACCCCACACGTAGATAGTCGATAGTTTTCGAAGGGAAGCTCGGCACATCCACGTCCCGCACAGTACAGACCAATGCCACATCGCAGGCTTGTGCGATATCCAGGTAGCGCTCACGTGGAACTCTGGCGATCCAGCAAAGGTTGTCGTGGCCTTCTTCCAGGTAGGCCTTCACCTGCCCCTCCAAGGGTCCGCTACCCATGATGAGGTAGTAACTTTGTGATCCTTCGCGCGCCGCGATCCGTGCCACTTGCAACAAGTCCTCAACGCCCCGGCCTTGCACCAGCTGGCCACCAAAAACCAAAATGGGGCGGTCCGGCGGAAGACCCGTCGCTTGCCTTGTTTTCTGGCGGTCAATGGGAGCGACAGCCGTGTTGCGCCCCCATATCGGCAGCGCGTGAACGTGTTGAGCAGCGCGTAAGCGGTAGTGTTTCTTAAGATAAGCAACATTGGCAAGAGACATGCAGCCGATATGATCGAAGGTACGGATCAATGCACTCTCAAACCATTTGGCAATGGAAAAGACCAATCCTGAAGGCATCAGGCCAATCTGCTGTTGATGGTGCGGGAAAAAGTCCCACAGCACCATATAGGACTTTGCCTGTCCCCTATAACACTGCCAGAGCAACGGTAACGCCATGGTTACTGCCGGCGAAAAGCCGATCAGTAGATCGATGGAGCGACTTCGACTCACTTCACGCAGTAATTTCACAACCCTGAGCGAGGAACCCGCCCATTTCAGCATTTTCGGCAACATCGGAAGCCGGGAACGCACAAGCAGAGGTGCAACCGATACCACCTGCACTCCGCCTGAGGTGCGCAGCTTATGGTCGGGCTCTCCCGCCGCTGCGGCCCAATCGAGGTTGATCACCGTGACGGTATGCCCTTGCCCCTGCAACGCTTCAGCCATTTCATTGGTCAGCCACGGATCGTTCTCCCGCAAGGAAAATTTCGTGCAAAGCATCACGATGTTCACTGGACTCTCCTTTTCATCCAGAACAACAAACCAACGGCCATCACCGCACACAGCGTAAAGTAAGTGAGCAGGTGCGCGTAGACAGGAGCCAGGGCGCCCTGACTATTGAAGAACAGGCTGAATGCACAGACCAGAACTACTCCCTGGGCGAGCTCGAAGGCAAAGGACACACGCACAAGGCCCCGCGCCATGAACAAATAGGATATGGATGCCGCTATGGTACGAAAGACATCACCCGCCATCTGCGGCGCCAGTAGTGCTTTCATAGGCAGAAAATCACTGGAGAACACCAGCGTAATGAGAAAGTCGCGCAGCAAGTAGAACACGGCAAACCCTGCAAGCAGCACGCCGACAAGCGCGCAGACGCTAACCGACCATTCCTTGAATACATGACGCACATCACTTGCAGCAGCAATGCGGGGTAAAACGAAATTGATCAACACCACGCCCATGAATTGCATGTACACGTCTGAAAGCTTGATGACACCCTGCCACTGCCCCACCTGCTCCCAACCCATAGCGCGCGCCAGTACATCCCGAATGAACAGCTGGGCCAGCGGAACGGATATGGCTCCTATCAGCGTAACCATGGAGAACGATAGCAAAAGTTTTATACGCTCCGGCGCCACAGACCAGGAGCAGGAGGAGATCAGTTCACGCCTCCGAAACGCGGCATACAACAACGCAAACACGCCCACCATCGCTGGCATCAATACCACCGAGTAGGCAGCTCCTTTGAAGGAGCCGTAGTAGACCGCAGCAATTACCAGTGCCGCACCTGCCAGCGTGCCACTCACATTAATCAGCGAGAAAGTAGCGCTGCCCCCCCGGCTGCTAGCCTCTGCCAAAGGGAGGTTACCGTAGCCTATCAAGGCCTGACTGAACGCGAGCACGATGAAAAGCATCAGGCCAACGCCTGGAACTAGATAATCGGCCAGTACCGGGGACACCGCTGCGATCAAGACCGCTGAGACGCAGCAGACAAAGGTTGTCAGCGTATAGGCCGAAGCATACCAGGCTCTGCCCTCGGCTGTACCCAGCGGCGCTTTGGCCAGCACTCTGATCAGGCCGTTGGTGATGCCGCCACCCGCGAGCATCCCTACGATAGCAACTACTGTCATTAACTGGCCCAGCAGCCCAAAGCCCTCCGGCCCCAACTTCGAGGCAAGCATCTTGATAACCAGTAAACCGGCAAGTGTCTTGACGAGGACGGTGGAGCCAAAGTAAAAGCCCGCTTTTATTCTTGACAAATTTGACGCCTCATTCATTGCTCCCTGCAATATGTAACCTGCACAGATCCAGCACGTCGAACCCGTTATACTCAAATCCGGCGAGTATCCAACCTAATACTTCATGTGGTGCGATTACGGGCACCCCGGTAGAGCGCAAGACAGATACCGAGCAAAAGACCCGCCACAACCCCCAACAAAACGATTAACGTTTTCTTCGGTTTGACTGGACGATCCGGCACCTCAATAGCGCCGTCCTGACGGTACAGGCGCACAGCGTCCGTATTAACATGCAGGTCACGATAAAATTGCATTGTCCCCTGATTTTCTCGCAGCCCCTGCACAAATGGATCATCAGATGTCCGCTTGCGCAAGTTGTCGATATCAGCCTCAAGCGCTTTGGTTCCGCGCATGTAAGTGAGGGTGCCTTCCATGCCGGCAGAAACCTCGGTCGAAAGCGTGTTGGCAATCAATGGGGGTTTTTCAAGACCTATCGATCGGGCAATGTTCAAGGCTTCTGTCAAACGAGCAATCTGATCATCGCGCACTTTGCGAGCCGCATTCCTGCCGGCGTCAATCTGGCGACCCAGCCTTTCAGCCTTCCCCAGGGCATCCGCACGCAGATCCTTGGCCAGTTCCTGTTTGCTCCAGTCGCTAGTCATTTGCAAATATTGCGCCACCCAATCTGCGGCCACTTTAGGGTTCGGCAACGTAACGACCACACTGTAGCGATCAGGCGCCGTTGGCCCTACAACCGAAACCGCCAAGATTTTATTGAACTCTGCGTACAGCTGATCTTGCGAGCCTTGACGGGCCCCCTCAACCAAGCTGGGCAGATAAACTTCCTGGAAGAACTTACGCCGCAATGCCTGGGACTGCAAATTGCTCAGATAGACACCATATACATCCTTGACACTAAGAAGTCCAAGTCCGGTACCTTCGCCGCGACCGATATTGATCTGAGAAATGTCGTCCTGCGTCGGCGTCCGCACCACAACCCGCGCCTCATAGATAGGCGTCGATAACATCGCATAAGCCAACGCGCACAAAGTGACGGTAATCGTCACAATAACCACCAAGGCTTTCTGCCCTCCTATCAGGCGGACCAACTGGAAGAGATCGATATCGTCATTACCGTTCTGGCGCTCGGCTACATTGCGCATTGGCTCTACTGTTCCTTGAATCATTATTTTTGAAATCGAGAACAAGCACGCGCGGCGTCTACCCTGCAGTGAGGCCGCTGATGCCTTTCTGCGCCCGCCATCGGTTGATGAAAGGCGGCAAGCATTGCGACGCCTACACTACAGCGAAAGCTGGCAGCAAAGTAGGGGCAACCTGAAAAATCCTCCATCGACGCCTGAATGCGCCAAGCTTGCTAGCGCCGCTCCGCCTCGGCAATGGACACCTGCAGATCACCCCCCTTTGTCGTGGCATAACGGCGCAACGCAGCCTCCAACAGGCGTTTTGCCTGATACTCGCCATGAACCAGGATCACCCGCCTGACTACATCTCTCCGCCCGATGGCAAACTGAACCAGCCCCAATTGGTCCGCATGCCCCGAATAGCCCCGCAAAGTTACGACTTTTGCCCTCAATTCATACATCCGTCCATCCAGTTCAACCTTCACAACCCCTTCAGCCCCCTCACTAGCCTGAACCACCGCCCCCGGCGTCCCCTTCGCCTGATACCCCACAAACACCACCTCATGCCGTGGATCCCCCAGCATCGCTTTGAGGTAGTTAACGATCCGCCCACCCGAGCACATACCATTCCCAGCAATCACGATAGCCGGCCGCCCGGTACTCTTCAGATAGTTGACCACCTGCTGATGCTTGCCATGTGTATCCACGCAAACCAACTGCCCGAACCCGAGCGGGTCACGCCCTTCCCCCAACCGTTGCCGAGCCTCGCAGTTCCAGTATTCGTGCAGCTCCGCGTAAGCGCGGGTGATGCGCTGGGCCAACGGCGAGTCAAGAATGACCGGCAAGCGCGACCAGTCGAGCGCAGCGAGCGGATCATCGGCAGGCTCCTGCCTTTGTTCGGCCTGCAGCGATTTGCGGTGGAGGATGTCTTCGATCTCGTACAGCAACTCCTGGGTTCGGCCCAGGCTGAAGGCTGGAATGAGGATGGTGCCGCTATCGGCCAAGGCACGGTCGATAACGGCCTCCAGGCGCTGCTGGCGATCGCTGCGGTCTGGGTGCAGGCGATCGCCATAGGTGCTTTCGAGAATGAGGATATCGGCTCGCTCAGGGGGCTTCACGGCGCGTAGCAGGGGATTGCCCGGCGCACCGAGGTCGCCGGAGAAAACCACGCGCGAGCTGGGTTCGACGCCGGGATAGCGCACGTCGCATTCTACGTAGGCAGAACCCAACAGGTGGCCCGCGCGCTGCAAGCGGATGGAACATGCGACGCCCTCCTGCTCGGCCACCAGGTGCCATTGCTCGAAGGGTATTGCCACCATCAACCGCTGCACCAGCGCAAGGTAACGATCGACCTGAATGGGATCTGCGCTGATACCGAGCTTGTAGGCATCCTCAAGCACCAGTGGCAGTAGCTTGGCCGACGGCTCACTACACAGGATGGGGCCGCGGTAGCCGGCAGCCAGCAATGCCGGAATGCGACCGACATGATCGAGGTGAACATGGGTGATGATCAGCGCCTTGATACCGGCTATATCAAAGCCGATGGGGGCAAATTCTGATCCGGGAGCCGCATCGGCACCCTGCTCCAGCCCACAATCGATCAACAGACTGGTGGTGGCGTCGAGGTGCAGTTGGTGACAGGAGCCGGTTACGCCTCGAGTGCCACCATGATGGGAAAGGGCAGGAAATTCCATACTGCTGCGCGCTCGCCTGGGCCGAAAAAATGAAGTGACTATTACTTCATTTTCGGAGCCGCGTGCACAGGTGAGACTTTCCTACGAGGGCGTAGGAATTTTCCTCAATTGCCGTTAATCAGTGACTGGCGGACCGAAGCGCGGATCTTCCGCTTGCTGCGCTGCACGCCATAAGCCCCCAACAGTGGCCCCACTGCGAGCCCAACCACCAGGGCCGCCAACACCGGCACAGCTACAGGGACTTCGGGGGCAGACCAGCCGAACAGGACGAGCGCCACGGCTTGCTGATTCTCCAGCACGAAGAACAGCACCACAGCCGCCAGCAGCAGCACGAACAGCGCCGCCAGGGCGCGCTTGAGGTTACGCATCAGACTGCTCCTTCATGGCTCAGGGGTGCTCGTGCTCGTCTTCGTTGACCCGGTCACGCAGCTCTTTACCCGGTTTGAAGTGCGGCACGAACTTGCCTTCGAGCTCCACAGACTGACCTGTCTTGGGATTGCGCCCTACGCGCGGGGCCCGATAGTGCAAGGAAAAGCTGCCAAAACCACGGATCTCGATGCGATCGCCAGTGGCCAGGCATTGGGACATCTGTTCAAGCATGGTCTTGATGGCCAACTCGACGTCCTTGGACGAGAGCAGCCCTTGATGGGTGACAATACGTTCGATCAGCTCCGACTTCGTCATATTTTTCCCTTCGTTATCAAGCAGCTAGATCATTGCTTAATCAGGTTGTAGCACGCTCGGAAGGTTTTGAACAGGCCGGTTCTTGACTTGATAAAAAAATTCAAGATTGGTGGGTAGAGGAAACAAGCGGGAGCTGTGCTGCAGCCCATCGCCGGCAAGCCGGCTCCTACAGGGATTGCGGGGGCATGGGTAGTTTCTTGGCACAAAAAAAGGGGTGGCCCGAAGGCCACCCCTTTTTTGTACCGATCAAACAGAACTTAGTTCTGCTTGGCCATTGCTTCGCGCAGCAGCGCAGCCATGGTGGTGTCGGCAGCCGCTTCCGGAGCGTTTTTCAGGCTCTGGATGGCTTCACGCTCTTCAGCGTCGTCTTTCGACTTGATCGACAGGCTGATGACGCGCGATTTGCGGTCAACGCTGATGATCTTGGCTTCGATCTCTTCGCCTTCCTTCAGGACGTTACGCGCGTCTTCAACGCGGTCACGGCTGATTTCGGAAGCTTTCAGAGTAGCTTCGATGTCGTCGGCCAGAGTGACGATGGCGCCTTTGGCGTCAACTTCTTTCACGATGCCCTTGACGATAGCGCCCTTGTCGTTGACAGCAACGAAGTTGGAGAACGGATCGTCTTCCAGCTGCTTGATGCCCAGGGAGATGCGCT
>Ga0213823_1000358_pt1 | contig 43250 bp, 40 predicted proteins | sample MC6MC0907MG_FD_179887 | JGI IMG/M metagenome (GOLD analysis project Ga0213823, IMG submission 179887) | Enriched soil aggregate microbial communities from Iowa State University, Ames, United States - MC6-MC0907-MG | ecosystem: Environmental > Terrestrial > Soil > Unclassified | place: USA: Iowa...
TGAAAACGGTGTTGCAATCCGTGACTTCAACTCTTACGGTTCTCGTCGTGGTAACCACGAAGTAATGATGCGTGGTACATTTGCAAACATCCGTATCCGTAACCAAGTTGCTCCTGGTACAGAGGGTGGATTCACTACTTACTGGCCAACAGGCGAAGTAGAGTACATCTATGACGCATGTATGAAATACCAAGAGCAAGGTACTGGCTTAGTCGTACTTGCTGGTAACGACTACGGTATGGGTTCTTCTCGTGACTGGGCTGCGAAAGGTACATTCCTACTTGGCGTGAAAACTGTTATCGCACAATCTTACGAGCGTATCCACCGTTCTAACCTAGTAATGATGGGTGTTCTTCCACTTCAATTTATGCCAGGTGAATCTGCTGATACATTAGGCTTAACTGGTAAAGAAGAAATCTCTGTTAATATTACTGACAACGTAAAACCACGTGAAATCTTAACAGTAACTGCTAAATCTGAAGACGGCACAGTTAAAACTTTCCAAGCTTTAGCTCGTTTCGACTCAGAAGTAGAGGTAGACTACTACCGCCATGGTGGTATCCTACAAATGGTTCTACGCGCAAAAGCTGCTGAGTAATCATCACCATAAAAACCGATCTCTTAGGAGGTCGGTTTTTTTATTTATTAAGAGAGTGTTGGATAGAAGTGACCAAAATATGTATAAATAGCACCAAATGACGGATTTAATGGATAATTATAATTTAATTTCCAATGAACCTAGCATTTTTCCAATTCTTTCGCTAAAATTAATAGGTAAGCATTAAATTTACATAAACGGGGGACGATTGATTATGACAAAGAAAAAACATAAGTTTTATACAGCGGCAACAGCTGCAATGGCGGTTACTGCTGTTGCAGTAGTACCTGTATCGGCGGCTAGTCCATTTTCAGATGTGAGTGAGGATTATGCGCATTATAATAGTATTTCTACATTGCATGCAGCAGACATCATTAATGGTTTTCCAGATGGTACATTTAAGCCTTCAAAGGATGTGACACGTGGACAAGCAGCAAAGATGATAGCAAGTGCTTTTCATCTAACTACAACGGATACGGCTGTCGAGAATCCGAATTTCAAGGATGTCGACTCATCTAGCCCATACTATAAAGCGATTGTTACATTAGTTAATCTTGGCGTTGTACAAGGCTATGAGGATGATACATTCCGTCCAGATGACACAATTACTCGTGGTCAAATGGCAGTAATGGTAGCAGAGGCTGCAGGTTTAACAGCAGAAGGTAAAAGTCCATTCACAGATGTACAGCAAGATAGTCCATTTGCAGATGCAGTAACTGCTTTGTATGAGGCAGGCATTGCGAAGGGTGTTACTGCCACAGAATTTGGTGTAGATAAAAATGTTACTCGTGGTCAGTTAGCAACATTTATTGTGAACGCATTAGGCTTAGCTGAGGATACACAGCCTACAACAGAAGTAAAAGAGGAAGAGCCTAAAGAGGAGCAAGTAACAGAAGAACAACCTACTACAACAAAGGATAGTGCTTTGTTAAAGGAAGTATTTACGAAAACATTAGCCAAGCAAAAAGAGCTTAAAAGCATGAAGGCTACCATGACGATCTCTCAGACAGTAGAGGCAAACGATGGTAAGGAAACCATGAAAATGGATTCTAAAGGCAACATGAAGATGGAAATTGTTACAGAGCCAATGCAATTCTTTGCTGATGGTTCAATGGCTTTAACAGATCCAACAAGTGGTGAAGCGATTAATTTGCCAATTAAAATGTATATGACGGCTAAAGATGGTATGTATATGTATGAGGCAGAACAAAAGGCCTGGGTAAAGTTCCCGAAACAATTATTTGAAGATGTACTGAGCCAAACAGGGATGCAGCCAGATGCAACTGAACAATTGGAGATGCTACAAGCATTTGCTGAAGATTTTACATTAGTAGAATCAGCAAACCGTTATGAATTAACATTAAAAGGCTCTGGCGATAAATTCACAGAGCTAGTGAAGCAGCAGCTTGGCGCAATGGATTTAGGAATGGAAGCGGATCTAGAGGCACAATTAGGCAATATTTCCTTTGATGGTCTCACATATAAATTATTGATTAATAAAGAAACATTCGATGTAGAAGAAATTGCTATGGACATGACATTAAAGATGCAAGTAGAAGGCAATTCGATTAAAACAAGACAGCAAACAACGATCAAATATCATGATTTCAATGCGGTAACGACAATTACGATTCCAAAAGATGTGCTAGACAATGCAAAGGAAATGGATTTGAGTGCATCAGAAACAGCACCAGTAAGTAAATAATACAAAAAGTAGGTTTATGCCAAGTATATTGGTGTAAGCCTACTTTTTTTATGCTTTAGTGGAAGCCCATTAATTCTTTTACTTTCGCTGTGTTTGGAGCAGATGTTAGAGTTTCTAGTAAGCGAAAGGCAACATCAAAGGCTGTTCCTGGATTGGAGGAGGTGATGATATGATCAGTTTGCACAATGCGCTCGTTGACAATTGCTGCACCATAGCCCTTTAGCTGTGCTAAACGTTTACTTGTTGGATGATTATAGGTTGTTGCTTGACGACGCTGAAGAATTCCACTGTGGCCTAAAATAAGAGAAGCTACACAGATTGTTGCAATCGGTTTTTTGTGTTCATCAAAGTGACGAACGACTGCCTGAAATTCCTCGCTAAACGCATCCTCATAAAAACCGGCTTCCTCAAAGCCTCCAGGAATCGCTAATGCATCAAAATCCTCTAATACAATTTCATGGAGCAATTTTTCAGGAGTGACTTTAAAATTCCAGGTGCATTGCAGCTGTTCATGCAGGCCGACCGTAACCACATCTGTTGTACCATCACCTTCCCACTTATTCCAGCCGAGCACATCAGTAAAGACGCTTGCCTCCACCGCTTCAAAGCCATTTGCTAATAGTAACAATATTTTTTTCATGTTGATTTGCCTCCTTTATTGATATTATTGTAAACAAAAGGGAGAAAAGATTACATACGTTGTATAATGGATTTTAGGTAAAAAACTTTATTTGAAAAGGTATTATGTCATAAATAATTTATTTAGAAAGGTGAAGGACCATGGATCATATTGATACACAAATATTACAGCAGTTACAGCAAAATGCCAAAATCTCTATGAAGGAATTAGCCACTACCGTTCATTTATCCTCTCCTGCCGTTATTGAAAGAATCAGAAAGCTAGAGGAGCAGGGTGTGATTGAGGGCTATCATGCAAAGGTAAATCTGAAAAAGATGGAGCGTACGATTGAAGCCATTATTTTATTTAAGTCCATTGATTGTAAAAGTCTTTCTTCATTTTGTAATGCTCATCCTGATGTTTTGGCATGTTATCGAGTGGCTGGGGAAATTAGCTATATTGTTAAATTAGCGACCTATTCAGTAGAAACATTAGAACAATTTATTGATGCGGCTATGCCCTATGGCACACCTTCTACTAATATCGTGTTATCTTCAACGGAAAAACAAGTGATTACACCATTTGCTGACAATGATTTGGAGTAAATGACAAAAAAAGCAAACCTCGAAGCCGTGAGCACCGTTTATAGGGTAGAGAGGAGGAAGAATGTTGCTAATTCATGAACTGGAAAGAATAATGGAACAGCATACAGAGAGGCTTATTCGTCTTGCCTTTTACTATGTGAGAGATTTACAAAGTGCTGAAGATATCGTACAGGATGTCTATATTAAATTCTATGATAATCAGCAAAACTATGAGGAACGTGGGGAGCTAAAGGCGTATTTATCGAAATTAGTTAGTAATCGAAGTAAAGATTATTTACGCAGCTGGACCTATCGGAAAATTCAAGTGCAACAGAAGATTTTTCCGCAGCAAACCGTCATGAGAAGAGATATGCTTGTACAGCAAGATGAACGTACTTTGATTGAAAATGCGATTCTAGCTCTCCCTTTCAAGCAGCGAGAGGTCATTATACATTTTTATTTTGAAGAAATGCCTGTGATAGACATTGCGGAGCTGTTAACGATTCCTGAAAGCACCGTTAAAACAAGGCTACGTCGTGGGCGAGAGTTATTAAAGCTACAATTACAGCATGTTGAATGGGAGGTGCTCCTGCATGAGTAAAATGGATGCTCGCGTAGTAAGAGATTTATCAGAAAGCAAAAAGCGTGTGATGTCAAATGTGGTTCAGCATTTACAGCAACGCCATGAAAAAAAATCTGCAAAACGCTGGCCATATGGTGTTTTGGCTATGATTTTAAGTGTCTGCATAGGGCTGTTTATATATCAGCAATATAATGAACAACAACAGCAAGCTTCTACTATTCCACCCGTATTAGATGAGCGGATTTTAGAGCTATATTTACAACTTGATTCTTTTATGAACGGAAAGAATCGTTTATATAAGGCAAGCTTTGATAATTTTTTATATTTTGAATCGACCTTTGCTTATGCGCAATCGAAAAAACTAGTACCTACACAAGAGCAAATAGATAAGGCACTCAAACAGTTCATGGAAGAGTGGAGCTATGAGGATGATACTCGGCCAACTTATGATAAGCTTCTGCAAATGTTGCAAGTCACAAACGAAGGGTTTATAGAGAACTTTGGCAAGCCAATTGCCTATAAAATGGCTACATTTGACTTGTTATGGGAGGCAAGCCAAGCCGATTATAAGGATGTAAGTAGTCCCATTCGTACATGGCTTGTCGAGCAAGAAGCCATGAATTATTTAGAACAACATTATCATAAAGACATTGCTTCCTTACGAGAAAAATATAAAATCCCTGAAAAGGACAGCCAAATGAAGCTCATCAGAAGTGGAACCGTCTTAGCGATTAAGGAACATGAATTTTTAGTTGTCTCAGGCGTCTTGGCTAGCGAGGTTGGGCAAAAATCTGTCGATGAATTAGTGCAAAAACATAGTAATGGTACATGGTTTCCTCTAGTGGATATCCCGCAAACACTATCAGTTGGTGATCGAGTAGAAGTTCAATATAGACAGTCGATTGGGAACGATGACGCTCAGCCATTCATTGATTATAAGGATATCGTAGAGATGAAAATAATAAAGGAATCTCACTAACAAGAAGCTAGACATTCTCGTGCTATTCAATAGTAAAACATTGCTGAAGAGCTTTTTGATTCAAACCATTCAACAGCCACAATATGCTGATCTCCATTAAAGTATTGCCACTTGTCTCAACGAAATTTTTTAAGATTGTCCACCGTTGACAGACAATTGGTAATTTGCTAAGATGAAGGACAATAAAAGCATACAAATTCGTTGATGAGAAAGAGTAGTGTTTCATTTTGTTCTACAGAGAGCCGACATTTGGTGGAAGTCGGTGTGCAGGTGTTACATGAAAATCCTCTCTGAGAAGATTAGCTGAATGGAGTAAGCTAATCCGGGTGTCTACCGTTAAAAAGAACACGTATGATTGTACGTTGCTGAGTGCTATTGGCCATCGTGTCAATAGAATTAGGGTGGTATTCGCGGTTAACCCCGTCCCTTTTCCTTGGGACGGGGTTTTTTGTATGCCTTTTATACAAATTTGCTTGTATAGGAGGAACTAATATGCAGAAAGAACAAAAGAAAGAAACAACGGTTGAACGAGAAACAAGGATTCGTACATTATGGGCGCAAGAAGGGACCTTCGCCAAATCCGTAAGTAATCGTGCTGAACAGCAGCCCTTTGTATTTTATGAGGGACCCCCAACAGCGAATGGTTTACCACATGTTGGCCATGCATTTGGTAGAACCATAAAAGATGTGGTGGCACGTTATAAAACAATGCAAGGCTATTTAGTTGAACGCAAAGCAGGTTGGGATACACATGGGTTGCCTGTGGAATTAGGGGTAGAAAAGGCATTAGGAATCTCAGGAAAGCAGGAGATTGAGAACTATGGGGTGGAGCAATTTATTCAAGCATGTAAGAAGAGCGTTTTTACCTATGAGCAAAAATGGCGTACTTTTACAGAGCAGCTTGGCTACTGGCTTGACATGGATGATCCTTACCTAACATTAAGTAATGACTATATTGAATCTGTGTGGCATATTTTAAGCCATGTTCACAAGGAAAAACTGTTATACAAAGGACATTGCGTTTCACCTTATTGCCCTAGCTGTCAAACTTCCTTAAGCTCTCATGAGGTGGCACAGGGCTATAAGGATGTTAAGGATTTATCCGTTACTGCAATGTTTAAGCTAGAGGATCGAGACGAATATATCTTAGGCTGGACAACGACGCCTTGGACATTACCAGCCAATGTAGCCTTGGCTATGAATCCTGCTCTTCGATATGTCCGTGTAAGGCATGCAAACAACATCTATATACTAGCCAAATCATTGGTATCAAAGGTTTTTTCAGAGCCTGTAGAAATATTAAGTGAGCATGACGGACAGGAGTTTGCAGGTGTTTCCTATTTATCGCCATTTTCCTATGTAACCGTCGATAAAGGGCATATCATTGTCATGGCAGATTATGTGACAGAGCATAGTGGAACAGGAATTGTACACATAGCGCCTGCTTATGGAGAGGACGATTATAAAACGGTGCAGCAACATGGTTTGTCCTTTGTCAATGTAGTTGATCTTAAAGGCTGTTATACAGAAGCGGTACCTGAGCTTGTTGGACGATTTGTGAAGGACTGTGATGTCGACATCATTAAAATGCTTGCAGCAAAAGAGCTTTTATTTGCTAAAGAAAAATATGAGCATAGCTATCCACATTGCTGGCGCTGTGATTCACCATTATTGTACTATGCAACAGATAGCTGGTTTATCAAAATGTCGGCATTAAAAGAGCAGCTTTTACAAAATAATCAGCAGGTGACATGGTACCCTAGCCATATTAAGGATGGACGATTTGGCAACTTCCTAGAAAACTTAGTGGATTGGAATATTAGTCGTAATCGTTATTGGGGGACACCACTCAATGTGTGGATCTGTCAGGATTGCAATTATGAGGAGGCACCTAACAGTGTTGCAGCACTACAACAATTAGCTAAAGGAGCTGTCAATGAACAATTAGAGCTCCATAAGCCATTTATAGATGACATTGTCTGTACCTGTCCTGTCTGCCAAGGCGACATGAAACGTACGCCTGAAGTTATCGATGTTTGGTTTGACAGTGGCTCGATGCCATTTGCCCAACAGCATTATCCTTTTAAAGATGTAGCGAGCTTTCATCATCAGTTTCCAGCAGATGTGGTCATTGAGGGAATCGACCAAACGCGAGGATTTTTCTATAGCTTATTAGCAGTATCGACCTTGTTTACAGGAAAACCACCTTATAAAAATGTGCTATCGTTAGGGCATGTACTCGATGAGCATGGACAGAAGATGTCCAAAAGTAAAGGCAATGCATTAGAGCCTGTTGAGTTAATCGAGGAGTATGGAGCTGATGCTTTACGTTGGGCATTTTTAGTTGATAGCTCACCATGGAATCCAAAGCGTTTTTCGAAGAAAATTGTCTTAGATGCGAAATCTAAGCTGGTGGATACACTCGACAATACGTTTAAATTTTATGACATGTATGCCCAGATCGATGACTTTACGTATGATGCTACAAATACAGGTACACGTTCACAGCTAGATCATTGGATATTGTCTCGTTTACATCACACTATCCAGCTTGTCACAGCCTCCATGGATGATTATCAATTTACACAGGCTACACGGGAAATTGGTCAATTGGTGGAAGAGTTAAGCAACTGGTATATTCGTCGTTCACGTGCTAGATTTTGGGCAAATGGAATGACAGCAGATAAACGAGGTGCATTTAGCACACTTTACGAGGTACTGACAACCATTTGTCAATTAATAGCACCGTTTACACCATTTATAGCAGAGGATATCTACCGTCAATTATGTGGGAAAAGCGTTCATCTTGAGAAATACCCACTATTCGACGATCAACTAGTGGATGTGAGGCTTGAACAAGAAATGGCAACAGTCTTAACAGTTGTGGAACTTGGACGTAGCATTCGCAATAGTCAAGGAATAAAGGTCAAGCAGCCTTTAAGTGAACTTATTGTTGCCCTAAAAGGTGAACTGTCGGATTACCAAGCCTATAGCGAACTCATTCAGGATGAGTTAAACATCAAAGCTTGTACATGGACACATGATTTTTCAGCCTATGAAAGCGTGCATTATAAATTGAATTTTAAAACAGCGGGAGCGGCATTTGGACCAAAGGTTCATCAAGTAAAAGAGTATGTGTTGGCATTAACAGAGGAAGAGAAACAAAGGCTACAACATCATGAAACTGTGGATCTCATGATGGACGGTCAACAGCTAACATTATTAAGAGAACATGTAATAGCCGAATCAATCGTCAAGGACCATTATATTTTAGCGGAGGATAGCACTTGCCGTGTCTTGATGAATGTTCAACTTACAGAGAGCTTACTACAAGAAGGGCAAATACGAGAATTAATTCGTACAATACAAGATGCACGAAAAAAATGGCAGCTACCAGTGGCGCAATATGTATCGATTGCCTTTAATGGTAGTGCAGGGGTACTTTTCATGATTCAGCAGCACGAAGCTTTATTACAAGAAAATGTATTAGTCAAAGCTATTCATTATGGTGAGCAATGGCCTCATGCAAAATCCATTGAGACGGCATTGTTTAATGAAAAGCTCACTTTATTTGTTTCTCTATAAAAGAAAAGCTCAGGGTTACCTCCTGAGCTTTTTCTATGTACGTTAAAATAAGCCACTTGCCAGATAACATGCTGTTGCCCAAATAAAGACGGCGGAGCATTTATTAAATAGTCGCATCAATTTTCCAGAGCCGTCTAGTTTTTTGAACGAGGCGCCAGTCAATGTGAGACCGAAAAACCATAGCCAGGAAATGAACACACAAGCAACAGTGAACATTATTTGCTCGGTTCCACTATATTTTAATGCGCTAGTACCAATAACACCGATTGTATCTAAAATAGCATGTGGATTTAGAAGTGACACAGAGAGTGCGAAGAGAATTTGTTTTTTTATAGGCAATGCTTCGCTATTTTCAGTGTTTGCTGGATTTGAACGCCAAATGCTATAGCCCATGTAAAGTAAAAAGATGATACCAATAGTCATTAAAGTGATACGCAACCACTCAAATTGTAGAACTATTAATGACAGACCGAATACCGCAAGTAGAATAAGCAGTGTATCACAGATCGCAGCTGTCACACCTGCTGGCAAAGCGCGTAATAAACTTGGTTGTGTAGCACCTTGTGAAAAAACAAAAACATTTTGTACGCCTAATGGCAAAATGAGTCCAAATGCTAAAATGATCCCATGAAGAAAAGCTTCCAATGACCATTCCTCCTTTCTTTACTTATTTTAGATATGGTATAACTAAAAGAAAACGACCAATTGGATGGTTTTTTATCCACCCAATTTCATTGCATGGAAGGAGAAGGAACATGAGCTGGCAGCCGAATAGACGAAGTGATAATACATTACAGCAGCAGATTGTACAGTGGATAACAGCCAATGTGGAGCGAGGAGACTGGGCAGCAGGGACAAAACTACCTACCCAAAGACAGCTAGCCATGCAGTTCGATGTGAATCGTAGCACAGTTCAGCAGGCTTTGGAGGAATTAAAAGCAATGGGCATTCTTGAAGCAAAGGTAGGCTCTGGTGTTTATGTTACGCACAATTCCTGGCATGCATTAATCCAACAAACACAGCCGAACTGGCAAACTTATATCGAAACAAGCATCCACAAGCCAAACTACCACACCATCCAATTAATTAACGAATACGAACAGCGCGAGGATGTAATTCGTTTAGGAACGGGAGAGCTAGCACCCAGTTTGTTGCCTACCGAGGAAATAGAAGCTTCACTGCGAGAGCTATCCTTTCAACCCAAAGCATTAGGCTACTCTTCCCCACAAGGTAATGATCAGCTTCGTAAAGCTATTTGTAAATATGTTCAAAAAAGAGGCATTCCTGCTAAACCTCAAAACGTCTGTATTGTTTCAGGTGCACTTCAGGCACTACAATTAATTGCTGTTGGCTTATTAGAGCAAGGGTCTATTGTGTTTCAGGAGCCAACCTCCTACTTAAATTCTGTTCACCCTTTTCAGTCAGTTGGCATGCAAATGATTAGCATTGAACGTGATGTACAGCTTGCTCAAACATTAGCGCAAAGGAAACGAAAGAAACAAGCCGTGTTTTATGCCATTCCTACTTTACATAATCCAACAGGTCATGTATGGACAACACGAGAAAAAGAACAGCTATATGAAGCTTGTCAGGCATCACGGATTCCGATTGTAGAAGATGATGTTTATCATGAATTGCTTTTTGAAGTGGCATCACCGCCGCTTAAGGCCATGGATAATAGCGGACAAGTTCTTTATATTGGCAGCGTCTCTAAAACCTTAAGCCCAGGGCTACGCATTGGCTGGCTCATCGGTCCAACCACTGTCATTGAGCGATTAGCCGATATAAAAATGCAAACAGACTATGGCTCAAGTGCCATTTCTCAGGAAATTGTCCTACATTGGCTGCAATCAGGAAAATATGAAAAGCATCTCGCGGGATTACGTCAACAATTACAGGAGCGAGCCGATTTTACGGAACAGCTTTTAAAGGAGAAGTTTACAGATGTGGCGAATTGGAGCAAACCAAGGGGAGGCTTTTATATTTGGCTCAAGTTTCATGAGCCGCTTGTAGATAAAGACTTCTTTATGAAGCTGTTGCAGCAACAAGTATTAATCAATCCAGGCTATATCTACGATCCACAAGATCATCATCATATTCGTCTATCCTACGCCTATGCAACCTATGAAGAATTACAGGAAGGCTTACGAATCCTACATGAATGTGCGGTGGAGGCTATTGGACGAAAGAGTAAGTAAGGACTTGCCCTGAAGTTAGGGAAACGAGAGAAGGTTGCTCTAAATAGGTTGAGAAGTGATCAAAGAAGTGAGAAACCCGCTCCAAAGTGGTTGAGAAGTGATCAAACAACTGAAGAACCGGCTCCAAAATGGATGAGAAGTGATCAAACAAGTGAGAAACCCGCTCTAAAGTGGTTGAGAAATGATCAAACAAGTAAGGAACCGGCTCCAAAATGGATGAGAAGTGATCAAACAAGTGAGAAACCCGTTCTAAAGTGGTTGAGAAATGATCAAACAAGTAAGGAACCGGCTCCAAAATGGATGAGAAGTGATCAAACAAGTGAGAAACCCGCTCTAAAGTAGTTGAGAAATGATGATCAAACAAGTGAGAAACTCGCTCTAAAGTAGTTGAGAAATGATGATCAAACAAGTAAGGAACCCGCTCCAAAATGGATGAGAAGTGATCAAAGAAGTGAGAAACCCGCTCTAAAGTGGTTGAGAAACGATCAAACAAGTAAGGAACCCTCTCCAAAGTAGATGAGAAGTGATCAAACAACTGAAGAACCCGCTCCAAAATTAGGGAAAAGTGATCAATGTAGCAAGCTCCTCTCTCAATAAAGTATCTATGCTTAGTAGCCAACCCACTGCCAGAAAAGAAAGAGAATAATCCAAGCTGTGTATCCATACATTTTAGAAGAATAGAAGTATTTTATTTTGATTACAAACATAAAGAGGTGAACGATTGGAAAATTTGCCACCGGGTTATTTTCAGGTGCCTCAGCCTATTCGAGGTGATGGGGCTGGAGGGGTGGATAAGGGGCCACGTGATATTATGAGGGACTTAGAAAATCCTGATATGCTAGTGCCACCAACGACTGATGCGGGTTTGATTCCTAATTTACGATTCTCGTTTTCAGACACGCATATGACCTTAAATCAAGGTGGGTGGTCACGGGAAATTACGGTTCGTGAATTACCGATTGCTACGACTTTGGCGGGTGTGAACATGAGTTTGACACCAGGAGGCGTACGTGAGCTGCACTGGCATCAACAGGCAGAGTGGTCTTATATGCTGCTTGGCCATGCTCGCATTACAGCTGTCGATCAGAATGGTTGTAACTTTATAGCGGATGTGGGACCCGGTGATTTATGGTATTTTCCACCTGGCATTCCTCATTCCATTCAAGGACTTGAGGATGGCTGTGAATTCTTATTAGTATTTGATGATGGGCATTTCTCCGATCTGAACACACTGTCAATTTCAGATTGGTTTGCTCATACGCCAAAAGAAGTGTTATCAGCGAATTTTGGGGTTCCTATTCATGCTTTCGATCACATCCCGAGTGAACAGGTATATATTTATCAGGATCGGGTTCCGGGGCCAATTGATTCTCAGAAAGTGCAATCTCCTTATGGGGAGGTTCCGCAAACCTTTAAACATCGTTTGTTGGCACAGCCTCCATTAAAAACACCTGGAGGCAGTGTGCGCATTGTCGATTCGACTAATTTCCCAATCTCTAAAAATATCGCGGCTGCACTGGTGGAAATTGAGCCAGGGGCGATGCGGGAGTTGCATTGGCATCCTAACAACGATGAATGGCAATATTATCTGCAAGGAAAAGGCCGTATGACAGTTTTCACAGGAAATGGAACGGCTCGAACATTTGATTATCGGGCGGGAGATGTTGGCTATGTCCCATTTGCGACGGGGCATTATATTGAAAATACTGGAACAGAGCCATTATGGTTTTTAGAAATGTTTAAAAGTGATCGATTCCAGGATGTATCCTTAAATCAATGGATGGCGTTAACGCCGACAGAATTGGTGCAAAGTAATTTACAGGTCGGTCCTGAGCTGCTTGAGGCTCTCAGAAAAGAAAAATGGCCGGTTGTAAAATATCCTGGTTTTTCCTATTATCCGAAATAATTAAAGCAGGTGGGAAGTTCTCCACCTGCTTTTTGTTTAATATTGATATTTTTTGCGTGTCATTAGCAAAATAGCGATGGCTGGTATTGTACAAATGAGCATGGCTGCGAAGGACAGACCTGGTGATATTTCGTATAAATAGCCACCTAAAAATGTAAGGATGGCGGTACTTAAGCCCATAGCTAATGCAGAGTATAAACCTTGTGCATTGGGGATTTGTTCCTTTGGTAGCGCTTTTGTTAAGTAGCGAATAAAGGCAAAATGGGCTAATGCAAAGGATAATGCGTGCAAGGTTTGAGAAGCGATAAATACCCAGACATTTGGGAACAAAAAGATAAGTAACCAACGTAGGGAAGAGCCGCTCGCTGCTAAGAGTAATAAGGATGATGAGCGCCATTTCGTCAATAAGGTATCAGCCTTCATAAAGTAAAGAATTTCGCAAATAACAGCGATATTAATAATCATACCCATATAGAATGGATCAACCTGTAAATCTTCTAAATAAATATAACCGTAGCTATAATAGGAGGCATGTGCACCCTGTAGCAAGATTACGATGAATAAAACAATCGGGAAGCCTTTGATAGTCCATAGTGTTTTCATCGACAATGATTTTGCACGCTGTTCTTTTGTTGGTACTACGAGTAATTCCTTTGGTGTTGCTAATTGTTGCATAAGTAACATGCCCACCAACCCTATAATCATGCTCCAGAAGATGATGTTCTTTCCAAAAACGCCTGTCAGCATACTAATAATTAAAACAGCGATGACAAAGCCAAATGAACCATAGGAACGGCTTTTACCATAATGAATATTGCCATACTGCACAAGCGTAGCGGCACTGCTTTCCACAGCAGGTAATAGCGCTGGGTAAAAAACACTAAATAAAATGGTCACGATTAATAATGCTGTAAAGCCTGTGCTTGGAATATAGAGCAAGGCAGTTAGCAACGAGCCTATTGCTAAAATTGTAATGAGTCGTTTATTGTGTACGTATTTTGCAAGTGTTGGGAAGAAGAAGAGATTGGATGTGGCACGAGCTAGGAGCCCACAGCCCATCACTACACTTGCCTGCGAGACGGTTAGATGTTTCGCATCCACCAGCCAACCTGTCCAGTAGGGTAAGAAAATGCCCCAAGTGATAAAAAATGTAAAGAAATTCTGAGAAAGCCATCGTTGATTGTTCATATAATTTCCGTACCTCCATTAACTATGTTGAATAATAGCATGTTCATCGCTACAATAATGTGAGATATCTCATATTTTTTATAGGAGAGAGTAAAAAATGCATATTTTAACAGCTGAAGCCCGTACCCATTATCTTGAAAAATATCCGATCGATGATTTTTTCTCATTTGATATCAATCCCTATTTAGAAGTCCGCCAGTTTGACAAGGGGGAGTGGATCTTCCAGGAAGGCTCCTTTCCAGACACCGTGTATTACATGATAGAAGGAAAGGCGAAGCTCTATATGACACATAAAAATGGCAAGGTTTCACTTATTGAATACCTAGAAGCTCCTCTTTTTATGGGGGAAATTGAATTGTTAAATGAGGCTAGGTATACAAAGGGGATACAAACCGTCACCAAAACAATTTGCTATTCGATTACACAGTCATGTAAGGAGAAGTTACTTGCGGATGCCTTGTTTTTACGTAGACTTTGTGTATTTTTAGGGGAAAAAGCGACAAAAATGACATCTAAATATACACAAAATCAGGCCTATCCGCTGGAAAATCGCTTAGCAGCCTTTATCCAATTATCAGCCGACCAAGGTGTCTACAAGGAAAAACATACGGAAATCTGCGAATATTTAGGGGTCTCTTATCGCCATTTACTATATGTCTTGGCACAGTTTTGTGAAGAGAGGATATTGGAAAAGCATAAGACAGGCTACCAAATTATTGATAAAAACCGTCTCGCACAGCTTGCACAGGAAATACTATGAAAACAACCATTCCATAAAGGTTGCCTATTAGTGCAGATCAGCTGAGGGAATTAATTCAATTTTATAAGTTATAAATTAAAAAGGATTTGACTTCTTTAAATGAAGTCAAATCCATTTTTGTTGTATTCACTTTTTTTAATTAACCAGCGAGCGATATCCTTACCACTATGGTAAAAGTCCACTTCATTTACCTTGTTTTTTTGGATGGAGAGGTCAGGGATGTTTTCTAAAACGTCAAAAGGTAAAACACCGATACATAAATGATTATTTGTTGGAAAATCTCCTTGTTGCTTACTGCCACTTTGTATCGCTTCACTATGCTTGTTCATTGAGTTTTGTGTCATATGGAATGCAAGTAGTTCTCCTTGTGCCAATGCTGTGCTTGATGAGTAACCAGTACTTTTCATTCAACATGCCCCCTTTTGTCGTTACAGTTATTGTACAAGACTAAGTGGGAAAATAGCCGTTATTTACAAGGCTTTTACAATAACTTTAAGGTTCATGGAAAATTTAGTGATTTGTAACCGTATTCATACCATTATGGGATAAAAACCATAGAAAACTGATATAAATTCTTTTTAAAAAACTCATACTCAAACTATTGTGAATTTTTCTAACACGAAGTATTATTGTAATTAGATTTAACGTGAAAGTTTTCACAAAGTCGCGAAATCGTTAGGAGGAATTTTTAATGAGTGCAATTCGAGTAGGTATTGTAGGATATGGAAATTTAGGACGTGGTGTGGAGTATGCCATTTCACAAAATCCAGATATGGAATTAGTAGCAGTGTTTACACGACGTGATCCTTCAACAGTAAACGTAGCAAGCAATGCAAGCGTATATTTAGTAGATGACGCTGAAAAATTCCAAAACGACATTGATGTTATGATTTTATGTGGTGGTTCTGCAACAGATTTACCAGAGCAAGGTCCACATTTTGCACAATGGTTTAATACAATTGATAGCTTCGATACACATGCGAAAATTCCTGAATTTTTCGATGCTGTAGATGCAGCGGCACAAAAATCTGGTAAAGTATCTGTAATCTCAGTTGGTTGGGATCCAGGTCTATTCTCTTTAAATCGTCTACTTGGAGAATCGGTATTACCAGTTGGTACAACATATACATTCTGGGGCGATGGCCTAAGTCAAGGACATTCAGATGCTGTTCGTCGTATTGAAGGCGTAAAAAATGCTGTTCAATACACATTACCGATTAAAGAAGCGGTAGAACGAGTTCGTAACGGTGAAAACCCTGAACTAACAACACGTGAAAAACATGCACGTGAATGTTGGGTTGTATTAGAAGAAGGTGCAGATGCAACAAAGGTTGAACAAGAAATTGTCACAATGCCTAACTATTTCGATGAATATGACACAACAGTGAACTTCATTTCTGAGGATGAATTTAAAGCAAATCATACTGGTATGCCACATGGTGGTTTTGTCATTCGCAGTGGTGACAGTGGTGCAAACGATAAACAAATTCTCGAATTCTCATTAAAACTGGACAGTAATCCAAACTTTACATCTAGCGTATTAGTGGCTTATGCACGTGCAGCACACCGTTTAAGTCAAGCGGGTGATAAAGGGGCGAAAACAGTATTTGATATCCCATTCAGCCTACTTTCGCCAAAATCAGCTGCTGAATTACGTAAAGAATTACTATAAACGTAGCTAATGATCCCGATTATCATTGAGTTGATAATCGGGAATTTTTTTAAGCCTAATTTTTTGCTAAAAGTAATGCTTCCTTTATAGCAAGAATAGCCTTGCTAGTTGCCACAGTTAAATTTTCTTTCATAAATGGTACAAAGTCTTTTGGAATTGCAATAACCACATATCCATACTTCACTCAAATTCCTTCGCTCGGTAAAGCAGTTCCATTATAATCGGAACTCGTATAATCTCTATATTTAAAGGCGGTTCATTTAGCCACTTTCCTTCTAAATTTTAGTAATATAACAGGATACTAAAATTGGGAAGAAAATACCAACTGAATTCTACTTCCATCCCTCAAACAAAAAATGGGGATAAAATCTATAAAAATACATAAAAAATATGGTAAACTGTCAATAATTTAATAATCTGAATTTTTGTAGAAATTTTTGTAACCTTACAAAATATGGAGGTTATGTTTATATGACAGCAGATATTATTATTCAATCAAAATGTATGGCCCCTAATCCATCCACGCATTGTATTAATAGAGCAACACTAATGCGAACGCTAAAGAAAAGTCATCATCATACTTGTACTTTCTTGCATAGTGGTGCAGGGTACGGTAAAACAACCATTCTAACTCAATTTCTTGCAACCGAATCAAGTACGTTTTCTTGGTATAGTATTTCTGATGAAGATGATAATTTATTACCCTTTTTGAGGCACCTCTTTTTTAGTATACAGCGCGTCGTACCGCAGTTTGGTCATACATTTGATGGGTGGAACCAATTATCGCGCTTTCCAAAAATGGATGAGCTCAATCGATGGTATAAGCTTTTTGTCAATTGCCTCTGCGATATAGACGAGCCTCTTCTCATCGTGATTGACGACTTTCACCTAGTAGATCATGTTTTTCCTATTAATTATTTCATGGAAAAAATCATTGAATTTGCTCCACCCAGCATTCATTTTATTTTGGCTTCCAGAACACTACCCAATTGGGATATTATGAGGAAATTAAAGCTACAAAAAAGATGGCTCGTTATAAAAGAGGACGAACTGGCATTTTCAACTGAGGAGATTGCAGTGTTTTTTGAAGAATATGTAGATGTACATTTATCCGAGGCTGAAATGAAAAAAGTATTAGAGATCACTGAAGGCTGGGCCATTAGCATTTCCTTATTGGCAGAGCAATGGCATCATGCTTCGCTAGATCATTGGCTGACGATTCCCACAAATGAGCTATTCACATATTTATCAGAGGAAGTTTATAGTAGGATGACTGCTACTGAGCAGGAGACGATCTTAAAATTAGCGATTTTTCCTACCTTTTCTGCGGAGCTATTGAAAGCGTTTTATGGCGCTGAGATTGCGCAAATGCTGAATGCATTAACTCAGCGTCATTTATTTATCCAGCCTGTGACAACAGATGGCTACTATCGTTTTCATGCATTGTTTAGTCGATTTTTAGAAATGAAATGGCGACAGTATCCAACCCAACATGCGGACCTTCATAAACAAGCAGCATTGTATTATGTAGAACATCAAAATATTCAAGCTGTCCTGTATCATGCCTTTAAAACGAATGATCATCATTTTTGCGGAGAGCTCCTACAGCTTCATGCAGAATCAATCGTACGGGCTGGTCAATTTGAATGGTTGCTAGATAAAATCAATCGATTCACTGTACAGGAAAAAGATAAATTTTATAAATTAAATTATTTTGAGGGTGAATGTCATCGCTACCGAGCTTATTATGAGAAAGCGAAACAATCCTATGAAAAATGTGCAATCCTCGCACAGCAGCAGCGGGATCACCTATTTATGACAAAGTCTCAAGCTGGGATAGCCCATATTTACTTAGACACCATTCAACCTGCTTTAGCAGAGCCATATCTCGAGAAAGCATTAGAGCTAGCGAAACATACACCGTTGCGCAAAGAGGAATTACTAGAACTTCAACGGCAATACGCTGAAAATTTAGTGAATCTAGGGAAGGCCAAGGGTGCACAGCTCTTTATGGAGGACGTCGCATTGCCAGAGGATGTCATACAGCGAGCAAATGTTGATGTACGTGTTTTACTACGAACAGGACAACTACGGGAGGCCAAGGAGTTATTAGCGCAGCGTCTTGAATTACCGCCTCAGCTTGTTGCAACCCATCGAGAAAGTGAACTGCTGGCAGCTTTCGTTTATGCACTGTTAGGTCAAGGCAAAGAAGCCTGGTATGCTGCCCAGCATGGCATTCGAAGAGGATTAAAAGAGAAGTCTATTTTCATAGAGGCGGTTGGCTATATCAGAAAGGCTCATGCCCTGCTGTTAATGGATTTCCCAGATCATTATGGGGCATGTCAAGCCTATGAAAAAGCGTTGACCCTCATGAATGCCATTAATATTTCTCGTGTGAAGGCGGAGCCATATATGGGGTTAGCCATTGTCAAACATTTGTTAGGAGATATGGTAGCGGCTAAGAAATACTTAGCACTGGGCTTACAGGAAACGGAGCAAGTTCAAGATGCTTGGATGACAGCGCTTATTCTTTTAGCAGAAGTAAAAATAATACTTTCTGAGCAAGAAATAGGGAGAGCGAAGCAATTATTAAAGAAGACACAGCAACTATTTCAGGAGTGCGGTGATCGCAATGGCTTGATGCATGTCTTATTTTATCAATCAATGATTGCCCTGAAAGAGTGTAATAAGAAGCCGTTTCAACAGTATTTTCAACAGTTTGCACAACTATGTGTTTCAAATGGCTATGAATACTTCTTGCAGAGGCCAACGATACTTGGTCCGAGCAATCGGATGATTTTTTACGAGCTATTGCAATTTAGTCAAAAATGCCAAATGGAGCATCCAGCTATATTAGCTTTGCAAAGTCATTTTCAGGTCGAGGATGGTATTAGTTATCCGCATGATGAAATACAGATGAATCTTTTAGGGAGTTTAAATTTAATTCGTACACAACGAAAGCTGGAAGACAAAGAATGGCAGCGTGATAAATCAAAGGAATTATTCGTATATCTCTACTGCCATCGTCATCGCTTTACACCAAAGGAAGAAATAGCACAGGCATTATGGCCAGATCGTAGTGTCGAGTCCTTGGATCGTGATTTTAAGGTGGTGTTAAATACGTTACTCAAAGTGTTGGAGCCGCAACGACATGCAAGACAAGAGAGCTTTTTCATTCAGCGGAAAAATAATATGTATCAGTTACAAAATATTGCTTTTCTCCAAATTGATGTTGAACGTTTTCACTATTATTACAGCTTAGGAATCGACGAATTTGATCCACAGCTGTCCAATGAGTGGCTCTTATTAGCAGAAGCGAGCTATACGGACGTGCTCTATGCGGAAAAAAAGCAAATCGATTGGCTTACGCAGGACCGTGAAAAGCTACAATTTTTATATATCGAAGTTTTGGAACGATTGGCACAAAATGCAACAAGGCAACAGCAATATAAAAAAGCCATTTTTTTCGCAGAAAAGATGCTACGCGAGGATGCACTCTGGGAGGAAGCGTATCGCCTGCTCATGTACAGCCACTACCAGCTCCAAAACCGCTCCCTAGCCTTAAAATGGTATGAAAAATGTGTCCAGCAATTACAACAGGAGCTAAACACAACCCCGATGGAATCCACCATGTCAGTCTATGACTTGATAATAGGGTAATTGGTGTTGTTATTAAGGCTAGGTGAAGTGATTTTGTATTGGATGGGCTTGCTCAAGTGTGGGGAAGTGCTCCATTGATTGTGGGAATGCTCATTCATATGAGGAAACCCGCTCCAACTGAGAGTAGAGCCGCTCCTAAGTAATGTGAAAACGCTCCAACAGAGGGGGTGCCCCTCCTAGTCAAAGCGCTCATTCTATGAGGAACTCACTCATAAACTATGTCAATCCGCTCCAACAGTGGGGTAGACAATACTATAAAAATGTAACCTATATGGAGGAACAACAATGCCATTTTGTCAGACGAAAAAAGCGAATATATACTACGAAATAATTGGAACAGGGATACCTATCATCATGCTACATGGTTTTTCTCCTGATCATCGTTTGATGAAGGGCTGTATGGAGCCTGTTTTTAAAGAACGTGAAGGGTGGAAACGTATTTATCTGGATCTTCCAGGAATGGGGAAGACAACAGACTATTCATCAATTCAGAACTCGGATGAAATGCTAGAAGCGATTATCGAATTCATACACACAATCATTCCACAAGAATCGTACCTGTTGGTTGGTGAATCTTATGGTGGCTATTTAGCGCGCGGTATTATGAGGAAATCAGTGGATCAACTTTTAGGTACTGCCTTTATTTGCCCTCTCATCATTCCTGAAAAAGAACAACGTACGGTGCCACCGCATTGTATTGTACAAGCAGACACTGCTTTTTTATCAACATTAAGTCAGCAGGAGCAAGATGATTTTATGGCTAATCAAGTTGTCTTAAATGCCTATAATTGGGAGCGCTATTCAACAGAGGTGTTGGCAGGGTGTAATCTAGCAGATCAGGCATTTTTAGAAAAAATTCAACAAAGCTACGGATTTTCCTTTGCCGTTGACGAAAAGTCCTCTGATAAGCCAAGTCTCTTTTTACTTGGAAAACAAGATTCTGTTGTTGGCTATAAGGACGCTTTTTCGCTTCTAGAAAAGTTCCCCAGAGCAACCTTTGCAATCTTAGATAGTGCTGGTCACAATTTGCAGATCGAACAACCTGAATTGTTTACCGAGCTGATGAGTGAATGGTTGAATCGTGTAGAGGGAGCGATGGATTAAAGTGATACTTGCAAATGATAAATTATTTTTAAGAGAATTCAGGCAGCAACAACTGGGTTGATGTGCATAAATATGCCTCTCAGGAGGTTGTTTGTAGGTATCAAACATGGGGACCGAATTCAGAAGAGGATACAAAAGAATTCATTCAGGATGCTCTCGATGAAGCAACACAAACACCAAGGGAACGATATGTTTTTGCTATTATTCATCAAGAAACATTAATAGGTGCGGTAGAAATGATGATTAAGGATTTTGTAAATGAAGTCGGGGAAATTGGCTATATCGTGAACCCTGATTATTGGGGTAAGGGAATAGCAACGCAGAGTGCTAAATTGATGATGACTTTCGGCTTTGAAACATTAAAGCTCCATCGTATTTATGCAACATGCGACCCTCGAAATATTGGATCATCTAAAGTGTTAGAAAAAATAGGAATGTCAAAGGAAGGAATATTACGTGAAAACATGTTAATGAAAGATGGCGTTTGGCGAGATTCATTATTGTATAGTATGTTGAAACAAGAATGGTTATCATGAAGCGTACGATTAAAAGTCATCTTTATTTAGGGATATAAAGCTATGCAGAAGGAAAAGAGCAATAAGAATCCGATGTATCACTGCAATTAAATGCAGTAGGGAAAGAGAAACGAATTATAAGAAAAAAATAGATGTGGACTCTAAAAAGCAAGAATGTTGATTTCTAAACATTCTTGCTTTTTGTTTTAAGAAATGTTGTTTAGTTGCCATTCTGCTTCGCTCCATTTTCGGGACAGAGCTAGGTGGCTCATATTTGAGCCATCTAGCTTGTAACTAATTTGTAACTGGACTTTTATATAGTGATGTCATAGCAAGAAAGCGCTTTCTAGGGAGCTTATTTTGAAGGGGGATATGGGATGAGGAAGCAGTGGTATTGGTTTCTTTTAGTGATGTTGGCTGTGTTGTTGGTGGCTTGTAATGGGGAAACAAAAGACGGTGCAACGGAAGCGGATTCTTCTGATGGGGAGACGAAGGCGGTCACTGCAGAAGGCGGCACAATTAAGGTTGGTGTGCTTGCATCGTTAACTGGGGCGCTTGAGTCATATGGGAAGCAGACACAGCGAGGATTTGATTTAGGCATTGAGTATGCAACAGGCGGCACGATGGAGGTCAATGGTAAGAAAATAGAAATTGTATATGAGGATACCGAAACAAAGCCAGAGGTGGCTGTGCAAAAAGCGACAAAGCTTTTAGAAGATGATCAGGTTGATTTTTTAGTCGGCTCTTCAAGCTCGGGTGATACGCTCGCTGTTCTACCTCTTGCCGAGGAGTATGAAAAAATTATGGTGGTAGAGCCTGCGGTGGCTGACAGTATTACAGGTTCAGAGTTCAATGAGTATATTTTCCGTACAGGTCGTAATTCATCACAGGATGCCTATGCAGCAGCAGCGGCGATTGCAGGCAAAGGTGTGAAGATTGCTACATTTGCGCCAGATTATTCGTTTGGCTGGGATGGTGTGAATGCCTTTAAAACAGCAGCGAAAGAATTAGGGGCTGAAATTGTACTAGAGGAGTATGCAGATCCTGCTGCAACAGACTTTACTTCCAATTTGCAAAAGGTGATTGATGCGAAGCCAGACTATTTGTTTGTGGTTTGGGCGGGGGCAAATTCACCATGGAATCAAATTGCAGATCTTAAAATTCAAGAAAAGGGCATTAAAATTTCGACGGGTGCGCCGGATATTATTGCGCTTCAATTTATGAACCCATTGGTTGGGATGGAAGGCTTCTCGGTGTATTATCATACACTTCCTCAAAATGATGTCAATCAATGGTTAGTAGATGAACATCAAAAACGTTTCAATGAAGTGCCCGACTTATTTACTCCTGGCGGCATGTCTGCGGCGATTGCTATTGTGGAGGCATTGAAACAATCGGATGGGGATGCAGACGCCAACAAGTTAATCGACGTTATGGAAGGTATGTCCTTTGAAACACCAAAAGGGACAATGACATTCCGTGAAGAGGATCACCAGGCTCTACAGTCCATGTATTCGATTCGCTTAGAGCAACAAGATGGTGTGGATTATCCAGTACCAGTACTTATTCGGGAGCTTAGTCCTGAAGAGACAGCACCTCCCGTTATGAATTAAAGAATTGAGAGGCAGCATAGCTGTCTCTCTACATAAATGTGAGAAGGAAGGGAGTAGAGAATGGAGCCTATATTATATACAGATAATTTAACAATTCGTTTTGGGGGACATACGGCTGTAGATGGCGTTAATTTTCAAATGCCTGAGAAGCATTTAAAGTCCATTATTGGGCCGAATGGTGCTGGGAAAACAACCTTCTTTAATTTGATTAGTGGTGAGCTAAAGCCAACTGCGGGTGATGTTTATTTTAAAGGGCAATCACTTGCACAAAAGTCGGCCATTGAAAGAACTCGAATGGGATTGGGACGATCTTTTCAGATTACCAATGTTTTTCCAAACTTAACGGTTCTCGAAAATGTTCGTTTAGCCGTCCAATCCAAGGAGAGAATTCGTTATCAGCTATTCCGCCATTACAAAAGCTATCAGGCGATTACGGACAAAGCGGAGGAGTTATTGGCACTTGTGTTACTCGACAATAAACGAGATGCCCTAACAACAATGCTATCCCATGGAGAGAAAAGAAAGCTTGAGATTGCCATGCTACTCGCGTTAGATACAGAAATTCTACTGCTCGATGAACCAACTGCAGGGATGTCATTAGAGGAAGTACCTACGATTTTAGAAATTATTCGAAGCATAAAACAGCAGGGGGATAAAACCATTTTGCTCATTGAACACAAAATGGATATGATTTTGGATTTATCGGATTCTATTATGGTGTTGTTCAATGGTCAGCTATTGGCAGATGGCTCACCAGAAGAAATTATGAATAATGATACTGTGCAACATGCATATTTAGGAGGGCTGTACGATGACCACCTTACTGACATTAAATGAGGTTCACACGCATATTGGTCAATATCATATTTTGCAGGGCGTTAATTTTGAAGCGAAGGAGGGGCAGGTTACTGTACTGCTCGGACGCAATGGCGCAGGGAAAACGACCACCCTGAAAACAATAATGGGTTTAACGCCTGCAACAAAGGGTGACATTGCCTTTCGCTCCCAATCGATTAAAAAAAGTCCTACCTATAAGGTGGCTAAATTAGGAATCGGCTATGTACCTGAAAATCAAGGGATTTTTGCAGATTTAACGGTAGAGGAAAACATGAAGGTAGCGATGCGCAAGGAGGATACAGCCACATTAGAGCGACAGCAATATGTGCTAGAGCTGTTTCCTGACTTAAAGAAGTTTTGGAAAAAGGCTGGTGGGCATTTATCGGGCGGTCAAAAGCAAATGCTGTCCATGGCAAGAGCCTTTATCAATGATAGCCAATTAATATTGATAGATGAGCCTTCCAAGGGACTTGCTCCGATAGTTGTGGAAAAAGTGATGGAAGCCATTGTGGAAATGAAAAAGAAAACGTCCATTGTGCTAGTGGAGCAAAACTTTATAATGGCTAGTCGAATTGGTGATACCTATACATTAATCGATGATGGTAGAACTGTAAATTCGGGCAATATGCAGGATTTGATTTATGATGAAGAGCTAAAACGCAAGTATCTTGGCATTGGATAGAGGGGGGTGACTATCATTGGAGCTATTGGTCAATTTAATCATTAATGGCTTGGCCACTGGGATGTTAATTTTTCTGCTAGCAGCTGGTTTGACATTAATTTTCGGTTTAATGGATGTATTGAATTTTGCGCATGGTGGGCTCTTTGTTTGGGGGGCCTATGCGGGCATCTTTACCTATATGTTGACAGAAAGTTTTATCGTTGGGATTATAGGCGCGATTGTGACTGGAGCGTTGCTTGGACTGCTAACAGAGAAATTCATTATTACGCCTGTTTACGGCAATCATATTCAGCAAATTTTAATTACCTTAGGGCTGATGCTCGTTTTGCAGGAGCTTATTAAGGTGGTCTTTGGACCAAATGGGGTGGCAGTAAAAACACCAAGTTATTTAGCAGGAAGCTGGGAAATTGGTGATGTGATCATCATTAAATATCGTTTATTTATTATTGTCATAGGGTTTGTGATTTTTGGTATTTTCCAATACATGCTGAAGCGCACGAAGATTGGCTTGATCGTTCGGGCTGGGGTGCAGGATAAGGAAATGGCGCAGGCTCTCGGTATTCATATTAAGCGTGTATTTTTATACGTCTTTATGGTGGGCGCTGCTCTGGCGGCACTTAGTGGAATGTTGATGGCTCCCTATTCAGGTGTGATTTATGCGGAAATGGGCATGGAGTATGCCATTTTAGGCTTTATTGTTGTGGTAATTGGCGGTATGGGTAGTTTTTCCGGCTCCTTGCTTGCAGCGATTTTAGTAGGGCTAGCAGGTAGCTTTATGGCTTATTATGTCCCTGTGCTGTCACTGGCGGTCAATATGATTTTAATGGCCATCGTTTTAATTTTCCGTCCTCAGGGGCTGTTTTCGATGCGAAAGGAGCGGACATCATGAACAACAAAATATCTTTACGCGCTTTCGCTTTTATCCTGTTACTTATCATTTTTATTATCCTTCCTTTTGTCAATGATTCAAGGACACTACTTATTTTACTCACACAAATCTTTATTTTTGGGATATTGGCAATGAGCTATGATATTTTACTAGGCTATACAGGCATCGTCTCCTTTGGGCACGCCATGTTCTTCGGCATTGGTGCCTACACAACAGCAGTCATACTTAAGCAGATGGATCACACTCTCTTGATCTTTGTACTGTCCATCGTGATTGGTATGATACTAGCAGGCTTCATTAGCTTTTTAGTAGGTTTATTAACCTTACGTTTAAAAAGTCATTTTTTTGCGATGCTGACGCTAGCCTTTTCGGGGTTATTTTTAGTCTTAGCTGAAAAGTGGCGCTCTGTTACGTATGGCAATGATGGCTTTACATTCAGAGCACCTGATCTATTTAGAGATCGAATGACCTTCTATTTCTTTGTGCTAGCAAGCTTGGTTGTCATCTTTTTGGCGCTCTACCGCTTTGTTAATTCACCAACAGGCCGTATTTTAATTGCCGTTCGTGAAAATGAACAGCGGACGAAATCATTAGGCTTTAATACGTTGCACTATAAAGTCATTGCCTCAGTTGTGGCAGGCATTGTAGCAAGTTTTGCTGGCTCCTTATATGCAGTGTCATTGCGCTTCGTTAACACGAGTGTGATGGCCATGGATATTACGCTGGATGCATTGTTAATGACGATTATCGGTGGGGTTGGTACTTTAGTGGGGCCGTTATTAGGCTCGGCGGTCATTGAATATGCGCAGCATGCACTGTCAGGGCTTGCACGAGATTATCCTATTTTTGAACGTTGGATTATCTTCTTCGGGATTCTCTATATTTTAGCCGTTATCTTCTTCCCAAAAGGTATTATTGGCTCATTAAGATTGCTCTTTTGGAAGTGGCGAGGAAGGCTAAAGCAACGAAAAACGACAGGTCCCTTGCCTCAGGAAAAGGAGCGATTTGAATGACAGTTGGTATTGTTAGTACAGGTATTTATCTACCTCAACAGAAGATGACATCGCAGGAAATTGCGGCTCTTTCCAATATCCCTGAGGCCATTATCCGTCAAAAAATGGGTATTCATGAAAAGCCAATTCCTGATAAGTCTGATCATACCGTGCAAATGGGTATCTGGGCAGCACAGGAGGCGATTCAAAAAGCAAATATAGACCCTAAGGATATTGATGTTGTCATCTATATGGGGGAGGAACATAAGGAATATCCACTCTGGACAGCCTCCATTAAAATGCAGGAGGAGCTTGGTGCTGTGAATGCATGGGCATTTGATGTGCAATTACGCTGCGGCACTACAATCATGGCGCTGAAAGTGGCGAAAAGCCTAATGGCCTCAGATGACACGATACGAACCATTCTGTTAGCAGGTGGTTATCGCAATGTTGATTTTATCGATTACAGCAATCCCCGAACGCGCTTTATGTACAATTTAGCGGCTGGTGGAGGGGCCATGTTATTACAAAAAAACTATGAAAAAAATTTGCTACTAGAGGCAGATATTATAACGGATGGTTCTTTCTCAGAGGATGTAGTCGTGCCAGTCGGGGGAACGAAAAATCCATTAACCCCAACCCATTTAACCGAAAATTTATATAAGCTTGACGTTTTGGACCCCATTGGGATGAAGGAGCGGCTAGAACAAAAATCTTTAAGCAATTTTTTGAAGGTCATTCGCAGTTCTTTAGCGAAAAGTGGATACAGTGACGATCAGCTAGATTATTTAGCGATGTTGCACATGAAAAGATCTGCACATGATTATATTTTAACGGAGCTTGGCTTACAGCAGGAGCAGTCTATTTATTTGCAAGACTATGGACATATAGGTCAGATCGATCAAATATTGTCCCTACAGCTAGCACAGGAGCAAAAGCAAATTCAAGCAGGCGATATTGTGACGCTTGTTAGTGCTGGCATTGGCTATGTATGGGGAGCTATCACAATACGTTGGGGATAAGGGGGAAATGGCATGGTAAAAACGATTCAACTAGCAAATGGAGAAACAATGGCCTATCGCAAGCGATCAGGTGGAGGTCATCCTTTATTGTTGGTACATGGCAATATGACATCTTCTAAGCATTGGGATATTCTGATGGATGCTTTAGACGAGAAATACACCATTTACGCGATAGATTTACGTGGTTTTGGTGAATCATCCTATCTTAAGCCAATCACTGCTATTAAAGATTTTAGTGATGATGTCAAACTATTTGTGGATGCACTGCAACTGCAAAGCTTTGATATGATTGGCTGGTCAACAGGTGGAGCTGTCTGTATGCAGTTTGCAGCAAATTATCCAGGACACTGTCAACGACTAATTTTACTTGCGTCTGCTTCTACACGTGGTTATCCATTTTACACGGATTTAGGAACAGGCAATCCAGCCTCCTTTAAGCGAGCCTATCATTATGAGGAGGTATTGGTGGATACATCCAAAACAAAGCTTATTCAAGGCTTCTACGATGAAAAAAATGCGGAAGGCTTACAGTCTATATGGAATGCATTAATTTATACGCATCATCGACCAAACGAGGGAAAGTATCAAGAATATGTAGAGGATATGCTTACACAGCGCAATTTAGCAGAAGTATATCATGCACTCAATACATTTAATATAAGCGCTGTTGACAATGAGGTGGCAAAAGGCTCTCGGGAGGCCATGTTGCTTCATATCCCAATTTTAGTGCTCCGAGGGGATCGTGATTTGGTGATTACAGAGGAAATGAATGCAGAGATATTACATGATTTAGGCAAAACAGCACAGTTTGTAAGCCTAAAAAATTGTGGGCATTCGCCTTTGGTCGATGATTTAGCACAATTGACAGCTGAAATTGAAGCTTTTTTAGAAATTGGAGGAAGACAGTATGCGTTTGAACAATAAAGTGGCTATCATTACAGGCGCTGCAAATGGTATTGGCTATGCGGCTGCTGAGCGTTTTATCGAGGAGGGGGCATGGGTGTTTATCGCCGATTATGACGATAAAGCAGGCATTCTAGCAGCACAACAACTAGGCGAAAATGCTGTATTTATACAAGTAGATGTTGCAAGTAGAGAGAGCGTTAATCAGCTGGTGACGGCAGTGATCGAACAGGCAGGACGGATTGATATTTTAGTGAATAATGCGGGGATTACAAGAGACGCGATGCTGACAAAAATGACGGAGGATCAATTTCAGCAGGTGCTAGATGTCAATTTGACAGGTGTTTTCCATTGTACACAGGAGGTCATTCCCTATATGGTGGCAGCAGGTGGAGGCAAAATTATAAATACATCCTCAGTTAGTGGAGTATATGGCAATGTTGGTCAAACCAATTATGCAGCGACAAAAGCAGCGATTGTAGGTATGACAAAAACATGGGCGAAGGAGTTAGGGCGTAAGGGGATTAATGTTAATGCAGTGGCACCTGGCTTTACAGAAACAGATATGGTCAAAAAAATGCCTGAAAATATTTTGGCTCAAATGCGATCAATCGTCCCCCTACAACGCCTAGGGACACCACGTGATATTGCCAATGCCTATTTATTTTTAGCATCTGATGAGGCCTCCTATGTTCATGGGCATACTCTGCATGTGGATGGCGCAATTATGATGTGATAGGGGGTAGTCAAGATGTTTGTTGAGCAAGAATGGATTTTAAAACGTGCAGCTTTAACACCTCACCACATCGCCTTGATTAATTTAACATCAAAGGAACAATGGACCTACCAGCAATTATCTGAGGAAATCGGCAAATGGAGTCAATTTTTAGAACGGCAGCAGCTACAAAAGGGAAGTAGAGTCGCTGTTTTTGCGAAAAATCATATCCAATTGTTTGCTGTTTTATTTGCCTGTGGGCTACGTGGGCTCATTTATGTGCCGTTAAATTGGCGCTTAAGCAAGGAGGAGCTAACACAAATTTTGGAGGATGCGACTCCTGCTATCCTATTATACGAAGAGGATAGTCATTGTCCCTTAGTTTTAGAAAAAATGTTTTCACTTCATGTTAGCCAGCATGAGAAGGAGATACAACCAAGTAGGCAAGACGTGGATGTAGATGATCCATGGTTAATGATTTATACAGGAGGCACGACGGGTCATCCAAAGGGGGTAGTGTTATCCTTTCAGTCGGTCAATTGGAATGCCATGAATACTATTATTAGCTGGGGTTTACATGCTCAAGATCGGACATTAAATTATATGCCGATGTTTCATACTGGTGGCTTAAATGCTTTATGCATTCCCTTACTGATGGCGGGAGGAACGGTCATTATTGGCGATAAATTTGATGCAGAAGAGGCACTACAAGCAACGAACCAATATCAAACGACAATTTCTCTTTTTGTGCCAACTATGTATCAAGCCATGATTGCTACGAAGTATTTTCAGGAAAATCAATTTCCTTCCATGAAGGTATTTTTATCTGGCGGTGCCCCGTGCCCTCATCCTATTTACGATGCTTTTTATAATAAGGGATTATTTTTTAAAGAGGGATATGGTTTAACAGAAGCAGGACCCAATAATTTTTATATTGACCGAGAGCGTGCCTATGCAAAAAAGGGGGCTGTCGGGAAAAGCATGCAATTCAATGAAGCTAAAATCATCAGTCATACAGGAAAAAGTTGTGCACCTGGAGAAGTAGGAGAGCTATTGGTAAGAGGGAAGCATATGTTTCGCTTTTACTGGAATAACAAGCAAGAAACTGCCAATATCCTGCAAGATGGCTGGTTGAAAACAGGGGATTTAGCGATGATGGATGCGGAAGGCGATTTTTATATTGTTGGGCGTAGAAAAGAAATGATAATTTCAGGTGGTGAAAATATCTATCCTCAGGAAGTAGAACAATGTCTACTACGGCATCCAGATGTGCGGGAGGTGGCCGTGATTGGTGTAGGTGATGACTATTGGGGTGAGATCGTGACAGCTTTTATTGTTTGTCCCCACCAAGTAGCCTCTCTATTAGATGATCTTAATGAGCTATGTCATCAACAATTAGGACGTTATAAGATTCCAAAACAAATGATTTTCTTAGACGAACTACCAAAAACAAGCGTTGGTAAAATCGATAAAAAGGCATTGTATAGGCTTGTCGACTCATCTATCTGTTAAGTATGATGAGAAGGAAGAAACGCTCGTCTTTCTAAATCCGAAATAAGAGAGGGACACATAAATGGCCCACGCATTAGTTATTGGTGGAACAGGGATGTTGGCTGACACATCCCTTTGGTTAGTGAATGATGGCTACCATGTCTCAGTAATTGGACGTAGTGCCCATCGAATGGAAGATTTGCGAAATAGAACAACCAAACCCGCCCTTCTAACGCCGATTTTAGTTGATTATTGTAATATAGCCTTATTAAAAGAGAAGCTAGAAGAAACGCTCGAGCATAACGGGCCCATTGAATTGGTCGTTGCTTGGATTCATTCCAATGCGGACACTACATTAGAGAACATCTCCAATGTAATTTCAATAGAGAATAACGGGGAATGGAAACTGTTTCATGTGTTGGGGAGTAAGGCGAATTTAAGTGAAGTCCAAGAGAAATTGAAGCTCCCTGCTCGTTCGCAATACAGGCAAATCCAGCTAGGTTTTATGATGGAAGAAGGTCATGCGAGATGGCTTACGCATGAGGAAATATCGCAAGGTGTCGTTGCTGCTATTCAACAGGATCAGCCTATCCATATCGTCGGGACGCTACAACCTTGGGAAAAGCGACCATTATAAACTAACTAACCTTCGTCTAACTAGATGGACGAAGGTTTTTACTTATTTCCATTATCAGTTTGTTGTAGATGTCTACATAATTGTGAGGGATAGTTAGGTTTGTGTGAAAAACGTCAGGATCAGGCAACTTTCTTCTCCTTACCTTTTACTTAGTATAACAAAATCATTTCCATATAACTTATCCTTATTTACTCACATCTCTTCCCATCAGACCGACATATCAGTAAAATAGAGTAGGTTAGGGGGATTACATGTGAAAGATCAACGCTTTAAAATAGCGCATCGAGAGGCGCTTATCGGAATTGGACTCGTCCTTGTCAACTTTGCGATTTGGTTTGGCTTTGCCTATGGATTAGGTTCAGGAGATCCAAGAAATTATACGTATGTATTTGGTTTTCCTGCTTGGTTTTTCTATAGCTGTATCGCTGGGACAGGCTTTATGATCCTTCTTATCTGGATTGTGATGAAACTCTTTTTCAAAGAAGTACCATTCGATGATGAGGAGGTGGATCGCTAATGCATTGGCAAGTTGTATTTCCATTGCTATTATTTTTAATTATTATTTTTGGAATCGGTATTTGGGCCAATAAGCATGTCCGCTCCTCTAATTCATTCCTGCAGGAGTATTTCCTAGGTGGTCGTGAAATGGGTGGTTTTATCCTTGCAATGACGATGATTGCTACATATGGCAGTGCGAGTAGTTTTATCGGAGGACCGGGTGTAGCCTATACAAAAGGACTTGGGTGGGTATTACTGGCAATGGCTCAGCTACCAGCAGGTTATTTTGTACTCATGATTTTAGGGAAAAAATTCGCCATTATTGCTCGTCGTTACCAGGCCATTACGTTAATCGACTTTTTACGTGAACGCTACAAAAGCCATGTCATTGTTATTTTATCAGCCATTAGTATCATTGTTTTCTTATTTTCGGCTATGATGGCTCAATGGGTTGGGGGTGCACGCTTAATTGAGTCATTAACTGGCTTAAGCTACACAGCAGCACTGTTTATTTTTGCGATTTCCGTGTTAGTATATGTGATTATCGGAGGCTTCCGTGCGGTTGCACTTACAGATACGGTCCAAGGTTCAATTATGGTGATTGGTACAATTATTTTATTAATCGGCACGATTGTGGCAGGTGGAGGCATCGACAATATAATGGCCTCACTGGTCGCTGAAAATCCTGACTTTGTGTCACCATTTGGCGCACAAGGAGATTTAACGCCTCTGTATGTCTCAACATTTTGGATTCTCATTGGTGTAGGGGTTGTAGGACTTCCGCAAATTGCGGTTCGTGCGATGAGCTATAAGGATTCCAAAAGTATGCATCAAGCGATTCTTATTGGCACGATTGCCATAGGGACAATCATGTTTGGCATGCATTTAATTGGGGTGTTAGCCCGACCTGTCTTACCGGGCATTGAGATTGGTGATAAAGTCATGCCGCTCCTGACATTGAAGGTATTACCGCCATTTTTAGCAGGAATCGTTTTAGCTGCACCAATGGCTGCGACAATGTCTACGGTTAATGCTTTACTAATGCTTGTCAGCTCTACAGTTGTCAAAGACATCTATTTAAATTATATGAAGCCGAAAGCTAGTGATGCAGAGATAAAGCGTGCAAGCTTTATTGTAACAACAGTCATTGGCCTAGCCGTTGTCATCTTTGCACTCAATCCACCTGATTTATTAGTGTGGTTGAACTTATTTGCCTTCGGTGGACTAGAGGCTGTCTTTATTTGGACAGTCGTTTTAGGATTGTATTGGAAAAAAGCGAATAAATACGGAGCGATTGCGTCAATGATTTCAGGCATGTTGTTGTATATTATGATTGATCGGTTTTATCCTTCTGTCTTTGGTATGCATACAGTCACGATACCAATTGTCGCATCCTTCTTTATTTTTGTGATTGTCAGTTTGTCCACTAGTCATAAATTTAAAAACGAAAAGCTTATGATTTAACGCCAAAACGCCACAGATTTCAAATTCTGTGGCGTTTATTTTAATGCATCATAAAATCATAGGCATTTTTCGCAAGTAATGTCATTGTAACGACAATAAATAGCGTGCGGACAAAGCCACTTCCTTTCTTGATTGCCATCCGTGAGCCAAGCATAGCCCCACCAATTTGCGCAATGCCCATGACTAGACCATAAACATAATGAATTTGACCTAAGTAAGCAAACATACAAACACCAGCCACATTACTCGCCAAATTTAAAAACTTTGCATTACCAGCCGCCTTTAAAAAATCAAAGCCTACCAGTAAGAAGCTAAAGATTAAAAACGACCCTGTGCCAGGACCAAGAAATCCATCATAAAAACCAATAGCGAATAATAGCAGCATAAATAAAAACAAATGTTTTTTAGATAGATTTTTTACGGTAGAGACGGCACCCCAATCCTTTTTAAAGATCGTATATACCCCAACAACCGCCAGCATAACAAGCATTAATGGCTTTAGTAATGCTGGATTAATCAGATGCACAGTCCAAGCACCACATAATGATCCAATAAATGCTAGTGGAAAATATTTGAGGACAGAGCGAATGTCCAGCTGGCCAGAACGATAGAAAGAAATAGAGGAAGTGAGCGAGCCCATAGCTCCTGCTAGTTTATTTGTGGCAACAGCAGCGGCTGGATTGAGCCCAACAAATAGTAATGCTGGTAGTGAAATTAAACCGCCCCCTCCCACTACTGAGTCAACAAAAGCCGCCAGAAATCCAAAAGAAATTAATAGTATGAGAATATGTACATCGATTTCAAACAACATATGACACCTCTTTAAATTTAGTTACTACTGAAATAGTAACTAAATTTATTTGCGCTGTAAACCCCATTTTTTCATTGGCAAATCTTCACATTGGTAGCCTATAATAAAGATAATGGAGGGATTACATGGAGGAATTAATCACCCAGCTGAAAGAAATGGGTTTTACAGAATATGAAGCAAAGGCCTATACGGCACTTGTTCAGCAAAGTCATGTCAGTGCTTATCAGGTTAGTAAAAATTCTGGCATACCACGTGCAAGAGTGTATGATATTTTAAATATCCTTGTAGAAAAGGGCATCGTGTTAAAAGAAGAGACCGCAGAACAAACGACCTATTCGGCAATGCCTGTGTCTGTGTTCTTACAGCAAATGCAACAGCGCTGGGAGTCGAATTTTACGTCTATAAGCGGGAAATTAGAGAAACTAGAGGAAAAAGTACAGGAAGCTGAGTCTAAAGTGGTCATGCTGAAGGGCAAGGAATCCATTATCAACTATTGTCAGTCACTTCTAAAGAAGGCGAAGAAAAAAGTGATGCTGTCGATGTGGGAAGATATGTATGATGCCTTACGTGAAGATTTGCAAGAGGTGGCGCTGCATGTTCCTGTTCATGGCATTACGTTGTATGTAGGAGAGCATCTCGCCTCAATTGACCAGCATAGAGCCACACATTATACAAAAAAAGCGTCTACACCGCATTGGTTTATCTTATCGATAGATGGTCAGGAAATGATTTATGGTCATTCTCCATCTACCCAAGAGACGGCCTTTATCACCAATGATCCGGTTCATATTTATTTGTTAGAGGATTATATATGGCATGATGTGCTCATCAATCGGTTAGTAAAACGTGATGATCAGGAGTTAGAAGACTGGATTGCTAAGGAACGTAAAGCTTTTTTCTTAGAATAGTCGTATAAGGAAGGGGAGAAACTTGAAAAAATTCGTGTTGCTAGGTTTAATGAGCCTACTAATGCTAGGAGCCTGTAATGCTACACCACCTACCGATCCACCAACGATTCATGAGCTAACGGTTGTCCCAGATAATGTCCAAAAAAATATCGTTTCTAATGACAGAATACAACTATTGCATGAAAAGGATGCTCCATATTACCTTGTTTATTATTCAAAAGGGAATGTATTGGCAAGTATTACAGCTGAGGGAAATAGGCTTATTATCCAGTTAGAAGAAGGCAGCGAGCAAAGGAAAGAGGCACAACCCTATGTTTTTAAAATCACCGTCAAGAATCCTGAGCTGGATACCATTGATTTGCGAATAAACGGTCAGAGTACGCCAATTGATCGTATGACCATTATGTGATAAAAGAAACCGAAATCCCTTTAGAAATGAGATTTCGGTTTCTTTACGTGATGCCTAATAAAAGACTTTGTCTACGTTATATTTAGAGCGGAAAGTATTAATCGCATATGTTTCGTAAATTTCACGTTCCATTGGATCTTCTACTTCATAGACTTCAATTTTGAACACTTCATCACGATGGTTTTTCATCGGAGATACATTATCCTCGAAATGTTTTTTAATACGTTGACGAATTTTACGTGCTTTCCCAACAAACAATAGCTCATTCTTGTCATTATAGAATAAGAAAATGCCGCCTTTATCACGTGTGATTTTATGGAAGTCAATAAAACCGAAGTAAGGTGTGATTGGCACATCACCTGGTTTTAAATCTTGTTCACGTTGACGGATTACTAGATCTGGTTTTGGAAATTCAATTTTAATCAAACTATTCACGTTCCTCTCTCTTACTAAAAGTATATGGTAACATAATTACGGCATGTTTACCATAAATTTTAAATGTAGAAACCCCACAGATAGCAAGCTTAGTGTACATCAAATGACCAAGAAACATGCGCGTGAATCACAAAATATTCTATGAATTATTGATATTCTAACTAGTTCGTGTTACAATTCAAGATAATTAAATAATCTTATCAAGAGAAGCTGAGGGATTTGGCCCGATGACGCTTCAGCAACCTCTAACAATCGTTAGAAAGGTGCTAATTCCAGCAAAGGATTTTTTCCTTTGAGAGATAAGAGTGGACGTGAAAAAAATCCTTCTCATTCTATCTCGTATGGAATGAGGAGGATTTTTTAATTTCGTTGCATCCTACGCAAGTAAGATTTGCTAAAAGAGAGTGATTATAGAGAGGGGAAAGCAAGATGCCAATTAATATTCCGAAAAATTTACCAGCTGGAGAACATTTACGTGAGGAAAAAATCTTCGTCATGGAAGAAGATCGTGCGAAAACACAGCAAATCCGTCCATTAAATATATTAATATTAAATTTAATGCCTGAAAAAGAAAAAACAGAGCTCCAATTATTACGTTTATTGGGGAATACACCATTACAAGTGAATATTACCTTTTTGAATACAGCCACACACGAGTCTAAAAATGTGAGTAAATCCCATTTGCAGCTTTTCTACACAACGTTCAATCAGATTCGACACCGACGCTATGATGGTATGATTATAACTGGTGCGCCAGTAGAAAAAATGGCTTTTGAAGAGGTCAACTATTGGCAGGAAATTTCAGAAATTATGGATTGGTCTAAAAAGAATGTGACATCCGTGCTACATATATGTTGGGGGGCACAGGCTGCATTGTATCATCATTATGGCATTGGGAAGGTTGAGCTTTCTGCTAAATGCTCAGGCGTCTATTCCCATGTGATTACAGATTTAACTGTAGATTTGGTACGTGGCTTTAGTGATTTATTTACTGCGCCCCATTCACGCTATACATCTGTTTCGATTGACGAGGTTCGCAATCATCCAGATCTACGATTATTATCCTATTCAGAGGATGCTGGGGTATTTATTGTACAATCAAAAGATAATAAAAATATTATGATTACGGGGCATCTAGAGTATGATGCGACAACGCTAGCCGATGAATACAGTCGCGATGTGGCGAAGGGCATAGATATCGCCGTTCCTGTAAACTACTTCCCGAATGACGATCCGACACAAGTGCCGATGAATACATGGCGTGCCCATACGCATCTATTATTCTCTAACTGGTTGAACTACTATGTTTACCAAGAAACACCATATGAATGGGATTTTGTAGATGAAATCGAATATCATATTTAATTAATAAAAAGTCTAATTTCTTTTCTAGCTTAGAAGAAATTAGACTTTTTGATTGTCATTTTCTGTTTCCTGCTGAGGTGTTTCGTTATTTTGAGCCTTGGATTTACGATTGCGAATAACTACCACAATCAGCAAAAGTATGGGTAATAAAATGGTGAAAATAAAGGAAAAGATTGGCCAAATTTCATTATTATAATTAGTAGAATGCACAATATCTGGATGAACAATTTGAGAAAGTCCAATAACAATTATCCCCATCGGTATAATGAGTGGACGATGATCCTTGATCTTCAAAATTTGTGCAAGTCCAACAACGGTCGTATAGAAATACATAAATGTACGAATATAAATAGACGAAATCCACATAAATGCCATAATGATTTCTATACGCTGCAAAAAATTCCCTATAGATATTCTTTGTGCTAAGGCATAGCTAGGAAATGTCCTTGATGCAGTGTTTTCAGGACCTAATACAAGAATCGATAGGACAATCAACGTAACTAAGACGATTCCGCCAAAAATTGCCCCAATATATAGCCCTTTCTGTGCAGACGGCTGTACATTGACGCCAGTAGGATAGAGCATCAATAATACAATTAATGGAAAGGAAAAGATACTCATAAAGCGTGCAATACTATAAAACATAGATGCTTTGGTCGCTTCTAGTAGAGGCTGAATATTCTCAAATGTAATTTGAGGGGTAATACTAAGGACGAAAAAAATAAAAATAAAGGTAAACAATGGGAAGAGGATTTCTGCCGAACGGGCAAAGGTCTCAATCCCTAAATAAGCGGCATACATAATAATGATGCTGAACAGTAGGGCAAATGCTAATGTCGGTGTCTCTGGCATAACTTCCGTTTTCATGAAAATACCGATAAAATAGAGTAATTCCCCAGCGGAAAGAAAGGTCAAAATTAGGAAACAAATCGCTGTGATTTTCCCAAAAAAACGCCCAAGTATTTTTTCATTGGCCTCGATAAAGTTTAGGGACGGCGTTTGATTGGCCAGTGTTAAAAATAATTTTATAACCAGTAAACTAAGCAGAACACCAATGCTTGCCGCTATCCAAGCATCTTGCTTAGCGGCACCAGTAATACTCGAAGGGATAATTAAAATCGCTGTACCGATAGAATAGAGGAAGGTAACGATTGTAAACTGTCTTGAACTAATTATCTCTTTTTCCATCAAGCTACCCTCCGTTTCTCAGTCCATCTTTCTATTTTGTGAATGACACAATGTAATCCCTAATTGGTGTGAATATAAAGGTAATCAAATCTAATGGGCTAGGAATATGGATTTTAAGGGCAATCCCCATATTTAAAGCCGTTCCAATAAGTAGCAAAAAGGAGAATACAATAATGGCTTTTCTATCCTGTTGCTTTTTTAGCTTTGGAATAAAAATAAGCGCAACAATGATTGCAATAATCAAGATAGCTACGGCTAGTACCATCTCATTACTCCTCCTTTGGCTTGTTTAATAATGAATTTTGCATCGTACCTGAACCTTGGGTTGTTACCTTTACATGAACAGCCACTGCTAAATCTGGAAAAATGGAAGTCCAGTCATCCCTGATTTTTTTCCACTGCTTTGGATCTGCCCGATGTAGGGCATCCCCAAATCCAAAAACATCGACTTCATATTGCTGTTGAATTTTCTCTACAGTTTTTTCAATGCGTTCATCAATCCCCTGGGCTGTTTTTTTATTAACGTAATCAATCGATTTATTTTTGGTAAGATCGATAACACATTCGACCTCTCCAACATTCTGCTCTACATTAATATGGACATCGATTTTCGGTTTCCCGTTTTTAAATGACCCTTTCACCTTTGTAGTGGATTGGGTGATTTCAGTAGACAAAGTCCCTTTATTAGGACAGGCGATGATTTCTATCGTACTTTGAATTTTGTCATTAAGAAAACTAATACTTTTGCTTTCGCTCTCAGTCAGTAGCCCTATATATTTATCTCCTTTAAAGACTGCTAAACCTGTATAACGTAATAGCACAGGTGTTTTAACACGTTGCACATTTGTTTGATCTACCCCTAATTTCTTATCGCCATGAACTTCAATAGCAGAAATTAACGCCCCTTTATGCTTATTGCTTAATGTATTGACTAATTCATCAATATTAACAGCTATCGTGGAGCCCCAAGCCTTCTCAGAGACATCAAGAGAATTTAACATTTTATTAGCAGGAACTTTTTCGATGGGTGTTAGTACATTTAATACTTCCTTTGCTGTTGCATCGTGAGACATAATGACGTCGAAATCCTTACGAAATTCATGGTCCCTTACAATTAAATCAAGTGCATCACTAATGCCTTCTTTCGCGAGATCTTCCCCTAATACAACCACTTGAAGGTGGGCAAAATAAGGTTTTCGTGCTGCAATAGTCGTCATTTTGCGAATGGCCTCAAAGATGGTTTCGCCTCTCGAATGATAGCTAACGACAGGTGAGCGTTGAGTGGAAGCTTGTCGCACTGAGACTTCACTAGGATCGACAATTTGAACTGTAATTTCATATTCCTCATCTATTTTGTCAATGCCTAGTGCTACCACAATGGCTAATTCATTTAATTCTCGCTTACTCCAGCAACCACTTAACAGTAAAGTGAGGATACATAGTAAGCAAATCCAGTTTAATTTTGCCATATTCTATTCCTCATTTATCCTGAAGTTATTTCCTGCCTTTTACATTGATATAGTTATGTCCTCTAACAATATTTTTTTGATTGACTAAACGAGGTCGTGTAAGTAATTTTCTACGCGGGAACAGCACAAATGCATCCTTCTGATCCTGTAATACCAACGGTGCGAATGGGCTTAAATAAGGTACACCAAATGAACGAATGCTACATAGATGAAGAGTAATTAGCATAATGCCAAACATTACACCGAATAAACCAAACATAGCAGCTAAAATCATTAATGGGAAACGTAGTACACGAATCGTATTCGATAAACCATAGGCAGGGAATAGAAAGCTACAAATCGCTGTTAAGGCTACAATAATTACCATTACAGCGGATACGACGCCTGCATCAACTGCTGCCTGTCCAATAACTAAAGTACCTACAATGGATACCGCAGGACCGATTGTTCGAGGCATACGAAGTCCAGCTTCCCTTAAGACCTCAAAGGCAACCTCCATAATAAGCGCTTCTACTACTGCAGGAAAGGGTACGCCTTCCCTTTGTGAAGCAATGCTAATTAACATGGGTGTCGGTAGCATTTCCTGATGAAAGGTAGTAATCGCCACATACAAGGATGGTGCTACTAATGCTAGACTGATACCAAAGAAACGCAAGATACGTACAAGTGAGCTAATCATCCAATGCTGATAATAATCTTCTGCTGATTGTAAAAAGGATGTAAATAGCGCTGGAACGACTAAGACGAAAGGTGTGCCATCAACTAGAATCGCCACTTTGCCATCTAATAATTCACCTGCGATGACATCAGGACGTTCAGAGTTGTAGACGGTTGGAAACATAGAGTTTTTTGAGTCTTGAATAAAATCCTCAATATAGCCACTTTCCAGAATGCCATCAATATTAATACGATCTAATCGAGCCAATACCTCTGCGACGATTTTGTCACTGGCGATGCCATTTATATACATCACTACTACATCTGTTTGTGTCACATCTCCGATAACGCGTGATTTTATCCAGAGATTCGGACTTTTTATTTTGCGACGAATGAGCGCTGTATTCGTTCGCAAGGTTTCCGTAAAGGATTCCCTCGGTCCGCGAATTACGGATTCCGTCGATGGCTCTGTGACAGCTCGATCCTTGGCACTTCTAGTACTTGTCACAATCCCTTCGGCAAAGCCATCTAATAAAATAACCGTTTCACCATTGAGAATGGCATTGTAGAGTGTTGTGAAATGCTCAATATTCGTCACATCGCCTACCGTTAAATAGGAATTCCGAACATATTGATTAATGGTTGTTATTTCAATATCTTGTTCTTCTTCAATATTTGCCATCAGTTTATCGATAACAGAATCAGAAATAGTCGTTTTATCCGATAAGCCATCAATGGAAATAATGGCGAGGCTATGGGGATCAGTTTCTCCAATCGCAATTTCACGTATGATAATATCATTACTATGCCCTAGTGATTGTTGAATGATTTTTATATTTTTAGATAGGGAAGTATACAATAAATCGTTCGTTGTATGGGATGGGGAGGTCTCGTTATTGTTAGACATGGACATGTGTTTTCCTCCTCAAATGGTCGTTCATTACCTTTAGAATGGACAATTTTTTTGAGAGATAAACGAAAGAGATATGAAAAATCTAGCTATTTGTGGCAATATCACATTCCTTGCAACTTTCGTGTGTCTTGTTTTGTAATAAATAAAAAAGCAGTCTGTCCTTTCATGTATGGAAAGGACAGACTGCTTTATGTACGATAGTCGTATTGTAATTCATCATTACTTGTATCAACATCAACATGTAAATTGTGATCGTTAAAGAACCAAAGATCTTTCTCATCAATGTAATAGATAACACCATCAATTTCTGTTTGCACACCTATGGCGATAGGTTCCTCACGTGTCATGCCTAATGAAAAGCCTTCGTGAAACGGACTTGAGCCACCATAACGTGCATAAAAACGAATTGTATCACCAGGTTCAACTTCCATTTCATGTTTGAACCATTGTAGGGCTTCATCTGTCAATGCAATATTCATTTCAAATGCTCCTCTCTTCCTACAGCCATTTTACCTTTGGTTCGGTGCCGTTTTTAATACGAGCAATATTGGCACGGTGACGATAAATAATAAAGGTAAATAAAAAGGCTACCAAGATGCCTAATGCAAAGTCACCTGTAATAAAATAATAAACGATTGCATAGATAAGCGCTACTAAAGCGGCTATCATCGATGTTAAGCTGACGATTTTTGTGATTTTTAATGTCACAATAAAGGTAATAAATAGTAGGACAAAGAGTGGCCAAGAATAGCCTAATAATACACCAGCTGACGTTGCCACAGCTTTCCCACCACGGAAGTTGGCAAAGATCGGGAACATATGACCGATAACAGCGACAAGACCCAGTAATAAAGAGTGGAGTGTAGTATCAGAGAAAACAGGAAGTGTCACGAGTAAGACAGCGGCAGTTCCTTTTAAGACATCCATCACCGTAACAATAATACCAGCCTTTTTCCCTAATGTTCTAAAAGTATTGGTCGCACCAAGATTACCGCTCCCGTGTTCACGAATATCGGTATTATAAAAAATTTTGCCTATCCATAATCCAGAAGGTATAGAGCCGATTAGATAAGCACATAAAATAATAAGTCCATTAATCATAGTTGGACTCCTTTCATTCATAGTCCATCACTTGGTACTAATAGTTTGTAACAAGTATTTTACACTTTTTCTTGCTAATCTACAATGTTATGAAGGAGATTTCATCCGAAGTCTTGAATCAATATACAAAAGAGAATCTATTAGCGAGGACTAGGCTTTTAGACATAAATTTGTAGGAAGCACTAAAACCTTTATAAAAATATAGGCAAAATGGCAATTTTGTCAATCGCTCATTCCTTTGGTAGAATAGAAGTCTAACTTTATCCTGTTTAATCGCAAGGCACGAGTTAGTGTGCTTTTATTTGCAAGCATCACAACTTTATTTTGCAACTAAGTAGGCTTCAATGCGTCAAATGATGATGGAAGCTAGAAGCAGTCTGTCTTGCTCAAATACCAATTTTAAGCAACTGTTGAAGATGTTTACTATTAATAAAAAAGATCAAAACTGTGAGCAAATTTTAAAATTTTATTGGACCTGTCGCTAGCTATTGACAGGAAATGCTATTATTATTAGGATGAGAACATAAATAGAACATGTGTTTGTTTTTTGGAGGGGAATTTTTTTGACGAATAAACAGTCACCTAGCGTCTATAA
>Ga0213823_1000359_pt1 | contig 43148 bp, 40 predicted proteins | sample MC6MC0907MG_FD_179887 | JGI IMG/M metagenome (GOLD analysis project Ga0213823, IMG submission 179887) | Enriched soil aggregate microbial communities from Iowa State University, Ames, United States - MC6-MC0907-MG | ecosystem: Environmental > Terrestrial > Soil > Unclassified | place: USA: Iowa...
GTTCAACGCCTCCAAACTGGTGACGGTGTGGGGCGGCTGGTCGGTGAAGTGGTACGTCGGTTTGCTCGACAACACGCAACTGATGGGCTCGGTGGTGCGCTCGCTGGAAATCGCCTGCTACACCGCAATTGCCGCTGTTGCATTGGGCACCCTAGCCGCTTTCGTGCTGACTCGCGTCACGCGTTTCAAGGGTCGCACGCTGTTTGGTGGTCTGGTGACCGCGCCTTTGGTGATGCCTGAGGTGATCACCGGTCTGTCGCTGTTGCTGCTGTTCGTGGCGATGGCGCAACTGATCGGCTGGCCGCAGGAGCGCGGCATCGTCACGATCTGGATCGCCCACACCACGTTTTGTGCCGCTTATGTCGCGGTGGTAGTCTCCGCCCGCCTGCGCGAGCTGGATCTGTCGATCGAAGAAGCGGCGATGGATCTCGGTGCGAAGCCGTTCAAGGTGTTTTTCCTGATCACCATTCCGATGATCGCGCCGTCGCTGGCGGCGGGCGGGATGATGTCGTTCGCCCTGTCGCTGGATGACCTGGTGTTGGCGAGCTTCGTTTCCGGGCCGGGTTCGACGACCTTGCCGATGGAAGTGTTCTCGGCCGTGCGTCTGGGCGTGAAGCCTGAAATCAACGCCGTGGCCAGCCTGATTCTGCTGGCGGTGTCGCTGGTGACGTTCCTGGTCTGGTACTTCGGCCGCAAGGCAGAAGCCAACCGCAAAAAAGCGATTCAGGAAGCGATGGATCAGACCGCGAACGAGTCGTGGCAACCACAGCAACAAGCCGCCACCGCATAACCCTGTAGGAGCTGCGGTACGCTGCGATCTTCTGATCTTGATGTGAAAGATCAAAAGATCGCAGCCTCGTTTCACTCGACAGCTCCTACACAAATGTAGTCAGCCCCTCGGTCAGTCACCTCTCCCTACGGGCGGTCCGACGTTTCGGGAGGGTCAGGGTTAGGGTTAGGGGGCTTTGCGTAACGTGAATAAAAAGAATGGAGTTGTACCGATGAAAATGTTTGGCAGGACTCTGCTGACACTGTCCTTAATGGGCGCAATGGTCATGGGCGCCCAGGCCAACGACAAGGTGCTGCGTGTTTACAACTGGTCTGATTACATCGCGCCGGATACGGTCAAGAAGTTCGAAGACGAGACCGGCATCCGCGTGACCTACGACGTCTTCGACAGCAACGAAACCCTTGAGGCGCGTTTGCTGGCGGGCAAATCCGGTTACGACCTGGTCGTGCCGTCGAACAGCTTCCTGGCCAAGCAGATCAAGGCTGGCGTCTATCAGACCCTGGACAAATCCAAGCTGCCGAACTGGAAGAATCTCAACCCGGTGCTGCTGAAAAACGCCGCCGCCAGTGATCCGGACAACGCCCACGCGTTCCCGTACATGTGGGGCTCGATCGGCATCGGGTTCAACCCGGCCAAGGTCAAGGAAGTGCTCGGCGCCAATGCCCCGACCAATTCCTGGGACTTGCTGTTCAAACCGGAAAACGCTGAAAAGCTCAAGGCCTGCGGCATCAGTTTCCTCGACTCGCCGACGGAAATGATCCCGGCCGCCCTGCACTACCTGGGCTATCCGGTGAACGACAAGGACACCGCGCACATCAAGGAAGCCGAGGCGCTGTTCATGAAGATTCGCCCGAACGTGGCGTACTTCCATTCCTCGAAATACATCTCCGATCTGGCCAACGGCAACATCTGCGTCGCCGTCGGTTACTCCGGTGACGTGCTGCAGGCCAAGGCCCGCGCGGTGGAATCGGGCAACAACGTGGTCATCGACTACAGCATTCCCAAGGAAGGCGCCGGCAGCTTCTACGACATGGTCGCCATCCCGCGTGATGCCGCCAACGTCGAGAACGCTTACCTGTTCATGGACTTCCTGATGCGTCCGGACATCATCGCCGAGATCACCAATAGCAATGGCTACAGCAACGCCAACGCCGCGGCGACGCCACTGGTCGATGAAGCGATCCGCAACGACCCGGGTTCGTACCCGTCGCAAGCGGTGATGGCAACGCTGTATGCGGTGCCGGATCAGCCGATTGCCACGCAGCGAATCATGACCCGCGGCTGGACGCGGGTGAAGCTCGGTAAGTGAGCCGATGATCGTTCCCACGCAGAGCGTGGGAACGATCAGTGTAAAAATTTCCCGTTCACGCAGCGCCTTACCACCGCTGCACCCTGCTATGAACGGCCTCACCTGGCTCCCTCGGCTCAGGTGAATTCTCAGGCGCCTTCGGGCGCCTTTTTTTGTGTCCTCAGATCAGCGACCAATCTTGCAAAATTCGATAACGCCCCTTGTGTGATTCGAACAGGGCAAAGCGCTCGGCACGCAGGAAAAACTCCGGCGGCGTAGCGGCTTCCGGCTCCGGCGCGCGGTAGTCTCTAGCCAACGTCAGATGCGGGCGAAACTCGCGGGTTGTCTCTTCAAAGCCGAACGGCAACATCGCCTGCTCCAGCGCGTAGACCAAGCGCAGCAACGCCTGCGGTGCCTGCTCTGGCGCGAGCGACAACACCCCGGCGCGATGCCAGACCTGTAAACGATCCAGCGAAATCTTCAACGCCTCTCCTGGCGTGCGCACTTGCCCGGCCGCCTCGCAGACTTCGTTGATTTGCGCCAATGGCACCGCGCCGAGAAACAGCAGCGTCAGGTGAAAATTGTCCGCCGGCACCGGCTTACCGGTTCGCAAGCCCAGCTCTGCTCGCCATTGTGCAATCGCCTTGCGCTGCGCCGGCGGGCAATCGAGGGCGAAAAACAGTCGCTTGGTTTCATCGGTCATGGCCCTGCTCCCCTGTTCATCGTGACCTGCCGGATTCTACACAGACTGATCTGACGACTCGCGACAGGAAGCTATAGTTCAAGTATTGCCATCCAACCGGAGGCCGCCATGCGCGAGATCCTCAGCAAAGAACCGTGGTGGGCCCGCCCGCCCAATCCCGGGCAGGATGAAAGTGAGCTGGAATGGGGCTGGCTGGTGCATTACAGCGAGGGGGAGCCGCGTTTCGAATTCGTCCGTGAACGCCCGACGGACGAGCAGATCCGCGACCGCAAAAGCTGCAGAATCACCCCCACATCCGAGTGAACACAGTACCTGTAGGCCTTCGCCTGCTCGCGATGGCGTTTGCACATTCAATGCTTCATTGACAGACCCACCGCGATCGCGAGCAGGCTCACTCCTACAAGAGATTGACGCTGGCTTCAGGATTCGAGGATGTTTTTGAAACCGCCAAAGATCATGCGTTGGCCGTCGAACCCCATCGGGTTGACGTCCGGTTGCATGCGCGGGTCTTCCATCATTTTTGCCATGCCGGCATCACGGGTCGCTTTGTCTGGCCAGATCAGCCAGCCGGACGACACCGTTTCGCCTTCCTTGAGTTTTACCGCCATCGGAAATGAGGTGACCTTGCCCTCTGGCACGTCATCGCCCCAGCACTGCACCACGTCCTGTGCACCGTATTCCTTGAACAGTTTCTCGGCGATTTCACAGTGCTTTTTGTACTGCTCACGATTGGCAGTCGGCACCGGCGCTACGAAAATATCGATGTAAGCCATGATCACTCTCCTTGCACATTGGGTTCGATCTGCTGACTGGTCGATTGCGGTGGCCGCCATTCGACAGGATTTACGCCCAAGCCGACCGACGGCTCATCGCTCCCACCCAGATTGCGCTCGACCTGCCCGGCCATGTGCAGCGTGCCGGCCATGACGCCGGTCGTCGGGTTCTGCAACAGTTTCAGCCAGGCTTTGTCGAAGGTGCCGCCCAGGCTGCTGCGGATCAGCGCTTCGCTGTCGGGAAGGTCATTGGCCTGGATGATCGCGCGGATACCTGCCACACCCACTGAAATCAGGCCTCCGGCGAGTTTCCCTGCGGCAGCGGCGACCGCACTGGCGGCGCCACGCGGGGCCATTTCCGCTTCCATCCGTTGGCTGGCTCGCTTGGCCACGGGCGCCATGCCGGCGTCTGTAGAAGCAATACCTTTGGCGCCGCCCTCGGTGTGGATCTTGTCGATCAGCGCGGCGTAGGCCGGCAAGGTGTTCAACGGCTCGGTATTGATGACCTGAAACAGCGAAGCATCGCGCGCAGGCGGCGGGCCCAGCGCGATGGCCGGGACTTTCTGCAAACGCCCGTTGAGCTGACCAACGGGCACACCATGGCGCTGGGCGATAAGCGGCATCTGCTGCGCCATCAACTGCGCATAGAACGCCGTCGCCTGGCCGAGAATCGCATCCGGATCGATCTCCACCGCGACCGGCGCCAGCACCCTTTCCTGATATTGCTCAAGCAGATAGGCCGCGAGACGCTTGGCCGACGCATCCTGCTCGCCACCGGCATTGATCGTGTACCAACTGACCTTCATCGACAGCCATTCCTGGGTCCAGTAGCTGCTGAACCACGGGATGAAATTTTCTTCAGTTTGCTGATAGACCCGAGTGCGCCAATGTTCCATCGAGCCACGGGCGAAGACTTTGACTTGCTCGGTGGACTGCTGCGAAGCGCTGACGATTTCCCGGTCGATCTGCTGCCAGGTCGCGGGCGAGACGAACACGGCCTGCGGCGCTGCCACCGGGGCACGCGCCGAGGTGGCGCAGCCGGCCAGCAACAAGAGTGCGGCGACGAGCAGCGCACGCGGGTTCACGGTGGCGGTTTCCTTCAAATTGGGAGGATGCAGATTTGAGTATAGGTGTGGGTGCAAGGCCGCTTGTCCGGTTTTGGCTGGACTGGCGCCTTCGCGAGCAGGCTCGCTCCCACAGGGGAATGGATTTCAAATGTAGGAGTGAGCCTGCTCGCGATGAGGCCATCAGCAACACCCCAAAAACCCCAACCATCACTGCCATCGATATTCACCATCGCCACTATTGCCTTCCGCTCACCGCCCATGAAAGGCACGATTAAGCCATCCGAAACACAACGAGGAGTTCACAACATGATTCACGCCCACGTCACACTCTCCGTGAGTTTCCCGGTGTTCGGCAGCAACTATTACGACCAGCACGCGGTGTCGCACAAGGCTCAGGCACTGGTGTTCAACGAAGATTTCGAAGATCTGCTGATGCCTGCCGCGACCAATCATTTCAGTAATGAAGTGGTCGGCATCAACGATCAGTTCCGTTTTCTGAGCGACATTCTCGCCACCCATTTGCTGGACATCGAGGCCTCTGTGCCTGCGCGATCCAGCGTCCGGGCGAGCGCTCACTTTTCTTAAACACTGAGGGCAAAACAAAGAGGGCGTCCCATTGCGGGACGCCCTCTTGCGTTCAATCAATCATCATCCCGATCGCGATAGTAACGACGCCCGTCGCGACGATCATCGCGGTCATCCCAGCGCCGGTCATGGTCGTAATTGCGGCCATGATCGCGGTCGTAATGCCGGCCATGGCGGTGGTCATCATCAAAATCCGCGACACAGCCGCCGAGCAATACGGCGGCGGTCACGGTCAGCAGCATCGTTGTTGCGCGCTTCATTCAACACTTCCCTAAAACCAAGGTCTTGACGACGGAGTCGGCGACGCTGCCCGCGCCTTCAGGACGCAGTGCGCGCAACCGCAGATACGACCGGGTAAACCGCCATTGATTCAGTGGCCACTAGCGACCGTTTGTCGCCCCGTCCGCGCTGCCCGAGCGGCGGCGAAATGCCACCTATACTGCTTGCAACCTAGCCCCACGCAATGGATCTGCGCCCTCAATAACAACAAGCAGAGGTGGACCATGGTCTGGCAGCAAATTTACGACCCGTTCGGCAACCCGGTGATCTCCACGCTCATGGCCGCCGTACCGGTGGTGGTGATGCTCGCGGCGCTGGCATTCTTTCATGTCAAAGCGCATCTCGCGGCGCTGCTGGCGCTGGCGTCCGCCCTGCTGATTTCGATTTTTGCCTTCGGCATGCCGGCGAGCATGGCCGGTTCGGCGGCGTTATTTGGCGCGGCCAATGGCTTGCTGCCGATCGGCTGGATCGTCCTCAACATCATCTTCCTGCATCGCCTGACCACCGAGAACGGTTCGTTCAAAGTGCTGCAGGATTCCCTCGCGCGGATCACCGATGACCGTCGTTTGCAGTTGCTGCTGATCGCCTTCTGCTTCGGTGCGTTTTTCGAAGGCGCGGCGGGGTTCGGTACGCCGGTGGCGGTGACCGGGGCGATTCTGATCGGACTTGGTTTTTCGCCGCTGGCCGCGTCTGGCCTGGCACTGATCGCCAACACCGCACCGGTGGCATTTGGCGCACTGGGTACGCCGATCATCACGCTGGCCAAAGTCACCGGGCTGGATGAAATGGAGCTGTCGATGATGGTCGGTCGGCAGTTGCCGTTTTTCTCGGTGCTGGTGCCGTTCTGGTTGATCTGGGCGTTTGCCGGGTGGCGCAAGATGCTCGAGATCTGGCCGGCGATTCTGGTAGCCGGCGTCAGCTTCGCGATCCCGCAATTTCTGGTGTCGAACTACCACGGGCCAATGCTCGTGGACGTGATCGCCGCGCTGATTTCCATGGCCTGTCTGACGCTGTTTTTGAAGGTGTGGAAACCGGCGACCATTCACACCTCGGCAGCGCTGTCAGGGCGCGTCGACAACTCCAAAGTCGATGAAGAAAAAATCACCGCCAGCGCCGCGTTCAGCGATCAGGCGCGCCCGGCGGTGATGCGCGCGTGGATGCCGTGGATCATCCTCACTGTGTTCGTATTCGCCTGGGGCACCCAGGGCTTCAAGAATATGTTCGACACCCGTCCGGCGATTGATCCGGTCACCCAGTCGGCCAAGCTTGATCCCACAGGCAAACCGCTGCGCGAGGCCAACCCGATTTTCGCCCCGGCGGTGACGTTCACCAGCCTGCACCTGCAAATTGAAAAAGTCCCGCCCGTGGTTGCCGCGCCGAAAGCGGAAGAAGCGGTGTACAAATTCACCTGGCTCACCGCCACCGGCAGCGGGATTCTGCTGGCCGCGATTGTCGGCGGTTTGCTGATGGGCTATTCGATTCCACAACTGATCAAGCAGTACCTGCGCACGCTGTGGGTGGTGCGGTTTTCGCTGATCACCATTGCCGCAATGCTGGCGCTGGGGTTTCTCACGCGCTACTCCGGACTCGACGCGACCATGGGCCTGGCGTTTGCGGCGACGGGGATTTTCTATCCGATGTTTGGCACCTTGCTCGGCTGGCTGGGCGTGGCGCTGACCGGTTCGGATACGGCGTCAAACGTGTTGTTTGGCGGCTTGCAGCGGGTGACCTCGGAACAGCTCGGGATCAGTCCGGTGTTGATGGCGGCGGCGAACAGTTCCGGCGGGGTGATGGGCAAAATGGTCGATGCGCAATCGATCGTGGTCGCCTCCACCGCAACCCGCTGGTACGGGCATGAGGGCGAGATTCTGCGCTATGTGTTCTTCCACTCGATCGTGCTGGCGATCCTGGTCGGCGGGCTGGTGACGTTGCAGGCGTATGTGGCGCCGTTTACGCATATGGTGGTTGGCTCGCATTAGCCAGGTACACCCCATTCCCCTGTGGGAGCGAGCTTGCTCGCGAAGGCGTCCGTTCAGTCAGTGAAGAGGTTGAATGTGCCGGCCTCTTCGCGAGCAGGCTCGCTCCCACAGGGTTCAGGTTTTTAGTGAAATGGTGGTTACAGCGCAGATCCCTGTAGGCCTTCGCTTGCTCGCGATAGCGGTAGACCTGTGAACGATATGGGGACCGGCACACCGCTATCGCGAGCAGGCGAAGGCCTACAGGGGATTACGGCGTACGGTCGATTGATGAGTCACACGCATAACTCTATAGCGAAAATCCGACAAAACCTTTTCCTCTTTCCGACAGTCACTCCTTAACGAGACCGGCGATAACGCTGGCTGCCTGCTTGGGCCATCCACGACCCTGCTGCCCTGATGAAGAGAGAAAAGGAATCGAACCATGACGATTTCCCGACGCGGATTTCTGATCCTCGGCGCCGTGACTGCCACCGCCTTCGCGATGCCGCCGTTTATCAGCCTCAAGGCCTATGCGGCCAATCTGGAGCAACCGGCCATGAGCAAAGTGACGATCAACATCAACGGCAAGCCGCGTGCGCTTGACGTCGACACCCGCACCACCCTCCTCGACGCCTTGCGCGAGCACCTGCACCTGACCGGCACTAAAAAAGGCTGTGACCACGGCCAGTGCGGCGCCTGCACGCTGATCGCCGATGGCCGGCGGATCAATTCGTGCCTGACCCTGGCGGTGATGCACGAAGGCAGTGAGATCACCACCATCGAAGGCCTCGGCATGCCCGACAAGCTGCACCCGATGCAGGCCGCATTCATCAAGCATGACGGTTATCAATGCGGTTATTGCACGCCAGGGCAGATCTGCTCGGCAGTGGCGGTCATCCAGGAGATCCGCGACGGCATTCCCAGCCACGTCAGTGAAAGCCTCACCGACGCGCCGCAATTGATTGCCAGAGAGTTTCAGGAACGCATGAGCGGCAATATCTGCCGCTGCGGCGCTTACTCGAACATCATCGAAGCCATCACGGAAGTCGCGGAGGTACCGGCATGAGACCGTTCAATTACAGCCGCGCCGACTCCCCCGCCGCAGCCGCCGCACAAGCTGCGCAAGTTGAAGGTGCACGGTTTATCGCTGGCGGCACCAACCTGCTCGACCTGATGAAACTCGACATCGAAACCCCGCTGCACCTGATCGACGTCAATCACCTGGGCCTGGATCAGATCGAAGCCACCCCCGAAGGCGGTTTGCGCATCGGTGCGCTGGTGCGCAATACCGATCTGGCCGCCGACGCGCGCGTGCGCAAAGACTACGCCCTGCTCTCCCGCGCCTTGCTCGCCGGGGCTTCCGGGCAGTTGCGCAACATGGCGACCACCGCCGGCAACCTGCTGCAACGCACGCGCTGCCCATACTTCTACGACACCCATCAGGCCTGCAACAAACGCAACCCCGGCAGTGGCTGCGCGGCGATTGGCGGGGTCAGTCGGCAACTGGGCATCATCGGCGTCAGCGACGCGTGCATAGCCACGCACCCGAGTGATATGGCGATCGCCATGCGTGCGCTCGATGCGCAGATTGAAACGGTGAGACCCGACGGCACGACGCGCAGCATTGCCATGGCTGATTTTCATCAGTTGCCTGGCAACACGCCAAATATCGAAACCAGCCTCACGCCCGGCGAGTTCATCACCTCGGTGACATTGCCTGCGCCGCTCGGTGGCACTCACGTTTATCACAAGGTACGCGACCGCTCCTCCTATGCGTTTGCGCTGGTGTCGGTCGGTCTGATCCTGCAAAAGGACGGCAGCGGCCGCGTCGCCGTCGGCGGTATTGCGCCGAAACCGTGGCGGGTCGAAGCCGCTGAAGCGCTGCTGCCCCAAGGGGCCAAAGCCGTCAGCGCACGCCTGCTCGACGGCGCCACGCCGACCCACGACAACCAATTCAAACTGACCCTGGTCGAGCGCACGCTCGGTTCGGTGTTGGCGCAAGCGAGGGATCAAGCATGAAATTCGACACGCCTGCCACCACCAACCCGATCGACCAGTTGAAGGTCGTCGGCCAACCCACCGAGCGCATCGAAGGCCCGCTGAAAACCAGCGGTCAGGCCACGTATGCCTACGAGCAACATGAAGCGGCCGCCAATCAGGCTTACGGTGTCATGGTCGATGCGGCCATCGCCAAGGGGCGGATCAAAGCCATTCATCTGGATGATGCGAAAGCTGCGCCCGGCGTGCTGGCGATTGTCACCGCCGAAAACGCCGGCAAGCTCGACAAGGGTCAGTACAACGCCGCTCACCTGCTCGCCGGTCCCGACGTGCAGCATTATCAGCAGGCCGTCGCGCTGGTCGTGGCGGAGACATTCGAGCAGGCCCGTGCCGCCGCGCAACGGGTCAAGGTCGATTATGAAATCACCGAAGGCAAGTTCGATCTGGCCAGCGTGAAAGACCTGGGCGTCGAGCCGAAAGACGAGTTGCCCGACGTCAATCATGGTGACTTCGACAAAGCCTTCGCCGCCGCGCCGGTGCAGTTCGATCAGACCTACACCACCCCGGACCAGTCCCACGCGATGATGGAACCGCACGCGACGTTGGCGGCGTGGAAAGGTGATCAACTGACCGTCTGGACCTCCAACCAGATGGTCGCCTGGAGTGTCGGCGACATTGCGAAAACCCTCGGTCTACCGAAGGAAAACGTTCGTCTGGTCTCGCCGTATATCGGGGGCGGTTTCGGCGGCAAGCTGTTCATCCGCGCCGACGCGATTCTCGCCGCCCTCGGTGCGCGCATGGCTGGCCGCCCGGTGAAAGTCGCCCTCGCCCGCCCGCAGATGGCCAACAACACCACGCACCGTCCGGCGACGATTCAGCGCATCCGCATGGGCGCAACGGCGGACGGCAAACTCACCGCGATCGCCCATGAAGGCTGGTCGGGCAACCTCGCCGACGGCAAGGTCGAACTCGCCGCACAGCCGAGCCAGTTGCTTTACGCCGCTGAAAACCGTCGCGTGAGCATGCGCCTCGCGCCGCTCGACTTGCCCGAGGGCAACGCCATGCGTGCGCCGGGCGAAGCGCCGGGGTTGATGGTGCTGGAAATTGCCATGGACGAGATGGCCGAACAACTGAAGATGGATCCGGTGCAATTCCGCATTCTTAACGACACGCAAGTCGATCCGGTAAAGACCGAGCGGCCGTTTTCCCAGCGCCAGTTGATCAAGTGCCTGCAGATGGGCGCCGAGAAATTCGGTTGGGATCAGCGCAAGGCTCAACCGGGTAGCCGTCGCGAAGGTCGCTGGCTGATCGGCATAGGCGTGGCGGCGGCGTTTCGCAACAACCTGCTGGTCAAGTCCGGCGCCCGCGTGCGCTTGGAACCTGATGGCAAGATTGTCGTGAAAACCGACATGACCGATATCGGCACCGGCAGCTACACGATCATCGCGCAGACCGCCGCCGAGATGATGGGCGTGGGCCTCGACGCGGTGGTGGTGCGGCTGGGGGATTCGGACTTTCCGGTGTCGGCCGGCTCCGGCGGCCAGTTCGGCGCTAACTGCTCAACCTCAGGGGTCTATGCGGCGTGCGTAAAACTGCGCGAAGCGGTGGCGAACAAACTGGGGCTGGCAGCGGATCAGGCCGAATTCGTCGACGGTCAGGTACGCGTCGGCAGCAAGAGCGTGCCATTGCGCAATGCGGCGGAAGGCGGCGTGCTGATCGGCGAGGACAGCATCGAGTTCGGTGATCTGGCCGAGAAGTATCAGCAGTCGACCTTCGGTGCACATTTCGTCGAAGTCGCCGTCGATGCGGCCACCGGTGAAGTACGCGTGCGGCGCATGTTGGCGGTGTGTGCGGCCGGGCGGATTCTCAATCCGACGTCGGCACGCAGCCAGGTGATCGGCGCGATGACCATGGGCGTCGGCGCGGCGTTGATGGAAGAGTTAGCGGTGGACAAGAAGCTGGGGTTTTTCGTCAATCATGATCTGGCTGGATATGAAGTGCCGGTGCATGCCGACATTCCGCATCAAGAGGTGATTTTTCTTGATGAGACTGATCCGGTTTCCTCGCCGATGAAGGCCAAGGGTGTTGGTGAATTGGGGATTTGCGGGGTCAGTGCGGCGGTGGCGAATGCGATCTACAACGCTACGGGGGCGCGGGTGCGGGAGTATCCGATTACGCTCGATAAAATTCTTTCTTCACTGCCGGAGATGATGTGATGGCCCTTAAAAGCCCCTCACCCTAGCCCTCTCCCAGAGGGAGAGGGGACCGATCCGGGGATATTTGAGGGCTGCACCGACGTGAACGTCTTGCTGTGAATCCATAATCGATAGAGCCATTTCAGGTCGATGGATAACGCTTTGCTGTGAATCCGTAATCGCCTCGGTCTCTCAGGTCGATGTATGACGCAAGACACCTCGGTCGGCCCCCTCTCCCTCCGGGAGAGGGCTGGGGTGAGGGAAATCAGAGAGTTTCAGCGACCTGAAAGCTCCAATGTGAATCCATAATCGACTCAGTCTCTCAGGCCGATGTATGACGCAAGACACTGCGGTCAGCCCCCTCTCCCTCCGGGAGAGGGCTGGGGTGAGGGAAATCAGAGAATTTCAGCGACCTGAAAGCTCCAATGTGAATCCAATCGACTCAGTCTCTCAGGTCGATGTATGACACAAGACACCTCGGTCGGCCCCCTCTCCCTGCGGGAGAGGGCTGGGGTGAGGGAAATCAGAGAGTTTCAGCGACCTGAAAGCTCCAATGTGAATCCATAATCGACTCAGTCTCTCAGGTCGATGTATGACGCAAGACACTGCGGTCAGCCCCCTCTCCCTCCGGGAGAGGGCTGGGGTGAGGGAAATCAGAGAGTTTCAGCGACCTGAAAGCTCCAATGTGAATCCATAATCGACTCAGTCTCTCAGGTCGATGTATGACGCAAGACACTGCGGTCAGCCCCCTCTCCCTCCGGGAGAGGGCTGGGGTGAGGGAAATCAGAGAGTTTCAGCGACCTGAAAGCTCCAATGTGAATCCATAATCGACTCAGTCTCTCAGGCCGATGTATGACACAAGACACCTCGGTCGGCCCCCTCTCCCTCCGGGAGAGGGCTGGGGTGAGGGAAGCGCTTCACTCGGATCGCGGATATTGCTCGGCACTCACCTGTTCCATCCACTCAACCACCTTACCGTCCAGCACCTCAGCGATAGCAATATGGCTCATCGCCGTGCCAGCCGCCGCCCCGTGCCAATGCTTGGCCCCCGGCGCAATCCACACCGTATCCCCTGGACGAATCTCACGAACCGGCTGCCCCCACTCCTGCACAAACCCGGAACCGGCCGTGACGATCAATGTCTGCCCCAACGGATGCGTATGCCACGCCGTACGCGCGCCCGGCTCAAACGTCACCGTCGCGCCACTGACCCGTGCCTCGTCTGTGCCTTTGAACGGCGCATCCACCCGCACAGTGCCAGTGAACCAATCCGCCGGGCCCTTGGCCGAAGGTTGCGAACCATTAGGTGTGACGGTCACTTGTGGTATTTCCTTGGCCTGCACCTCACCCGCCAACAAGGAAAGGGTCAACGCAGAAGCGGCGATCGGGTTCATGGAAAATCCTCCAGATAAACAATGCCACCACTTTACCGACAGCAACTCTTCAGATAATCGACTAGAATTCGAAAAAACTTATGCAGGACAATCATCAATGCTGCGGGAAAACGCCACCGACCTCCTCGCCTTCCTCGCCGTCGCCCGCGAGCGCAGTTTCACCAAAGCGGCGGCCAAACTCGGCGTTTCGCAATCGGCGCTCAGTCACACGATTCGCGCGCTTGAAGCGCGTTTGGGCCTGCGCCTGCTGACCCGCACGACTCGCAGCGTCTCCCCCACCGAGGCCGGCGAACACCTGCTGCAAACCATCGGCCCGCGCTTCGAAGAAATCGAACTGGAACTCGCCGCGCTGAGCAACCTGCGCGACACCCCGGCGGGGAAGATCCGCATCAGCGCCACCGATCACTCGCTGAACTGGTTGCTGCGCCCGGTGCTCAAGGACTTTCTGCCGCAGTACCCGGACATCACCATCGAGGTCTGCTGTGATTACGGTTTCGTCGACATCGCCGGCCAGGGTTTCGACGCTGGCGTGCGCCTGGGCGAAGACGTCGCGCAAGGCATGATCGCCACCCGCATCGGCCCCGACATGCGCATGGCGGTGGTGGGCTCACCCGCCTATTTCGCCAAACGCACCCCGCCGCAAACGCCACGCGATCTGACTGACCATGCCTGCAACAACTTGCGTCTGCCTACCAACGGCGGACTGTACAGCTGGGAATTCGAGAAGGCTGGCGAAAGCCTGAAAGTACGGGTGTCCGGGCAGATCACCCTGAACGGCGTCTACCCGTTGCTCGACGCTGCGCTGGACGGTTTCGGCCTGAGCTACATCCCGCAAAACGTCGTCGCGCCGTATCTGGCCGACGGCCGTTTGCTGCAAGTGCTGGAAGACTGGTGCCCGACATTTGCCGGTTATCACCTCTACTACCCGAGCCGGCGCCAGGCGGCGCCGGCGTTTGCGTTGTTGCTGGAGGCGTTGCGCTATCGCGGCTGAGGAGTTGTCATTTTTTATAACAACCCGCAGCCCCCCAGGACGACTTGGCTATTTTGACTGCCGCTTCCACAGAGTTCGCCGCCACCGTCGCAATCTGTCCGCGCTGCATACCCATACACACGTACTTTTCATCGAGGGCGTAGGCAGTAAACAATATCAAGACGAGGCAACCCCCAGTGAAGCAGGCGTATCTGCGGCTCTGAAATTCCATGAGGGTTCTTCTTCGATGAGGCAGAAGTCTCCATGATTGTTCGCCAAGAAAAGCCTTCCAACTGTCAGATGTGACAGTTCTTCAGACCATTTGGAAATTAATGGGCCAAGGAACCAAACATGAGTAGCGGTTTGCTGGCGAGATTGATCAACCCGCCAACGCAATCAATTGATGCCGCTGTGCATCGGTCAGCATCGGCCCAAACCCTGCCTTGGCATTATCGGCCATATAGCGCGGATTACCTGTCCCGGGAATCACGCAAGTCACTGCTGGATGCGACAGCAGAAACTTCAGGGCCAATTGCGGCCAGCTGTTGACCTGCACATCCGACACCCATCCAGGCAACGGTTTGCCTTTAAGCCGCGCCAGCAGTCCCCCACCACCGAACGGCCGATTACAGATCACCGCCACCCCGCGTTCGCGACACAACGGCAGGATGCGCTTTTCCACGCCACGGTCATCGAGGGCGTAGTTGATTTGCAGAAAGTCCAGTTGTTCGGCCTTCAGCACCGCTTCGACTTCCTCGTAGGCCGAGGGCGTGTAATGGGTGATGCCGATGTAGCGGATGCGCCCCTGCGCTTTCCATTCACGCAAGGTCGGCAGGTGGGTCTGCCAGTCGAGCAGGTTGTGGATCTGCATCAGGTCGATGCGCTCGGTGCGCAGCAGGCTGAATGACTGTTCCATCTGCGCGATGCCCTCCTCGCGCCCACGCGTCCACACCTTGGTCGCCAGAAATGCTGGCGAACGCGGTTCGTGGATCGACAGCAGCTCACCGGTAGTTTCCTCTGCCCGGCCATACATCGGGGAACTGTCGACCAGCGTGCCGCCCTTGCTGAACAGTTCATCGAGCACCGCCGGCAATTGCCGGTAGGCCGGATCACCGGGGGCGACGTCGAAGCCGCGATAGGTGCCCAGCCCCACGATGGGCAGCGACTCGGAGCTGGAAGGGATGGCGCGGGTCTGCATGGCGTGGCCTCCGGTGGTCGCGGGCGTCGTGGCGGTGGCCAACGCCCGATCAAAGGTGAAGACCGCCGAAACCCCGGCAGCCAGCGTGAGCAATCGGCGACGGGAGTAACCCTCAGTGTGGCTCATGCTGGTTCCCCTGCTGCGTGGATCTGTTGCATGTTGTGTGTGCGAGCGGCCCGGTGGCAGCGCTGGACTACACTGCGACAGCGAACCCTCCACACCCCGTTAAAAGTAGCCGAATGTCCCGAACCCTGATGTCACTCGTCGCATTGATCGTTGCCGTGTACCTGGTGTTGTGCGCGGCACTGTTCTTTTTTCAGCGCTCGCTGATCTATTTTCCGCAGCCCAATGCTGTCAACTCGGCTGATTCCCGGATGACCCTGTCGATGCCGGATACGCAGGTTTCGGTGGTCACCCGCGAGCGTGTCGGGCCACGGGCGCTGATCTATTTCGGCGGCAATGCCGAGGATGTGTCGCGCAATCTGCCGGAGTTTACCGACGCGTTTCCCGAATACGCGGTGTATCTGCTGAACTATCGCGGTTTCGGTGGCAGCGATGGTTCACCGTCCGAGGCGGCGATTGCCGAGGATGCGCTGGCGCTGTTCGATCAGGTCTACGCCAGTCACCCGCAGATTGCCGTGGTCGGGCGCAGTCTCGGTTCCGGCGTCGCGGTACGTCTGGCCAGTCAGCGACCGGTGCAACAGCTGATTCTGGTGACGCCTTACAACAGCCTCGAAGAAATCGCGACGCGACAATATCCGTGGGTGCCGGTGCGGTGGTTGCTCAAGGATCGTTTTGAATCAGGCAAGTATGCCGCGCATATCCGCGTGCCGACGCTGTTGCTGGCGGCGAGTGACGACGAGGTGATACCACGCGCCAGCACCCAGCATTTGCTGGAGAACTTCCCGCAAGGCGTGGCGGTGCTCCGGGTGGTGCCGGATTCGGGGCATAACTCGATTTCCGACCGTGTGCAGTATTTGCAGTGGATGGCGGATGTGTTGAATCGGTGATAGTGGTCTGCCTGGGTCTTTTGTATTGTTTTCAGTGACGCCATCGCGAGCAGGCGAAGGCCTACAGGGGAACGCATTCCAAATGTAGGCCTTCGCCTGCTCGCGATAGCGTCATCCAGCGCAACATAGCGCTCTGTTTGACTCCACTGTTCGTCGCTTCGCCGAAAAGCCTTCACCGCCCCTTGAACCAAGTCCAAAAAGCCCAGTCCTACCCGCGCCGCTTTCTGCGGTTCACTCAACTTTTGCGCTGTCCTCCTTCAGAGCTGCCCGTCTCATGCGCCACGCCGTTCGTTCGCCTCGCCTCGTTTCGCTGTGCCTGCTGATCCTTTCACAACTGTTCGCTGAAATCGCCCATGCCGGCGCGGAACGACAACTGGTGGCCGCCATCAACGATTATCGCGCCCATCCGCAACGCTGCGATCGGCGTCCGGCGCAGCGCCTGGCACCGTTGGCGCTGAAGTCGACCCTGGCCTTACCGATCGGTTATCGCTACGCCGGTGGCATGCGTGAAGCGTTGAAGTCGTCCGGCTATTCCGCCGTAGCGGTGCGCAGTATTCGCGTAATCGGCGCCGAGGATGCCGAAGAGGCTTTCGACCTGCTGCAAGACGAGCACTGCGCTGCGCTGCTGGATGCAAGCTACGCCGATATCGGCGTCAGTCGTTCGCGCAATGAGTGGCAAGTGGTGTTGGCGCGACCGGTGTTCGACAGCCGTGTCGGCGACAACCGCAGCGTCGGCAAGGCATTGCTTGCCGAGGTCAACGCCGCTCGCGCCCGGCCCCGGATGTGCGGGCGCCAGCGCTTCGCCGCCGCCCGACCGTTGAGCTGGAACGCGGCGTTGGGCGCCGCCGCACAGGGGCACAGCAAAGCCATGGCTTACGGCAACTACTTCGCCCACCGCGATCCGGACGGCGACCTGCCCGCCGATCGCGCCCGCGCGGCCGGTTATCGCGGTCGGCAAATCGGCGAAAACATTGCCGCCGGGCAGAGTTCGCCGGGCAAGGCCATGGCCGGATGGCTGGCCAGCCCCGGGCATTGCGCCAATCTGATGAACCCGATTTTTACCCAGGTCGGCGCCGGGTTTGCCAGTGAGGCACGCAGTGATGAAGGGGTTTACTGGACGATGGTGTTTGGTGCGCAGTGATTGGCAGCGTCCAGCCCCAATTTCAACAGTTCCTTGCGCAGCATTGACGGCGCCCGCACGGCCAATCCGGCCATCCAGTCGAGTGGCAACAAATGACTGAGCTTTTGCTGGCTGACCTCGGCTGGCGCCAGAAAGCAGCTTTTGCGGTCGCGGATACTGATCACATTCAACAGCCAGTCATCGCCCTGCTCTGCCATCCAGCGCTCGATCATCGGCAGGTGTTTTTGCAGCAAAGCGTCGGCATCCCACACGGTCATTTGCGCAAAAAAGACTGGCAGGTTGCTTTCGGATTTCATCCGTTTCGAGTCGGCTGCCAATGCAGCGGCCAAGTCCGATTCGATCGAGGCCTGACATTCGAGAAAATATTGCCGAGGCCAGTCTGCCGGCAGTTTTGCCCGTGAAGCGAGCTCGGCGTAAGCCTCGATGTCCGCTGGCGTGGTCATCTGCCCGGTGAAATTCAGCGTGTTGTCGAGAATCGCCGTCGCCAGCAAAGCGGCACTTGGAACGCTGATCTGCGGCAGCACACCGGCCGTCTGCCAGCGCTGAAAAACCTGGGTTGCTGCGGCGCCGATCAGGCGAATATCGGCGGCAGCCCCAAGCTTCTGCGCCCAGTAATGCTCGAACCCCGGATGATGATCGATGACCTCCACCACCCGTTCGAGTACCACCACTGGGTCGAAATGCTGAGAGTCGGAGACATCGACCAGGACAATTTCATCGTCCAGCGTCGGTTGGCAATCGTCGAAAGCAGCAGCCCAGCCGAGCACGGTGTGCGAAACGCTGGCGTTGGCTGGCGCGCTGCTGACGGCGCGGGCGGGAATGCCTTGCAGGTTGAGCAATTCTGCGTAAGCGATGCAGCAGGCGTATGCGTCGATGTCCAGATAGGACGCGCCGGAGGTGATGATTTTCATGGGCCGGCAAATTCGCACATTCTCATGACGTTGTGGTGACAGCGAAAAGATCGCAGCCTCCGGCAGCTCCTGCACAGGATTTATGGTTTCCCTGTAGGAGTTGCCGAAGGCTGCGATCTTTTGATCTTCAAGCCGCCCGCTGTCCTCCCGCGACCATCGCCGACGCCGCCAACATCGCCCGCAACAACACCGCACACCCCGCCGCCAGATCATCCGGTGCCGCGTTCTCGATTTCGTTGTGGCTGATGCCGCCTTCGCACGGCACGAAGATCATCCCGGCCGGGCCGAGTTCGGCGAGGAAAATCGCGTCATGCCCGGCGCCGCTGACGATGTCCATATTCGACAGGCCCAAACCTTTCGCCGCGCTGCGCACCGCTTCCACACAGCCTTTTTCGAAGTACAGCGGCGGGAAGTCCGCTGTTGGCGTCAGTTCATAAGTCAGACCGTGTTCCTCACAGGTGGCTTCGATGACTTGTTTCACCTCGGCAATCATCGAGTCCAGCCGCGCCGGCTCCAGATGACGGAAATCGAGGGTCATGCGCACTTCGCCGGGGATGACGTTGCGCGAACCGGGATAGGCTTGCAGGCAACCGACCGTTCCGCAGGCGTGGGGTTGATGACCGAGGGCGGCGCGGTTGACCGCACCGACGATCACCGAAGCGCCGACCAGCGCATCTTTACGCAGGTGCATCGGCGTCGGGCCGGCATGGGCTTCGACGCCGCGCAGCTTGAGGTCGAACCACTTCTGCCCCAGCGCACCGAGCACCACACCGATGGTTTTCTGCTCGTCTTCGAGGATCGGGCCTTGTTCGATGTGTGCCTCAAAATAGGCGCCAACCTTATGCCCGCTGACTTTGCGCGGGCCGGCGTAACCGATGGCGTTGAGCGCTTCGCCAACGGTGACGCCGTCAGCGTCGACTTTGGCGAGGGTTTCTTCAAGGGTGAATTTCTCGGCGAACACGCCGGAACCCATCATGCACGGGGCGAAGCGCGAGCCTTCTTCGTTGGTCCAGACCACCACTTCCAGCGGTGCTTCGGTTTCCACACCGAGGTCGTTGAGCGTGCGCAGCACTTCGACACCGGCGAGCACGCCGAAGCAGCCATCGAACTTGCCGCCGGTGGGCTGAGTGTCAATGTGGCTGCCGGTCATCACCGGTGGCAGATCGGGGTTGCGGCCCGGGCGACGGGCGAAGATGTTGCCGACCTCATCAACGGTGACGCTGCATCCGGCGTCCTTGCACCATTGCACGAACAGGTCGCGGGCCTGGCGGTCGAGATCGGTCAGGGCCAGGCGACAGACCCCGCCCTTTACCGTGCCGCCGAGCTTGGCCAGCTCCATGAGCGAGGCCCACAGGCGATCGCGGTTGATGTGCTGATGGCTCGATTGCAGAACGTCTACGGCTGCGTTCATGGGGATCTCCTCAGTGCTGATACCGATAGTTCCCACGCTCCGCGTGGGAAATTATCCATGGACGCTCCGCGTCCGCTGTTGGGACGCGGAGCGTCCCGGGCTGCATTCCCACGCAGAGCGTGGGAACGATCATGTGCTACACCGCTGTTTTAACGGCAGAGGGCTGCGCGCGCATCACGCACAACCCGTAATAAATAATCCCGCCCAGCGCCGAGCCGGTGAACCAGCCATAGCTGTAGAACCAGCTGAACGCATCGCTGCCCAGCGACAGCAAGGTCAACACCACTGGCACACCGAACGCGAGAAATCCGGCCCAGTTCCACGCCGGATAGACGTCATCGCGGTACAACCCGGCCAGGTCAAGTTGCTGTTTCTTGATCAGGAAATAGTCCACCACCATGATCCCGGCGATCGGCCCGAGCAGGCTCGAATAACCGAGCAGCCAATTGGAATACACGGTTTCCAGACTGACATCGGAGACGATCAGACCGAGTTTTTTCAGCAGCTCATGGCCCATCAACAACAGCCCGACCAAACCGGTCAGCAACACCGCTTTGGTGCGGTTGATCACCTTGGGCGCGATGTTCTGGAAGTCGTTGGTCGGTGAGACAATATTGGCGGCGGTGTTGGTCGACAGCGTGGCGATGATGATCAACGCCATGGCCACCGCGACCCACACCGGGCTCTGGATATGACCGATCAGAGTGACCGGATCGGAGACGGTCACGCCGACCAGTTTCACCGAAGCGGCGGTCATGATCACGCCGAGCGAAGCGAACAGAAACATGGTCAGCGGCAAGCCAAAAATCTGCCCGAGAATCTGATCTTTCTGGCTCTTGGCGTAACGGCTGAAGTCAGGAATGTTCAGCGACAACGTCGCCCAAAAGCCGACCATCGCGGTCAGCCCGGCGGCGAAGTAACTGACCACACTGGCGCCTTCCGGACGCTTGGCCGGAATCGCCAACAGTTCGGTCATCGATACATTGGGCATCGCCCACACCAGCAGGCCGATGCCGACCGCCACCAGCAACGGCGCCGATAAGGTTTCCAGCCATTTGATCGACTCGGCGCCACGGATCACCACCCACAGGTTCAGCGCCCAGAAGATCATGAAGCCGATCACCTCCCCGGTGCCGCCGAGGGATTTCCAGCCCTCGAACACCGAGCCGAGAAACAGGTGAATCGCCAGCCCGCCAAACATCGTTTGAATGCCAAACCAGCCACACGCGACCAACGCGCGAATCAGGCACGGCACGTTGGAACCGAGAATGCCAAACGAGGAGCGCAGCAACACCGGAAAGGGAATGCCGTACTTGGTGCCGGGAAACGCATTCAGCGTCAGCGGAATCAGCACGATGACGTTGGCGAACAGAATCGCCAGCAACGCTTCACCAACGGTCAAGCCAAAGTAAGCGGTGAGCACGCCGCCGAGGGTGTAGGTCGGCACGCAGATCGACATGCCGACCCACAGCGCGGTGATGTGCCATTTGTTCCAGGTTCGTTCGCGCACCTTGGTCGGTGCCATGTCGTGGTTGTAACGGGGACTGTCGAGGACGTCGCTGCCGGCTTCGAGCTCGAACAAGCCGTCGCGCTCGGTCACTTGCGATCTGATCTGTTGCATGGCCGCTCCACTGTTCTTCTGATTATTTTTTTGCTCATCAGGCGGCTTGCACACGCAGGTGCAGCCGGACGATGGCCGGAGGAACTGACAACTTTCGTGCACCGGCCATGGTGTCAGCGGCGGCATCAATAAACGTGCCGGGTACCCGCTTGCGCATCTGGCCGAGCGTTAAACGCTTTGCAACTTTCTGATATTCATCAGTTTTAATTATTCACCGTAGGAGTTCGCGGAAACTTGTCTGGGTGCTCAGGCTAAACACCTGGCAAGTTGTCCGAACAGACAGGACTCAATCTGGTGCACTGCATTTATTTTCATCGTGAGCGAGCAACCGCAGCTCAACTTCAAGCGGCTGATTTCACATAGGAAATCTTGCTCATATTTCCATCCTGTCAAGTGCGTCAAAATGGTGAACGGCCTCACCATTTTGGTGATTTTCATTTTTTTTCTATATTTTTCATACACTTAAAACAGTCATAAGCTTATAAAAAATAATCTTGATCTATTGCAAATCTGCGACTAGTTTCTATTCCTGACAGCGCTGACAGGAATACACCTTGCAACGCCGTACATCAATAAAACATCTAGAACCGACACAAGTCGGTCAATGCCTGCGAGGAACTCGGAATGTCTCTGTTGATCCGTGGCGCCACCGTTGTTACCCATGATGAAAGTTATCGCGCCGACGTCTATTGCGCCGACGGCGTGATCAAAGCCATCGGTGAAAACCTTGATATTCCCGCCGGCGCCGAAGTGCTCGATGGCAGCGGCCAATACCTGATGCCCGGCGGCATCGATCCGCACACTCACATGCAACTCCCCTTCATGGGCACCGTCGCCAGTGAGGATTTCTACAGTGGTACGGCGGCCGGTCTGGCCGGCGGCACCACGTCGATCATCGACTTTGTGATTCCCAATCCACAGCAGTCATTGATGGAAGCGTTTCATCAATGGCGCGGCTGGGCGGAAAAATCCGCATCCGACTATGGCTTCCACGTCGCGATCACCTGGTGGAGCGAGCAGGTGCGTGAGGAAATGGCCGAGCTGGTCAGCCATCACGGCATCAACAGTTTCAAGCATTTCATGGCCTACAAGAACGCGATCATGGCTGCCGATGACACGCTGGTGGCGAGTTTCGAGCGCTGCCTGGAACTCGGTGCGGTGCCGACCGTGCACGCGGAAAACGGCGAGCTGGTTTATCACCTGCAACGCAAGTTAATGGCCCAGGGCATCACCGGGCCGGAAGCGCATCCGTTGTCGCGGCCGTCGCAGGTTGAAGGTGAAGCGGCCAGTCGGGCGATTCGTATCGCTGAAACCATCGGCACGCCGTTGTACCTGGTGCACGTTTCGACCAAGGAAGCCCTCGACGAAATCACCTATGCGCGCAGCAAAGGCCAACCGGTGTATGGCGAAGTCCTCGCCGGGCATTTGCTGCTCGACGACAGCGTCTATCAGCACCCGGACTGGCAGACCGCTGCCGGTTATGTGATGAGCCCACCGTTCCGCCCGCGCGGTCATCAGGAAGCACTGTGGCACGGACTGCAAAACGGCAATCTGCACACCACCGCGACTGACCACTGCTGCTTCTGCGCCGAGCAGAAAGCCGCCGGGCGCGATGACTTCAGCAAGATTCCCAACGGTACGGCCGGCATTGAAGATCGCATGGCGGTGCTTTGGGATGAGGGGGTTAATTCCGGGCGTTTGTCGATGCAGGATTTCGTCGCTCTTACCTCCACCAACACCGCGAAGATCTTCAACCTCTATCCGCGCAAAGGTGCGATTCGGGTTGGCGCCGATGCCGACCTGGTGCTGTGGGATCCGCAAGGCACCCGCACCATTTCCGCCAAGACCCACCATCAGCAGGTGGACTTCAACATCTTCGAAGGCAAAACCGTGCGCGGTGTGCCGAGCCATACCGTCAGCCAGGGCCGGGTGGTCTGGGCCGATGGCGACCTGCGTGCCGAGCGTGGCGCCGGGCGGTACATCGAACGGCCGGCTTATCCGGCGGTGTTTGATTTGCTGAGCAAGCGGGCTGAGCAACATAAGCCAGTTGCTGTGAAACGCTGAAATCCAGGCCTTCGGCCTCATAAATGATCGTTCCCACGCTCTGCGTGGGAATGCAGCCCGTGACGCTCCGCGTCACTGGACGCGGAGCGTCCCTAGAGGCATTCCCACGCAGAGCGTGGGAACGATCTGCCCATCAGAGGCAGAGAACCTCAACAACCGTGAGGCACAAAACCGTGATCGAGACCCTGAACCATCTCCCCCACCCGCACGAAAGCGCGGCCGCCCTCGCCGGGCATTTCACCGATCTGGCGCCGCCGCTCAATGACCGGCAGGCGCATCTGGAAGCCTCGCGCTGTCTGTATTGCTACGACGCGCCGTGCGTGAATGCGTGCCCTAGCGAGATCGACATCCCGTCGTTCATCCGCAACATCCATCAAGACAACGTGCCCGGCGCTGCGCAGAAAATCCTTTCGGCGAACATCCTCGGCGGTAGTTGCGCACGGGTGTGCCCAACCGAAATCCTCTGTCAGCAAGCCTGCGTGCGCAACAACGCCCACGAATGCGCACCGGTATTGATCGGTCTGCTGCAGCGCTACGCCGTGGACAACGCACACTTCACCGAACACCCGTTCCAGCGCGCCGCCACCACCGGCAAACGCATCGCCGTGGTCGGTGCCGGGCCGGCTGGTTTGTCCTGCGCGCATCGCAGCGCCATGCACGGCCACGACGTGGTGATTTTCGAAGCACGGGACAAGGCTGGCGGCCTCAACGAATACGGGATCGCCAAGTACAAACTGGTCGATGATTACGCGCAGAAGGAACTGGATTTCCTCCTGCAGATTGGCGGCATCGAGATTCGTCACGGGCACAAGCTCGGCGAGAATCTGACCCTCAGCGAACTGCATCAGCAGTTCGACGCGGTGTTCCTCGGCCTCGGCCTCAACGCCAGCAAGCAACTCGGTTTGGCCCATGAAGATGCCCCGGGCCTGCTCGCCGCCACCGATTACATTCGCGAATTGCGCCAGGCCGATGACCTCACGCAACTGCCATTGGCCGAACGCTGCATCGTTCTTGGTGCCGGCAACACGGCGATCGACATGGCCGTGCAAATGGCTCGACTCGGTGCTCGCGACGTCAATCTGGTGTATCGCCGTGGCGCAGCGGACATGGGCGCAACCGGCCATGAACAAGACATCGCCAAAGCCAATCAGGTACGTCTGCTGACCTGGGCGCAACCGGAAGAAGTGCTGCTCGACGCTCAGGGCCATGTGCGCGGCATGCGTTTCGCCCGCACCGATCTGGTCGACGGTCGCCTGCAAACCACCGGCGAAACCTTCGAACTGGCCGCCGATGCGATCTTCAAAGCCATCGGCCAGGCCTTCGACAGCAGCGCCCTCGCCGACCCGCTAGCCCGCGAACTCAAGCGTCAGGGCGAACGCATTCTGGTCGACGAAAACCTGCGCACCAGCATCCCCGGCGTGTATGCCGGTGGCGATTGCACCAGCCTTGATCAGGATCTCACCGTGCAAGCCGTGCAGCACGGCAAACGCGCCGCCGAGGCGATCAACGTTCAACTGATGCTTAACGTGGAGGCTGCGTAAATGGCCGATCTGTCGATTGTCTTCGCTGGCATCAAAGCGCCGAATCCGTTCTGGCTGGCCTCCGCGCCACCGACCGACAAAGCCTACAACGTCGTCCGCGCCTTCGAAGCGGGCTGGGGCGGGGTGGTGTGGAAAACCCTCGGTGAGGACCCGGCGGCGGTCAACGTGTCGTCGCGTTACTCGGCGCACTACGGCAATAATCGTGAAGTGCTGGGTATCAACAACATCGAGCTGATCACCGACCGTTCGCTGGAGATCAACCTGCGCGAAATCACTCAGGTGAAGAAGGACTGGCCGGATCGCGCATTGATCGTTTCGCTGATGGTGCCGTGCGTCGAGGAGTCGTGGAAACACATCCTGCCGCTGGTCGAAGCCACCGGTGCTGACGGCATCGAACTGAACTTCGGTTGCCCACACGGCATGCCCGAGCGTGGCATGGGCGCGGCGGTCGGTCAGGTGCCGGAGTACGTCGAGCAAGTCACGCGCTGGTGCAAGACCTATTGTTCGCTGCCGGTGATCGTCAAACTGACGCCGAACATCACCGACATCCGTATCGCGGCCCGTGCGGCCCATCGCGGTGGCGCGGACGCGGTGTCGCTGATCAATACGATCAACTCGATCACCAGCGTCGATCTGGAACACATGGTCGCCCTGCCCACCGTCGGCAGCAAAAGCACCCATGGCGGTTATTGCGGTTCGGCGGTGAAGCCGATTGCGCTGAACATGGTTGCGGAAATCGCCCGTGATCCAGAAACGCAGGGCCTGCCGATCTGCGGGATTGGCGGCATCGGCAGTTGGCGTGATGCGGCGGAGTTCATGGCGCTGGGCAGCGGCGCGGTGCAGGTGTGCACGGCGGCGATGTTGCATGGTTTCCGCATTGTCGAGGAGATGAAGGACGGGCTGTCGCGGTGGATGGACAGTCAGGGATACGCCAGCATCAGCGAGTTTTCCGGGCGTGCAGTGGGCAATACCACGGACTGGAAGTACCTCGACATCAACTATCAGGTGATAGCCAAGATTGACCAGGAGGCGTGCATTGGTTGTGGGCGTTGCCATATTGCTTGTGAGGACACTTCACACCAGGCGATCGGCAGTCTGAAACAGGCGGACGGCACGCATAAATATGAAGTGATTGATGAGGAGTGTGTGGGTTGTAATTTGTGCCAGATCACTTGTCCGGTGGCGGATTGCATCGAGATGGTGCCGATGGAGACGGGGAAGCCGTTTCTGGATTGGAATCATGATCCGCGGAATCCGTATCACGTTGCGGTCTAGATCTCCCTCTGATCCAACAGCCCCCTCACCCTAGCCCTCTCCCAAAGGGAGAGGGAACTGATTGGGGGATGCTTCAGAAATCCACCGACTTGAGCGATTTGCTTTGAATCCATAATCGAAACAGCCAGAGGCTAGGACGGCTTTGAATCCATAATCGACTGGATTTTTCAGGTCGATGTAACCCGAAAGACACCTCCGTAGGCTCCCTCTCCCTCCGGGAGAGGGCTGGGGTGAGGGTTGGTTTCTAGGGTTCCAACCCGATCCCACGCAAGATCACACTGGTGACGGTCTGCACCGCCCGCTCGAATTGCATGTCCGACAACGGCTGATGCTCATTCAAAATATTCACCTGATGATCAAAGTCAGCATAGTGCTGCGTCGACGCCCAGATCATGTACAGCAGACTCGACGGCTCCACCGGCAGAATCCGTTTGTCCTCGACCCACTGCCGAATCTTCGCTTCCTTCATTTTCGCCCAGTCATACAGGCTGACATCCAGCGCCTCGCCCAAGGTCGGCGCGCCGTGAATGATCTCGTTGGCCCAGACTTTCGAGCCGTACGGTCGGCTGCGCGAGTGGTTCATCTTGGCGCGGATGTAGCTGCTCAGCACCACGCGCGGGTCGTCGAACATCTCGAAGCACAACGCGTCCTGTTTCCACACTTCCAGCAAGTCGAACAGCACCGCGCTGTACAGCTCGCTCTTGGTTGAGAAGTAGTAATGCAGGTTGGAGCGCGGCAGTTGCACTTCCGCCGCGATGTCGGCCATGGCCGTGCCGCCGAAGCCTTTTTCGGCGAAGACTTTTTCCGCCGCCAGGAGGATTTTCTCAACGTTACTGCGACGAATCTCGATCTTGTGATTGCCCATGAGGGCTCCCTGACAACAGCGTTGCCCAAGACTAGCATCCGCTCTGCTCCGCGGGCGACCGCTGCAAACAAAACTTCGTACTGACGTGAGCGGATGGCTAAACTGATGCCTCTTCGATCCTGCCTCAGAGGTATCCGCGATGCTGTTCAAGAACGTCCTGACCACCACTGCCCTGCTCGCTTCGCTGTTTGCCGCATCTTCCGTATTCGCCCACGCCCACCTGAAAAGCCAGACCCCGGCTGCCGACAGCACTGTCACGGCACCGGCCGATTTGCGCCTGAGCTTTTCCGAGGGTGTCGAGGCCAGTTTCACCAAAGTCACCTTGACCCGCGATGGCGCACCGGTCGCCGTCAAGCCGCTGACCACTGAGGGCGACAAGAAAACCCTGATCGTCACCCCCGCCGCACCGCTGACGGCCGGCGAGTACAAAGTCGAATGGCACGCGGTGTCGGTCGATACGCACAAAAGCGAAGGCGCCTACCAGTTCAAGGTGGGCCAGTAACCCATGAGTGAAGCGCTGGTGCTGTGCCGCTTTGTGCATTTCATCGTGGTGTTGATGCTGTTCGGGGCCTGGCTGTTCAGGCCGTTGCTGCTGAAGGATGAAGCGCTGCAAGTGGACCGGCACCTGGCGCGACTGGCGCGTTGGCTGGCCGCTGTGGCACTGCTCAGCGGGATTGCCTGGGCGCTGTTGATCACCGCAAGCATGGCCGGTTCGGCAGCGGCGGCGTTTGATCCGGACACGGTTGCGCTGGTGTTGGGTCATACGTTTTTTGGTCAGGTGTGGCGTTGGCATCTGCTGATCAATGCCGCGCTGTTGGCGCTGTTACTTTCGCCCTGGCGTTCAAATATGCCATTGCGGCTGGGCCTAAGCGCGTTGCTGTTGGCAACCCTCGCACCGGTCGGGCATGGCGCCATGCTCGATGGCGTGAGCGGGCAATTGCTGATTCTCAACCAGATCGTGCATCTGATCTGTGTGGCGGCGTGGCTGGGCGGGCTGTTGTTGCTGGTGATGATTCTGCGTCAGCCGACGGAGCCGATGCCGGCGATTTTGCGGCGTTTCAGCGGGGTCGGTTATGCCTTGGTCGCGGGGTTGCTGATTACGGGTTTGATTAACGTCCGCGTGCTGACCGGCCAGTGGTGGCCGACACCATTGTTCAGCGGGTTTGCGTTGATTCTGTTGATCAAGGCGATGATCGTGCTGGGGATGCTTGGGCTAGCGCTGTTCAACCGCTTGCGGGTTGATGACTGCGAACAGCGCATGGGCGCGCTCAGGCGCAGTGTGATGCTCGAATGGCTGTTGGGCATTGGCGCGGTGGCGGCCGTCTCGCTACTCGGCACCCTGCCCCCGATGATCACTGCCTGAAGATCATGGAGATCCAATGTAGGAGTGAGCCTGCTCGCGATAGCGGTGTACCAGTGACGAATCTTCCGACTGACACACCGCTATCGCGAGCAGGCTCACTCCTACAGGGGAATTGTGTGGGTCAATGAGGTTGGGTGTTGCCCGCTGCGGTGTCGATGCTGACCACCACCGACATCCCCGGCCGCAACCGTTCCTCTTCCTGCTGATCAGGATCAATAGTGATCCGCACTGGCACCCGCTGAGCAATTTTCACAAAGTTGCCAGTAGCGTTATCCGCCTGCAACAAGGCAAATTCCGACCCCGTCCCCGGCGAAATATGCTGCACGTGCCCGGTGAATTTGCGGTGGTTCAGCGCATCGACGGTGAAGCGCACCGGCTGCCCGACGCGCACGTTGTCCATCTGGGTTTCCTTCATGTTAGCGATCACCCATTTCTGGTTCGGCACCAACGCCATCAACTGCGCCCCGGAGTTGACGTAAGCGCCGAGGCGCACGCCGATCTGCCCGAGCTGGCCGTCACGCGGGGCGACGATGCGCGTGTTCGACAGGTCGATCCGCGCCAGTTGCACCGCTGCTTCCGCACTGGCCACGGCCGCTTCCAGCGAGCCGCGATTGACGATCACCGTTTGCAGATCCTGACGGGCAATTTCCAGATTGGCCTTGGCCTGCGCGACCGCCGCAACGCTCTGCGCATTGGCCGCCAGCGCCACGTCCATCTCGCGTTTCGACACCGAACCGTCGCGCACCAATTCCTGATTCCGTCGCAGATCGGCCTCGCTTTTGCGCAACTGCGCTTCGCTGTCGGCCTGCACAGCTTGACGCAATTTGATCGTGGCTTCGGCGCTGTTGCGTTGCTGCACGACGTTGGCCAATGCGGCTTTCTGCACCGCCAGTTGCGCCAGTGCCTGGTCGAGACGCTGCTGATAGATGCGGTCGTCCAGGCGCACAAGCAAATCGCCAGCCTTCACGTACTGGAAATCCTGCACCGGCACTTCAAACACATAACCGCTGAGCTGCGGGCCGATGATCGTCACCTGCCCGCGCACCAGTGCGTTTTCGGTAGTCTCGACCGCACTGCTGAACGGCGGCAATTGCCAGGCATAGAGCACGATCAATACACCGACGATGGCAATCGCCGCGAAGCCCATTGAAGAGATGATCCGCACCCGCAGCGAGCGTGGTTCGGTGTTCGGCGATGACGGCGGCGCCACACCCTCAGGCGTGGCAGCGATGGCGTTGGTAGTTGTGGTAGTCGGTTCGGTCATGAAGAAGTGGCACCGCTCGAAGGTGTGGATGGCGCAGCGGCGACGGCTTTGGTGGTGCTCATCAGCCACAATGCACGAATGGACAGCCAGATCATGGTCAGCACCGCAATCACGGCGATCAGCATGAACACATCGTTGTAAGCCAGCACATTGGCCTCTCGGGTGGCGGCGTTGGACAGGCTGCGAATACCCGCAAGGTTGCGCAGACTCGGGTCGGCCAGCAACGAGCCATACGCCGAGCCGCCACTCTGTACGCGCGCAGCCACCAACGGGTCAGACAACGTCAGATGCTCAACGATGTGACTGGAATGAAATTTTTCCCGGGCGATCTGGAAGGTGCCGAGGAGCGCCGCGCCCAGCAGGCCGCCGAGGTTGTTGCAGATCCCGAACAACACGGAAAAGCTGACCAGATTGCGCGGATTGGTCAGCACGTTGCGCGTGCCGAAAACCATGGTCGGGCCGAGGAAAAACGTGCTGCCGAACGCCAGCAGAAACTGACTGAAATAGAGATTTTGCGGGCGCGTCAGGTTGTTGGAAAAGCTGTCCATCACCGACCCGGTGGCCATCAGCGCCAGCGAGATGATCAACGGCATCAGAAGGTGTTTGGGGTCGATGGTCAGTGCGCTGGTCAGCAACCCCGCGACACTGCCGATCAGCATCACCACGTAAAGGCTGTGCATCTGCTCGTAGCCCATGTTCAGGTTCTGCATGAAACCCACCGCACCGGTGGACTGCTCCGAGGTGACCATGCGAATCAGGGTCACCGCCAGCGCCAGGCGGATCATCGTCCCGCTGCCCAGCCAACGGGTCATCAGCAGCGGGTTGCTGCGGTTATGTTCGATGGCCAGCCCCATCACGATCAAGGCAATCGACGATGCCAGAGCGACACCGATCCAGTCCGCCTCCAGCCACCAGTCGATGCGGCCCAGCGACAACACGGCGCACAACAACGCCACGCCTGTGGCGAGAATGGCAAAGGTGAGGAAGTCGAGTTTTTCGAAGGTTTTGAAGCGGTCGCCCGGCGGCAACTTGAGTAGCAGCACGCAACCCAACGACAGCAGCGCCATGCCCAGTTCGAACAGGTACAAGCCGCGCCATTCGGCGATCTGCAGCAAATCTTCGGAGAATAATCGCGCCAGCGGCAACGCCAGTTGTGACGTGCCGAGGCCGAGCACCAGCGCCTTCAGCCGCCACTTCGCCGGGAACGCCTGAACCATGTAATACAGGCCAAGCGAACTCAGCGCTGCGCCGACCATACCGTGGGCCGCGCGCACCGCCACCGCGGAATTCAAGTCATTGACGAACAAGTGGCCGAAAGTCACCAGCGCATACAACACCAGAAACACTTCGGTGAACGCGCGCAAACCGAACTGCTGACGAAATTTCACCAGCAGCAGGTTCATCGACACGTTGGTCATCACGAACGCCGCCGGCAGCCAGGCCATTTCCGCCGTGGTCGCACCGAGTGCGCCTTGCAGATAAGGCAGATTGGCGACCACCAGCGAGTTGCCCAAGCCACCGGTCACCGCCACCAGCACGCCCACCAGCGCATAGGCCAGGCGCTTGGGGGTGGAGTGCAACGGCGTCGAGGGGGAACCGGGCAGACTGGGCTTTTCGTGGGGCTGCCAGTTGCGCGGGGCGTATTGATCCATGGAAAGACCTTGTGCGGAAGGTGGGTGAAGTTTGCCGCAAATTCGCCGGCAACACACATCCCATGGACAACACAAATCTTTGTAGGAGCTGTCGAGTGAAACGAGACTGCGATCTTTTGATCCTGTTTTTTAAAAAGCCAGATCAAAAGATCGCAGCGTGCCGCAGCTCCTACAAAGTGATCTGCGTCGCGACGGCGAGTCATCGTATAACTTGCTGTTGACATTCCCGCAAAACCTAGGAAATATCCGCACCCATGTTGTACGACGACGTATGACAAATAATAAAAACAACAAACGAAACAGGGAGCGTCACAGTGAGCACACTTGTCTGCAGTTCCGTCCGCCCTTCCCGCCTGACCACGCTTCGCCCGCGTTCCACCCTCGGCCTGATCGGTTGCAGCAGCCTGGCGTTGGCCTTGCCGATGAGCGCCGATGCCGAAGGTTTTCTCGAAGACAGCAAAGCCACGCTGAACCTGCGCAACGCCTACTTCAACCGCAACTTCGTCAACCCGGCCAACCCGCAGGGCAAGGCTGAGGAGTGGACACAGAACTTCATCCTCGATGCCAGATCCGGTTTCACTCAGGGCACCGTCGGTTTCGGCCTTGATCTGCTGGGGATGTATTCGCAGAAACTCGATGGCGGCAAAGGCACGGGCGGCACTCAGCTGTTGCCGATCCACGATGACGGGCGCCCGGCCGATAATTTCGGTCGCCTGGGTGTGGCGCTGAAAGCCAAGGTATCGAAGACCGAATTGAAGGTCGGCGAATGGATGCCGGTGCTGCCGATCCTGCGTTCCGACGATGGCCGCTCGCTGCCGCAGACCTTCCGTGGCGGCCAGATCACCTCCACCGAGATCAACGGCCTGACCGTCTACGGCGGCCAGTTCCGCGGCAACAGCCCGCGCAACGATGCGAGCATGGAAGACATGTCGATGAACGGCCGCGGTGCATTTACTTCGGATCGCTTCAACTTCGGCGGCGGCGAATACACCTTTAACGACAAGCGCACCCTGGTCGGCGTGTGGTACGCCGAACTCACGGACATCTACCAGCAGCAGTATTTCAATCTCAGCCATAGCCAACCGTTGGGCGACTGGACGTTGGGCGCCAACCTCGGCTTCTTCACCGGCAAGGAAGACGGCAGCGCCCAGGCCGGCGACCTCGATAACAAGACCGCGTTCGCCCTGCTTTCGGCCAAATACGGTGGCAACACCTTCTATGTCGGCCTGCAAAAACTCAGCGGCGACGACGCGTGGATGCGGGTCAACGGCACCAGCGGCGGCACCCTCGCCAACGACAGCTACAACGCCAGTTATGACAACGCCAAGGAGCGCTCCTGGCAGCTGCGCCATGACTACAACTTCGTAGCCCTCGGCGTTCCCGGTCTGACCCTGATGAACCGCTACATCAGCGGCGACAACGTGCATACCGGGACGATCACTGATGGCAAGGAATGGGGTCGTGAGTCGGAACTGGCCTACACGGTGCAGAGCGGCCCGCTGAAGAACCTCAACGTGAAATGGCGTAACGCAACGATTCGCCGGGACTTCAGCACCAACGAGTTTGACGAAAACCGGATTTTTATCAGTTATCCGATTTCGTTGTTGTAACCACCAGGCGCCGCAAAACCCCTGTAGGAGTGAGCCTGCTCGCGATAGCGGTGTGTCAGTCGCCTCTTCCTCAACTGACACACCGCTATCGCGAGCAGGCTCACTCCTACAGGGGAATTGCATTGCAAGGAGAGAATTGTGCTGAAGGGAAGGGAACCGGTCCTTCCGTCATCTACACCAAAAGTCGCGTTGACAAGTTCCGGAAACCCTACCGATACTTCAGCGCAGTCATACGACAACCTACAACAAACCTAACAATAACGTGTAAGGGATTGCCATGACATCCACCTCCACTCCCCGCGCCCCGTTCAACCGTCTGCTGCTCACCGGCGCTGCCGGTGGCCTGGGCAAAGTCCTGCGCGAACGGATGCGCCCTTATGCCAATGTCCTGCGCCTGTCGGACATCGCCGCCCTCACCCCGGCCGTCGATGATCGCGAAGAAATCGTGGTCTGCGACCTCGCCGACAAACACGCCGTGCACCAATTGGTCGAAGGCGTCGACGCGATTCTGCATTTCGGCGGTGTCTCCGTGGAGCGCCCGTTCGAAGAAATCCTCGGCGCCAACATCTGCGGTGTCTTCCACATCTACGAAGCGGCGCGCCGACATGGCGTGAAGCGGGTGATCTTCGCCAGTTCCAACCACGTCATCGGCTTCTACAAACAGGACGAGCCACTCGACGCCAGCTCCGCGCGCCGCCCCGACGGCTATTACGGACTGTCCAAGTCCTACGGCGAAGACATGGCCAGTTTCTACTTCGATCGCTACGGCATCGAGACCGTGAGCATCCGCATCGGCTCCTCGTTCCCCGAGCCGCAGAATCGTCGAATGATGCACACCTGGCTGAGCTTCGACGATCTCACGCAACTGCTCGAGCGCGCGCTGTACACGCCCAACGTTGGCCACACGGTGGTGTATGGCATGTCCGACAACAAGGACGTCTGGTGGGACAACCGCTTCGCCAGCCACCTCGGTTTTGAAGCGAAGGACAGCTCGGAAGTGTTCCGTGAAAAAGTCGAAGCGCAACCGATGCCGGCCGCCGATGACCCGGCGCGGATTTACCAGGGCGGCGCGTTTGTCGCGGCAGGTCCGTTCGGCGACTGATCCTCCTGATAACGACGCAAAGGAATGAGTATGCAAGCCGAATTGATCGTCGATGCCCGCAACGCCGTGGGTGAAAGCCCGGTCTGGGTGGCAGAGGAAAACGCGCTGTACTGGGTGGACATTCCCAACGGTGGGCTGCAACGCTGGAGCGCCGAGACCGGCCATGTGCATGCCTGGAAAACCCCTGAGATGCTCGCCTGCATCGCCCGCCACAGCCGTGGCGGCTGGGTTGCCGGGATGGAAAGCGGCTTCTTTCATCTGCACCCGCACAGCGACGGCAGCCTCGACAACCAACTGCTCGCCAGCGTCGAGCACGGCCGCAAAGACATGCGCCTCAACGATGGTCGCTGCGACCGTCAGGGCCGTTTCTGGGCCGGCAGCATGGTGTTGAACATGGGTCTGAACGCGCCCGAAGGCCGGCTCTATCGCTACGGTGCCGGGCAGTCTGGCGTGATCGAAGCGCAGCTCGACGGTTTTATCGTGCCTAACGGCCTCGGCTTCAGCCCCGACGGCAAGACGATGTACCTGTCCGATTCGCACCCCGATGTGCAACTGATCTGGGCGTTCGATTACGACACCGAGACCGGCACACCGTCGAACCGACGCGTCTTCGTCGACATGAATCACTTCCCCGGCCGCCCCGACGGTGCCGCCGTGGATGCAGAAGGTTTCTACTGGATCTGCGCCAACGACGCCGGACTGATTCACCGCTTTGCCCCGGATGGTCGCCTCGATTTCTCACTGGAAGTGCCGGTGAAAAAACCGACCATGTGCGCCTTCGGCGGCAGCCGGATGGACACCTTGTTCGTGACCTCGATTCGCCCCGGCGACGACCCCGATGCGCAATCCCTGGCCGGCGGCGTGTTCGCCCTCAACCCCGGCGTCAAAGGCTTGGCCGAACCGCTGTTCGACGATTCCCTGTAACACCCGCTTCCGCTGCACCGCTGCGCCTTGAACACAAAAATAACAAGACTGGAGACTCACCCCCATGAACTTCAAACGCACCTTGCTGGCCGCTGCACTCCCGCTGATGTTTACCTTCACTGGCGCCGCTCAGGCACTGCAACTCAAATTCGCCGACATTCACCCCGCCGGTTACCCAACCGTGGTGGCCGAAGAAAACATGGGCAAGAGCCTGACCAAGGAGACCAACGGCGAACTGACCTTTCAATACTTCCCCGGCGGTGTGCTGGGCTCCGAAAAGGAAGTCATCGAGCAGATGCAAGTCGGCGCCGTACAGCTGTCTCGCGTCAGCCTGGGTATCGTCGGCCCGGTGGTGCCGGACGTGAACGTGTTCAACATGCCGTTTATCTTCCGCGACCATCAACACATGCGTAACGTCATCGACGGCGCAGTGGGCGACGAAATCCTCGATAAAATCACCAACTCCGAATTCGGTCTGGTGGCCCTGGCCTGGATGGACGGCGGCACGCGCAACGTCTACACCAAGAAACCGGTACGCAAGCTCGAAGACCTCAAGGGCATGAAAATCCGCGTGCAAGGCAACCCGATGTTCATCGACATGATGAACGCCATGGGCGGTAACGGCATCGCCATGGACACCGGCGAGATCTTCAGTGCCCTGCAGACCGGCGTGATCGACGGCGCGGAAAACAACCCGCCAACCCTGCTCGAACACAACCACTTCCAGAACGCGAAGTACTACAGCCTCACGGGTCACCTGATCCTGCCAGAGCCGATCGTGATGTCGAAAATCACCTGGGAAAAACTGACCCCGGATCAGCAGGCGCTGGTCAAGACAGCCGCCAAGGCTGCCCAGGCAGAAGAGCGTGTGCTGTGGGACAAGAAGTCCGCTGCCAGTGAAGAAAAACTCAAAGCCGCCGGCGTCGAGTTCATCGAGGTCGACAAAAAACCCTTCTACGACGCCACCGCACCGGTGCGGGAAAAGTACGGCGCGAAGTACGCCGACCTGATCAAGAAAATCGAAGCCGTTCAGTAACGCCTCCCGCTCCGTCCTCATGAACAAGGCCCGGTGCGCCCGATGACTGCGGCGCGCCCGGTTACGGTGGAACCCGATGAAGAATCTACTGCTGCGTATCAACGACAAGATCTACATGACGTGCATCTGGGTCGCCGGCCTTTCCGTCCTGGCGATTTCCCTGATGATTCCCTGGGGCGTGTTCGCCCGCTACGTCCTGGGTACCGGTTCGAGCTGGCCCGAGCCCACGGCGATTCTGCTGATGATGGTGTTTACCTTCATCGGCGCCGCCGCCAGCTACCGCGCCGGCGCGCACATGGCCGTGGCCATGCTCACCGATCGCATGCCGCCGCACGTGCGATCCGCAGCGGCGATTTTTTCCCAACTGCTGATGGCGGCGATCTGCATCTTCATGACGATCTGGGGCGCCAAGCTGTGCATGTCCACCTGGAACCAGTTCATGGCAGCCCTGCCCGATCTGCGCGTTGGCGTGACCTATCTGCCGATTCCCGTGGGCGGCTTGCTGACGCTGATTTTCGTGCTGGAAAAACTCTTGCTCGGTGACCAGAGCAAACGGCGGGTCGTGCAGTTCGACCTGGTTGAAGAAAGTGAAGGTGCCGCTTAATGGACGCTCTGATACTGCTGGGCAGTTTTATCGCTTTGATCCTGATCGGCATGCCGGTCGCCTACGCGCTCGGCGCCGCCGCACTGATCGGTGCATGGTGGATCGACATTCCGTTTCAGGCGGTGATGATTCAGGTCGCTTCGGGGGTGAATAAATTCTCGCTGCTGGCCATTCCGTTCTTCGTGCTGGCCGGTGCGATCATGGCCGAGGGCGGCATGTCCCGCCGGTTGGTGGCGTGTGCCGGGGTACTGGTGGGTTTTGTCCGCGGCGGTCTGTCGCTGGTCAACATCGTCGCTTCGACCTTTTTCGGCGCGATCTCCGGTTCGTCGGTGGCCGACACCGCGTCGGTGGGTTCGGTGCTGATTCCGGAAATGGAACGCAAAGGCTATCCACGGGACTTCTCCACCGCCGTGACCGTCAGCGGTTCGGTGCAAGCCCTGCTGACCCCTCCCAGCCATAACTCGGTGCTTTACTCGCTGGCCGCCGGTGGCACGGTTTCGATTGCCTCGCTGTTCATGGCGGGCATCGTGCCGGGCTTGCTGATGAGCGCCTGCCTGATGGTGCTGTGTCTGATTTTCGCGAGAAAACGCAATTATCCGAAGGGTGAAGTGATCCCGATGCGCCAGGCGTTGAAAATCGTCGGCGAAGCCCTCTGGGGCCTGATGGCGATGGTGATCATCCTCGGCGGCATCCTGTCCGGCATCTTCACCGCGACCGAATCGGCGGCCATCGCCGTGCTGTGGTCATTCTTCGTCACCATGTTCATCTACCGCGACTACAAGTGGAGCGAACTGCCGAAACTGATGCACCGCACGGTGCGGACGATTTCGATCGTGATGATCCTGATCGGTTTCGCCGCGAGCTTCGGTTACATCATGACCCTGATGCAGATCCCGGCGAAGATCACCACGATGTTCCTGACCCTCTCGGACAACCGCTACGTGATCCTGATGTGCATCAACGTCATGCTGCTGTTGCTCGGCACGGTGATGGACATGGCGCCGCTGATCCTGATCCTGACGCCAATCCTGATGCCGGTGATTCTCGGCATCGGCGTCGACCCGGTGCAGTTCGGCATGATCATGCTGGTGAACCTTGGGATCGGATTGATAACGCCGCCGGTGGGTGCGGTGCTGTTTGTCGGGTCAGCGGTGGGCAAAGTGAGTATTGAAAGCACTGTTAAAGCGTTGCTGCCGTTCTATGCCGTGCTGTTCCTGGTGTTGATGCTGGTGACTTACGTGCCGGCACTGTCGCTTTGGTTGCCGCACTTGGTGTTGTAACAACCTGAAAGATCGCAGCCTCGTTTCACTCGACAGCTCCTACAGGGACACGCAATCCCTGTAGGAGCTGCCGAAGGCTCGGGCCGCGATCGGACGATCTTTTGATCTTCCAATTCTCAAGCCCGCAACAACATATACCCCGCCACCACCAGACAGACACTGGCAAACCCCACCTGCAACGCCCGCGCCGGCACCTGTGCACAGAGCTTACGGCCGATGATCATGCCGACAATGCTGGCGACGATGAACGCCGCACCCTGCCCGTCAATCCGCACACCGGCGTGAAACGAGCCGATCACGCCAATCAGCGAAATCAGGCTGATCACCATCAACGAAGTCGCGACAATCCCGCGCATCTGCACATCAGTCAGTTGCTTGAACGCCGGCACAATCAAGAAGCCGCCACCGACGCCGAGCAATCCGGAAACCACCCCGGTGATCGCACCCAATGCCGCGAGGGTTGCGGTGCATTTCGCGGTCCAGTCGAAACGCCCGGTTTCTTCATTGAGCATGCAATTCTTCTGACCCCAACTGGCGTGACCGTGATCACTCGGCCCTTCCTGCTGACGCTCGCGACGCAGCATGCGCCAAGCCACCATGACCATCAGCAGACTGAACAGAATCATCAGGATTTTCTCCGACAACTGGTGCGCGAAGTAAATGCCCAACGGCGAAAACACCGCGCCCAACGCCGCAATCAACAGCGCCGCGCGATAGCGCACCAGGCCATGACGCAGACCGTCAACTGCACCGACCGCTGCCGCACTGCCCACCGCAAACAACGCGACTGGCGCTGCCTGCGTCATCGTCCAGCCCAACCCGAGCACCAGCGCCGGCACGGCGAGAATCCCGCCGCCGGCCCCGGTCAAACCGAGGACCAATCCCATCACCACGCCAAACAGACTTGCCAGCAACATAAGGTTTTCTCAGTCGACCCTGGACACACGTGTCAGCCACTCGCGGCCCTTGAGCATGCCGTTCCAGTAGAACCACGGCAGCAGCGTCGCCTTGAGAAACCACGCCGAACGCCGCGCCACGGTCGGGTCCAGTGGAAAGGTCGGCAGCAATTTCCCGGCATAGCCGAATTCGGCGAGGATCACTTTGCCCTTCTCCACCGTCAACGGGCAGGAACCGTAGCCGTCGTACTTCAGCGGCAGCGGTTGCTGCTTGCGCAGGGCCAGCAGGTTTTCCGCGACCACCACGACTTGCTTGCGCACCGCCGCGGCGGTTTTCGCGTTGCTGGTGCCGCAGATATCACCGAGCGCGAATACCTCGGGAAAACGCGGATGCTGCAGGCTGTGCGGGTTGACTTCGCACCAGCCAGCGGCGTCGGCCAACGGGCTCCGGGCAATGAAATCCGGCGAAACCTGCGGCGGCACGACGTGGAGCAGATCGAAGCTTTTCGCCTCGCGGGTGACGTTGCCGTCAGCGTCCTTGACCTCGAACCACGCGGTTTTCGCCGCGCCGTCAACCTTGACCAGATTCGAGTTGAAAGCCAACTGTGCGTTGTACTTTTCGATGTACTTCATCAACGGCGGGACGAACGTCGCCACGCCGAACAGCGCGGCGCCGGCCAGATTGAATTCGACATGGATGTTGTTCAGCACGCCGCTTTTGAGCCAGTGATCGCAGGACAGGTACAGGGCTTTTTGCGGCGCGCCGGCACATTTGATCGGCATCGCCGGTTGGCTGAACAGCGCTTTGCCGCCGCGCAGTTTCTGCACTTGATCCCAGGTGTACTGCGCATGCTGATAGCTGTAATTGGACGTGACGCCGTACTGACCGAGGCTTTCCTGCAACCCTTCGATTTTCTCCCAGGCCAGGCGCAGGCCGGGGCAGACGATCAGGTTCTGGTAGCTGACCGTGCGCTCGTCGTTGAGGGTGAGTTGTTTTTTGTCGGGATCGATGCCGGTGACGGCGGCTTGTATCCAAGTGGCTTGGCGCGGCAGTACTTTGGCCATCGGCCTGACCGTGTCCTTCACGTCGTAAGCGCCACCGCCGACCAGCGTCCACGCCGGTTGGTAGTAATGGTGAGTGCTCGGCTCGACGACCGTGATGTTCAGGCTCGGATCACGCTTGAGCAGGCTGGCGACAAAACCGATACCGGCCGTACCACCGCCGATAACCACGATGTCTGCACTGATGGATGGGCCCCAGTGTTGATCGTTCATTGCTTGTTCCTTTTACTGCACGCAAGGATTTCTCAGCCGTCACACAAATCCATTGTAGGCCTTCGCCTGCTCGCGATAGCGGTGTGTCAGCTAATGAATGTGTTGGCTGACACACCGCTATCGCGAGCAGGCGAAGGCCTACATTGGGATAGCGTGTTGGCTGGCATTTATTGATGGCCCAGACTTTTCAGCACGGCCCCGCAATACAACCCGGAGAGGGTCTTCATCACCTGAATCACTTCCGGACTGGCGAGCCCATAAAAAATGTACTTGCCTTCACGACGGGTCGCGACCAGCCCTTCATCACGAAGGATGCCCAGTTGCTGGGACAGCGTCGGCTGGCGCACACCGGTCATTTTTTCCAGTTCGCCGACATTGCGTTCGCCCTGGGTCAATTGACACAAGATCAGCAGACGATCCTCATTGGCCATGGCCTTGAGCAAGGCGCAGGCTTTGGAGGCCGAGGCGCGCAATTGGGCGACTTCACATTCGGTCAGACTGGATTGCATTTGCACGAGGCCTTCAAGGTCACTTAAGCTGCGAACATTATGTTTTTAGATAAAGTGTTGCAACCCATTTTCCTCGTTCAGGTTGGTGTCCATGCCCGCGCAGATTGAAGCTTTCCTCGACCCCGCCTCCTCGACCTATAGCTATGTGGTCTATGAAGCCGACGGCGGGCAATGTGCAATCGTCGATCCGGTGCTCGATTACGACGGCGCCGCCGGGCGCACCTGCACCGCGCAGGCCGACAAAATCATCGCCTTCGTTCACGCCCACAACCTGCAGGTGCAGTGGCTGCTGGAAACCCACGCCCACGCCGATCACCTGTCTGCCGCGCCGTATCTGCGCCGGGAACTGGGCGGGAAAATCGCCATTGGCGAATCGATCAGCAAAGTGCAGAACGTGTTCAAGGCGCTGTTCAACCTGGAGCCGGAGTTCTGCGTCGACGGCTCACAGTTCGATCACCTGTTTGCGCCGAACGAGTCATTCAGGATCGGCAATCTCAAAGCCACTGCCCTGCACGTGCCCGGGCATACGCCAGCGGACATGGCCTATTTGATCGATGGTGAGCAGATTCTCGTGGGCGACACGCTGTTCATGCCGGATGTGGGTACGGCGCGCTGCGACTTCCCCGGCGGCAATGCCCATCAGTTGTTCAACTCGATCCACAAACTGCTGGCCTTCCCCGCCAGCGTGAAACTCTACGTTTGCCACGACTACCCGCCTGAGGGTCGCGCCCCACAGTGCCAGACCACCGTCGGTGAGCAGCGCAAAGGCAATATTCATGTGCATGACGGGATTGATGAGGCAGCGTTCGTCGAAATGCGCACGAAGCGTGACGCCGGGCTGGGCATGCCGACGCTGCTGCTGCCGGCGATTCAGGTCAATGTGCGCGCGGGGAATCTGCCACCCGCCGAAGACAACGGCGTGGTGTACCTGAAGATACCGCTCAATTCTCTCTAGGAAAAAGTCGCTCAAACCATCGCCAGCTTATTTTTCCTACGAATGCCGGCGATAGTGATGAACTGGTGAAAATCCTCTCAGCGATCAGACTCCATTGGGCAAACATTCAATGGAGTTTTCGCAATATGGATATTCGTCGTAATCACCGAGACATGTCAGCGGCACAGAAAAACGCGTTCATCAGGGCCATCCTGATTCTGAAGAATCAGACCCCCAGTATCCTGCGACCCGGCCAGCAGTATCGCTACGATGACTTTGTACAGATTCACAAGAACTCCATGGGGCTGGGCAATCCGATCTCCCCCAACCCCCATCGCAATCCGCTGTTCTTTCCCTGGCACCGGATCCTGATTCGCCAGTTCGAGTGGGAACTGCAGGTCGTGGCCAACGACCCCGGCATTACCCTGCCTTACTGGAACTGGAGCATGAGCGGCGCAGACAATCCCTTCGTGGATGAATTCATGGGCAGAGATGGCGATCCCCACTTGGACCAGCGTGTAACCCTCGGGCAATTTGCTTTCGACCGTGGCATTTTCAGCGTCAGGGTCTGGGATGGTGACGAAGGAATTCCGGTGCTGAGGCGCAACTTCGGCGCCGCCGGTTCGCCACTGCCTACCGCCGCAGAGATCGACTCGGCCATGAACCGTACACCCTACTGGTCCAAACCCGAAGGTTGGGAAAACCAGATGGAGGAGATGCACAATAAAGTGCATTCATGGGTCGGCGGCAACATGGGCACAGCCGCCTCGCCGAACGACCCGATATTCTTTCTGCACCACTGTCACCTCGATTACCTGTGGGAAAAGTGGAAGCTTCAGCACCCGGCCGAACCCGCGATCTCGTTTGCCGATGACGCCCCCCAGGACTTGCTTGATGCCACCCTGATCTTTCATCCGGACATCGAGCCAGCACCTTGGCAAAGAACCTGGAAGGTTGGAGAAGTCCTCGACACGGCGGCACTTGAATATCGATATGACTTCAATGATGGCTCCGCAATCAGGCACCCAGAATCAGACCGTTGACCGGCAGCGGCAACGCGGTCTTGTAACGCACCTGCTTGAGCGCAAAGCTTGAGCGAATGTTCGCCACCCCTGGCACTTTGGTTAGAAAGTCCATCATGAAACGCTCCAGCGACTGAATCGTCGGCACCAGGACCCGGATGAGATAATCCGGGTCTCCGGCCATGAGGTAGCACTCCATCACCTCGGGGCGATCAGAAATCGCTTCCTCAAAATGCTGCAGCGCCTCTTCGACCTGTTTCTCCAGGCTGACATGAATGAACACGTTCACATGCAGCCCCAGCAGGTCGGCATCCAGCAGCGTCACCTGCTCGCGAATCAGCCCTAATTCTTCCATCGCCTTGACCCGGTTGAAACACGGGGTCGGCGACAGGTTGACCGAACGTGCGAGGTCGGCGTTGGTGATGCGCGCATTCTCTTGAAGGCTGTTGAGAATGCCGATATCGGTACGGTCCAGTTTGCGCATGAGACAAAACCACCTGTTTTTTTATGTTTATGCAGAATTTCTATCTGCAAATCATCTCCAGCGCAACGAAACAGAGATAAATATTCTTCTTGGCCGGGCCTATGATTGTTGTAGGACAAGATTTCTTCTACCGAAGAATGACTGCCAGCTCACTAC